>JAABUU010006739.1_pt1 | contig 12171 bp, 12 predicted proteins | sample 5559301 | NCBI WGS metagenome assembly JAABUU01 (sample SAMN10711884, study PRJNA513360) | rock metagenome | isolation source: Antarctica rocks | place: Antarctica: Victoria Land, Richard Nunatak white
AAGATGTAGATACACCTGAGTCAGCCGGTCTCTGGGGAGCCGACTGGGGCTCGGCTCCCATCAAAGCTCTGAAGGCCTCAAACTGCGCACTCAGCTTGACTGGGCATGCATTGCTTTAAGGTGCCTTAAAAGCCTTCCAGAACTGGCTGGGATCTTTTGCAGACAGCTCACACAGCTCAGCATTGCGCTTCCGGGTCCATGTCTCCTTGACCCTGTCAGTCACAAAACGAAATTTCTTTTCAGCGACAACTTTTTCTGCTGCAGTGCTATGCGGGTTCTTGTACACAGCATCTTTTAGACCGAGGGCTTCTCTGCAACTGCTATCAAACCATGGCTGATGTTTGCGTGCATGCACACCATCCCGCTTACAAGCTTGTGGCATAGTGTTTTGCGCTGCAGATTTCATGCGTGCTTCAAGCCTGTCACACAAGACATCAACAATAAGCTCTTGCTGAATGAGTGGAATGAAATGTTGCTGCAGCTCAGTTGCAAGACACGCTTGATATGCTTCAGCCTTCTGAACATCAATTCTGGCATCTGATGCTGCAGATGAGGTGTGAGTGTGTGTGTCACAAGGCGCTTTGTAAGCAATGTGCAAAAGCAAGGGATTGTGATCTGAGTGATAGCGGGCAGCCTCATCCAGCACATGCAACGACTTTACAGCTGAAAAGCACTGTGCAGATGCAACAAAGTACTACTAGTCAATGGTGCTGCAGCAGCCTTTGGCATTCTGAAAAGTGAACTGCCCATATTCATCCACCGGGGTCCTGCCATTCAGGATGAGGAAATCAGCCTGTTGGCAGAACCCCAGTAGCTCAGGACCCCATGTCTGGGATCCCGGGGCAAGCAGGTCCTTGTTGCGCCTCTGCCGTATGTAGTCAGGCAGCTCATCCTCATCCAGCGCAGTAGGCAAGAAGGGCTGCAGCTCTGCCATCCTCAGAAAGTCTGGCTCCTCTGCAGTCCTGGCATTGAAGTCACCGCAGATCAAGATCTGGGTACCTTTGCCTTGGTATTCCAAAACATCATTCTGCATACATTCATACGGAGTGGTGGGAGTAGGTCTGATCTTGTAGAAACTCACTTTTTGTGGCATGTAACATACACAAAGGTACACTTCAAGACAACCGAGCACAACATCCTTGAGCTTCAGTCAGAGGTAACTGGCATCAGCAGCTGCTTTAACAAACTCAACACGCTGTTTGACACGACTAGACATAAACACACCAACGCCTCCTGAGTGGCAGCCTTTCCCATCACATACAGGTCTACATGCTGAATAGTACGTATGTTCAGGGAAAGCATCAGGTCTTTCATGCTCAGTCAGCAGCATGCTCTGCAGATCAGTGCATCCTTGGGCTGATCGTTGGGATCCGATCATGTGGCATGCTGGGCCGGCGACCATCATCTTCTTCACGCATGAATCGATCTTCTTGCTTGGATCGGTGAACCTCACTGCCGCTGCAGCCTTGGATTGCTCTTCAACTTCATGTCGGCCTCAGATATCATGCTCTGATATCTGACGTTTGTTATCAGCCCTGGTTATCAGCCTTGTCGGCATGACTGCTCTTCTCACTTCACAAGCGATGTTGACTGGGCCAGTTAGCAGTGCATTGTGCGGGCATGCTGCGCCGAGGGTGTTGAAGCGAGGCCAACAAACTTTGGTCTCTACGAGATGTCTCTCTGAGTACAGCGGACCTCCGCCGGCGTGGCCGGGTCGAGCAGTCATCAAAGAGCACAGCGACAAGGTCAAGCTACCGAAGGTGAACACTATCGGGTCGGAGGGCGACACTTTGCATACATTATCAAACAGCACACACCAGCATTTTTCTGTGCAGAAATTCTCTCTGCTCGGGTCGACAGGCAGTATTGGCACCCAGTCCTTAGAGATCATAGAAGAGCACCCAGAGCAGTTTGAGTTGGTAGCTCTTGGCGCAGGTTCCAACATTGAGTTGCTTGCCGATCAGATCAGACAATTTCAACCATCCCTTGTGGCCCTGAATGACGGATCTAAAGTGCAGCAGCTCAGAGAGCTGATTAAGGATGTACAGAAGCAACCAGACATCATGACTGGTCAGCAAGGAGCCATAGCTGTTGCTGAACACCCTGATGCAGATGCAGTCATCACTGGTATTGTGGGTTGTGCTGGTTTACAGCCCACCTGTCGTGCCATTGAAGCTGGTAAAGACATATGTCTAGCCAATAAGGAAACATTGATAGCTGGGGCCCCATATGTGCTGCCTCTGGCACAGAAGCATGGTGTTCACATACTGCCTGCAGGTATGCGCTTCAATGCTGACTTACTGGTTTGTGTTTGGACTGTTGGGTGCACAATGGTGCAGGCATCAATAGTGCATCCCTTACTCGTAAATGGTGAACAGTGGGACAGCAGAAGGAATGTTGCATCAGTGCAGTGCTCGTTGACCTGCCTGTTACTGTGGGCCTGCACACTCAAGTCAAGCCAGAGTTTTCAGCATTATGTTTGATGCCTTCACATCTGTTCCCAGGATGTGAACCTGCTCTGTGCCTGCTTCGTCATCGGTGCTCTTGATTCTTGCAGACTCAGAACACTCTGCCATCTTTCAGTGCATACAAGGCCTCCCAGAGAATGGCCTGCGGCGCATCATTCTCACAGCATCAGGCGGAGCCTTCAGAGATTGGCCTGTGGAGAAGATGAAAACAATCAAAGTAGCTGATGCTCTGAAGCATCCAAACTGGAGCATGGGTCGCAAAATCACTGTGGACTCTGCAACGCTGATGAACAAGGGGCTGGAAGTTATTGAGGCTCACTATCTGTTTGGGGTAGACTATGACAATATTGACATTGTTATCCACCCTCAGAGCATCATTCACTCCATGGTAGAGACCCAAGACTCCTCTGTTTTGGCTCAGGTAAGCTCAGGTGTCACTGCTGCATGTAGGAGATTGTTGAAATCCGGTCGGCGCTAGGAGCATTGTGACATCCAGACATGCTTGTGCATTTTAGAGACACTTGTCATATCCAAACTAATGTGTGGTCACCTGGCACCAAGCACCAAGCATTTGGCAAGCTTCTGCTAGTGCTCTACAGTCCTTGGCAATCTGCAAGGCAAGCAATGAATGCACAAGTCAGTCTCTGCTTGACAAGTACTCTTGCTGATGCAGCTTGGCTGGCCCTCCATGAGAATCCCCATTCTGGTCACAATGTCTTGGCCTGAGCGCCTGCCCTGCTCGGACCAGTTCTGCCCTCGCCTTGACTTTGTGAAGATGGGTGACCTGACTTTCAAGGCTCCAGATGATGCCAAGTACCCCGCCATGCAGCTGGCCTACAGTGCTGGCCGCTCTGGAGGAACCATGACGGGAGTCCTCAGCGCTGCCAATGAACAGGCAAGCCTTCCCTGCTGCCTGTTCAAGGACTTGAGCCCTCTTTTGGGTTCTCAAGCTTTTAGTTGTGTAATCATGCCATGCATGCTGCTGTACCAACCAGGCTGTATAGTGACATGTCTGTGCTTGCTGCAACTCAATCTGCAGAACGTCTGTACTGCTAGTCCTTTCAGCTAGTTGCAATGCGTGTCTGATCAGTCAGCAGATGGTAATTGGTGCCAATTGGCCTTTCAGCTATAAATTTTGCGGATGTGATGAAGGTGCTTGTCATGCAGGCTGTTGAGATGTTCTTGGACGAGAAGATTGGGTACATGGATATTGTCAAGACAGTTGAGAAGTGCTGTGATGCTCACATGCAAGAACTACTGCAAAAGCCATCTCTGGACGAAATTGTGCACTTTGATCAATGGGCGCGAGACTGGGTCAGCAGCAATGTCAAATCTTCCAGAAGTAGAGAAGCTGTGGCAGCATAAACTGCGCCAGGATGGTCATTATTGACAGCTCAAGATGCCCAGACCGCCTAAATGCTCTGTGTTGTTAGCAAGTTCTTGGTGTATAATAAGACCATGTGTTTAGGCCAGCAATACCAACAAGTTTGCGTTGTGTGCATAAGTTCTGATGCTCTGGCGAGGCCCGTCTGTCTTACTGCAGTGCTGTTAAGTGTTTGCGTGCAGCGTGTCATGTCTTATAGGCAGCATGCCAGTCCACGCAGCTTCAAGTTGCAGGCAACCTTATTAGCTACCAGAACAGCACGCTGCTCAGTAGTCTATCTTTGCCAATTTGCATGCTGGGTGCAGGCATAGTGCAAATGTTATTGGCTTAACATTGTGTGCTTTCAGCATGTGGCGTGTCTGACCCTGTCGACTCACTGGCACTTCGCAGCATGCCCAACAGTAAATGGGACGAATGCAGTCGCTATCATTCGATTTGTGGGCAAAATGCATCGCCCATCCCATCAGATTTTGTGTCAGACAGGTTGTGTGGGCCCCAATTCCTAAATACGGACATGCATCAGTGGTTAATGCGTCGACATAACAGGCTCGCAGAAACACTTCCAACGGCTTTATAACAGCAATCAACGTTGCCCATTGGCATCACAATGATCCAAGAATGTCACTTGATCAGTGTACGTGCTGTCATTGGCATAACAAAGCATCATATAGCCTAGCAGCCTATGGTGACCTAAGAAAACCAGTCAAAATCTGCTGGACCCAATGATTTATAAACAGCAATTGAGCCTGAGCAACTTATGATTGTGTACACAACATGTGCTGCAAAAATATTTGCATTGTAGCTTCAAACTCAAGATGCCTGCCAAATTACTAATTTGTAGGCAGACCACTGGGGCCTCTGCACGCAATGCAAGCATTGCATGCCCTTTGGCAGCACTGACCTGAGCTGTTGCGTGCAAGCATCACACACTTCCCTGCTGAGGTATGCCATGCTCGTGCAGCCAGGTAACTGTAGACAGTAACCATCAAACCGCTATCCGCCCAACCTGATGAGAGGCCATTGACTATCAGCCTGCAAGGCTGTTGTTATAGCTTTGCTGAGGGAGCTGTGTGATGACTGGCTGACAAATGCTTCCTCACCAGCTGGACAGCATCAGCAGCGCAGCCCCAATGTAGTGTAACTCCAGATCCGCCATGACCATAATTGTGCACAACTGGAAGGCGCTTTGTAGTGCCATCTGGAAGCTGCACCTGTCAAACATCCACAACAGCTCTTACATTGCCCTTTCAGGGACTGTTTGCTTTGAGAATGCGATACTTGTTGCTTGCATCCTGGTGTCATGATGTGTAGCTTGACTGTCAGACGAGCCTCACAGGCATATGTCTCTGCATAGCTTGCATAGCAATGGCCCACTGCCTGTCAAAGACGGCTCAAGGAACCTGCGTACGACAAATCAGGGACAGCCGTTCCTTGTAGAGCAACAAGCAAAGCACCAAATTCCTGCCACTTCATTGTAGCAATAATCACGACTTGCATCAAGCAAGTGGTGCGACTCTGCAGGCATTGGTGCAGCTGCATCAGTGAGGCACCTCATGGTGCTGCAGTTCAAGGCGCACTGGTTCCCGGTACGGCCGCAGTCCCACCCACTCCTGCACCACCTTGGCATCCCTCAAGCTGGGCACAATTTTGCACACATTCTCCATGATGCGTGCGCTGTCCTGCATATGTGCTTGCAGTGTGGAGCCTCAAGTGCTCTCTATGACAGAAACGTCAACAGGAGCTGATAACGCAGCACAACTCTGTCACAAAGACCACAAATGTATCCAGTGTGCATGGGCTTCAGCATGTTTCTGTCAACAGAAGCTTACTGCGAGACAAACAAGACGCAGCTATTCTGGCACAGACTGCCAACATGACAAGGATGTAGCTGAAAGGACCTTTGGAGAAAGGTGATGTTGGTGACACACTTGTGAAGAAACTTGAGTATCTGACTGACAACCACCAATAACAGGCTAGCTGCATTGACACAACTGGTCATGTGCTGGAAATTAGACTCGTGTCACAAATAGTGACCTGTGGTGTCAGCATATCCAGCCGTCCAGCAATTTTCATGCAAGAGCACATGACATGGAGGAAACTGCAGAAACAGCAAACAATTGCCCAGCTAGCCAGTTTTATATCAGGAGATAGGTTTGTTCTTCTCAACATGGGCAGAAGGATAGGCTGGAGCCTGACCTCTTGACTGACATTGGTGTCCCAGTTGTTCTTCTGTGTGGTTCCACCAAGCACAACTGTATCCACATTAGGTAGGATATAATACTGGGAGGTACCATAATAGAAGTGCTTGACCCAAGGCGCCTGAACCCTCAGCACTTGACCCCTGCAATGCCATGTTTAGAAACGCCTGTATATAACAACCTTACACACCGCTTGGGTAATTTAGTGAAAGTATGCACAATGTTCAGCCTGCTATAAAAGTGCTTGACTGCAAACACTGCTGGCTGCTGCATGCCGCTTAGTACATACAAAGCTTTGAGGCTTCTTCAAGGAGCATGCAGATGGAATACACATGTACCTGTCATTTGAGACTGCATAAATCCGCGGAGCAAGCCTGAACACTGCAACATGTAATGGGACATTGCAGTTTGAGCAACACCGATAAGCTGTTCATCATGTAAGGCCTGGTATGCCTGGTATGCCATCAGTTCAAGGCCTGAAATGCATCCAGACTGTGATTTGTAATGTAGATGCTGTCTATATGTCACATGCAGGAATCGCGATGGTGCAGCTCAGAGCTCAGGATCATATGTAGATATAAGTTGATGTCTACTTGCATGGTATGTAGGGGAACTAGTGTGTGCACAAACTGCAGTCCTAGCTTGGCCATGCATTGCTGACTTCACACACGACCCTGAGATGCAGCTGACAAGGCAGCTGACTGGAATCACTTTGTCATCTCCAAAGATCTTGCCAGCACGTAGTCCTCCACAATTTACCAACAGGTCATGGTCAGCTAGCTCAGACAGCTTGTCAATGGTTTGATGATGCAACTCTCCGCCTGCCTGCAAAAAGAAGTGCTGTTGAATGCGCAGAAGCAAAGCTATGTGTACAATTAGGTTAGTCTTAACCAAATGCCTTGCCATGAAGCTGCTCTTGAATGTGAATTATCAGCAGTGAGTATTCAGAGCACCTTAGCCAACAAGTAAGCACTGCGCAGCTGTGAAAGACAAACAATGCATGTATGTGCAATTCAGCATCTGTACTTTGGAACGATGGACACAACAACACAAGGTTAAAATACCACTATTGCACCTGAACAAAGCGTTGCATCAGGTAGTGCATGTACATCTGCATGTCAGTGATGACTGTGGTCCATTTCCAGCCATGCTTCCAAGTAGAACCAGGGAATGTAGCCAGCTCACGAGCAGTCAGGTGGCGGAAGCTAGGTGGCACATCCTTCCAAACTGGGTCTGCTTCATATTCCTGCACTGATCACACCCATTGTATCTGCACTTTGTGGTGCATAACTCTCACTGTGGCGCAAATGCAAGGCATATCAGACTTGCATTTGCATAGCAATGGGCAAACATAACAACATCTACCTGCCATAATTGATAGCCTGAGATGAGTTGTGTACCAGCAGTAGCTCCTGCTGCAGACTTGAAGATGCTCAACAAGTGCTGCAGTGTATCACCACCCCAGCGCAACACGAGATGACCAGGTGTGTCACCTACAAGAGTTCAACCATGCTGACTGTTGCTGTGTAAAGCTGTCAAGTCAGAAGCATGCCAACTGGTATTTCAGTGTTTGGCTGTAGACAGTGACACACCCAGGCTGTAAGGTTGCCAGAGACCCCCGGAACCTCGACTGGTCGTTTCATTGCCCGTCAAATCTGCAAAGATTGTCACCTTGATGTCTGGGATGTCTTCCAACAACCGAATTCCTGCTGCAAGACCGATCACCCCAGCACCCAACACTGCAATTTCGTAAGGCATGCTACTAGGCCTGGAAAGGAACAAGAGGGTCCGAATAGTGATCTGTGTAACCAGTCAGCAGACGCAGAACGACACTGGTACGTGGCCCAGACTATACGACAATTCCACAACCTAGAAGTTTGGACGCTATCGGGCGTTCTTGCATGTCATCAATTGCATCCGACAAACAACAGCAAACTAAAAACATGAGTCAGTCATGTGTGGCCGTGTATCGGCCAAACCGCAGTTGCGTCTACGCCTTTCTGCTGAATCTTCGTGTTACAAATTGCATCAGCTGATCCCGTGCTCCCTTCCGTGTACGGATTGCGCTCAATTGTCAAGGACAACTCATCTGCATTGTATGTCTTGCACGAAGCTGCAATATACAGAGAGAGAGATTACAATGCTTTAGCCAGCCAGCAAGTCTGATCATATATAGTTGCGTTATGTTATGAACTATGTTATACAGTCGTCTCTAGATCTAAGCAATTGCACTTGAGGTTAACAACACACTGTGCACAGCACTGCTGCAGTTGTACCGTCTGCCAAGCACAACACCGTTTATCCTCATCATAGCGCTGCAGAAAAATCTATTGACATACCTGTGAAATCTAGATCAAAAAAGTTGTACGTCGTCCCGAGAAATATGGCTGTCTGCAACACTTCCAGCTTGGCTCGCAGATTGTGTTGACAGCAGGTGTCCCCACACCCAGAAAGTTGGGCTAGTTCTTAAACTAGATGAAACAGCGTGTATCCCCCAAACTAGATACAGAAACAATGTTGACAGGAGCACTACACTTTGCAATAATGGTAACACTCTCTTGACAGGAGTATACCAATGTGCAAAGATTGCAGTGTGCTCTTGCTGTGAAGCAGGAGCCATCAGCCTGCAGCGACATGAAGCAAGCCTCATACTCATATAAAAAGATACTACATTTGTCATTATCATGCTCAGTCCAGGCCTTACAGCGTGCTTGTAACAGGATATCAGCGCTAGCACTGCATCAAATGCAAAGAAGCAAGTAAAATAGATACTGTTGTGCGGAACCCTGAAAAGTTTGAGCAAATGACTGGTTGCAGGTGGGATTGGCCGGTGTACATACCACCAAGCAGAGTGTTTGCTTTCAACCAAGATGAGCTGAAAATGCTGACCAGGGCTGCAATGCTCTTCGACCTGCAGTCATGACACAACAATCCTAACACAAGTTCAGCCCTGCATGTCTGCACATCAGGCATTACACCACAATGATTGCCATACAGGCACACACAGCTTATGCGAGCTGTAGACATGCAACTGCACAGCTAGGCTTGCATGCATGCATGCATGCATATGCAAGTTCTCATAGTATATTCCAGGCTGTATCAGCATGACAGCAAAACTGCAACCCTACATTGCAAGCTGTGCTGCATGTCACAGAAGTTACAGCATTGTCAAATGCCTGCTGCTGTGTCTGACTTTTCTGCTGCTGCTGCTGCTGTGCATGTTACTGACAAACAACGCAAACAACAGTCACAGACTTGAAACTTTGCTCTGACTGCCATTCAGGTCACGCAATCACAAAGCTCCAAGTCTCCCCTGTTGTGCTGAAGCAGCAGCAGCAGCAGCTTTGCGCAGCAGCAGTGAGTGAAGCCGAAACTGAAAGCCTGCAGCAAGGGTCAGTGTCACAAGAGCAGCTCAATAGGTTTCAGTGTGCCATACTGTCAGCTCAAGCAAGCTTCGTATTCGCTAGTACTGTGAGTAGCTATGGTATCAACAATGCAGCAACATTATGCCAGCATAACAGCAAATGCCTAACAGCAACTCACGTAATCATTCAGCGTCCCAGGCGTCACATCAAGCTGCAGATTCACACCCGCTACTGAGAAATGGTTGCAATGTACTGCAGCCTGTGTGACATTGCAATAGCAAGCATTAGTTGCACAAATGGCTGGCCTCATGCACAGAACATGCAACTGATGTGTACAAGTTCTGTCAGCATACGCTTGTGAGCGGCCCTACCTGAGACTCAGCCAAATAGCCACAGCCAGGACAGCTCTTAAACACTGATGCTGATGCCAAGTTTGACTGGCGGCACCTGTGTGACAAGCCCAGAAGTCAGTAGGCAATGACCGCTCAACAGCTGACACATGCAGCTCACAACGCTGAAGTCACTGCAGCTCTTGCCAGTGATTGCAGCTGTGCAACTGGCTAACAGAATAGTGACCGGCCATCATAGGCTGCATGACAGGGCCAGCTACCATGCATAGCTGCTTCCAACAGGTAGTTTGGGTATACCGCTGTGAGTGGTCTCACCTAACAGGCTTGCCAGACAGGCACAACATGCTCAGGGCTGTGCTCTGCCCACCAGCTGCATTGCTGCTGAATGCTGGTCAAATGTACCATATCTGCAAATGTTAGAGCAGAAAATGTAGCTCAAGGATTCTACCCCAATTTGGGGTACATGTCATGACATATTGCGCAGGCCAAATCAGGTGGTCACAATGGACGCGTATGGGCCTCGATACATGTGCTGCACAAAAACTTGGCTCATGCCTCAAATCACAGGTGCCCCAAAATGCCATATGCAATCAGTTCACTATACAGCCTACAAATCGACCATGCTAAACTGTTAAACTGCTCAGCTGGAACTTCACAGATCAGATCATTGTGATGATTGCTGATGATGGGCCGTGAAACAGTGAGCTGCACACAACAAAAACAGGTACCCTAAATTGTGTCATGTCATCACACAACAGTCACCCTACATGACACCAAAAGGTGCCGCTAGGAGCTGACAATTTCTGTCCAAGTGGCATCATGATTCATTGTACATGCACAGGGTCCAAAAATAAATGGAAATATGCTGCCAACAAGCAACTCATATGATGCCACATTCTGCACAGCCAAATTGCCTAATTCAGTCCCATTGACCCAAATCACTACAGGTCCAGCTCAATATCATAGTCAGATTGCTGATCCAGCTCTGTGTCACTATCCTCCATGCTGTCAAACTTGCATGATTGGTACTCCTCATAGTCTGACACAGAATCTGACACGAAGACATGCCCGCAAGGTGGGGCTGTGCTGAAGCTGAGCTCTGCTGCAGCAGCAAGTGCATCTGACCTGATCTGCAGCATAATGCACAATGATTGCATTCCTCCAAAGCTGCATGCTGTTCACTGCATTCTGAGCAAGCCTGGAATGGATCTGCATGTCATACCACTTGCGCCATTGCTGCTCGCTGTGACCCATCACCATAGCAGCTTCCAAATTTGATGGTCCAGCTGCAGCAGTATTGATGCTCTTTCATCAGCAAACACTTGCCTACACATGCTTGGACATTCTGACACCTCCTTGCAATACCAACCACTTCTGCCAATACAAGGTTAACACTGCACCAGCAAAGCCCCTACCATGCATGTCCATGAACACATATGGACAACTTTGCCCAATCAGCGAGTGGTGGTCAAGCAGAGCCGTGCATGGCTGTCTCAGGTAGGTGTACAACAGATCTCAGACACTATGAAGGCCTGACCCCACTTGCATGCATCCATGTGCGTAGGCAGCTTGATGCGCATCAGCAAGAGCGACAAGGTGATGATGTGCATCCTGTTGCCCTCACAACCAGGCAGCTTGCAGTCAGGATGCAGGCAAGGCCCCTTGTACTTGGGAGCAAACAACCCTCTGATGCATGACAATCTGACAGGAGGCAGGTGCCAGAGTGTCACGCTACGCAAAGCTGCATCACGCAACTGTCTGTTGGTCTGCACGGTGACGCCTTCCTGCTACAGGTCCAGCTCAGCATGTTTTCATGCTGTGTCAATGATGTGCACCAGCTCTGGAGCAGACATCAACTTGCCAGCTGCAAGCAAGTCATGGCAGGGTCCTTGTGACACCAGAAAAGTTGATCTGCCGCCTGCAGCAGCCACAAAGGTACCATCAACACCGGTCAGCGTTGCATTGTGTTAGCTTCAGGGAAGTGTTGTTCTGCTGCAGGGCATACGTGAGTCACTTGACTGCCACTGTAAAATACTGGTAGGCACTGACTGTGTCACAATCACTATATTTAGGGTTCAGGGTTTAGGGTTTAGGTAATTACATTATAATTCAGCCTCACATGCATACCGCCATACCACAGCCATGCTTACAAGGCTAGCCTTTGCTGCTTGACTGGTCAGGGTCACCCTAACAGATCATGTGGGAGGGCTGTGAGGGGTCTGGGGTGGGTCTGTGGGGCGTGTCTGAGGGGTTGCCAACAGCCCTGAGTCAATTTGCAACTGCCCAGAGCCAGCTGCCTTGCTTTGCAATGGCCCCTTAGGCTACTGTGAGTGACTCAGAGACTCAAGACCCTGAGATCTGGCTGAATCAGGTGAGAGGGCTGTGAGGGGTCTGGGGTGGGTCTGT
>JAABUU010006740.1_pt1 | contig 12171 bp, 10 predicted proteins | sample 5559301 | NCBI WGS metagenome assembly JAABUU01 (sample SAMN10711884, study PRJNA513360) | rock metagenome | isolation source: Antarctica rocks | place: Antarctica: Victoria Land, Richard Nunatak white
TTTTTTTTTTTTTTTTTTTTTTTTTTTTTTTTTGTTTTTTTTTTTTTTTTTTTTTTTTTGTGGTGGGGGGGGGGCGGGGGGGGGGGGGGGCGCCCCCCCCCAGAGTGGATATTTTCAGAGGAGGGGCTGGGGATCAGGATGAGTGGGTTTGTTTTTTCTTTACCGCTTGATTCTTTTAGGAACCCCCTTTCTTTCTTTCTTTCTTTTTTCCATTCCGGTCGTGTTCGCGGCAAGTAGTAGATTTTGGGGAAAGGTTGTGATGGGGATGATTTGAGGAGCTGTTTTTTGTTTGTTTGGGGGGGGGGGTGAGGATCTGTGGGGTAGGGCAAGAGGGGGAGGGGGGGTGAATGGGGGAGGAGGAAGGAGATGATGGGTCGTTGGTTGCTTTCCAAAAAGGGGAGATACGGTCGTTTTGGTTTATGATGAGCGCTGGGAATTGGGACGGAATTGTTGGGGATTTGTGGTGGCGCCGGTGGGGATGGGTTGTGGAGGGGTGGAGGGAAAGGTTGGGGTGGTGGATGTGGACGTGGACTAAGGAGGTCTGGGGGTGGGAGGGGTGTTTTATGCGGAGGTGGAGGGTGTTTAGATTATGAGGGAATGGTCGTAGATGATGCACTGCCGATTGTAATCACTGACAAGACTTTGGCCTCCAGAAACCCAACAGACAATGTATACAAATATAAATACACACATATAGAACACCAACTATTCAATGCTGATGCCTCTTATGCACATCAATAACCTTCTGCACCTCGTCATAGCTGCCCATGAAAATCCCAGATCGATCGTGGATATGCTCCGGTATGATCGTCAGCATTCGTTCCATGCAGCTGTTGACGGCTTGGCCGCCGGCTGGGGAGGAAGTCAGCTTCGGGTTTAAGTTGCATTGAGGGAGGGATAGGATCGAGTGCGTGATGGGACATACCATTCTCAAAGACCATGGCCATGGGGGCACATTCGTAAAGAATTCTCAGTTTCCCCTTGGGGCTCTTCTTGTCTGCTGGATAGGCGAAGATGCCTCCGTACAACAGTGTCCTGTAGGCGTCTGCCACCATACTTCCGATATACCGAGCGCTATACGGTTTCCCTTCCTTCTCAATGGGATACTTCAAGCTGTTGAAATACTCCTTCACCGGTTCTTCCCAGTACATGCTGTTTCCCTCATTGACACTGTAAATGGCGCGAGACTTGGGGAGCCGCATGTTCGGGTGCGTAAGGATGAACTCGCCCAGGGCGTTGTCCATGGTGAAGCCGTTGACGGAGCCACCCCTCATGGTGATGACGAGTTGGGCGCTGGCGCCGTACATGGTGAATCCACTAGCCACCAGCTCACTCCCTGGCATAAGCAGTTCTTCCTCTTTGCCCTGGCTGCCCTTTTTGAGCTTGAAGATGCCAAAGATTGTCCCGACGCTCACCCCGGCATCCAGATTGCTACTTCCATCAATTGGATCGCAGACCACCGCATACCTCGCCTCGGGATTCTCGTCGAAAACAATACAGTTTTCTTCTTCTTCGCTGACCAATAGTCGGCATTTCCCCGACGTACGCATGGCGGCCACAAAGAGATCATTACCAATGACGTCGAGTTTCTTTTGCTCATCGCCGGTGGTGTTGGAGGAGCCAGCCAAGCCTGTGAGGTTGATGAGGGTAGCGCGGCGGATGTAGTAGGCTATGGATTTAAAGGAGAATTGGAGGGCATGGCAGAGGAGGCTGAAGTCGTGGAAGGGTTAGCAATGGACTGTGCAGGGAGGGGAAAGAGGAATGTTTGAAGGGAAAGAAGAGGGTTTACGTGAAATCTCCGGTGGCTTCGCGGTGCTTGGATTGCTCTTCGGTGAGAAAGCGGGTGAGGGTGACGATGTCGGTGTTGATCTTCTCTTGGGGTAGAGGCGGAGCGTCGCCGTTTGCATGAGCCATGGTATTGATCTTGACTTAGCAAGTATCGAGCAGTGGGCGAGGCAGAAGGAGTCTATGGGAGATTTTCTGATATTTTACAAGGTGGAGTACTTGTTCTTTCAGCGATGGGCGTAGAGTGTTATGGTATGTGATGGACTTTGGAATGAGTTGGAGTAGTGACAGGAGCCCGATTCCATTGCTGTCGGTGGTATATTACTGCCAGCAGTATCTATGCCATGACGCTGACAGATGTCAAAAAGCTCCAGTGCTCCGCCTGGAGAAACCCCGCGACCTCGGCCCCACCTCCGGACCCTCACCCACCCGGTTTCAGCCGCGTGCTCCTACAAGCTCCGAGTACTACGCTCAATTCGGGCGCTTGGAGATGTCTCGCATTTCCCTTTGCAAGACGAGATAGATTCGGATACAGTTGAAGGTTCGATGAGCTATTGCAGATGATCGTGCATGGCGCGAACAGTTCGTTGGCCTATGTAATAAGAAAAGGTGATGTTCGAAGAGTTCTTCAACACCCCAGCGGAACACTCGATTCATATAAACTCTGGAGGTCTCGAGGTCTCGAGGTCTAGTAAATAGACGTATCAGGGAAACTGGCGAGGAAGGAGACAAGTGAAATGAATATTTGCAAAATGAGGAGGACAAGCTGGCCCCTTTTCGAGATATAAATAATCGTGTACCCAAGCGTCAAGGGATTTGCTCGACCAAAGTGCCGGTGGTACAATGTTGCATTAGAGGCTAGGCGTGTGGTTAACAAGGAGAGTCGCATCTTTGTAGAGTCTCGTGTCTGGGAATAGATGGCCTGGGGGGGCGTGCATCAGGAAAAGCGTGCAGATGCAGGTCGGGATGTGGATGCAAGTCGGTAGGGGAATGGGCCATACTTGATGAAATGGGTGATTGACTGTGGACGAAAGTCTGAAGACTGCTGAGAGCCAGTTGATAAAGAAACACGAGGTAGGAGAGCGTCCATGCGCCAACGGACCACTCAAGTCGGCAACCCTAGAGATTGACAAGAACAATAGCAGCAGATGAGTGTCTGTCGATGTATGTCCGTCGGCATCGCAAGTGGCCTACAGGGAATGAGAAAAGGTTCTTCAAACCGAAACGGGTCACACCACACCCAAGCCATGCAATCAACACGCCAACTCGGGTTGACGCCAACGTCCTTCGAAGGAAGAACGAGGTAATGACTGATACTTCATACAAGTGCACTGCGCTGGAACCTTGGCTCTTGTAGATTCATTTGGTTTTCGCATGGGCTTAGCAGATGGACTTGACAAGAACAGGAAATTATAATTATGGCTATTCATACGTCCGCCGACGAGAGCACTCCTTTTGGTTCTTGTAAAGCATAAACATTCGCACCTAGGTAGTTATACGAGTAGTGCCTTGTCCTGAACAGCGGTTTCAAGCTTTCCTCCTACATCATTCATAGCTGTAAGGGAGTAAAGATACCTTACATACTCGAACGGGCCGGCTTGACCTATAGCGGCACGTGGAGATACGTGGACACAACGACGTAGGCAAGCACCTTTGGGCCGTATCTGGCGCGTTGGTCGCGATGTACCGCGTTGGTCGTACGGATTAGAAACACAGCGGCAGACAAGACAAAGGACTACTTGAGTGAATTTGAGTGAAAGGAACTCTTCCTTGCAGATCGAACCAACTCTTTTACTTTGGTAAGGCGTATATCAAGACATATTTAGAAGAAAGCGCCCACCAAGGCCGCCATTGCCGCACGATGAGATTACCGGACATTTATGGCGGCGTGTCGGTGATGACACTGCGAGAAGCCATACCTCAGGCTGACAGCATGAGCCGAGTGAAACGAGCGCTGTTTTGGAAAGTCTAAGGTACCTTTGGGCGCCTTTTGACGGTTAAGATGTTTTAGGGTGCTGGAAGTAACAACAACAACAAGGTGCTTACTTTAGGGACTCCGTTATCCCGTACGGAATACGGACGTAGTCTTACAGTTATAAGTGATGGGAGATGACTGGGCGGAGTTGGTACTTTACCTTAGTAGTAGGTATGCCTTGGCGGCCCCCTTTTCACCGGCGAGCCTGTAAAAAGTATTACAGTTAGATACAGTCGGAGGCAGTTAAGTAGGCGCTTTGGAGCCGCTCCCTCTGCCGAGAAGAAGCTTCGTTGTTGACTTGTTGCCTTGCTTATTCGAGCCTTTGACCGTCAATTGCAGTAGGTAAGCACGGCAAGGTACCATACCTATGCAGTAAGTGCTGCTTAGAGCGCTGCAATTACAAATCTTTCCAACAGATCGGTTGGCGCGGTTCAGCCTCCCTCTGGAGTCTCAAGTCTCAAGTCTCAAGTCGTATGCAGCCGAACCGTGGCATGGCATGTCTCTTCCGTTTCCGAATTCCGAATCAGTCGAGTCCCCTTCCGACTACTCCATTGGGAATCCATCATCGGGTCATGCGGGTCAATGCTCTTCCACTACCAAGAGCGCTAGAATTCTTCAATCATGGTAGATGTAGGATGATTACTTACCCACTCTACCCTACCATCCATCATACCTTTTACCTACGGAAGTGTACGGGGTAGTGTAGCATTCATCTCGTGGACCTTGTGGGCCAGTGCTTCCAAAGAGTGTGGCTCATCATCTAGACGCTCGTGCCCGTACTCGTACGCTGATCCCTCAGCACAGCTGCAACGTGCGAGTAGGTAGTACTGTGAGTAGAGAGAGTAGCACGCGTACATGTGGCTAAGAGCAGTGAAGGTTTTCACATGGAAAATCCGAGCATTGATTATTTGTGGCGGAATAGGTAACCAGTAAAGTAGGAGCTGAAGGGCATGATGGGACCGATTGATTGATTGACCCGGAGAGTTGTCCTGGATGGGAGCTGGTGATTCTACTTCGGTCAGTGATTGATCCACCAGATCTCTGTCGTGTGGATACCGTATTCCGTACTCCGTACAAAAGTGGCAACTGGACAAGTGGCCAACCTCGGCTGCTGCGGGGAGGGGCAGACTAGCCTCGCCTCGCCTCGCCTCAGCCTCTTCTCCCGCACCCAATCGACTTTGCTCAACTTGACGATCTTGCACAAGGCAAAAGAGAGAAGAGAGAAATGCGATCGGTGTCGAGTGCGTCGTGCAAGCTCTTCAGCGTGCAGGTAGTACGGAGTAACCTTGGCCTATTTCTGGCCCAACCCTCCTTGTCTCCAGCGCCGAAATCCGAGGCTGAAGAAGCAACGGGAAGCGAGAACTCTACTACATACTCTACATAAGGTCCCTACTACGTACTGAGAACTAGTACCTTAAGGTAGGTAGCAGAGCACGGTCCGGATGATCAACAGCAATGACTGGTACAAAGTCAAAGGCGGAAAGGAGGGTCCAGAAGGGGGATCACCAGGTGTCCCAAGCATCCTCCGCATCTCGTTGGACCAGAAGACATCTGCTGAACGCAACCCCACGGTGGGATAATGTGCAAATGTGGGAACGTGGATATGTCTTGACGGCCGAGAGCCTTCGTCCGGCAGCCACCAACCACATGGACCATCTTCCTCGACTTGTCCTTACCCTTCGGTCTTGCGCATTACACATGCCAATATCTATCTACCTACCTCCCTAACTAAGACTGTGGGATCGAGTGTTATAAACTCATGTCATCCCCTCCCCTCCACTCCAGTCGGGAAACTCCAATGCCCCCGTGACTTCTGTTCAACTTTGGCAACGTGGCCTTGAATCGTGGTCGCAGTCCGGTCAAGCGTCACCTCCCATCATCCGGGACCACCTTTGGGCTTCTCTGCAGTTTCATCAACCAACAAGCTACGAACCACCCCCTTGCGCCTGGTCAGGTATCATCGTTATAGTTGGAAGCCTCAAAAGACCAACCGATGTGATCTCATCCGTCTCATTGGACCGACCGAGAGTGAAAAGAACAACGTGAAACGCGTCTTTATTTCGAGTCATCACGGACGCGCACCCCCTTATTCCGTATTGCGTCTCAGGTATGGGAAACAAGACAAGATGGCGCTCTATTCGCTGTCTCAGGATGCTCGTTGGGGCGCGCGCTAAGTGAAGGTTTAGGCTGTTCTCGGTAGCCAATCACGCGAGTTCGATATCCTCCTCCCCAAGTCGGTCAACAGACAACAGGCGCACAGTCTCCCTCCAGCTGCCACCCGCCAGGAAGGGGGAGGCAGAATCTGCAACCAGTATTCCGCACCCGTGAATACTATATTCGAACTCCAAGCCAGTCGAACCCCGTGTACCGTTTAACCTTCAGACACAAGAGTGGGGCATGTGCACCAGGGTCATCTTGCTTCCTCCATCTTCTCAGAGTCTTAAAGATCGTTCACTCCCACTTCCTCTGTGAAACAACAAGCCGAACACCTTCCACCCGGTTGTTCGACACTGACACCACCTAATATTCACCGTTACAACAGTCCCTATTGTCCTTCACGTCTCCGCCTCACTGGTTTGAGGTTAATAAGCGATATCCCGTCCGACATTCACAAAGAGCTTGTTGTTCTTATTGTTCCAAAGCCATTCAACAACTGAACCGCAAGCCTCCCCACTCGACTCATCTCCAGTCCAACGGCCAGATAGGTGTTCAGTGTCCACCAACCCGCAAACTATCCCGCTTAGGACTCGGAGCCCCCAATTGCCAACCCCAGGCATAGCCCGAGGCTTTTGACCAACCTAAATCCAACCCCCTAGCGGAATCATCAACGAACTTTGCCGTAACCCTATTCAACATCGCCGATACCCACAATTCAACCTCGCTTCTTCCGCTGGCCGGATTTTTCAGAATACTCTTAATTATCCGAAACGGGTAGGGTCCTACCGTTCGACGTTTCCATTTTCTCCACCGCCCCCCACATAATATTCTGCTATTCGATCGTGTGTGGTTGCATAGACGACTTTACGATCAACGACGTTCTACGACTCTTGCAAGGTTTAATCATAACCGTCGTCGGCAAGCCCGCCCCCAGTCTCAGGCCCTTAATCCATTGTAGCAATCTCCCCTGGTACCGTCATCACATTTGGCTACCCCGGATCAGCCTTGAACACATCTGACAAAGGTTAATTCATTCAACGTTCACCATAAGCCTCGACACCATTGTCACTACTGTGCACCACGTCACCGTTCAGGTCAAGGTTGCTCTTTATTTATATTCATATTATATTTGAGCACTTCCTACGAGTTTTTTACTTTTAGATCGTCTACAAACATGGCAACCTCTAGATCACCTCAGGCCCAGGCAGCATTGGATTGCTTTGTGATGCAACCGGTGTCATCGTCAATGGTGTCTTACCTGGCAGAGAAAGCTACTTCAGTCATCCGTTGCGAGCAACGACGCCCACAAACCAACAAGAACCTTCCTCTAACGCCGCCATCAACACCGCCTCAGGATGGTGAGCTCCGCTCGCCTTTGCAGCCGACACTACCATCATTGGAGGCCTTCATTCAATCCCTAGTGGACCGATCTCACGTCCAAGTTCCTACCCTTATGAGCTCGCTTATCTACCTCTCCCGCCTGCAGCAAAAACTTCCTCCCGTCGCCAAGGGCATGCGTTGCACTGTTCATAGGATCTTTTTGGCCTCACTTATTCTTGCCGCAAAGAACCTCAACGATTCTTCACCAAAGAACAAGCACTGGGCCCGCTATTCGTCCGTCAAGGGCTATGAGGGATTCGGCTTCTCAGTCACTGAAGTGAACCTTATGGAAAAGCAACTTCTCTTCCTCCTAGACTGGGACCTACGAATCACGAACGACGACCTCTTCACTCACTTCGAACCATTCCTTGCACCTCTCCGACGACGCCAAGAACAGGCCGAATCGAAACGGCGCGCCCACTTAGGAGAACGGGACTTGAACACTCTACAACAGCGTCCTCGCTACTCGAAACCCCAACCTCTTTCCGCTCCCTCTACTGTTTCCCTCCCTGCGCTGCCACCCGCAGTCGGTGTCTATGCCTCGCCAGCAGGCTACAGCTCCACCTCATACATATCTGACTTGGAGCGATTCTCCTCATTTCCAGAACGGCCGAATCGGCCAATACGTCAACCTCACCACTCTCGCAATCGCTCTATATCTCCTCCGTCTGCAGACGCTGTCCCTAGCCTTGTTCGCCCTGGCACGGCAGACACATGCGATTCATCGTCTCGGGCGTCCTCCACATCGCCTCCAGCAACCTCGATTGGTACGCCTGCGTCAAGCGTCTCCAGTTACGTTGATTCCTACATCCCAAGTATTGCAGACTATAGTAGTCCCGGTGAGAGCTTGTACCGTTTGAAGCCTGTGATAGGCGGTCGTCAGCTCAGCTACGGCCTCGAAGAAAGCCCGAAGAAGAAGCCTAAGATGGCGGACGGGGGTATCATCTCCCGTTTCTTGAACTCGGCCAGGCAGACCGGGGTCTATCGAACCCGTGCCTGATGGTGGTTGTTGAATTATGTGACTAAGCGCATGCAGTTTCTTATGTTATTGATACCACATCACTAGCAAGCGAGCGAGCATTTTATGGAGTTATTTGCATCTTTTCCGCAGTGGGAAGAAGACATGGCAGCCTGATATCATACTACCTAGACTAATTGGCTAGTATGTCGAGATGTTGGGCAAGAAGATGGATGGCCATCTACTACCCAATATTCCCCTTGGAGAGAATCACCAGATCAAATCTACAATCACATACTTTGAAAACGAACTCTTAGAGGCAAGATCTACATAGAAAATCTTTGATATTCGAAACGAGGGTTGTCCATCGTGAATTTGATGCCTTGCTCACGTTGTCTCAGCTGACCCAATCATTTGATCTTTGCAGAAGTAGGGAGATCATGCCTCGACGTGACTGTGCAATGTGATTCTCGCACGAAGGATACCTTTTAGTGGAATGAGCCTGAGACTGTCAGCTGATGTGCTTGCCGTTGGTCAGAGCCGTTGGTTTCGTGGGTATCAACACGATTTGAGTCAGCTGGAGGATTCCGGGAATTGAAATCCATGATCACGTGTGCTGGATTGTAGCGCTAACGTATTTAGCGCACACCTTCTATGTACAATGGTCCGGAATTTTCAACCAAGCTTCAACATCCCAAACCTCAAGCTCACAACCACCCAAGATGCAGCTCGACGCCATTAAGTGTCTGCCCAATTGCTCGATGTTCTATGATACCCATCCTCCCTAGATATGTAAGTCTGCAAGATCTGCTATCATCCCCTGCAGCCTTTCCGAATTTCCTGATGATTTGTTCAAACCGCAAACTAGAGTCTTTGACCTCAAGGGGCATGAAACTTTATGCACACGTCAGTCTGATATTGAGAATCAACGCTCATAATAACATAATAGCCAGGCCCTTGAAACGGAACTGACAGGAATCCAGGTTTTAGCTCTCCGACCTCAAAGTGCGTTGTTCCCCCCTCACCCTCTACCTTATGACAAACCGTTCGAAAATAGAGCGCGGATGATCACTCGTACACTGTACGCTGGAAATTACCGACTGAGGCATTCAATGTCTTTGACGACACCAAATGGCTTAGACTGAGCTCCACATTATCTTTCACTGGAGATGCATGATATAAGGAGGCAGCACATTTAGTAACGCAAACCTGTTTTCAATATAGGCTGGATTACTCCTACCATGCAAGCCACGAAGCCACTCGTCTACTTGCAGAATCCTGCAAAACGCAAGACTATCCAAACCGGGGGTCAACGGTACAGGGCTTGGTGAATGGAGCTTGGAGCTGCCCGATTAAGGATGACACTTCGGCCCCTAATACATGGGGTTATCGTTTGCAGAACATCCTGAGTAGGCCCTGAATAATTCGGCCCAATGGCATATCAATCGCTTGGATATTGGGGGCTGAGTAGGGTGTGTATGCAATCTTATTTTGTTGCTTACATATGATGGTTCGAAAAGATGAACGGCACTGGGCTCCGATATTCGCAATGAATGGATATGCCATTTCGCGGCAGGCCTAGAAAACCTCGCCCACTGAACACCCATTTGATATGGCATCGCTCGATCCTTATCTAGGCCTTGTCCATGGCTGATATGTCTTGATAAGCAGAGTTCCGCTTGACACCGGTCGCGCACCCGAAAGGCTTGATCACGCCCCAACTTGGAACACAAGCCCGTACATCGTGTAGAATTTCAGCACACCATGAGGAGTGAATAAGCGAAGAATGGACGCTGTTAGGTACCGTCGAGCTCCAAGGTTCTGAGAATTAGTTTCCACCAAAATCCGGTACTGGATGAATACCTGGCGGACGTGGCAAGCTCATAGAGCCCCGAAAGCTTACCTCTGTGCTTATCGCTCCTCACGGCGGCACAATGCCTTTGGGTCCTTGAATGGTTTCCAAAGATTAAATATCAACAGACGAAAGTAATATTCGAACATTTCTTTATGACGCCCCATTCTTTCATGATGAACATTTAGATGACGAGTCTGATTCGGGTTTCCGATGTAGACAACCTTTTTATTATACCATTCATGCTTTTCTGATCAAGTATTGTACTTCTTCAAGTCGCCATTACCTGTAAATTGTCTCCGCTAACCAATATCAGTCCTAAAAGGAGAACAGCGGTAGACTCAGATGGCGATTTGACTCCGTACTAGGTGGCCTTGTCGGAATGGTACGTCTTAGCATCTCGTTCTCTATCAAGGCTCTTAAATGATGATCTCAATACATAAAAATGACAAGCATATGTCCAAGCTGGCTTGACCGCTAGTGAAGACGAAACTGTTCGTACTGAACTACTTCTGCATTTCACGACGTTGCTTCTACGCCTCGGCACCAAACTTACTAACATTGTACTCTAGGCAAATCAGCCTCTACGATCACTTTGATACAATCTGTGTTTTGGAGCATATATAAGGTGCGTTTGTCCCCTTGCAAAACTATCCCTCCAGGCCTTCCCTTGTTACATGATGATCAAACTATACAATCTCACGACGGTCGGCATAGCTACAAGTTAGCTTTGATGAGGTTTGCCCTTGACCGGGCTTGAGATCTGATACATTCCTCCTTCAACACCGTCACTGCTGTCCGGGGTGAAGCCCTATCATGTTGGAAATTTTCGCCTATGATGTCATGCTTACCTCAGCCGCTGGTACTTTAGATTCGCCTCACAACTGTGTGAACCTCTTCAATAACAATATCCAAGGCTCAAAGCAAGCTTTACGAACTCAATACCACCTTACGCCGCATATCAGGTACCAACATCATCAATAACCCATTATCATGTCAAATCAATCTTACTCCACCTTCTCTGCATCCTCCTACTCCTCCACCAGTGACGGTTCCGGCAATACCTACACCACATCTACCTCTTCGAACCCATCCGGCACAACCATCCGTACCACCTCACAGCAAGCTGGGCAGGCAGCTGTTACTAGTACCTCTAGGTATTCTGCAAATGGTACTCAGCAGGTGGGAGGAGGGCTGGGAAATGAGAGGAGAATCGAGGATGTGACGGATGCTGATCGGGAATACGAGGACAAGATGGAAGACGAATATGCAAAGAGGGAAGGGGGCGCTTGAGCAAGGGTTAGGAAGAAGTGTATTGCAATCTGGGATGGTATTTGAAAATGCGGACGTATTCACTGGCTCTGGGCTTTGACGTGGAGTAAACATGCGACAAGGTCATCATGGTGGAGATTGCCAATTGATAGACTTGACTAATACGTCTGAATATCAAGTGTCAACCCACCGTTTGTCTACTGGCTTCCTACCCGTTTCGTTCCATTCTCCCCCCCTTGACCCCAAGCCCTCTCCCAACCTCATCAGCGCCTTTGCAAACATTACTTGCGTTAGAGCCCAGTAACCCCTACCATCAGAAACCATGACACAACCCTACCTTCCGACCACCATCCTCAGCAGCCCCTCCGCCACCCCCCTCCCATCTCTCCGTCTCCTCCGTCTCCTCCATCTCCCTCCCATACCCCCCTTACCCATCCCCCTTACCCATCCCCCTCCCCATCCCGCACCCTCCAGCCCATCCATCCAACCCAACCAACCCACCATCACCATCACCAACACCATCACCATCCACCTCAAAAACCATCTCTACGCTAACCCACCAACCCATTGGCCTGGATACTGCACGCGCGGTTGAGAGGAGGGGATTGGGTGGGTGGGTGTGTGTGTGTGCTTGGGAGTGGGGATGGGAGTGGGAGTGGGAGTGGGGATGATGGGCTGGGGAGTGGGGATGATGGAGTGGGGATGATGGAGTGGGGATGATGGAGTGGGGATGATGGAGTGGGGATGATGGAGTGGGGATGATGGAGTGGGGATGATGGAGTGGGGATGATG
>JAABUU010006741.1_pt1 | contig 12166 bp, 12 predicted proteins | sample 5559301 | NCBI WGS metagenome assembly JAABUU01 (sample SAMN10711884, study PRJNA513360) | rock metagenome | isolation source: Antarctica rocks | place: Antarctica: Victoria Land, Richard Nunatak white
AGGCATGTAGATATATATTGAACTATCTAGTAGGTTGAACATACGGGATGATCGATGAAGGAAAGAAGTGGGCGAAGGGTAAATACTCATTCACTAGCGCCGGATTAATGCGAAGATTGCTTCGCCGGATCAATGCGAAGATTTCTAACCACAGGAGTAACAGTACTGTTCTCTGTTTTCAACACTCTCTCTTAGAAATTGAAGCTTCATATGAAGCTATTCAGGCTCTCTACTGACTGTATATTCATGCTCTTTTACTCGTCGGCGCCATGCTCGGCGGGGGTAGCTTCACTTCTTGAAGCTAGTCTCATGACTGATCTGAACCTCAGGAATTTGCCTGACTTCAGGGGCTTGGTGAGGTCGTCGGTCACCATTTGATCGATGGGTATGTATTTCAACCTAATTGCTTCCTCTTCTACCTTGTTCCGAACATAGTGATACGACGTATCAATGTGCTTGGCCCGGGGGTGATTGACGGGATTGCTACCCATTTTTATAGTCGCTTGATTGTCAGCTAAAATGATAGTTGAATTCGTATCCGAACCATCATATCTCACCTCTTTCAATGCTTGAACCAGGAAGGTCAATTCCTTGACTGCATTACATTCGTCGACGTATTCAGCTTCAGCAGATGACGTGCTAACGCATTGCTGACGTTTGAAGCTTCAGCTAATTGGTTCATTCCATAGAAAAAACATATAGCCGAAGGTGAACCTTCGAGAATTCAAGCAATTCGCATGGGCTGAATCGGTATATTCAAAGAATTCAGCTCCCTCAACTTTCTTCACTTTGAAAGGTCCGTATCGAAGCCTCAGCTGAGCAGTTCCGGCTAGATAACGAATGATTTGTTTGACAGCTAGATCATGATCGGGAGTAGGATTCGCCGAATATCTGCTGCATTTGCTCACTGCATAGACTATGTCTGGCCGTGTTTGGCAGGCTACTCACATCAGTGTTTCGATGATTGATTGATAGCTCTCTATTTCTTCAGAGGTAGCTTGATACTCGACTCACTTCTTGAACTTTCAATAGACGTTCTTTTTGAGCTGGCATCTGTGATGCATCGGTGTTTTAGTTGGGCTGCAGTCGCTCATGCTCAGAAGCTCGATGACTCGCTTGATATAGATGCTTTGGTTGATTCAAAGAGTTCGTTCAGCTCTATCACGAGTTATGTGCATTTCTAGATACCACTCGATTGAGCCAAGATCTTTCATTTGAAAGCGCTCTGCAAATTGCAGCTTCAGTGCTTCGATATCGAATATGTTCGGTCCTAGAATGAGTAAATCGTCTACATAGATAGCGATAATGATGTCATTATCATGAATGAACACTGAATGATCAATTTCTACCCTTTGATAGTCGATGAAGATGAGGTAAACTTTCAGAGTTGCATACTATTCTCGAGACGCCTGTTTTAGTTCATATAGGGCCTTGTTTAGGCGACAGGCCAAAAAGGTTTTATTTGATTCTTTTTGCTCAAATCTCGAAGGTTGCTGCACTCAGATCTCTTTCTTTAGGTGTGCTTCTAGAAAAGCGGTGACGACGTTCATTTGTTCGGCTTCGTAGTCATATTTGACCGTCAATGCTAGAAGCATTTTGATGATCGTGGCTCTGATCATCGAAGCAAAGATCTCGTTATAGTCAATTCTCTGCTCCTGACGAAATCTCTTACACATTCATCTAGCTTTGTATTTGATCATCTCTTCTTTGAGCCCTCGCTTAATAATAGTTACTCAGCGCGTCGGCAGTATTCGCCGGTTCGGCGAAGATGTTCTCAGAGTAAAGGTGTCACTTTTGATGTGAGCGTCGAGCTCACTTCTGAATGCGAGCTTTCATTGTTCCCAATCGGAACTAGCTCTAGCATGTTTCACTGTTTGTGAAGTATTCAATTCAATTTGAACTCGGTTTGCTCTACTGGCAAAGCCTCGATTATGACCTTTGGCTCAGAGATCATTGAGAGCTCTGTAATCAACAGGTTCAGCGATAGCCCGTTTGAGACGTTCGCTCGAAGCATCAGAATCGCTTGAGCTATCTGACTCGCTTGATTCTAGTTCTGGTGACCTGCTTCTAGCTTTCTGCGAAGCGGCTGATGTTTCAGATACGATTGTACGTTCCGAAGTAGCAGGTGAAGTTCTTGCTGAGTAATCGTCAAGGATTTTCGCGATCTTCGCATTTTCAGTGCTTATTATCGGGGAAGGTTTTGACGGGGAAGGTTCATCTTCGATTTGATCATCGAAGAATAGTATCGAAAGGTCTTCATCATACTTCTCGGCTTCGATGACTACCTCGTCTCATTGAATATGACTAGATATTAGTATCTTCTTACCGTTTCACAAGCGAAACTGATTGACTTCCTCGTAGCTCAAAAACTGACATTTTAAGCTCTTGTCATCGAGCTTTCGGCGAGCTCTCTTCACATGGTGATAGACTATCATGCTCTTGAAACTGAAACCCTCCTCATCGTTTGATCTCTTATCGTGGTCGACTAGAGCGATGATCATATCCTCTATGAATAAGCCGGTTTTGTTGATCTTGGCGCTCTGTATCAAGCCGAAGATGTACGGTTCTAGATTTTCGTTGAGATCTAGAAGAAAGAGATTGCTAAGCATTCAGGATGCTACTGCATTATCGATGTCTGAACATCTGATGACAGCTCGCTTGAGCGAGTCAGCATAGTTCTGTATGAAATTGAAATTCGATTGCTTCGATTGAGTGAGTTCTTTGGTCGCCAGATATAGAGTGGTCAAGTTCGACTGCTCATATTGAGTCTTCAGAATAGATCACATCTTGATGACGTCTTCTATTTTGGCTATATGTACTCTGAGTTCCTGTTCGATGCTGAAGGTAATCACATCGCAGGCCCTGTCGTTCTTGTCTTCCCAATTAAGAATAGTACTGACGTACTTCTTTTTGGCTGCTGTCTTGAATTCAGAATCCGGGATTACCGGTTTCTTCGGCTTCTCCGAGGTGACTCACCAGAGATCTTTGGCTTTCAGGGTACTGGTTATATCTATCTTCCATGACTCGTAATTCTCGCTCCCCTTTAGCTTAGGGAACCGATAATTATCCGAACCTTTCATTGTTGTATGGTGGTTGAGGTATGGAGGGGATGGAGGTCGATAGGGGAAATATCCACCGATTTTGGTGACAGCGAGTTCGATGCTTCTGCCCTTTGTTATTTTTTGCGGTAGCGGTAATAGCGCTAACCCGGGCTCATAACCTCTTGGTATACGAGGACAAGAGAGCAGATAGGCATGTAGATATATATTGAACTATCTAGTAGGTTGAACATACGGGATGATCGATGAAGGAAAGAAGTGGGCGAAGGGTAAATACTCATTCACTAGCGCCGGATTAATGCGGAGATTGCTCCGCCGGATCAATGCGGAGATTCCTAGCCACAGGGGTAACAGTACTGTTCCCTGTTTTCAACAGTTAGAATCTTGCGAAGCACGCTTTCGTTGATAGGCGTTCACTGCCGCTTGTCAAAGCGAGTGTCTAAACCGGAATCTTGCTCAGCGACGTAGTCTACGTCTTCGATCAATCCGAGGTCGACGATGTTGGCACGCAGGCCTAGCGTTTTCCGATAGCTGGCGAAAGCATCAAGGAACGTGTTGACTGCTGCGTAGTTGGCCTGACCCTTGTTGCCTACCACGCCTGAGATACTTGAGAGCATGATGAAGAAGTCGAGCGATTGCTTTTGAAATTCTTGAGACGCCCGGTGAAGGTTCCAGGTTTCCTGAACCTTGGCGTTGATGGCGATGTGATAGTCATTCAGCGTCATCATTTCGAAGGGTTTGTCCTGCATTTTCGGCGTTAGAAGAGCGTTCCATATATTATCAAATATCAGAAAGACTTACCCGAAGCATCATAGCTTCTTGGATAACATCGAAAATTCTGGGACTCGCGGATTTGAACATTCGTCGGACAGACTCAACGTTGCCAACATCCTCCTTAGCCTCGATAACTTTGCATTCATGGAAGGCGCAGCTGTTCACTATCCTGGTTGACGCAGCATCGCTGATACCACTGCGACTGCTAACGATAATATGTCGAGCATCATGCTGAGCCATATGAATTGCTAGGGTCCCACAGGCACCTTTTAAGCCCCCGACGATGAGGTAGGAAACATCCGGCTGTAGCCGAAGTTTGCGAATCGTCGGCCTGATAGTTACCCGTACGTCTTCTTTTTCTGCGCTGGATATGACGATCTTGCCGAGATGTTTTCCGCTCCTGATATAAGCCAGAGCAGAGATAATATTCTCGAATCCAAAAGTAGTGATCGGGTGAATTGGCTTGAGATGATCGGCCTCAATCAAGGGAAAGAGCTCGTCAAAGAGTTTTTCAATTACCGAGTCTGTCATGTCTTGAGTATACGAGAGATTCAATGCTCGGAAAGAGCAATTTCGATCAAAAGGCTTCATGCTCAAGGTGTTCCGGTCGACAATGTTCCTCTTACCGATCTCAACCATGGTACCGTCGTCAGCGACAATCCTTCAAGATGCGTTCAGGAGCTCCCCAACCAAGGAATTGATGATGCAGTCAACACCGCGACCACCCGTCTCTCGCATAATTTCGTCCGCAAATTTCGTGTTACGGGAAGAGAACATCCGGCTTCGTGAGATACCATGGGTGCTCTCAAGGAATTGGCGCTTTCCTTCTGTTTCAACCGTGACGTAGATCTCAGCCTTCTCGTATTGAGTCAACTGAATGCAGGCGATACCTACTTCATCTGTTGCTGAGTGGATGAGAATGAACTGGCCCTCTTTCAAGTTCGCTAAGTGGTGTATGGAGTAGATGAAGCACAAGTACATCGAAGGAATGGTTGCCGCTTCCTCAAAGCTCATCGAGGCTGGGATAAGATGGCAACGCTCGACAGGAACCCGGACACGATTCGCATAACTGCCTTCTCTCAGCATGCAGACACGGTCACCAACCTCAAATTTCGTCACTCTCGGGCCAAGCCGTTTAACAACGCCCCCACATTCGAGACCGATGTTGTGTTCGTCGTCTGGCACAATTTCCATGGTGATAGCGACATCTTTGAAATTGACACCCGCAGCCACCACCTCAACCTCGACATTCTCTGTATCGAGTTGACCCTCCTCAAGCTCTGTCTCGCACCACATCAGACTCTGCAGCGTGCCTAATCGCTCAGCTCTGAGCCGCACTTGCACCTCGATATCGTGAAGATCTTTGACGATAGGTTCAAGACCCTTCGCTTCGACGTTCTTAAAGTTATTCACAGCAGCGTCTGGCATGATCCGCGGAATGTACAGCAAACCATTGCGCTTCATGTACTCGATCTCTGCGAAGTCCTCGCGTCTGATTGATGCGAGCACTTTCTCGATCGCCCAGAATGTTCCTGGGCTTGTGCTGAACTGAACGTTCAATGTGATCAGCTTCGCCGAGCTATCCTCTTGACGTGCCACTCGAAAGAGATCATTGATCATTGCATTGTCTGGGTTCGTGACAGAGTCTTGCGCCCCTTCGATGACTCAGAGAAGGGGATTTCCGGAGCTGACAAGCCTCTTGATGGCCTCCCACTGTTTCCCATCGGCCTGTGTAAGAATCGGATTCCACAGCTCGTCGAGAATCAACACTACTGCTTCGTCTGTTGATTTCGAAGAAGAATATGTTTGGTGCCTAATCGTTCAACCTGAAGCTTCCAATAAAGATTGAAGGGTTGGCGAAAGGGCTTGTGGCGTGATCTTAGCTAGACGGACGACGAGAAGATTCCTTCCCAAACCAGTTCTCGGACACGTTTCAGTGCTGCTCCACAGGTACGCTAGACTGCTGTTGCTCGTAGTAGCAATCTCGAGGCTTGAGCTCGAACCATTAGCGTAGTCGTATTCGGAAGACTTTTTGGCTGCATTCTGATCCCAGGCGGCGGAACTAATAGAACTTGCCGGCCTGTTGACCTGAGAGTCTGAAGACTCAGACGATGTTCCGGGCGTTTCGGGCGTTTCGGGCGAAGGCGTTGAATTGACATATTCGAACCCGTCTGAAGACCCGCTCTCTACACTCTTTGCCGCTGCCTCATCCTTGTGCCGGATGAAAAGCGTAAATGCGTCAGCAGAAAGAAGCGACTTCAGATTCTTGATCAATTCTTCTATACTGGTGACAGTGATACTTTCTGATGCATTGATGATGGCGAGATCGTAGGCGACCTCGATAGACAGGTCAAGGGCTTTCTTTTCCGGGCTGAATGTGAGGAACGAAGCCTTCTCCTTGCCTTCGTACTGTGTCTGCACATTGATCAAAGCTTTGACATTAGACGAGACGAAATCATATTTGGAATATGTCGCTCTGGCCGACAAGTCGCTAGCATCGAACCACATGCACGAAGTATTTGTATCGTCGAGGTTAACCTTCAGAACCTTGAGCGCAGACTTCTTATGTGCAATCAGATCGAGTACGATGTCGAGCTTATTTGATGCCTTATCCGGCGTAAGAAACATCATTTGATCCTGAGTAAAGAATGTAATATCGAGTTTTCAGGAGACGAAGTGAAAAGTGTGCGAATCAGGCTTCGGAATCACGTTCAGTTTGATGTAGTTGAGGCCGATTATTCGCACCATCAGTTGATTGCTTTCAGAATCGTAGGTGAACGTGTTAGCGATTCAGCTCTTTTCTGCGTTCAGTCGGCCACGGCCTGAGTATAGTGATGATGCGACTGACCGGCCCTCATTTAGACGAGAGGGGAGTTTGTTAATGACGAGGTCGTCGAGAAGCGAGGGAATCATCACACTTTTAACTTTAGTGCGATCGCACATGACGTTAGAAATGCTGGCCGTCTGAAGGCAGCCGTCGAGGGCTGCAGGATGAATTGGGTAGTACGACTGGGAAGAATGTTTGCTCTCGGGCGGCGACAGCGACATCAAAGAACGACTGAAACGCTGATCGCTGACAGCTTCAAACTCGATCAGTCTCTGAAACGTGGGGCCGAAGTCATTTCCCCACTCGCGCTGACACTTATACCACAATTTGGAAGCTTGAGGCGATTTCAGTGATGCGGCTTTCTCGCCTTTCAGACGCTCATCGATAGGATTCTGAATACGGGCCAGACCATGGCAATGCTCTGAAACGACGTCTCCTTCTGACGTTGAGATGCGGAATTCGTGCCAGTCTTTGCTGCCAGGTACTTTCATCAGCGTGAATGTGATCTGAAGATTCTTGCCCTCCTCAAGCATCAAAGCTCTGCTGAAGCGCACATTCCGAAAGCGATAACATAAATCGTTGGGGGCAAGATCAGTAACGTCTTCGGGCTGAAGAAGAGCACGATGCTTCTGATATAGGGCTTTCACCGCCATAGTGATGAAGCCCATGCCAGGCATGATCGTATCTCCATCTATACAAGGTCTTGAATTAGCATTTTGCAACCTTAGAAGTGTTCACAACGCCTGATACAATCAAGCATAGGAAAATGGACTCTCGAAGCACAAACTCACCCATACGATGATCCATCAGAAAGGATACGTTAGCGACATTTAGGTGCGAGCGTCATGTTGATGTATGCCACGAGCTTTCAAGAACCTTGCTGCCTAGCAAGTCGTGAGCGACGTACTTTCTGAATCGCCAGTCTTTGCTTGCAGCATTTTCGTGCCAATATTTGACGAAGTGATTCCATTTGTAGTTAGAAAGATCGGTAATGATGCGTTCTTTGTCATCATACTGATTGACAACTGACATGTCGATGAGGGCATCTGCTGCAAACAGGCGGTCAGCAACATCAAAGAGCGATTTGTCAGCATCTGCACCTCGGGATCAAGAAGCACAGTAAGAGACATCTTCTTCAATTGCAGCGAGCAGAGACTTTGAGATCTGAGAGACTGGTCCTGCCAAAGCTCCCGACGGACCGATTTCAATGAGGAATTTAGAGGCTTTATCGTTCTCGAGCAGCGCCTTGAGCCCTTCGTCAAAACGGACGGCGAAGACCATGTTCGTCTTCCAATAAGACGCGTCAGCTGGAGTTGTTTTCTTAGATTTCGTGACCGACGAGAACCAAGTGACATCACCAGTCGAGATGGCTGCAGACTCGCTGTCAAGTGGGTGAAAGTTATCGTTCGAAGTAAAGAGCTTCTCGTACTCCTGACCAATGACACTCATAAATTCGAAGTGATAAGCTAAGTCAACTTGTAAACGTCTGGCAAAATGATCGGCAGCTACGAGTTTCTTCCTTAAGATCTCGAGTGTTGCTTGCTTTCCGGAAATCGTCACGCTGCTCGGACTGTTGAAGCACGCGATGCATGCTCGTCCCACATGCTTTTCAAGAGACTTAGAAGTAGCCTCAGCATCAAGGCTCACTGCTAGCATGTCGACATCTTCGTCAACGTCTTTCTTGCGATTCAAGGCGGCTCGACCACGGTAGAAGGCTGCGATAATAGCATCGGCACGATCAAGAAGTTCAGCAGAGTATGCAGCAGCAATCTCCCCTGACGAATGATCAACAACACTGCGAGGCTTAATATTTCACGTCTCTAGCACGGCGATAATACACAGCTGAAGTGCTGTAACCAGAGGTTGCGAGAACTCAGGCTGGCGAAGATGCTCAGAGGAGCGACTTTCGGTAAGCTCACTGACTAGAAACCAGCTTGGAGGGTCGACTAGCCTCTGTAAGACCTCATCGAGCCTATTTAGGTCAATCTGTGATCAGCATTTGCTGTTTTCAGAGTCTTGATAGAAGAGGGTTTGATTTGATTTAGAATCATCTAATATACTAGAGGTTTGTGATGCAAAAAAGGCACAATCCAAGATGCACTTACTCTTCGAGTATTTTTCGGGTCCATGAGAAGAACTGCAAAAGATCCTTTCCCATTTGAGGCCATTGTGCCCCTTGATCGATGAAGACGAAACCGAAACTGAGTGTCTGCGAACTTCTTTTGGCCAAAATCCACGCTTCTGGCCTCTCATCGAGCTCTGTAGTTCGAGTGCTGATGAATGCTCGATGCCAGAGTTGTGTTCTATGCTCAGATAGTGTGTATGCAAGGTCAGAGAGGCTGACCTTGACGCGAGAATTGATTAGATGGTCATCGAGCGCCTTGATATTGGCGCGCAGAGAGGCCGCATCGTTCGCAGACAAAATCAGAATGGACGATCTCGTAGCGTTCTCCTCGTCCAAATTAAACTCATCTTCGGCAGATGCATATGAGGACACGTGGCATACTCGATCAGAGATGGGTGCCGCTTCTATGATGGCGTGGACGTTTGAACCATCGACATCAAAAGAGTTGATACTGACTCTTCGCGAAGAGTCCTTGAGCCATGAGATCGCGTTTCTGAAGGCTTTGACTTTGTTCTCAACGAAGTCGATCTTTGGGTTGAGATTGATGAATGTTGGGTTGCCTGAAATAATGCCATTTTCGATGAATAACACGGCCTTCAGGAGTGCGGAATTACCAGCTGCTGACTCTGAATGGCCTATATTGCCCTTGATCGAGCCAATGATCAGTGGCTTGTTGGCCGGACGCGTTGCTGCGAAGACAGAGCTCACCCCCTGAACTTCAGTCGGGTCGCCTGCTTGAGTCCCCGTTCCGTGACACTCAAGGTAGGTCGTAAGGTTGAGATCGGTAATGCCTGCGCAGGCATACGCAGCTCGGATAGCGAGAGCTTGGGACGTGGCGCTTGGGCTAGCGATGCCAGCCGTGCGTTCGTTGCTGTTGGAGACAGTACCGAGCACAACAGCTCGGATCGGATCATGATCTCGTATGGCATCGTTCAGCCGCTTCACAATGAAGGCACTAACAGCTTCCGCCTTGACATATTCATCAGCTGCTACATCAAATGTGTGGCATAGCGCCGATGTCTAAATAGAGAAATCTTAGAATCAGCATTGCTCTTTCGGAAAAAGTATAGAAGCTGAAAGATCAGTTGAAACTATGAATACTTCTTTCCACTGACGTAGTCTAGAAACAGGAAGACATTTTGGGAGAATTTGAGACTCATCGAATGTGCGCTACCCAGGCTGCCCTGATCGATGACATGCTCTGAACTCATATATAGATTGCTCGCGGCGATGATAGCAGCATCGACGTCTCGCGACTGCAGATAGCGACTGACGAAATCAAGGGCCTGCAGACTGCCTGAGCATGTCGTATCGAGCGTGACGCTAGACCCCTTGATGTTGAGAAAGTGGCTGAGACGGTTGGCAAGAATGATTCGCCCAATTCCGATTGCGTTGTTGCTAGAGCGATCGTGCGGATCTCGAGCCTGCATATCAGCGTAGTCGGACGAATACGATTCGACAAAACAGCTCACTGGTCGATTGTTCAGTTTTTTCAGCGAGATGCCTGCATTTTCGAGACCTTCAAAAACGACTTCGAGCATTTGGCGCTGATTCGAATTCATCGCGGCAGCCTCATCTTCATCAATCTCAAAGAATTCAGCGTCAAAATCGGCCAGGTCAACATTCTCAAGGAACATCTCGCCTGGCTGACACATCGTCTTTGACTTATGAGACTCATCATAGTGACCTTCAAAATTGAACCTTGTCTTCGGCATCGCACTTGATGTCACGTCTCCTTGTTCTAAAAAGTCTCAGAGCTTTTGTGATGAACTGTTACCTTCGGGAAGCCGACAGGCAAAGCCCACAATGGCTATGGGTTCTTGCTGAGATTGGTTCGACTTGGCCATGATCGTGAGTATGAAAAGAAATAAGGGGTACTTACGATAGTGTGAACGATTCTGCCGAGACGTTCGAATGTCAATTAAGTGTGAAAGAGCAATCAATTGCAAAGAGTATAGAGATGAAAACTGTTTCGAGTTCTAGCGTACGTCTTGATCGTTTATCGACTTTCGTCTTCAATGATTTCAACAGTTCTTTTAGTATCCGAAGCATCGTCAACTCTTATCATACGTTGCACGTTTGAGATCACGTCTGCCGTCATGCTTGCTTCTTTGGTCAGCGTTTGCTGTTGTGTGGTATAATTTTCAGATGACGTAGATGTAATCACAATCTCTCTTGCAGAACCTTATCGCTATTGTGCTGATTCTCGATTGCGAAGTTTTGATTGGGAAGAATGATAAGGTGACTCGCAATTTTGCAGCACAGCAGAGACAATTTTCCTTCTTCCGTCATCATTGTCTTTCAACAATGCTGATCATCATCGCAGAACTTCTGCAACATTATTCTTGCATCATTACTTCTGCATCATTACATCTTCATCGTTACGACCTCTTCATTCCTTCTGCATCATTCCTTCTGCACTGTTACTACTGCATCATTACTTCTGCATCATGACTTCTGCATCATGACTTCTGCATCATGACTTCTGCACAATCTCTTCACAGACGTTTCATCTTGCGTTGATTGCTTTCTAACGAGCTGTCGCAAATGATTGACGTCAGCGGGTCTCGATATGTTCAGTCTGCATTAAAGAACAGAAGTTTGAGTACTGAGACTATGCAATGAAAATTTGGCCGCTGTCAAATAATTTATGTGGTACATGACCTCATGTGCGATCTGATTCCAGAGCTATGAATAGCTGTTGAACCTGGCCTTTTCCATTCAGTCAAAGGGCTAAGACTAAATGCTACCATAATTGCAAATGCTGAAAAGAATCTCAGCCATCTGTGCTCTTCTCGAATTTTGAAATCTCGGCTGTCGTGCTAGGGTTTTAGTGTGTGCAGAAAGGTTTAGAATCCTTGGCATTCATTTTTGCGCTGCCTCACTGTGATCCTTTATATGAGGAATTCGAAAATTCAACCCCACCACCTATTATCGCATTCAAAAAGCTGATTTTGAAGCTATTTAGACCTCATCGCTTACTGATCGCTTTTAGCTATGCCGGGACCACTTCCTGCAAGCCTTCGCTCCAGAATACTACGTCTTCTGCTACTTCATTGGGCTCCTTGGGCAATCGCTGAAGAGGTTCATTGTTGCCCTGCCACTGTATACAATATTCAAGAGAACCTCTTTATGTATAACTCACCTTTCAGACCTCAGTTTCGGCCCAAAGGGGCCCCCCGCAAGGTGTTTAAGGCAGCTGAAAAGGGCCTAATAGCCTACCTCGAAGAGCAGCCATGGGCCATGCAGAAAGAGATGGTCTGGTACATATGGGAGGAGTGGGGCATTAACGTGCATCGATCCACGATATCAAGAATTCTGAAGAGAAGACGCTGGAGTAATAAAAAGGGACAGCGTGTAGGAGTCAGGCAAAACGATGAG
>JAABUU010006742.1_pt1 | contig 12166 bp, 14 predicted proteins | sample 5559301 | NCBI WGS metagenome assembly JAABUU01 (sample SAMN10711884, study PRJNA513360) | rock metagenome | isolation source: Antarctica rocks | place: Antarctica: Victoria Land, Richard Nunatak white
TGTCGCCACCGTCACCGAGTGGGTTTTGGGACCGTCGTGGGGAGCGGCGATGAAGCCGTCAAGCGAAATCGAGAGGTCAACCACGACGTTGCCCATTTTCAGCCTCCAGTCTCGTTAGTTTCATTGCTCAGACCGGCGAGGCCGGCTCGATTCATCGCTGTGGGTGCAGCGACCTCGCCACAGCGCGGCTTGGGGAGCCAGCGACGGCTAGCCTGATCGACGTCACCCGTTGCTTGCGAGCGTCGCGTCCAGGTCACTGACCAGCGCCCCGAGCATGCCCCCGTGAGCGCTCCGGCGGCAATCGCCGCGCGATCGTCCGAACGTCCAGCGAGGCGTAGCTCTTCGCCCAGCTGACCTCGTCTTCGACGGCGGTAGGGTCATCGGATCGGGTTAGCCAAGCGGCCCTCGCGGCGTAGGAGGATGCGCCGAGCGCATGGCCGGGGGGTGATGACCTACGATGCTTCGCGACCTCTCGCGGCGGGGTCAAACGGTGACGACTTTCAGGTCTGAATAAGCCGAGGCCATGCCCTCGTAGTCTCGGTCCTGGGTGACGACGGGAAGACCGTGTTCGATCGCGGTGGCGGCGATCAGCGCGTCCGTGAGCTTGATCGCCTTTGTAATGCCGGCGGTTCGGCACGCGGCGACGAGGCGCGCCCACGTGACCATCACCGGCTCGCTGATCGGGATCGGATCAGCGGCACGCGCGAGCACGAGCGTGTCCGCACGACGCGCCTTGGTAGCGGCGTCGGCGGCATTGAGCACGCCGAGCTGGAGCTCCCCGATGGTGATCACTGAGACCGCGACTTGCGCAGGTAGGCTGCCAAGCCGACGCTCAGTCTCTGCAGCGATAAAGATTGAGGTGTCGAGGAGTCCGGCGGCTGGGAGCTCAGAGCTCATCGAGCTTTTGTCCAGCGGCCTCATCGAGTTCGGCGCCGAGACCGGAGTCCGCTGCGCGTGTGAAGAGCTGCTGCCTCAGGTGCGGACCGGCGAGCCAGCGAGCCCGTCGCCCATGGGGCACGATATCGGCGACAGGCTCGCCGTTGACCGAGAGCGTGACGCGTTCACCGGATCTGACCGCATCGATGACTCGCGCCGTCCGATTGCGAAGGTCTCGAACCCCTATCTCCATGTGCTACAGCGTAGCATCAGTCCGGTCAAGAAAAAGCCGCGGTGATCGGCTTGCCGGGATCCTCGCCCCGGCCGGCGCTGTGCTCAAAGAACGCTGCGACCCAGCCAGGATCCGCCGCATTCAGGAGAGAGCCGTCTAGATGATCATCCAGCGCCGGAAAGCCGAGGCGGACAGCTGTCGAACAACGGCCGCTTGGTCATAGGCGGTGTGGCGCAGCTGGGGAACGTTCTCGTTGATCAGCATCCAATACGCGCCAGGCCGGCCCTCGTACGGCAGGCCGACGCTCCCCGCGTTCGCAAATGTCAGGTTGTCACCTAGCCGGCGGATGAACTGCTGATGGGTGTGACCGCCGATGACCAAGGTCTCGCTCACGCCTGCCAAAGCATCTCGAAACATCGCCTCGGGGGAGATGCGAGTCAAGATCTCGTCGTCGCTGCGCGGCGAGCCGTGGCAGAAGAGCACGCCGCCGAGGCTGGCTGCGATCGGCCATGAGGCGAGCCTGCTGCGCCAGTCCTGGCTCAGCGCCCGAGCGCTCCACGAGGCCGCGCGTCCGGGCAGATCGTCTGATGTCGCAGCGCCGTCATAGGCGGCGACCGCCTCGCGCTCAGCGTTTCCGCGAATCCAGTGCACGGGCTCTGGCCTCGAGCTCAGAAGCCCGAGGGATTCGGCGACCAAGGGTCCCCCGACCACGTCGCCAGCGACAACCACAGCGTCAACCGATAGCGCGTCGGTGTCGGCCAGCACAGCTTCGAGCGCCGGCAGATTCCCGTGTATGTCCGCCAACACCGCGATCCGCACCCAGCCACCGTAGACAATGCGCGAGCCGCGGTGCGAAACACGGACCGTCGATGGAGCCGAGCTCTGGCTCGGGACGTGCTGAGCTGGGGCCGGCCGTGGTTGTGCAAGTACGTGAGTGGGATGCTCCGCTGTGATGTGGTCGGCCTACCGGCAGCTATTTGTCGATCTCCCACACGTCCGGTCGATGGTGGGCTTCTCGTTGCTCGCCTGGCTCTCGACGGGCGCGTACGCGATCGCTCTGGTGTTGCTCGTTCAGGGCGCGACCCACTCCTATGCGCTGGCCGGGGCCGCGGAGGCCGCGAATCTGATCGCGGGCGCGTTGTCTGGTCCGGCTCGCGGCCGCGCGCTTGACCGATTCGGGTCTCGGGTGGTGATCCCGCGAGTGGCGCTCGTGCGAGCGCTGACCCTGGGAGCCATGTGGCCGGTGGCGAGCACCGGCTCAGGCGCGGCGATCGTCGCCCTTGCGGGGCTGGCGGCGCCGGCGTTGCCAACGGCGATGCGCCGCCAATGGCAGCAACTGCTCGGCCGCGAGGATCCTCGTCTGCAACCGGCCTACGCAGTTGAGCTCAACGCCCAAGTCGCCGTGTTTGTGATCGGCCCCTTGCTTGCCGCTGCCGGCCTGGCGACGATGGGGGCCGGCGCCACCCTCGCGGCGACCGCCAACAGCGCCGGAGTCGGCAGCGGCTATGTGATCGCCGGCGCGATCATCCAGGAATCCGGCACCGCCGCCGCGTTCCTCATCGCGACAGCCCTACTCGCCGCAGCGACCACCGTTCCGCTCGCAAAGCAGCAATCACTCACCTGCTCGCGGTGAAGAGCGCTCGGTGCACGCGGCGAGGTCCCGTTCTCACTCAGCCGCATCCGGGCGACATAATCTGGGCGCGATGGTCGACTGGGGAGCAGGTAGGTATGAACGACCGCGGCGGAGCTGGAGCCGGTAGCGCAAGCGGTCCTCGAGCGCGCCGCACTGTCGGCGGGAGACGGGGTCGTGGACTTGGCATGCGGAACCGGGAACGCGGCGCTGCTAGCGGCCGCCCGCGGCGCGCGGGTGGTCGGGGTTGATGCGGCGCCGCGACTCCTCGAGGTCGCACGCCAGCGGGCGCACGCGCAAGGGCTCGAGCTCGATCTTCGCGAAGGGGACCTGCTCGCATTGCCTGTCGATGATGCTGGCGCCGAGATTGTCTTGTCTGTTTTTGGCGTGATCTTCGCGGCGGATCCAATCCAGGCGCTGCGGGAGATCGCGCGCATCTTGCGTCCCGACGGCCGCGCGCTGCTCAGCGCCTGGGTTCCGGCCGGCCCGATCGATGCGATGCTCGGCGCGATGGGCCTGATAGTGAGGCGAATCACGCAAACCCCGGCGCGCCAGCGCTTCGCCTGGTTTGACCCGGCCGCCGTCGGCCCGCTCGCCATCGAGGCGGGCTTAACGCTCGAGGGCACGACCCCAGGCGAATTGGCAATCCGGGGTGCCTCACCCGAAGCCTACGTGGCCGGTTCTCAGGAGCACCCGATGTCCTCGCTGCGCGGTCGGTCGTCCAGAATGCCGGCGCTGAATCCGAGCTGCGGGAGGCGATGACAAGCGTGCTGCGCGATGCCAACGAGGACCCGAGCGGTTTCCTTGTCCACAGCCCGTACGTCGTGCACGAGCTGCGCGTCGACTGAAACGACGCCCAGTCTCTCGCGCCACGGCCATTTCGCGAAGCTCGTCCCGAACGAGCAAGTAGTCGGGGCGCGCGACAATGCGCCAATGACCGCGGCAGTGGTTCTCACCGGAGCGCCAGGCTCGGGCAAATCGTCGGTACTAGACGCGCTGAGCACCTTGCTGGAGATCGATGGATCGCCTTCGGCGCATTCGAGTCCGAGGAGCTGGCCAGGGGCTCACCGTGGCTGGCGACAGCCGAATGGCTGCCCCAGCTCGCCGCCGTCATCGCTCTGCAGCGCCGTGCCGGCAGAGACCTGTTCCTGATAGCGGCAACCACGGAGACCCCAGGTGAGCTGCAGGACCTGATCGAGGCCATTGGCGCCGACCGGGTGGTCGTCGTCTGCCTCCGCGCCTCACCCGATGTTGTGGCCGAGCGGCTCGCCGTTCGCGAGCCGGACGTCTGGCCGGGCAAGGCTTTCCCTGATCGAGCACGCGCGCGAGCTCGCGGGAGCCATCCCAGCGATCGGTCGGATCGATCTCGTGCTCGACACGAATGGACGCCAGGCCGACGAAGTCGCTGCCGACGTCCGCGACCTGCTTGCGCATCGCGGGGGTGGTGGCGTCCTACGGGATCAGACCGTAGGGAAACGCTGCCGTCAGGGACTCGGTGCCGTCAGCCGTGACGATCAGCAGATCCTCGACACGGCTGCCGCCGACTCCCGGGATGACCGTTCCGGGCTCGACGGCGATCACGTCACCGGCGATCAGGGCTTCGGTCCCGGTCCGGCCCAGCGCCGGAGCCTCGTGGACCTCGAGTCCGACGCCGTGCCCGAGGCCGAAGTAGAACCCTTCACGCAGCGTCTCCCCTGGCGCCTTGGTGCGGGATGTCGGATGTCCTGCGGCTTCGAACACGTCACACGCGACACCGTAGAGCTCGACGCCGCTTACGCCGGGCCTGGCCTGAGCGCACGCCCGCTCGTGGGCGTCGAGCACGAGCGCGTGCAACGCGGCGATCGAGTCGCTGATCTCACCGCGGAGGAAAGTGCGCGTCATGTCGGCCCAGCAGCCAGACTGCTCGTCGCGCGGCCAAAGGTCGATCTCGATCGGGACGTGAGCTGGCAGCGCACCGGCACCCGGATCGTGACCGATGGCAGCATGCGCGCCCATCGGCTTGACCATGATGTCGGACGGGGCGGGTGCGCCGGCCCGCGCGCACACCTCGCGGACGCGCGCCCGGACCGCCTCGGCGGTCAACTGCTCGCCGGCCAGGCAGAGACCGTCACCGTCGATCGCTGCTTCACGGAGCATTGCCGCGGCCTGGCCCATCGCGGACACCGCGACGTCGGCCGCCCGCCGGATGCCCGCCATCTCGGCCGGCGTCTTACGCCGCCGGCGCTCGACGAACAACGCCTCATCCGGGGTGAGCACGATCCCGACCTCGCGTAGGCGGTCGGCCAGCGCGAGCGGAAACTCCGGCGGAACCGCCGCTTCGGTGATCCCGAGCGCAGCCGCCGCCCGGACGCATAGCTCCGAGTCGATCTCACTGTCCGGCCGTCCGGCGGCGATCAGCTCATCGCGGCCCAGAGCATCCACCAGCAGACGTTCGAGATCCGCGGCCGCACGCGCGATCCTCGCGTCCTCGAGCGCGTTGGTCAACACCGCACGGCGGCCGTCCGCCTCCAGATAGAGGAAGGGGTCGCCGATCGCCAGCGGCACCTCATGGCGAAGCGCCGGCGACGTCTCGGTATCTCCATAGATGAGTACTGGCATCACGCCATAGGCTCTCAGACCACGAGCGAACGTGGCCTCCCGCGCTCAGCAGACGCGCTTCGTATCTGACCGAGCGTCAGCGCAGCAGCTTGTCTGCGGTGATCGGGAGGTCGCGGATCCGGATGCCGGTGGCGTGGTAAACGGCATTGGCGATTGCGGCGGCCACCCCCACGATCCCGATCTCGCCGATGCCCTTGGAGCCCATCGGGTTGGTGTGGGGGTCGCGCCCGTCGAGCCAGTGGGCCTCGATGTCGCCGACGTCGGCGTTGACGGGGATGTGGTACTCGGCCAGGTCGTGGTTGACGACGTGGCCGAACTGCGGGTCCAGCACGCTGTTCTCGTGCAGCGCCATCGATAGCCCCATCGTCATGCCGCCGATGAACTGAGACCGAGCCGTGCGGGGGTTGATGATCTGTCCGGCGTCGAACACGCCGAGCTGGCGGGAGACGCGGATCTCCCCGGTGTCGGCGTGCACGTGGACTTCGGCGAGCTGGGCTCCGAAAGCATGCATGGCGTAGTTCTCTGCATCTGCGTTCTCGGGCGTCTCGGCCGTCGCCTCGTCGCCCGGATCGGGCTGATCGCCGTGTTGCTCGCGGAAGGCCTCGGCGGCGGCGACGATTGCCGAACCCCAGCTCGTGATGCCCGACGAGCCGCCGGCGACGGTGGCCATCGGCAGTCGGGTGTCGCCGATCTCCAGCTCGATCAGGTCCATCGGCACTTCCAAGGCGTCGGCGGCGATCTGAGCCAGCGTGGTCCACGTTCCGGTGCCGATGTCAGCCGAGCCGATCTGCACGGTATAGGCGCCGGCAGGACCCAGACAGATGCGGGCCGCCGAACCCGGCATCCGATAGACGGGATAGGTGGCGCTGGCCACGCCGGATCCGATCAGCCAGCCGTTGCGGTTGCGCGCACCGGGCGACGGGTCACGCTGATCCCACCCAAACCGCCGCGCCCCCTCGCGCAGGCAGTCGACCAGGCGCCGCGTCGACCAAGGGTTGCCCGACTCCGGATCGACCTCGGGCTCGTTGCGGATCCGCAGCTCCACGGGATCCAGGCCGAGGGCCACGGCCAGCTCGTCCATCGCCACCTCGGGAGCGAACATGCCCGGACACTCACCGGGGGCCCGCATCCACGACGGGACGGCGACGTCGAGCGGAACGAGTCGGTGGCTGGTCAGCCGGTTAGGTGAGGCGTACATGATTCGCGTCGGGGTGGCCGTCTGCTCGGCGAACTCCTTGATCTTCGAGGTCAGCTCCACAACCTCGTTGCTGATCGCCTGCAGCCGCCCGCCGCCGTCGGCCCCGAGACGGATCCGCTGGATCGTGGGCGTGCGATACCCGACGAGCGCGAACATCTGCTGCCGGGTCAGCGCCAGCTTGACCGGCCTTCCGGAGACCATCTGAGCCCCCAGGCAGGCCAACACGACGTGGGCGTGCGAAGTGCCCTTGGAGCCGAATCCGCCGCCGACGTAGGGCGAGATCACCCGCACCTGCTCAGGCTCTAACCCGAACAGCGGCGCGATCGACGAGCGCACGGTGTGCACGCCCTGTGTGGAGTCGTACAGCGTCAGCCCCAGCCGATCGCGGATCGCGATCGTGGCGTGCGGCTCCATTGGGTTGTTGTGCTCCATCGGCGTCGTGTAGGTCTGCTCCACGGTGACCTCGGCCGACTGCATGGCCGCTTCCACGTCGCCTTCGGATGTGTCGGTCGGGAAGCTGGGATTCACCTTTTCGGGGGCGTACAGCTGCTCGTGATCGGCTCGCAGCACAACGTCGTGAGGCTGCTCGTGGTAGGCGACGCGCACCCGCGATGCGGCCTCACGGGCGACCTCGGAGCTCTCGGCGACGACGGCGCCGATCAGCTGTCCGCGAAACGCGATCCGCTCGTCCTGAAGGATCCAGAGCTCGCGGTTGTCGTCGGAGGCCAGGCGTGGAGCGTTCTCGTGCGTGAGGACTACGAGGACACCATCCAAGGCCTCGGCGACTGAGGCGTCGATGGAGCTGATCGTGCCCCGCGCGATCGTCGATTGCACCGGGTGCATGTAGGCCGGCTGGTCTAGCTCGTGCTCGAAGGCGTATCGGGCCGTGCCCGTGACCTTGGCCACGCCATCCAGACGCGCGAGCGGCGCGCCGACGGCGGCGGTCTGGAGCCGGTCACTCACCGCTTGGCCTCGCCGGCCAGGTCGGACAGGACGGCGACCAACGCGTTGCGCGCCATCGGGATCTTGAAGGCGTTGTCCCTCAAGGCGCAGGCCTCGGCGAGCTCTGCCTCCGCGGCGTCACGAACCGCCTCGGGCGTCAGACGGACGCCTTGCAGCTCCCCCTCGGCGCGAGCGCCTCGCCACGGCCGGTGCGCCACGCCGCCGAAGGCGATCCGCACCTCTTGCACGACGCCGTCCGACAGTTCGAGCACCGCTGCCACCGAAACCAGCGCAAAGGCGTAGGACGCGCGGTCGCGGACCTTGTGATACCCGGAGTTGCGCGCGGCGGGGAGCTCTGGAAGCGTGACCGCAGTGATCAGATCGCCGTGCTGCAGGACCGTGTCGCGCTCCGGCTCGTCCCCTGGCAATCGATAGAGCTCCGCGATCGGGATCTCCCGGCTGCCATCACGGCTGTGGACCTGCACCACGGCGTCGAGCGCCGTCAGCGCAACCGCCATGTCCGACGGGTGAACAGCGACACACTGCTCAGACGCGCCGAAGATCGCGTGATATCGCGTATACCCGTTTATCGCCGAGCACCCCGATCCGGGCTGGCGCTTGTTGCACGGCGTGGTGACATCCTGGAAGTAGACACATCGCGTCCGCTGCAACAGGTTTCCTGCCGTCGTCGCGACATTGCGCAGTTGACCGGAAGCTCCCGCCAGCAGCGCGCGGGACAGAACTGGATAGCGGTCGCGAATCAGCGGATCGGCGGCGAGCTCGGCGTTGGGCACTCCAGCGCCGATTCTCACGCCACCATCAGGCTGCTCCTGAACCCCGCCGAACGGCAGACCGCTGACGTCGACGAGCAGATCCGGGCTGGCGACGCCGAGCTTCATGTGGTCGACGAGATTGGTCCCACCCCCCAGGAATGCCGCCGCCGGCCGGTCGGCCACGGCCGCGATCGCGCTGTCGGAGTCGGCCGCGCGCTGGTAGGCGAACTCCCTCATCCTGCCGCCGATCGGATCGCGGCGACGATGTTCACGTAGGCGCCGCAGCGGCACAGATTCCCGCTCATCCGCTCACGAATCTCTTCGTCGTCGAGGGTCACCTCAGCGCTTAGGTCATCGGTGACGTGACTCGGCCACCCGGCCTGCGCCTCCTCGATCATGCCCACCGCCGAGCAGATCTGCCCCGGCGTGCAATAGCCGCACTGAAAGCCGTCGTAGTCGATGAAAGCCTGCTGCATGGGATGCAGTTCGTCGCCGTCGGCGAGCCCTTCGGCGGTCACGATCTCGGCGCCATCGTGAGCCACGGTCAAAGACAGGCAGGTGATCACGCGCCGGCCGTCCAACAGCACCGTGCAGGCGCCGCACTGCCCGTGATCGCATGCCTTCTTCGGGGCGTTGATGTTCAATCGCTCTCGCAGCGCATCGAGCAACGTCGTGCGCGTGTCCACCCGCAGCGAATGGGGCATCCCGTCCACGACCAGCGTGATCTCAGCGTCCACTAAGCACGTCCTTGCGGCAGCATCGACTTGCGGCCTACCCGACAGGTTGTCGGTCTAACCCATGGACGCGGCACGAGGGCGAGAATGGCCTCCCGACCAAAAGGACGCGAAAACCATGGACTTTGCACAGATCTGCGCCGAGCTCGAAGACCACGTGCTCACGATCACCCTCAACCGTCCAGATCGGCTCAACGCGTGGACGCCGACGATGGGACGCGAGCTGATCGCGAGCTTCGATCAAGCCGAGGCCGACGACGAGGTCCGCGTCATCGTCATCACCGGCGCGGGCCGCGGCTTCTGCGCCGGTGCCGACCTCGCCGGCGGCGGCGAGACCTTCGACAAGCGCCAGCGCGACCCCAGGGACATGATCCCGCGTGATGGCGGCGGCCAGTTCACGCTCCGGGTGTTCGACTGCACCAAGCCCGTGATCGCCGCGATCAACGGCCCCGCGGTTGGCGTCGGAGCGACGATGACCCTCCCGATGGACATCCGGCTCGCCGCCGAGGAGGCTCGCCTCGGGTTTGTCTTCGCGCGCCGGGGAATCGTCCCGGAAGCCTGCTCTAGCTGGTTCCTGCCCCGGCTTGTCGGGATCAGCCGCGCCATGGAGTGGGTCGCCACCGGCCGCGTGTTCTCCGCTCGAGAGGCGCTCGAGGCCGGGCTCGTGCGCAGCGTGCATCCGGCCGTAGAGCTGCTCAACGCCGCCCGCGAGCTCGCGCGTGAAATCGCCGACAACACCGCCCCGGTCTCGGTCGCCCTCGCCCGTCAGATGATGTGGAGGATGCTCGGTGCCGAGCATCCAATGATCGCCCACCGCGCCGACTCCCGCGGCATGTTCACCCGGGGCCAATCAGCGGACGCCCGCGAGGGCATCACCTCGTTTCTGGAAAAGCGCCCCGCCGAGTTCCCAGACCGTGTCAGCGCAGGGCTCCCGGACCTGTTTGCAGGGTGGACCGCCCCGGGGTTTCAGTAGCGACGGTCCTCGCCATGCCCCCCGACGCCCGCGGCGGCCATGGTGATGCTTGCGGCGCGCACGGTGACTGTTGGAGGATCGGGCATCGCGTCGAGGGGGAGTGGCCTTGCGCTGGCCAGATGTCGCGATCAAGCTGCGATACACGCCGAACGACGGCCTTGGGCGCGTAATGGTCATCGAGTAGTCCGTCGGAGGAGAAGGTCCCGCCCACTCGCGTGGCGGGTCCGGCGGAGGTCGTGTCCCGGAGGTTGAACCAGCGATCGTCGGTGATGTTGAACGTGTGCGAGTAGGCCTGCGCCGCCTGCACCAGCTGCCTGAAGGCGCTGCCTTGCGCTCTCCTGGGCAGACAGATCGTGCCAGGGCAGAAGTCGAGGCCGACGAACCCCAGCGCGCGAACGAACGGCCTGCCTCCGTGCGCGGCCAGATGGGCGGACAGGTCGGCATCGCCGCTGGGCGAGAAGCGATAGGCGTAGGTGAACCCGAAGCGCAGCTGCGTGAATCGGTTGTGCACAGCCCGCGGGGGGTACTTTGGCGGGACTATTTTGGGCCGGTTGAGAGTGGAGGATTCGTGGGTCGATGAGAGCGATAGCGAGGAGGATTGAGGGCTTGAAGGATTCATGGGTCTGGGTGACCGGCCGGCGCGGCTTCGATCCCGGCCACCAGCGCCTGTTGGACCCCCTGATAGGCCCGTCGGAGGTGTTGGGAGAAGCCTGGACATTGATCTCGTTGGTGATCGTCCTCGCCACCACCTGGCGGTCGGGGCCGAACGTGTCGACGACGTGGCGGACGTAGCGCGCTGGCCATCTGATCAGAACAGCCGGTTGAGCCTTACCACAAGCTGGCCTCCGCGCGGCGCCAGCGCCTTTACCGCGGCGAGATCCCGCGTGGGATTTGTCGGGGGCCGAGGCGAGCTGCACCGTGCCGGCGCTGCCCGCCAGCCCGAGATCGATGCCGAACCGCAAGGGTGCCCCCACCCGAGGCGCCGCGCCTCCGTATGAACCAGAGATCAGGCGGCGCGGAGGCGTGCGCAAGCCCCGCGCCCAGGACAGCAGCAGGCAGGCCAGGGCAGGATCCGGCGGACCGCGGGGGCTCAGGGGAACTGAGCGGGCAGGGCGACACGTATGACCACTCGAGCCGGCCGAGTTGGTGAGGCTAAGTGCTCCTCTTCATAAGTAAGGCGACGTATTAGCGTCCGATCTCGGCCGTAGCGTGCGTGGCATCCTGTCCTCTTGTGAAGGGACGCTGATGCCAAGGCACAGCCCGTATCGGGTTGAGTTGACTGACGAGGAACGCCAAGTGTTGGCATCGCTGGCGCGCTCATATACGTTGCCGTATTGGCAGGTGACGAGGGCTCAGATGGTGCTAGTGGCAGCAGATGGCCTGCGCAACGACCAGATCGCTGTCCGGTTGCGGTGCGGTCGTGATGTCGTCTCGCAGTGGCGAAAGCGGTTCTTCGAGCAGCGCCTGGCCGGCCTCGAGGACCGACCCCGGCGCGGCAGACCGCCGGCTTTTCCCCCCTCAGGTGCGGGCTGAGGTGATCCGCCTGGCGTGCGAGCGGCCCGCCGACAGCGAGGTGCCGCTCGCGCGCTGGTCATCCACCGAGCTCGCACGTGAGGCCGTGACACGCGGGATCTGCGAGCAGATCTCCGGAGTGACCGTGTGGCGCTGGCTCTCAAAGGATGCCATCAAGCCGTGGCAGTACCGCTCCTGGATCTTCCCGCGCGATCCTGACTTCACCGTCAAGGCCGGCCGGATCCTTGACCTCTACCAGGGTCGCTGGGACGGCGAGCTGCTGCATCCCGGCGACTACGTCGTCTGCTGCGATGAGAAGCCCTCGATCCAAGCCAGACACCGCAAGCATCCAACGCTGCCCGCGACGAGCGCCGTCAAGCGTGGCCAGCGCGTCGAGCACGAGTATGAGCGCAAGGGCGCGTTGTGCTACTTCGCGGCCTGGGACGCCCGCCGCGCGAAGCTGTTCGATCGCTGCGCCCCCGCCGACGGGATCGTCCCGTTCGATCAGCTCGTCGAGCAGTTCATGAGCGTCGAGCCCTACAGCAAAGCGCAGCGCGTGTTCGTGATCGTCGAGTATGCCGACCCGGTCGTTGTGCCGACCCTGCTGAGAAGCGCCTGTTGGCAGCCGCTCGGAAGAGCGAAGCTGTCGGCATATTCGTCATAGGTTCTCCAGGAAGTCCAACAGCACGTCGGAGGGT
>JAABUU010006745.1_pt1 | contig 12165 bp, 9 predicted proteins | sample 5559301 | NCBI WGS metagenome assembly JAABUU01 (sample SAMN10711884, study PRJNA513360) | rock metagenome | isolation source: Antarctica rocks | place: Antarctica: Victoria Land, Richard Nunatak white
CGCTTTGGGGTATATGATGATTTTACCTCAGTGATTGATTCCCTTCTAGATTTATTAGAAGATACACAGTTGACTATGAATTCGTCAAATACGCACATCATCCGAAGTCGGTTCGGTGAGGTCTTATAATGGCATGAACAACACGCTATCTGCCTCTGATTCTTCAATATATGTCTCAACCCATGCTCGTGGAAGGATGAAAGGTATGAAAAGCTACCTTAAACCGGCAACAGGGCCTGATGTCAATGGCCCAAACAGACCCACCTGAGTATAGACGAGAGACACTTCCACGCTTCCATGATTAAGCGTCTACTCTCCTCTCCTGAGAGTCCATCCCACCCTACACAGCCACAGTACTCCTGCAATGCACACGATCCAGCCGTTGAGTCGAGCATAATCAGGCAAAGCCATGAACAACATACATGCCACAAGCCCCAGTCGAGTAAAAAGCAACAAGGATAACAAATAGGCGTCAAACACAGCGTCCACTCATTTTGGGGACAAAGGCGTCCGTCGGTCCAGCAAAGCAAATCCTTGCCCCCTATTCCACCAGTAAGGGTGCGCTCGTGCCGAACGTGTAGACTTTGCGTATCCATCGATAGAAATGAGTATCTCACTTTCAATGTCATCGGAAGGGAACTGCATCCCATGTCCCTCGTATTGGATTAGATTGTCTACAAACAGTATGGCCTCCAAAAACAGGCCATCAATAATTGGACATGAGGTCCTTGATAGAAGACAGGCCCCCGAGAGCTGTTGCGTATTGCAATCTGCCATAGAATGACTAACGTGTCGTGCTGTGTTGAGCCGGAGACGTCTCCCATCCACACATAAGAGTATGTCGCCATGTCGTTTTCTGGTTGTGCAGTCTCATACAATGAGCCTACTTTACAAGACTTGCCCACTCTCAGCCTCTCCCGCTGGTTGATCGTTCCTGCAATCTCTGCTATGAGCTCTCCCCAGCTCAAGGCCTCAGGACTATCATTTTCGAGGACCCACTCCCACTTTACCCCTCATCAAGCCCAGGGACTGCGCCTGTCGAGCCTGCCACAGTCTCGTAAAATCCCGGTAAGAAGCCAGCAGGAGTTAATTCTGCCCGGATGCTCTGGACCTAACACATGCAGCCGAGTCGAGCTTCTCGACAGTTCTCTTCTGCTTTGTGGAGCTTCCCCTGCCGCCAAAAGATCTTGGCCAGTACCGCCTGACTTCTGAGGTAGCGGGATGGTCGGGACCTCTTATTCTTTCGTGCGCGACGATCCTTTGGACGGCCCGTTCTTCGGCATCCGCGTACTTTCTTGGTTTACCAACGTCATGTGAGACAAAGGACGCTTTTTCAGTGTTCTGGTAGCGTCGAACCCTCTGGCCTTTTCGTTGCCTGCGACCACTTTCCTAAGCTCGAATTCAGCCCCCTCGTACTGGTGCCGCTGCATCAGCATTAGGGCACAGTGTTACGGATAGAGAGACTGTCGGGTGATCCGAGTCCTCAGACTCCTCAAGCATCTTGTGGCTCTACTCTTTCGCCTCCTTGGTCCTTCCTTGTTCTGATAAAATCATGACCAGTGTATTCCAAATAAGCAGATAGGAATTATCATCCTTCTGTAACGTCTCTTGCGCCACAGATAAAGCTAGCCGGCATAGTCCTTCAGCCTCATCGAATTTGTAGAGGTTTTTCAATATCAGTGCTAGTCTATTCAGGGCGCAGATGTAAGCCGCACTGGTGGGTCCTTTAAATCTCTCATACTGCGCAGCAGCCATCCGGGCTTGGGTCTCTGCTTCGGAATACCGGCCCTGGTCATATAGCCTGCTCGCTTGGTCACCCAACGCTGTGATACTAACAGGGTGGTCGGCGTCGAAAGCTCGCGGTTCATCAATCTGCCGCCATTCCGGTGGCATTGACATATAACACCACCATGCTGTGAGGGTCATAGGATCGTTGTGGCCAAGGACATCGACGAGCCCTTGCACAGCTCTCTCATGAAATTCCTTGGACAAAGCGAATCTTTCCTGCTTTTGATATATAAACGCGAGATGATTGGCTGCCGCGAGTGTCCTTGAATGCTTCGGCCCTAAGGTTTTCTCCATCTTCTGCATCTTCCTCGTCGATATTGATAATTAGCCAGCTTGGAGAGGAGGTCAGCTCGAGTCAACCGACTGCTATGATCTTGCAAGTCATATTTGGCAACAACCTGCGCATGGGGATAGAGCAATTCACAAGTCTGCCATGATTTAATTCTGCCCGTCGGATAGACTTTCTGCACGCTCTGGAGTGCTTCCCGTTGCGTTGATGTAAGCAAACCCTCGGCCCCAAGCCATTGCTCCATAGCAACTTGAATTAAGTGGTGCATTTTGTAGTTCCTCTTGTCTTTGTCAACGGTTATCAATGAGAATGATTGGAGAGTGCCGATGGCTGCTATAAACTCAGTCCTTCGTTCGTCCATCCGTTCAAGTAAGACCTTCGGAACACCCTGCGGGTCGAGCACCGCCATAAGGGACAGAATCTGCGCTGCTCGTCTATTCTGCCGGCGAATCTGGTCAAAAGAGATTCTCCATGTCTTTATGACCGAGTTGCTGTTTTCAGAATCACGTCTTATGTCTCCAGCGTCTTCGTTCAAGAAATGAGCCAGCTCTAGATCGCCATGCGCTTCTAACACATCCATGTAATCAAAAAGGTCGATATTGTTCTCTGTCATGAATGCAGTGGCTTGCGTTATCGCAAGGGGTAGATATGCCAGTTTTTCTAGAAGAGCAGAACACGCCTCGAGATCGTAATCATCGTCCGGTAGTTTGGAGTTCAGTAGCTTGGCTGCTTCCGTGGCACCAGGAGGAAGGACTTGGATACAGCCTGTTCTCCCTGTGATTCGCTCCCCAACACGCCTGTCCCTTGTGGTGATCAGAATACGTCCATTGGTAGTCTGGGGTAGGTATGCAGAAATAGGTTTGGCTAGACTGTCAGACTTCGAAAAGAACATGGTCAAGTCGTCCACATTGTCTAGAACCAGCAGCCATGGACCGTTGTCACTGAGCCAATCTGAGACGCGTTGAAGATGATCGACTTCAGTGCCATTGGTCTGGGGCAAAGAAAGCCTCCGTGAAACATCTCTGTATGCTTGATCGAACCGATCGACCGAGCTAGCATGTATCCAGTAGACAGAAGCTTGAGGGTCGTATGCCTGGAAACGGTAGCAATATTCAATAGCGATTTGTGATTTCCTACAACAAGTTAGCCGGATGTATATTTAGTGACCTTTTGAACCACGATTTGATATATGATATATGAAGGGGTTGCAATGCTGTATCAGACAAGACAATATTTCCCAGTTCGGAAGAAGTACGTCGAGTGGATAATTTCAACGACAAATTTAAAGAAAGGAGAACGTGTGAGGCAATGTAAAAGTCTTACCCTACACCACCAATCCCCGACAGAGCAACACGGCGAGACTTCTCGAATGCGTCGTCGGTCTGGGTGATAACGTCTTCGCGACCAACGAAATTGGCATCGCGATCAAACGGAACCAAGAAGGATGGCTTCTTCGGAAGGACAACCGTCGTCGAAAAGCCAGTCGCTTGGTGATACGTCAAAAGCTGCACGTAGTTCCGCAACCCCCTCATTATCTGCTCGATTCTCTTTTCATGCGAGATACTGGACAGCGCTTTCACGCTCCGCTTCCAAGACGAGTCCTCCTTGAGGGGGAGAGACCGGATCAGGATGTCGTGAAGCATATCGACTCGAGACAAACATCCCCTGACAACAGGGAGCAGGGCCTCTTGACTCGCTTGGTCCATGACTCCGGATTCGGCCTGCCCTTTCGTCCGGTTGAGGGTGTTGAGTAGCAGAGGCAGCTCCAACGAGATGTCGGCAAAGACCTTGGGCACCTCATCCAGATTGTTCCGGAAATCATTGAGGCGTTTTATGAGCTTGGCTCCATAGTCTGTGATTTGGAGGATTGCAGCGACGAGGCCGATGGTTGTCACAGGATCAGCCATTGGGAAACGCTATGAGTCGCTACGGGTGCATGACACAGGCACCGCTGAGAATTGTTCAGCCGGAGAACCATCAGGGCAGACAATGTGCCGGAAAAGTCCAAGTCTGTTCCTTAAGACGCTGTATTTGAGAGTGTGTGAAAGATGCGAGCTGCGAGCTGGTCATGAAATGCCCACTTCTGTTGCCAAACAGGACACTTTTCCACTTTTTATCAACGATGAAAACAATGGTGAGAATGGCCCACAGCTGCCTGCGTGCGCCGAGAAAGAAGAACAGGAAATGAGGCTGACCGTACACGTACACGTACAGGCGGGGCTTGACTCAGCCGCATGGCGCAGTCTATGCAGGGCAAAGTCGCCTATACTTCCCTTCAACCCACCCTATGATAACAAATATTTACAGCCACATTTCAGACAGCATCAGAGCCTTCCTGACTTAACGGTACAATTCTTCGAGGCTGCCGTTAGGGAGTAATCTACTTTCGCAGACGGCGCCAAGCCCGTCTGCTGATGCAAACCGAGAGATATAGGACGCTACCACCAAGCAACACAACGAACCTTACACCCGTTCCCATAACCTAACATATGCGATATGCATCCGCAGAAATCTTCCAAACGCCCATCATGGTGTGCCAGGTCCAGAAAGAACCCTACTCCAACTGCCGTCTAAGCGACTGATACTTACTCTTCGCCACCGACTCCGGCAAATAGCTCAACACCTCCTTCAACCTGTCCGCATCGAACGCTAGCTTCTCCATCCTGACAGCGTCAAGGATGTAACTCGCCACCGTGGTCACCTGTAAAGGCGGATCACGCAAGAGACTCGCCGTTTCCCGGACACCGAACCCCTGTACATGCCAGATTGCGTAGGCCCGTAGGGAGGCCGGCATGGCTTTGGCCTTGTACGTGACTGGGAGGCTCGTGCGCCAGGCCGCGACCCACGCTTCGGCTGCGGTGATTTCGGGAGCTTTCTCAGGGTTAGGTTTAGATGGGCGCTTGGCCTTGGCGCTTGGCGTGACTTTGTTTTGACGGACGTCCTCGATTGTTATATTAAGGAAGTCGCGGGCCATTTGCTCGACTTCCGGGAGCACGTCATTGTTTGCGATGGGCTCGATTTGTGGAGTTTCGTCTTCGACCTCGTCTGGCTCGTTGTACGTAGCGACAGTCTGACCGTTTGCGAGGCGGATTGGTAGATTCAGTTCTGCGTGCGCCGGACAAGGAGGCGTCGGCTTGAGAGCTTTTCTCTTGGCTTCCATGACATGGTACAGCTGTAGACCAGCGTACGAGTCCGAGGCCGCGTCTAGGGGGAAATCAGTCGTTACAAGAAATTTAACACGAAGCAACTTACACTGAATCTGCTGAAAGTTGAGCTCCTCGCTCCAGTCACTGGACCGCACTTCACCTTTCCACATAGGTAACAGCAGATGCTCCTCAACCTGCTGCGCTAGGGAAACTAACGTCTTGTTGATCTTCTTCACATCGCACATCGAAAACTTGATGAGTTTATAGAGATGGCTGAGCTCTAGTATACCCCTAGACTCGATGCCCATGAACTTTCGGAGCCGAGTGCAATCAGCTTTGACCGCAACCCCAACCTTCGTGATGTCGGGTGTTTCCATGACCTTTTTCAGATTTGGGGGCACCAGGTCGTCGATATTGCCATCCTTGCCGAACCTGGCGATGTGGAAGAGTGCGATGCGCTCTTCGCTCGCCAACTGAATCAAAGACACATTCTTCTTCGTACCTTCCGCCGCCGACGCCTGAGGTTTCCATTCGATGTCGAAGCCAACAACAGACTGATCGAGGAAAAGCTTTGCAATGCGGTCGGAGCTCTCTCTGTTTTTGCAATAATGGACTTTCACTCGCTCTCCGGCCGGACCCTGATAGAGGTTGTATTGCCAATAAATTTCCCCAGAGGTCGATGCGGCAAGATTGTTTTGTCTTGAGGCTTCTGGGATCCGAAACGAACACGAATCAGGAAGTCGCTCTCCGTCCGCCGAAGTACCTGAACCTTGTACTTGCTCAACAGGGTTGAAGAGGCAATCTGGTGAAGACTGCAACAGGCCGGCACCACCAAGGTACGCATCGCTCAACGCCGCAGTTGCATGAAGATTCAGAGTCGGTTGATGTTGGCGAGACGAATATAAAGAGCTCCCTACCCGCGCTTCTGCTTTCTCTGACAACAATGAGTTGGGCTCCACGGCCGACTTTGCTATTCGTCTTAGGATTCTCTTCTCCATAACCACCTCTAGCTCATCACCAATCATCACAAGACGCGTATGGTTGCTCTCCAATCTGCCCATGCAAAAGTAGAGTTGCTGGCGGACATGGAACGATGGGACTTTATAACAAGGTCGATTCCAATCATATAGCAGCAATCTTAACTGACGCAAGATCATCCCAAGAGCTTGGATTACCATTGGGATCCCCCCAAGTTTTCTGCCGAGCTCTTTCTCAGCGTCATTTCTACCTAAAGCATCTCGTTCCTTGACACATTCAAGAAACCCTTTGGTTGCCTTGTCAAAAGCCAAAAGATCAGCTCTTAGTAGGCCTATACCATGAATTAAACCGAGACCTAGTGGACGACGCGTAGTGTTGATATTCCCCAGGGCTTGTATGTTTCGTACAACATGATATCTGTACTCTACGAACGGGTTGCGGAGATAGTAACCTCTCACTATGCGCCGCCAAGAGCTGTTTGACCAGCGCAAACCATTAGCAATGCTGGCAAGTTTCCTGTATTGATGGGCTCCAGCGAGAAACTCGTTTAGCATTCTCATGATCTCGACCGTCAGGTAAGTCCATAACCTTTCCAACCCGGGACAATCTTTTTTAGCGTGCCACAACGTGTTTGACAGGTCGGAGTATCCATCTTTGACATTGTCAAATGGAGCCCGATAGACAACGTACTTCATTGTCTGTAGCTCTGCTCCATGTACCGCAGACTTCGTCCGGTCTAAATTCTTCCCGGCTGCTGACCGCCGCTCAGCTCTTTCCCAAGGGTTGTGCACGGCTGCGTACCTGCTTAGTGGTGATTTTTTCGGCCAATATCTTTGATGAAGCAATCTACTTGGTAATCGAAGATCTGGTTGATAGTCTGCAGGCGTCATGCTTTTGTGGAAATCGTTGTCTGCTGCCAACCTGTTCCAGGTATCCAGAAATTGGTACTCCTCGAGCTCGTAATTTTCGTTACCAACCGTCTCGTAAGTATCCTCTGAGGCGTGGAGTTGTCCCACCTCTGTGGCCCTCTGCTGTTCTCTTGCCCTTGAAAAGCTTTTCTGGAGGTGGGCAGCTGTCCGTTCCACTTTTCCTTGTGGCCTTGTCTGAACTCTTTGCTGCTCTTCCCCATTTGAAGCAACAATCATCTGCTTTGGCTCCTTTGAGTTGTTGTTTCTTCCGCGAGCGACGTTCCTAGTCACCAGCCGACGTCTCGTGGCCTTAGCAACAGATTGTATTCCATCCGTTGCTTGAGGTTCTGAGAAGACATCGGAGACAGTAGTGCGGACTGCTGTGTTGTCGGAAAAGAATGGTTCCGACCTTATAGATCCGTGTTGGGGCTGTTTTACAACTGGAGTCTCACTCAGGGCGGCGCTAGGACCCGAGTTAACGCCAAGCCCGATGCCTGGTCTGGTTGCATCAGTGACCTGATGCTGTTGAGTTGCTGCCTTCAAGGGTCGACGGAAGCGCGGCTTTGGTACGGCCCACATGGGGGGGGCTGAGCTGCCGACCCTTCTAACCTTCGCCGTTGAGTCCACGGCAACAGCTGACGAACTTGACAGACGTATGCGCGATGGAGCTGATCCATTCCGAGGAATGACCTTGGTAGGACGCGAACGAGGTATCGATGGAGTATGGAATTTGATGTCTTGAGATGGTTTCCACGTAAAATCATGCCGAGGATGCGTAGACGGCGTGGTAGTCCAGTAAGGACTTGGTCAGTTAGCCACACTTTCAAAGTATCACGATGATTGTAGATCGACATACGCCAGAGGCTCCACGGCGGACGATGTACCATTGCCATCGGCGTGGAGATGCATGCCTGCACTAGGTGATGGCAATCTGTGCGTGAGAGCACCGCATGAGCCTGATTTCAATGTAATCGATGAACTGGGACGTGGTGGCATGGCCCTTTCACACCATCCATGGCACGAAGCACGAAGTACGTCCAGGACGTAAGATACACATGCCAGGTAAGATACCTCACGGTCGCTACCTTACCTTTACCGGAGCATGGAATTACTAGAAATGAATTAGTGCCCGCTCTGCCAAGAGATCTAATCTTCACTGACAGTGGGGACTTTACCTAGCGTAACTTAGCACTAGCGCTCGAGGATGGATCAAGAGTACCTTACCTGACCTTCCCACCAAAAGCAAACCCTCAAACCGTGGAGATCTCAAGATGGCATCGCAGCTATTGCCTCTCGGTAACGGCATCTCCCCTGAGCACCGCAACAAACTAACCGCCGTCCAGAGCTGATTGACAAATGCGTCGGATCGAAGATATGGGTTGTCATGAAAGGCGACAAAGGTACGTCGGTCCCCCCCCACCACTCTCTGTGCCCTTAAAGATAGACATCAAGAGAATAACACCATTACTGCTACAGAATTCGCCGGAACCTTACTCGGCTTTGACGACTATGTCAGTCAGTACACGCATCACCGGACATTGTGCTGGGCGCCGGGTACTGACGATGGCTGGAAGATATGGTCTTAGAGGACGTCACGGAATTGTGAGCGAAGAAGACTGTTGGAGTTGGGCTGAACCTGGGGGCTGACTTTGGGGCATCAGTGACTACAGTGGATCGCAAACGAAGCTACCGAAGATACTGCTCAATGGGAATAATATCTGCATGGTGCGGTGGATATGAAACTTCTGGGACGTTGGGGGGGCTAATATGAGACGCAGCTGATACCCGGAGGAGAAGGACCTGAGGCTGGGGCGTCGTGACGGAGGCAATATGGCTCTCCGAACCTGGCTGTTGTCCGCCCTCACGGGTGATCCAAATTATCATCCCTCACTCTAAACGTCCATCAACAATCTCCGCGAGACTATCGACTACAAGCACTCTCCGTTCCGTCCAGCGCGGGTGTCAAACTTCGATGGCAAGCAAGGGCTCATATCATCTCGCACGAGAAGTTGTTTGCTGGCCTTCTCAACTAGATGCAAATTGGCAAGCCAGTGCAGTCATGACTGAAGTTTAGGGAAACTCCTTCCAGAAGGGAGACATTGACGCAGCCATGGCTTCAGGACATATAGCAAATATGCTGAATTCATCTCGTGCGGCCCTGCGGACTTTGCTTTGCTAGCGACCAAGTCAATTGCTTGAACACAGCCTAATAGCAAGGCAATGGCTCGAATGCAGCTATGGGCATTTATAACTTGCCGACCTGTCGCAGCAATTCCATAGCCGATCGCCTTACCTCCTCAACAATATCCTTCGCACTTTTGATATCCTTGACCAAGCCTATTCCTGTACCGGCATACGTCGTCAATCTGCCTTTGACACCCCAGCCAGCATCCCCCGTCTTCAGAGCTTCATCGTATAGCCTCTTGTTCTCCTCTCTCGACATCCCAGCCAGGGCATCGTCATAGCTCTGGTTTACGATACCTCGACCATTGTAACGAGCTGGCCAGCCAACAGTCCCACGTAAGTAATCGTAGACTATGGACCGCTTGGCGCTGACTCCGCCATCCTTCGCTCTGACCACCTCCTCTTGATAGCCTCTCGAGATAGTGACTTCATCACTGGCCAGGAATCTCGTCCCCATGGCCACGCCGTGCGCTCCAAGCGTAAGACAGGCCGCAACACCTCTTCCATCCACCATTCCGCCCGTCCCAATCAACGGGATATTGCCGAAGCCCTCTGCTTTCAGCGTATCGGCCACCTCGGGCAGCAGGCTAATAATCCCCGCGCCATGCTCGAGTCCATGACCACCAGCATCCGCACCCTGCACGACCAGGACATCCGGCTTGCAAAGCTTGCACAGCTCCAGCGCATCAGCAACGGTGCCGATCTGGATCCAGATCTTCGTCTTCCCCTGGCTGACCTCCCTCACGCGCTCCGTCCACGGCACAAGGTCCTTCAGCTCCCGTGGGGCAAAGAACCACACCGCGGCTGGCGTATACTTCTTCACAGCCTTCAAGGCCAGGTCGAGATCTGCGCCCCAGTTGATGAATCCGACGCCAACGGGAAGGATACCAGACGGTACGTTGGCGATGGAGGAATGCTTGAGTAGGTCTGTGGCGTGTTGGAGGTCGTCCTCGAGCCCTTCGACCTCGAACCCGGCGGCGATGAAACCTAGGCCGCCGGCTTCGGACACGGCTACGGCGAGAGGGGCGCGGGCTACGGGCCGCATGGGAGCGGAGACGATGAACGGGGCACTGGCCCAGGGGTAGGACTGCTGCAGAGTTGAGTTCATGATGCTGAGCTTGAGGGTAGTGTTGAAGAAGGATGACTGTTTCTTGGCGAATGCCTGGTACAAGATCGTATGTGTAGAACTGGTTCAACGTTTGCCGTGTCGTTCAATAAGTATTGTAGGAAGCTGCAATGGTGAGACTAAGGGGATAAATGATATCAGAGAGATCAATACTTCGTATAGCTGTCAGTGAATAGAAAGAATAGAGGCATGTGGTCTGAGATGACAAGAGTTTTTACTAATAGTCTTTCTCCGGTCTGTTTCACCACTGTCCCCTCGTCGGGCCGTTGCCCTGTCACTTATTCCGGCGGATACCTATTAGGGGTCTTGTTGTATATAGAGACCGTCAGTGGCTATATCGGTCTCCCATGATGATCTGTCTGAAGAAGGTGAATCACATTAGTGCACATGCGCCCTGTCTTTGTCAGTACGTAAAGTCACGTAAGCACAAGGTAGGGTAGTTCGGTTTGCCTCGGCCTCACGATGCATCCCTAACCCCGGCTTATCCCGTGATTCCCGGTCCCGTGATCTTCAAGCCTAACAATTTAAGTTAGCCGAATATCAACTGAAAGCCAGGCCAACGGAACCGATCCTCATCTGTGATGGCAGAGCTCTGTACTTTCACTTTTGGAGCTCGCCACACTGCTTGTCTCGATAGCAAGCAATTCAAGGCGACAGCATATGAAGGAGCATAACGGACATTGACTGGCCACACGCCACAGCATTCTCTGAGAGAAAGGAGTCGAGCCATCTAAGTGACAGGTTCTTAGACAGACACAATGAACGCTCCAGACAGGTGTGTATACCTCAAATACATATATTCTCAGCATGCAATCGTGAAGAAATGTTTCTTTCTCTTTAAATATTCCATCTCTTTTCCAGTCATTCCTTCCAGTCCAGCATGAACAGACAGAGCCAAGTTGCCAAGCATACCAGGGAGAGGTGTTGTGGAAAGGTCACTTTGGGTTTGAGGGTTCTGGCAGAGCACCGCTGCGAGGGTGCAATGATGTCGTCGATTACCTTGTCGCCGAGAGACTAGCGGAGCTGGTGCTATACGCACCCAGGCAAGCTATCTTATTCCATCAAGAACACACACTCACGCACCCTCAACTTCTACCCACAACCTTTCACAACCCAGCCTCCACCACCCCATCACACTTCATTATCACCCCTCAAAATAGAACAAGAAAGACTCGCAATGTCCGAACATACCTTCACCGGATTCCCTGCTGGTGGTCAGCCCCCCAACTTGCCTATCCAGGCGGTTCAGCCCGGCCTCAACACCGACGAAGGGACTACCACCACGGCAACTAGTGAGCTCAGCACTGAAGACGACGACGAATCTAGGTTCGAGCTGTTCCTCCTCGGAGACGGTCAGAAGAAAGTCACGGAGACTCCTGACACGCGTAAGTCTTTTCCTTCTCCTTTCTTATTTCTCGTCGCCCATTGATACTGCGTTGGATTTCACTCACTCCACTCACTCCTCCCCACCCCAGCACAACGCGCTTCCTCAAACATCCACATCACGAATCCAACAACCAAAACAACCCAACTAACCTCTCCCTCTCCCCCTCCAACACAGGCATCCCATCCTCCTCCCTCTTCACCTTCCACAAGGAAGACCACACCCTAGGCAACATGCTTCGCTCCCGCCTACTCCAGAGCAGCCACGTCACCTTTGCCGGCTACAAGGTTCCTCACCCGCTCATCTCGTACGTTACTCCCCTTCCCCCTGCCCCCTCCTCCCTCTCTCCTACCTATCCCTTT
>JAABUU010006747.1_pt1 | contig 12163 bp, 16 predicted proteins | sample 5559301 | NCBI WGS metagenome assembly JAABUU01 (sample SAMN10711884, study PRJNA513360) | rock metagenome | isolation source: Antarctica rocks | place: Antarctica: Victoria Land, Richard Nunatak white
CATGCAGGAACTGCGTCAGGCTTACCAGTAGTGTGGGACCAAGTCTGAGGCCATCAGCTGGTCCTGCTTCCAGCCATGCATCAGCAGCTGCCGAGTGTCTTGCCCGAAGCAGCATCCTGTGTCTAGGTGCAAGAGCTTGCTCCCGTGTTGTTGCTGCCGCTGTGCTGCTTGCACCAGTTCATAGTGAGGATGCTGACTTATTCTTGGAGCCAGGAACGTAAACTCTTGTACACACTTGTACACCCACAGCTTTGTCTTGGCTTTCTTCCAAATTGTCAGAACGTGTTCTCTCAAGGTCTCAAGTGGCTGGCCTGTGTATTGTGCCAGGAACTCCAAGTGGCTTGAAGTGAGGTCCGGGCAATGGTCGTTGACTCTGCACCTATACTGATAGACTGCAGCCTTCCAGTGCATGGTGGCAACCCTTGTCTCGCTTTAACGTCATTTGTAGCAGCTTTAGCTCGATGTTGAGATCGAACTATATCACACCGTTTGACAAGCGCACCCTTGTCTGTACCCAGACCCGAACGCTTCCAACGCGTTTGTAACGCCAACTTTTGAGTCATTCCATGAGCTTCAAAGGCATCTCGCCTTAGAATTGAGTGATTTTCTTAGTTATGAATTCGAAAGACAGCTTCTCAAACTTGCACTAGCGAGCAAGCTTGATGAAGTGAAGGGATCAGTGTAAGTGGACATCAAGTGATAAACTATGGGGCTCAACTTGTAGGCATGTAATGCTTTGTCATGCATCTCGCAGTAAGTCCTCCCAAGCTGCTATGCTGAGTGCTGAAAGCTGCTTTACAATCAAGGGTCTGAGCCTGAGCCCAATTGAGTGATTTGACTGCTGTGTGCACCGACTCGTCCCGTCATGACAATCGGCATGATCCCCGGTAAAAAGGCAAGCGTGTAGCAGATGCTGCCGAGACCATACAAGGTTGCCCTACATTAATTGGTTGCAGACTGTAGGGTGTATATACACAATTGCAACTGGTTGACCTGTTAGCGATGCACAGTCCAGCAACCCTGAGCTTGTCTGTGTTCCTTTTACGCTTTACTGTACAGTTGTAAAGGTGGTAGAGCTACTGCCCTTAAGTCTTTGATAACAGGGCTGGTTGAAACTATATACTGACAAGCTGCACGGAGGAAGAGAAACAGGAGCACATCCACAAGACAAATACGTGATGAGATATGAGGGCATATTTCTTTTTCACTCAGAGTTTCCAATTAGGTGACATCAGGACCATATCCTATGACAGGCTCTGGCTCAAGGTCAATGTCACTGTTGTTCAAAAGCTTCCGTAATTCAGTCTGAAGCCTTTGATGCAGCTTGTGACCATCATGCTTGTACTGCCAAAGCCCATTCTGCCAGTCATATCTGACTGGGCCACTGACAGGCGATGACATCCAAAGCTGCTTGTTGGGGCCCTGCTTGTTGATAACATATGTGCCATGCTTGCCGAGCTCCAGAGTCAGTACACCCTGACTATATTCAAGATCAGCTTCAGGCAAGCCTGCTTCTTCCACAACCTCCTCTAGCTTGCCATACAGATCCCCAATGCTCAAGTCGGCATGTCGGTGAAAGTCTTTTTCTGACAAGTCTGCACTAGTGCCTGAGCTGCCTTGAGTGTCCATGGGGGAGCCAACTTCTTGCAGACATGTCGAGGTGGTAAAGCGAGGTGCCTGCAATGGCACAATGCAGATAACTCTGTCGGGACCGGAGCCGGAGCCAAAGCCCGCTGCAAGATGCGAGTCACGCATATGCATACAATAAAGCTACAGACAGTCAAGGGTATCCGTCACAACCTGTGGGCTCCATTTTGAGCTCATAAGACGCAGATATGTGGGCAAGGTTGAGACGCGAAGGCTGGTATGGGATGGGCAAGCGCTTGGCTTTACTGCTGAACTGACTGCAGGACTGCATGCCCGTGAACTTGCAGACAGCAAAGCAAGCAACCCGCGCCTCGACGTCATAGAGACTGGGCTGCTGCTTGAGATTGTCAGGCCTGCACCCCTATTGCTTTACAATGGCGCAATTACGTCTTGCTTCGAGAGCACAATACTGCTGCAGTGGGCACAACACGTGGTTTCGGAGCAAGCCGCAAGTTCCATGATGCCAAAGCAAATGTGCCATGTATGGTGTTGCGAAGCTACCGGTTCTGAGCTGGGTACAGGTCAAGCCATACTCGAGCTAGTTTTCACAGTGGATCAGAGTCAGTAGTCAGCAAGGTACTTATATATGTGTACACGGGGCTCAGTAGGGTCCGGACAATAGGGTCCTGAAAGGTTCACGGTAGAGTTTTGTAGTTACAACCAAGCAGTGTGAGCAGCAACAGTACAGGGAGTATTCAGGATGCAAAGAGACGCATCAATCGACAACAAATGCATCAGATAACACCTGCAGGCAAGAAGCTCCCTTTGATACTGCAAATTTGCAGAGTTACAAACCAGGTGCGCTAAAGTCATACTTCAGACATGCAAACTTGCATTGCAATCACCGCGATGTCACAGATGCAGCAACTTGCAATGCCATCCCTCTGATGTCATTACATAAAATCTGATGTTGCAGCACAGCTTTGGGACGCTCTGGCTGTTTCTGGTCATGCTTGCTTGCCATTGAGACTACTTGTTGTACATCATCTGTAGACCAAGAAGTGCAAATAGGCTTGCCAGTGCTGCTATGACTCCAGCAGCCAGTGTGGCTGTTGCTGCTGCTTTGCTCTCTTTCTGCAGTCAGCAAAGACCTTGTCAACCCATGCTCAATCCTGGCAGTCTGCATCTGTTGCCTCACAATGTCATGTGCTCATGACTAATCACAGACAGAGAAAGAGGACAATATCACTGAGTGATTGGTGTTGCTCGGCAAAAGGCCTCAATCCCAAGACCACGGGAGCAACTAAGGCAAACCAGAGGGGAACAACAGGCTTCTAAAGCAAAGCAAAAGGCAGCACATAAGACTTGCCTGGAAGAGCTGCAGGGATGGCTGCCCAGGGGGCCAGTTGCTTTCGGTCCACATGGGGTCTGGGGGCCAGCCATGCAACTGCTCCCAGCCTACCGCAGCAGTGCTCTCTTGCCACTGAAAGCTGCTGCTGGCATCACAGTCCTGCATACAAAAACCAGCACAGATTCTGACACAGTTTATGTTTGATGTAACACCTGACAAAAGGCAGAAGTGTGATTGTTTGAGTCCGAAGTGCATTCTTGCTGATGGGGAATGCTGCCTGAATCACAATGCCAGCCTGCAGGCTGACCTAAAGCCTCCAGCTCGAATTTGGTGGTTTCTTGTGCGCTGCTGGCTGTTGTACTGCATTGCCTGGAATCACAGATGTCAGTAATGACATGTTGATGCAAAGCAAGCATTGTGATGTTTGGGACACAAATCCCTGAGCGAATACCTCCTGACTAAATCATGCGCTTTGTCCCTAGCAAAACATCATGTATTATCATCAGGCGAGTGTGCTGTTCTCTCGCACCTTGCACTCCAAGTGTGTCGAATAAGACGGAACAAACTTTACAGTTGTATTGACGCAATGACCGGTCTCCTGACCAGGCACATACTCAGCACAGACTGCTCCTGCTTGACAACGGTTTTTGTTGAAGTCACATGCTGATTCCGAGCCTGCACGAATTAGCAAGAAGGGTGAATCTCAGGAGCATAGCTTGCTTGTGTCAAAGCTGCTGCACAACTACTTCTCATGCATGTGCGCCTTTGCCAGGCAGAGACCTCTGTTTCTTTGAAACAACCTGTTCAGAAGTTTGAAAGGATTGAGCCCTCTGGCTTAGTTTATATCAAACATCACGGCATCAGCAAAGTGACTGGCAGCATCTCTGTTCATGCCATTGCACAGACCAGATAAGGGAGCATCAAGGAGTGTGAGGCATTGGCAATCAGCTGTGTTTCATAGGAACAGTGCATTCTCCATGAAATTTTGTGTCAGACTGAGTTGCATAGTTCCATGCTTTCATGAAGCTGACACAGGCAAGCCAATCAGCAGCAACTCCACAAGGGCTGCAGGGCAGGGCACTGCCAGAAAACAGGGCAGGACAGGACAGTGGGGCATTGAGGTGGAATGGGCTTGGCTGAGCGAAGCGATATGACAAAATGCATACCAGAAGAGTGAGCTACAAGGCCAAACCAGGCAGGCTGTGAAAGCATGTATAGCAGGCAGGAAGACACTGTTGAAGTGAGATTGGCTCAGCCCAGCATCTCAGCATCTCAGACCAGCAGTGTACTACAATGTGTAGTGGCACAGAGTGGTACACGCCAAACCATGCAGGCTCTGAAAACTGCTGCACAGCACTCAGGGAATATACCTGTGTCTGAAGCCAGCCCTCGTGACAGACTCAGAGCCAGGAAGTTCCAGATGAACAACTCTACACTACTCTTCACGCCAGCCAACGGCTCCTGCAGACAAAACAATCATGCTGTCTTCTTTTTGTCAAGATTCAGGTCACATTTCAAGCCAGTGTCATGCTAACATCGCTGATGGTACGTTTGAAGGTCCGCAGTGGAACAGGCCTTGTACAGTGGGGGAGACAGATTGATGACAAACCCTTGGAGGGAGACTGTGAGCCTTTGATGGGAACGATACGAAGGAAACATGAGACGCAGTGAAGAAAGAGTGTGCAGTGCCTTGAAGGCTTGCACAGCACAGCACAGAGGCATTGCAACAGGAACATCTGCACCTGGTGCATATTGGTGCCACAATATGTGCATGAGACAATGCTTGTGAGGAGACATTGCTTGTGAAGAGATCATGCATGTGGCATTATCCTCTGTTATCATACCAAAGGCGGCTGCTGTCACCTGTGAGTCCTTAGTGAGAGTTCTGAGAACACTGATGTAGTGCTCGATGGTGTCTGCAGTGCGACTGCCCAGAAATCTCTGCCCCAAGGGACACTGCATGCCTGTGCAAACCAGCTAGGCAGATGTAACCCACCAAATAAACAGTCAGCCGGCCAGCCAGCTAATCACTCAACTGATCGAAGACACAACCATATCACACTCAGATGCTGTATCTGCAGACTCATGCATACTGTCGTTAAATCCATACTTGACTGATTCAAACGACTGGAGAACCATCATCCAAGCAAGCCACATGCTGTGCATCAATGTGATCACGTGCGTGTATCAGGACATGATAGGTGCCGCTCCCAGGCAAAGAAAAGACAGTCTTCAGTGATATAGCCATGTGACTCAACATGCCACATGCATAGTCATCACCCATGCCAGCATCAGTGTGTGACCTGGCATGCAAGCTGACATGCATCATGCATGCTGTCAACACTGGCTTGTACAGGCCAGCTGTGGGCATTATTCTCATCACAACTAACTGGCAACAACACTGTAGCATCTCTTGCAAAGCCAAACAGGATGATGTACTGGTGACCATGAACCTGTCTTGATAAACAAAAGGTATTGATGGTCAGAGGTCTGTGCATCACCTGGTGTGTCTCTCAGCAAACAGTCAATGAGCTGTGTCACAGTTGCTTGCACAGCCGCCTCATCAACCTGCAGCACCATGCCAAGCTTTGCATGCACCAGGCCTGCGACTGAGTAGCTCTTGCCAGCTGGATGATCTGCTCAACCGGATCATCCTGCCAACTGCATGATTCTGCCAACTGCATGATTTCATCCACTGGATGATCCTGTGGAGTGCATGTTCCTGCTGACTCAATGATCTTGTTGACTGAGCGATCTTGTCAACTGAATGGTCCTGCCCATTGCGCAATCCTGCCAACTGGATGATTGTGAACACTCATGCATGATATTGTCAGCAAGACACTATAGCTGGAGCGCAACATGCTAAGCTTTAGGCCAGGTCAATCTTGTGACATTCAATGCAGGAAAGTGAATGTAGTAAAGGTATCTGCCACACACACACACACATTGGCTGGCTTTTGTTTTGATGGCTTTTGTTTTGATGGCTGTTGTTTCAGGTTTGCCTTCAATATCAGGACAGCTGGCGCAAACACCAAGATTGCATGCAGGACAGTGCTTTGCAGTGATGAAGATCCGTTCCTGATACACCACTATGTACTTGGTCACTCAGCGTCTTGTATCCTCAACCACAAGATGTTATGTTCTGACAATGGCGCAACGCGGCATGACCACCGTCTTTATACCCTCAGCTCTTGCGCATGTAGTGCAAAAGCACATCTGTGCAACACTTTGGTAAAGTTGGCAGTGTGTATCTGCATTTTCATTGCCAGGCGTATACCTTCAGCTGTGGTGTGCCTGGTCCAGCAGCCAAGCCATGCAAGGCTCTAGCGAGCACCACAGCTGCAGCAGCCAAACTGGCAGGTTGGATGTTGTCCACAGTGTCAAATCGACTCTGATAGTATGGGTTAGTGAAGGGACCCTGGTGCTCTGCCAGCACCACCCCAGGGAGCGAGGGCTTGACCCGAAGAAAGGAGGAGAGGGAGGAGGGGGGGATGCCGGGGTTGCTTGCAGCTGCCGGCTGCACATCTACCTGCACAGACATGGCACAGTGAACCACATATGCAACAGCTATCTTGGGAAGGTTTATGCACAAACACACAAACAGGCAAGTTTGGCCCAGGAAACAAAGAGACCTGAATGCCCTTTGGCAATCATCACAGGAGCTGGTTGAGACAACACCCTTAGCTAAGCTTCATTCCACTGAGCCAAGCATGCTTCATAGGGGCAGAGGGTGTGGCCAAAAGAGGAACAAACTCTGCTGAATGTGAAATAGCGTTGAGGTGAACAATCACAATGACAGAAGCACAGTGTGCAGCAAGTGTTGAGGTGGTGTTTGGCCTTCACTGCCGTCTGCCAGCACCCTCATGGCACCAACAACAACAATGATGATTACAATCTTTGCCAGCAGTAGCTAGGTTGGTGCAAAGCCAGTCTTGCTTCTCCAGAAAGGCTTGTCCTGAGCATGCGTACAGAAATCGGCATCAACACCAAATCTACCTGTTGAGTTTGCAGACAGAACATGATTGGTAAAACCTGGTCTTACAGCAGTCTGCAGGACAACATCCCTTGTGACTTCTTTGACATTTTGTGATTGGGCAGCTTCCTTGCTCGGCAGCCTACAGCCATTGCAATCAGCCCTTGACATGTGCAAGCAGTCGAGCATCATACTGGTACTCACCTTCACTTCTGTTGTTGACTGCGAGGCTTGCTGAAGCGCTTGCAGCAGTGTGCTGGGATCTCCAAAGGCAGGAGCCTGTTGGCTGTGGGCATAGAAGGTGAACATTTGTGCATCTGGCAAGCCTGCCCTGCCCACTTGCCCAATCTCCATCACCTGTTGATTGGGAAAAGCAGCCTTGAGTTGCAGACAGCAGTGAAGCAGAACCTGTCATGTGAAGATCAGCCCTGGATGATGACAAAAGAGAGTCGGCCCTGGATGAATGCATCAGCCTGGGATGATGACAGAAGCATCAGCCCTGAATGATGACAAACGCATCGGCGTGGGATGTTGGTCAAAGCATCAGCCCTGGATGATGACAAAAGCCTCAGCCCCTGATGACAACAGGATCAGCCCTCAACGATGATCAAATGCAGGACAGTGACAAAATGCATCAGCTTGATGGCAGGTATGTTCAAAGTGCCAGGTTTGAATTAGCATGCCAGTGATGTAAGCTCAACTGTGCGCAGTCTATGCTGCCGCTGCGCCAAGTGCTGCTATACAAGTTTGCGTTACCTGGTATAGCAGCACTTGCATTACCTGGTATAGCAGCACGCAGGTAGAGTAATGCAGGTGTAACAGTGCAGGTATAATGTTATAGGTGTAATCATGCAGGTAATGCGAGTTGCATAATGCAGTATCAATGACGCAGGTACAACATTTGCAGGTAAACCCCTACAAGAAATGCAAGTAACATAATGCAGGAACAATGTTGCAGGTGTCAACATGCAGAGGTGTAGCAACATTGGTGGACAGCTGGCTGTGGGGCAGACCTGTTCAATGACATCCAGGTTCAGACCAGTGGTGGTATCAGACTCGTCGTACATCTCCCACAACAGCCTCTTGCTGCCCATGAACCCCCAGGGCTCCCCCATGAGGGCTGTCAGCACCAGCCTCTTGCTGTAGGTGGCCACCACTGCTGTGTTGTTGCCTAGGATGTCTGCCACAGCCAGGAGAGTGATCAGAGACCCCATGGCGGAATCTGCGCCCTAGCACATGGACCAGCTTACTGATTCGTCATTATAAGGTCATGCCACTGCCACTGTGACGCCCAGAGCTTGAGCCATGGTGCCAATGATTGCTTTGGGGCTGAGGGCGCTGTGACTGTGTACGTTCTTTTGCAACGCACTTCACTTCTGCTATGCTCAGCTGAATTATGCTGTTTGCACATACAGCGCTTTGCGAGCATGCAAGTCTACAGGCACATGGTCCACTGCTCTGTAGATTGGTGCCTTGGCTAATGTTACAATTAGGTCACAAGTTGTGCCTGGTACAAACAGGACAGCCAATACAATCGGACAGAAACCATGCAAAGCGGCATAGTGGGCTCCTCATGGAAGGTTGCATGTATGCCATTGTTAGATTGCCATTACCATGAGCTGAACATGTTTCTGATATGTAAAGAAGCTATCAAGCTTTCACCCACGCACCCGTGCTAACATGAAGAGTGTGACGGTCCAGCTGCAATTTATTGTAGATGCTTACCACAGAAGCAGATCTGAAGAGGGAGTCGCTGTCGACCGGAGCTAGCAGCATGATGATTGGTAGCTGACTGGGTGATGAGTCAGCAGTAGGGGGCAGGGGGGGCGCTGCAGCCCAGATGCTGTGACCCCCCAAGGGTTGGCAGGTCTGCTGCTTGATGCAAGTGCTGGCATTACCACTTGCTGACATGACTGTCTCCAGATGAGCATTGTGCAATGCGCCTTTGTAACCCTGCGTGTGAGTATCAGACGTGGTTTGAACGGCACAGCTGATAAATGCACAGGAGAGCAAGCCTTGACAGGGAGAAAACATTTGGAAGGAGCAACAGTGACAGGCTTTGGAGGGCAGAGGCCCTTGTCAGAGGAGAGATTGAATGGGGAGGCCAAAACAGAGCCAGAGAGGAATGGGAATGTGTGTTTAGGCTCAGAAAGGAAGTTGGTTAAGATACATGCATGTATCACATGAACGCATACAGAGCAAACATGCATTCATAAAGTAGGAAAAAAGGTGCCCATCAGAATGAGCCTGCAAGCTGCCAATGGTGGAATGCAGCAAACATGCTTTTCAGATGGTCTGTCTAAGGGCAGTATGCTTACACGCCTTGCATTGTAGGGCAGTATGCTTACACGCTGTGCATTGTAGGCAGCCTTGTCAGCAGCCTGAGGAGCTGTGTTATTGTCCAACAGCATGATGGGGAATGTAAACTCCTCCAGGGCAAGCCCTGTGCCAAAAGGGTTCCATACAAAGCCTGGCTGAGAGTACGGGGCATACGCAGCAAGAGGGAATTTGGCAGCTGGTGAGTCCTGCTGTGGGATGTCTGCACAACACATCTGCGTTTCAGCTGAATTGAGATTGTTGTGCAATGGGATGCTTAGGCTCAGAAAACCATGTCAGACATCAAAGTGATCATGAACTGCAGTGCGTGGCGCAGCGATGTTCAACCAGCCAGGCTCTTTGGCATTGCTGGCTGAAGTAAGCATGGGATACTCTGATCAAGTGTGGGAAGGGCTCCTGTTCATGTGCACGTGCAATGCTGTGCCATCTATGTTGTGATTCCAGTTGCAGGCAAACATGCTTATATTTCACTCAAAGTTGTTTGTTACATACCTGTGGGAACAACAAGGATGCCTTTGATCAGCTGCTGCAAGGTAGCATTGCTCTTCGTGTTGAGCAGGAAAGCATTCAGGTGCAGTGACGACAAGACCACTGTTGCTGCATTGCTTAGAGGCTGATCAGGAGTGTCAAGTGCCAACAGCGCAGCTTCTGTTTTGTCAACTGCAAGGAAAGTTCGCTCAGTGACTATTCCATCAATGCATGCATGATTTGGGTAAGATCCCAGCTGCGAGCAGCACCTGCACAGCCGATCTGCCCATCGGCATTCAGAAGTCTTGTACAGCCCGAAACCTCACTTGCTTGCAGTCGTATAAGCCTCTGCAGATCTGAAGAATGCAGAACTGCAGGGCCAGCTGCATGTACTGCAATCAGCAACATATTACGCTTAGTTACCCCGTCGGCGATGGCTGCAACATCCTATGGCGTGGAGACTGCGGGATTTTTAGCCAGCTCAAAGATGTCATGGACTCACCGGCATTGCAGCACAACATCATGAATGCAGCGCGACATGCCGCGATCATCGTGGCGAAGTGATGTCGGGGTGGCACGTAGTTGTGTATGTGATCTGTTGCCTTCACTTTTGCCAGTTACTTGCAGGTCAAAGATCGCTGATAGTTGCGCAGTACATGTCCTACAGACCGCATGGTTTGGGCAGTCCAGCCGCGATCTGCATCGAGACCACATATCAGACGAGCCTCGTTTTGTCTGCTTGTGCTGAAGATCACCCGAGCCATAACCCACCCAAATGACCCAAAGACTTGCCATGGCGCGCAAGCAGTCAAAGTGCGTCCATTTGGCACAGGCACCCCTGAGATAAATCGAAAGCATGCATGCTGAACAAGTTCTACACACCGAACTGCGTCTCACCCCTCACATGCGTTACGGTGGTCTGTAACATAACTAAAGCATAAACCAATCGTGGCATGTTCTTCTGGACATTCACACGCATCTCGGCCGCTTAGCTCAGCTGGTTAGAGCTTGGTGCTAATAACGCCAAGGTCGGCGGTTCGATCCCGCCAGTGGCCAGACTATTTTGCTGCCAATTAAGGCACACATGACCAACAAACTATATCTGCCGCTGTATATATTTGTTGATCAATGTCTATCTACACAGGCCATTGACATGCTGACTGTGACATATGACACAAGCCACTCATATGTGTAAGTACCGTGCTGACCACTGACGCTGATCCAAAGATTAACAGGTCCAGTTACATGATCAGCATAATCCACATTACATGATCCGTGACCTGCAGCTCCTGCGGAAGCCTTTGCAAACCCTTTAGGCTACATGTATTCATGTCTCAAAAACCACTATGTCACATTGAAAGCTTTGCACGATCAGTCAAGGTTTTGTGTATGTTTCTTACAGGTGGAGGCTAGAATTGTAAAACCTTATGAGAGGGGCTGTCCAAATGAGAATCTGGAAGGTCCAGATGCAGCAGCAGCCCCTCCAGCATTGCCATTGTCACCCGGGCGGAATGCTCCTAGGTTGAAGCTACCTGGTGCAGGGCCACCACTGCTACATGTGGTCTGTTCTGGCCAGGAGAATTTGGGGACCTTGGGTGCCCCAGGCCCGTTTGCAGCACCAAGTGGGGTTGCCTGACCATGTGAGAGGTCAGCTGCAGCTGCAGTTGTGCCATCTGCAGCGAATGCCTCTTTGAAAGGCACCCCGGTGGATGCTGCAGCAGAAGGTGCAGCTGAGCCAGCCTTGGTGGGCATCATGAATGGTGCAGCGAAAGGCGCTGCTGGGGCAGAGCCAGTGGAGGGTGCTGCAGCAGAAGGTGCAGCAGGTTCTGCAGCCGAGGTAGAAGCTGTGCTGCTGCTGGCCGCAGTGTGTGCTTTGGAGGCAGGGCTGAATGTCCACCCCTTAGTCCCAAAGCTTGCGGCAGAGGATTGTTTGCCTTGAGCACTGGGGGTGGCTGCGCCCAGAGAAGCTGCCCACTCAGGTGTCCCAAAAGCTGGCACCTTGGCAGCACCACCTGCCACAGCTGAGGCACAAGACCAGCCTGGTGTGCCAAAAGCAGGAGGACTCTCAGTAGCCTTGCCAGCGTCTGGAGCTGGAGATGGTGCCCAATTGGCCACACTGGGGGATCTCAGGGTGCTGCTGTCTGTGCCAACTGCAGCAGCTTTTGGTGCTGAGTGTGGAATTCCAGCGGCTGCGTCAGCCATAGCTGGGCCACCACTGCTGGGCATGGGTGCAGGAAAGCTTCCAAAGGCTCCAGGCTGAGCGGCACCAGGAGCCTGGTCCTGAGGCTGAGGCTGACTACCAGCAGGTTTGCTGGTGGAGGTACCTTGAGCAAACGCTCCTGACCACTTGAAAGCCTGCTTGGCTGTGTGGGCAGTGGTGGTATCCTCAGTAGAGGCTGAAGCACCTGCCATGGGCGTGGCAGAAGACCAGCCAGGTGTGCCAAATG
>JAABUU010006748.1_pt1 | contig 12162 bp, 8 predicted proteins | sample 5559301 | NCBI WGS metagenome assembly JAABUU01 (sample SAMN10711884, study PRJNA513360) | rock metagenome | isolation source: Antarctica rocks | place: Antarctica: Victoria Land, Richard Nunatak white
GGCGTGCACGCGTCGACTTGCAGGCAGGCCGCGAGCGCGATCGGTCCGAGGGGGCAGTGGGGCGCGAGCGCCACGTCGTACGCCTCGGCCATGGCGGCGATGCGCCGGACCTCGGAGATGCCCCCCGCGTGCGAGAGGTCCGGCTGGATGATGTCCACATATCCGTCGTGCAGGAGCTTCTTGACGTCCCAGCGCGAGTAGAGGCGCTCGCCCGTCGCGATGGGGATGGTCGTGTGCCGCGCGACCTCGCGCAGCGCCTCCTCGTTCTCGGGCAGGACGGGTTCCTCGATGAACAGGAGGTGGAACGGCTCGAGCTCTTTGACCAGCGCCTTCGCCATGCCCTTGTGCACGCGACCGTGGAAGTCGACGGCGATCCCCACACCCGATCCCACGGCCTGCCGCACCTCGCCGACGCGGCGGAGCACCGCCTCGACCTTGTCGAAGCTGTCGATCTGGTACATATGGTCGAGGGCGAGCATCTTGACGGCGGTGAAGCCAGCGTCCACCCGCGCGCGCGCCTCCTCGGCCGCCCGCGCGGGCGAGTCGCCGCCGATCCAGGCGTACACGCGCATCCTGTCGCGGACCGGGCCGCCCAGGAAGTCGTGCACGGGGAGGCCATACATCTGGCCTTTGAGGTCCCAGAGGGCCTGGTCGATGCCGGCCATGGCGCTCATGAGGACCGGGCCGCCGCGATAGAAACGCCCCCGGTAGAGGCGCTGCCAGATGTCCTCGATCCGGTTCGGGTCCTCCCCGATGAGGGCGGCGCCGGCCTCGCGCACGGCGGCGGCGGTCGTGTCGGCATGGCCCTCGACGACGGGTTCGCCCCATCCGCACACGCCCGCGTCGGTCGTGACCTTGAGGAACAGCCAGCGCGGCGGTACTTTGAACAGCTCCAGTCCGGTGATCTTCGTCATCGTTGATCGCCCTCCCCCTCCATGCGCCGTCCGTCCCGTAGATTGTACGTGCGTAGGAGGGACGGCACCGACGTTGCGTGCCCGAAACAGAGGCTGACGTCCCAGGTGTGTTCCTCCCCGGGGCCGATCATGGTCGCCGTCCCGCGCGCGACGGCCACATGGAGGAGATCCGGGTGGCCGGTCGTCGGCTCGAGCGCGACCGTGTGATCGCCGTCACGATCGAGCGGCCAGCCGCCCTGATTAATCCACACACCGAGGGCCGGGAGCCGCCGCGCATCGAAGCTGAGGGCAACGGCATAGGCGTCCTCGGGGTCGTAGAGCCCGCACCACCCCGCCGTGAGAGGAGAGAGATAGAGTTTATCCGCCCGACGGTGCGAGGCGTCGTCGATGTGATCGAGTTGCCTCACGCCACCGTGGGCGTCGCGCGTCCGGGGCCAGGATACCGTGTCGAGGTACTGGCCAAGGCGGTCGTCGCGCGACCAATCCACGTACAGACGCCCCCCGTCGGGCAGCACGATGCGCATTCCGGGTCGTACCTGAAAAAGGGGATGCGCCGCCCAGACGTAGTGCATCGGGAACGCAGAGGGATTGCTGAGGCGGTGGTGTAGCCGCAGGATCGCGCCGTCCAGGGAGATGCGCTTCTCGAAACGGTACGGAAGGCGCACCCCGTGCACGGTCAACTCCACGGCTGACGGCAGCACGCGGTCCAGCCAGGGCAGCGCCCATACCTCGCCATGCTCAGGGAGCGCGACCCCCTGCCAGGGCCACGCAGGATAGGTGTCGGCCGCGACCGTCGGCAGGCAGTCTTCCCACCCGCTCATGTCGTGCCTCTCCCAGCGATCCCCGTAGCATGGCGGGTCGGGCGTCTCGCGTTGGTCACGCCAGAAGAGATCCATACCCGTTGCCTTGTCTATAAGGGACGTGACCTTTCCGCCGGCGCGCGGCCGAATGAGCGCACGGGCCAAGTCGGATTCGAGGATGACCACCCTGCCACCGGCGGACGGCTCGACGCGAACACTGATCGACATCTCCTCCCCTTCTGGATGATATCCGTGCGATGATGCGGCGACAGCGCCGCACCCTACCACCGAGACGCGAACGCGGTCACCCCACCCCATCGTCCCAAGGGCAGTGCCACAGGCAGGGGCCACAGGCAGGGGCCACAGGTAGGGGGCTTGACACGCCCTGTTCGTTAGTATACAATATGCCCACGGAGGTTGTATGGTGTCTAGTGACCGGATAATGAGGCAATTTACGAAACGTCGGCGGGAGCGACTTCACGAGGCGGTGACCGAAGAGGTGGCCAAAGCCATCGTGTCGGGGAGCATCGCCTCGGGAGAGTACCTGCCGACGGAGATGGGCTTGGCCGGCCAGTTCGAGGTCAGCAGGACGGTCATCCGCGAGGCAGTGAAGGTTCTCGCGACCAAGGGGCTAGTGGAGGTGTTGCACGGGCAGGGCGTGCGCGTCTTGCCTCGACACGCCTGGAACAGCCTCGATCCGCTCGTCCTTCGGTTACGTGAGCGAGACGGTGGCTTACCTGAACTGCTGCGCGAGCTTCTCCAGGTCCGGCGCATCGTGGAGACGGAGGTCGCCGCGTTCGCGGCCGAGATGGCCAGCGACGAGGAAATAACCGAGTTGCGGTCCTTGCTCGCGCGCATGGACGCGTCTGTGACGGATGTCGATGTCTACAACACGCTTGACCTCCAGCTCCACGACCGCCTGGCCACGTTGACGCGCAACAGCCTATTGCCCGCGATGCTGCGCCCCGTGAGCGACCTGCTCGCGCTCGGGCGAGAGGTCACCCTCCGCACGCATGGCAACGGCGAGCTAGCGCAGGTCCACCATCGGGAGATTGTGGACGCCGTCGCGCGCCGCGACCCTGCGGCCGCGCGCGCCGCGATGGCGCGGCACCTGCGGCTATTCGAAGATGACATCCAGAGGGCGATCCTTGATCTGGAGGGACCCGTTTTTGCGGCTGCGGCGACGCGGTCATAGTGGGTGCCGGCGCGCCATAAAGAGTGGGCGCCGGCGCGCCATAAAGAGTGGGCGCCGGCGCGCCGAAAGGGGGTGAGGGAACGCCACACGTCCTGGTCGAGGTCGATCAACGTTTTCCCCCTAGCGTAAGGAGCAATAGAAGACCATGAGGAATAAACGCGCACTCGTTTCTGTGTTCCTGGCGGCGTGCATCGCCGTCACCTCCGCCGTCGGCATACACGCCGCACGGGCAGCAACACCGGTCACGCTGCGCTGGTCGTTCTGGTCGAACAACCCGGCGGAGATCCATGCGAACCAGGAGATTATCGCCGCCTTCGAAGCGCAGAACCCCGGCATCAAGGTTGACCCGCTCTTCATCCCGTATGCGTCCTACCACGCCAAGCTGCTGTCTGAAGCCGTGGCTGGTATGGCGCCGGATGTCATGTGGGTCCAGTACACCTACTACCGCGTCTTCGCCGACAAGGGAGCCCTCCTGGACATCACCAACCAGGTGACGAAGGATAAGGCCCTCCTGAAATTGCTCAAGGAGGATACCTATCCCGTCGATAGCGCCAAGATCTACTACAAGAACCACGTCTATGGCCTGGTACGCGACGATGAGGGACTGACGCTGGCCTACAACGTGGACATGTTCACAAAGGCCAAACTGCCCACGCCGAACGACTACGCGGCGAAAGGCCAGTGGGACTGGAACACATACCTCAGCGTCGCGCGGAAGCTGACCGTGAAGCACGGCTCCCAGGTGGTCCAGTACGGCACCGGGCCGGCTGACTGGTACAACCTGATGTACCTCGACGGCGGCTCACTGTTCAACAACAACATGAGTAAGATCCTCCTCGACTCGCCGCAGGCGATCACGGCCGCCCAGTTCCTTGCCGATCTGGCGCAGAAGTACCATGTCGCGCCCGTGCAAACCTCTTCAACCCCGTACGTCGACTACTTTAGCGCCCAGCGCGTGGCGATGTCGTGGAACGCGGGTCCGTGGCTCGCGCCCGGCTATAACCAGATACAGGGATTGCACTGGGACGTCGCGCCGTTTCCACGGGCGCCAGGCAAGCCCTATCGCCTGCCGGCCTACAACGGAGCCTTCTATACGATCTCCGCGAAGTCGCAGCATCCCAACGAGGCCTACAAGCTGGTGCGCTTCATGGTCACGCCGACCGCGCAGAAATTGATGGCCAAGGCGTTGACGACATCCCCGCTCCTCAAGTCTGTGATGTACTCCAAGGACTATCTTACGGCGCCGGGCATGCCCAAGCACGGTGTCCTGTTCGCCAAGGAGAACGAGTCCGTCGTCACACTCGTCTTCCCCAATAACTGGCTGGAGATGCAGACAAAGCTCAACAGCTACCTCGATCAGGTCTACCTGGGACGATCGACGGCCGCACAGACGCTGCCCCAGGCAGCCCAGGCGCTCAATCCCATGCTGCAGCAGCAGTAGAATGGCGTGACGGTATGGGCCGGTATGGTAGGGCGCCGTCCCCCCAGGGTCGGCACCCTACCATCCTCGCCCCTGGCGTTAGGGAGGGACACGAGATGCAGCGCAAAGAGATGTCAACAGATATGTTGGGGGAAGCGCTCCCCACACGCAGTGGAATGATGGCGGGGAGACGACGCCGCGCCCGCAGCATTCAGGCAACGGAAGAACGTGACTTCTTCCTGATGCTCATCCCGGAATTGCTAGGTCTCCTATTGCTGTTTCTGGGCCCTCTGGTGGCGGTCGTCGGGATCAGCGTGTTGAAGTGGGATGGCTTGACGGCCGCGCGGTTCGTCGGGGACGGGAACTACACGGCCCTGGCGAAAGACGATCTCTTCTGGCAATCACTCTACAACACGGTGTACTACACAATCCTCAGCGTCGGGGCGGGAACGGTTGTGGCCTTTGCGGTGGCCCTGCTCTGGAATCAGCCGGTCCGGGGCATGATGATCTATCGGACGCTCTACTATATGCCCGTCATCGTGCCGGTCGTGGCAGGCTCGCTCGTCTGGGGCATGTTGTTGAATCCGAGCTTCGGCCTCGTCAACGTCTTCCTCAATCTGGTTGGTCTCCCCAGCCTCCAGTGGCTGCAGGATCCCACATGGGCGAAACCCGCGATCGTCCTGCTGAGCCTGTGGACCGTCGGAAATGCAGCGATCATCTATCTGGCGGGCCTGAAAGGCATCCCAGCCGTGCTGTACGAAGCCGCCCGAGTCGACGGCGCGGGCTCGATGAGGCAGCTCTTCCAGATTACGATCCCCATGATGGTCCCAACCTTGATGTTCAACATCATCATGGGCATGGTGGGCTCTTTTCAGGTGTTCGCGCCGGCCTACGTGCTCACCGGGGGCGGTCCCGTCAACTCAACCCTGTTTTACATCCTCTACCTCTATCAGAACGCTTTCCAGAACTTCCACATGGGCTACGCCTCTGCCCAGGCGGTCATCCTCCTGGTCATCACGTTCGCCCTGAGCCTCGTCATCGTGCGGTTCTTCCAGGACCGTATGAACTATGACTGATCCATCGTCGGCTGGAACAGACAGGCGTCCGACGACATGCACACGGGTCGCGGCGGCGCCCACACGAGAACGAAGGAGTGACAGGTGATACAGCGAGTAGGGACCCCCCGTGCACACCCTGTGGTTGTACGCGCACGCGCACGACGAGCGGCCCTCCGGCACATTGGCGTCCATGCCCTCTTGATCGTGGGCGCGGCGTTCTTCTTCGGGCCCATCATCGTGGCCTTCAGCACGTCCGTGCAGTCCTACAGCCAGATTACGCGCCTTCCTCCCGATCTGTGGCCGCACCCCTTCGCGTGGTCGAATTTCACGGGTGCGATGGCCTCGTTCCCGTTCTGGCAGGACTTCTACAATACGCTGGTCAACTACGGCGTCGTCTCGTTTGTCGGCACGATGTTGACCGCGCCGCTCTCCGCTTTCGCGCTCTCACGGCTGCATTCACGCTATCGCACACCCGTATTCCTCTTGCTGCTGGCCTCGCTGCTGCTCCCCCAGCAGGCCACCATCATCCCGCTCTATATCGCGTTCTCCCACCTGCATCTCGTGGGGACCTACGTGCCGCTGGTCATCACCAATTTTCTGGGTGGGGGCGCCTTTAGTATCTTCCTGCTGCGGCAATTCATGCTGACCATCCCGCGCGAGCTGGACGAAGCGGCGCGGCTTGATGGATGCTCGAGTTGGCAGCTTTTCGTGCGCGTCATCCTTCCCCTGACGAAGCCCGCCCTCGCCGTCGTGGCGTTACTCCACTTCCTCTACGTCTTCAACGACTTTTTCGCGCCGCTGATCTATCTGAATGATCCGAGTCGCTTCACATTGGCCGTAGGTCTGGCGCAGTTAAACACCTTCTACGCGTCACAGTATAACTACCTCATGGCGGCCGCGGTCCTGATGATGCTACCGCTCATCCTGGTGTTCGTCGTGACGCAGCGGTTCCTCACCGAAGGAATCGCCATGACGGGGATCAAGGCGTAGGACGGTTCCGGTACGGAGCCCGGCGCCGGGGGCATGCTGCCCCCGGCGAGGCGCTACGCCGGCCCGCCGGCCCGACCCGCATGGAGAGCGTGCATCGCCGTACAACGGACAACCGTACAACGGACAAGGAGACCCCCGCCATGCCTCGCAACAGACTACGGCCACCCGGTACACGTGAAGTGCGGATGTGGGAAGAAGCTATGACTATTCCCACCTATGTCGTCCCTCCGCCCGATCCGAACCCTATGTTCCTGGAGAAACGCGTCTTTCAGGGCAGTAAAGGCACGGTCTATCCGCTTCCCGTCACCGATCGTGTCTCGGATGAGCGGGTTGAACGCAGTCACACGGCTGTCTACCTGGACAACGACTACATCCGGGTGATGGTCTTGCCGGAGTTCGGCGGCCGGATTCACGCCGGTTTGGACAAAACCAACAACTACGACTTCATTTATCGGAACGACGTGATCAAACCGGCATTAGTGGGGTTGGCGGGCCCATGGCTGTCCGGCGGAATCGAGTTCAACTGGCCCCAGCACCATCGACCCACCACGTTCATGCCGGTCGATCACATCCTTGAGGAGCACACCGACGGCAGCAAGACGGTGTGGGTGGGCGAGATCGAGCCGTTCAACCGTATGAAGGGTATGGCCGGTATCACACTGCACCCCGGCCGGTCTTATATCGACGTCACGGTACAGCTCTATAACCGCACGCCAGTGCCCCAAACCTTCTTGTGGTGGGCCAATCTGGCCGTCCATGTGAACGATCAGTATCAAGCCATCTTCCCGCCCGACGTGCATTTTGTGGCCGATCACGCCAAGCGCGCCATCTCAACATTTCCGATCGCCCATGAGCCGTATTACGGCGTCGATTACGCGCGCGGCGTCGACATCTCCTGGTTCAAGAACATCCCCGTCCCAACGTCGTACATGGCCCTTGACTCGCGCTACGATTTCCTCGGCGGATACGACCACGGTAAACAGGCGGGCGTCATCCACGTCGCCAACCATCACATTGCGCCAGGCAAGAAACTCTGGACATGGGGCGCGGGGCAGTTCGGCGCGACGTGGTACAACCAACTCACCGACGGGAGCGGACCCTACGTCGAGCTGATGACCGGTGTCTATACGGACAATCAACCGGACTTTTCCTGGTTGCAGCCCTACGAGACCAAGACGTTTACGCAGATCTGGTATCCCATCCGCGACATCGGCGCGGTGAAACAGGCGACGCTCGACGCGGCCGTCAATCTGGACGCGCGTGAGGACTCCGTGTTCATTGGTCTCAACACGACGGCCAGGTTCACCGACGCAACCGTGGCGCTGCGCGATGCGCGGCGCGTGCTGTGGCAGGAGACGCTGGACATTGCGCCGGACCGCCCCGTTAGCAAAGAACTGAGCCTGCGTGCGAGCGACTACCAGCCGCCGCTTAGCGTGGCGCTGTGCGCGGCCGACGGCAGAGAGCTCGTCAGCTACACGACCCGGGAGAGCGCGGAGTCTGCCGTGCCCCAGCCGGCGACCGCCGCGCCCGCTCCAGAGGCGATCGGCACGACCGACGAGCTGTATCTGACCGGCCTGCACCTGGAGCAGTATCGGCACGCCACCTACGACCCCGACCCGTATTACGAGGAGGCGCTGCGCCGCGATCCCGGTGACGCGCGCGCCAACAACGCGCTGGGCCTCGTGCATCTCCGACGCGGGGCCTTCGAAACGGCCGCCGCCCACTTCAGGCAGGCGATCGCACGATTGACAGAGAAGAACCCGAATCCCTACGACGGCGAGCCGTTCTACAACCTGGGCCTGGCATTGCGCTTCCTCGAGCACGATGTAGAGGCCTACGACACCTTGTACAAGGCGACGTGGACGTATGCCTGGCAGGCGCCTGCGTACTATCTGCTGGCCGAACTGGATGGCCGTGCCGGCCGGTTCTCGGACGCTCTCGCGCACGTCAACCGCTCTTTGCACACCCAGACGCTCAACACCAAAGCACGCAATCTCAAGACCGCTGTGCTGCGGATGGTGGGCCGGCTCGACGAGGCGGAGGAGATGGCCCGCGGTACGGTTGAGATGGACATGCTGGACTTCTGGTCTCGCAACGAGCTGTATCTGCTCCAACTCCAACGCGGCTCGGACGATGCCGCGCGCCACCAGCGCGACGAGCTGGCACAACTCATGCGAAATCACGCGCCGTCGTACCTGGATCTGGCCAGTGATTATGCCGGCGCTGGTCTGTGGCAGGACGCGATCGACGTCCTCACGCGGCTGACGGAGCGAGCGGAGCCGGTCGCTGATCCGCTGGTATACTACTACCTGGGGTACTTCGCTGAGCGACGCGACGACCAGGAGGCGGCGTCACGATCCTATGGCCGCGCCGCCGACATGCCACCAGACTACTGTTTCCCCAACCGGCTCGACACGATCGCGGTATTGCGCCGCGCGCAGCACGCCAATCCGCGGGATGCCAGGGCCCCGTACTATCTGGGCAATCTGTTCTATGACAAGAGGCAATACACGGAGGCCATCCGCTCGTGGGAACGGTCGCGGGAGCTCGATCCGGGCTTCTCGATCGTGCATCGCAATCTCGGCCTGGCCTATGTCAACGTCGCGCACGACCTGCTCAAGGCCCGCGGAGCCTTCGCGCAGGCCGTCACCGTCAATCCGCGCGATGCGCGACTCCTGTACGAGCATGACCAGTTAGAGAAGCGCCTGGGCGCATCTCCCCAGGAAAGATTGGCGCGTCTGGAGGCGCGGCGCGACCTCGTCGAGCAGCGTGACGACCTGTCACTGGAACGTGTCACCCTGTACAACCAACTGGGACAGTATGATACGGCGCTCGCGCTCCTCGCCAGCCGGCGCTTTCATCCCTGGGAAGGTGGCGAAGGCAAGGTCACCGAGCAATACGTCTTGGGACATCTGCTCAGAGGGCAGGTTCACCTGCGGCAAGGGCAGCAGCGCGTGGCCCTGGAGGATTTCCTCGCGGCCGCGACCTATCCTGACAATCTGGGGGAAGGCAAACATGATGTGCTGACCTCCGAGGCTCGTGTCTTCTATGCGATCGGTATGGCCTATGAAGCCCTCGGCGAGGCCCAGATGGCCGCCGACTACTACCGGCGCGCGAGCGAGGAGAACGAGCCAGGCGCTGAGGCCGCCTATTATGCGGGTCTAGCGTACCGCCAACTGGGGAAGACACACGACGCCGAGCGGGCGTTCAGGGCGCTGATCGCGTCCGGTACAGAACGGCTGCGGGGAGAGACCGGGATAGACTACTTCGCGACGTCGCTGCCGACGTTCTTACTCTTTGAGGATGACGTCGCCACACGCAACGCCATTGACGCGCACTACCTGCGCGGACTCGGGTACGCGGGCCTGGGTCAGACTCGCGATGCCGGTGTAGAGTTTGAGGCCGTCCTGGCGTTAGACATCAACCATCTCGGAGCGCACACGCAGCGGTCGGATATCCACGAGGGACAACGCCTGGAGGGCGGCGGCCGAGAGCAGGCATGAAGCGCCGGCCGAGAGCAGGCATGAAGCGCCGTCCGAGAGCAGGCATGAAGCGCCGTCCGGAGCAGGCATGACAGGGGTCGCATTGGCCTGGTACCCCGCTGCTCCACCATGCGACGAGCGGGAGCGTGCCCGCGCAGGCGGATGCAATCGCACCTGTCCGCCTGGTCGGCAGTGGGGATCAGCATCAGTCCGCAGCAGACGTGTCACAACGGTGAAAGGAGATGCCCAAGCTATGGACGACAGGATTCCCAGACATCTGCCGCGCAAACTGACCATCTCGTTATGGGACTTCTCCTGGTATACGCAGACAATGCCCGGCGAGCCGTTCGATGACCTAGATCGCGCGTTCGGTGAGGCCGTGGAGCGTGGCTATAACACGGTCCGAGTCTGCGCGATGCCATACCTCTTGTTTGGACCATCCGCACAAGAACAGGAAGCGCTCCACTTCACCAACCTGGGTGGTGGCTACGGACAGCGGACGCGGTGGTACAACGCCAGGGGCGGCGCGGTCCTGGACGGACGCGCCCATCTGCTGCGGCTCTTTCAGACAGCCAAGCGCCACAACTGTTACGTCATCCTCTCGTCCTGGGAATATCAGCAGAGTCCAAGCTTCCTCGCCACGCCGCACTGGTACAAGGATCTGCTCACCATCCCGCCGCGAGAACGCTTCATGGCGCTGGCGCAGGCCCTGAGCCGGCTGATCGCGTTCCTCAAGGACCACGATGTGGCTGACCACATCGCCTATGCGGAGGTGCACAATGAAGTCGACATGAGCAAGCTCAGGGACGTCGCAAACCCCGACGACGATCCTGTCGCTGCCCAGAAGCCCTATCTCGAAGATGCAGTGGCCGCGTTGCGCGCACGGCATCCTGACATCTTGATGACCGTCTGCTATGGGACCCCGCCGATCACGCACATGCGCGCGGCGCCGGACAACCTGCAGGTTGCCCATTTCCACCTCTACATCTACGGTGTGCTCGGGGCACTGGTCGAAGCGGTCGGGCTGCGGTCACCATCGGCTTCCTTTCCCACGAGCGCTGGACAGGCGCTGCTGCGCTCTGACGCGCCGCCCTATGAAGCCTGGACGCCACGCGCGGGAGAAGAATGGCGTCTCGAGGCGACGGGCGTTGGTCGCGGGCTCTTTTACGTCCATGACTGGGCCGATCCCACGAAGTGGGATCTTTGGCTGTATGATCACTATGGAGCCCATCGGGAGGCCATGCGTCAGGGGATCACTCTCCGACTGGAGGTCGTGGCAGATTGGGCCAAAGCGCATACCATTCCCGCCGTCCTTGGCGAGGGCTATGTCGGGTATACGCCACTCCTGACGTCCTTCGAGGAAGGGCCGGTCGGCAAGGACGTGGCCGAGCATGCGATCACAACCTGCCTGCGTCTCGGCTTCTGGGGCGTCATCTTGTGCTCCAATGCCGCACCCCATCACCCATTCTGGCAGGACGTGGCCTGGCAGCAGACATGGAATCAGCATATCCTCGCGGCGCACGAACAGCCAGCACTCCTGCCCTCCTAAATACAGGGGATAACTCCGAGGCGATAGGCTGAGGCGGGTGATCGCTAGCTCCGGATCTCGCCTGGAGCAGCGGAACAGACACCATGTGTCGTCGTGAGATGATGGGTTCCCCTTATGCTATGGTACGGCTATAGGCGTGCCGTACGGGGAGCAACGAGTGGGCGAACGGAAGATCGCATATGGACGATGAAGAAATTCCTTTGACGGGAGGGCGTGTAACCGCCGGAGTTGTCAAAGTCGGGGACACGATTCGCCGTCCGCCGCCAGCACGTAGCGCCTTTGTGCATGCCTTCCTGGGCCACCTCGAGGCGATCGGCTTCGATGCCGCGCCACGGTTCCTCGGCACGGATGGACAGGGTCGTGACATCTTGTCGTATATCGACGGCTATGTTCCCCCCGAGTTGGGGTGGTGGTCCGACAACCAACTCGCAGCCGCCGCAGTTCTAATCAGGCGCCTCCACGACGCCACCGCCGGCACACCGTTAGCGCAGGACGCCGAGGTCGTCTGCCACAATGATCTGTCACCCTGCAACGTCGTCTTCGTTGACGGCACACCGAGCGCTATCATTGGCTTCGATGCCGCCCCCGGCGCGCGTCTGTTCGACGTAGGGTATGCAACGTGGCTGTGGCTAGCAGTTTGTCGGAGAGACGCGGGCTCTCCGCCCCGTGGGTGGTGGTACACTTGTGTGCATGAGTAGAACATTCAAGACCGTGGACTATGAGGCGGCGCTCGACCTGACCGTCCGTTTGGGCG
>JAABUU010006754.1_pt1 | contig 12153 bp, 11 predicted proteins | sample 5559301 | NCBI WGS metagenome assembly JAABUU01 (sample SAMN10711884, study PRJNA513360) | rock metagenome | isolation source: Antarctica rocks | place: Antarctica: Victoria Land, Richard Nunatak white
CCGGGCTGCAGAGCATGCTGCAGCAGCAGCAGGACTTTGCACACACACTGGCCCATGTGTGCCAGGTCAGTCAGGCACACAGTGGTTGAACATGTCAGCAGGCACTGACGCATGTGGGATGGTGTCATTACCCAGGCTGCTGCTTGCTGACATGCTATCTGTTGAGGACTTGGCTTCAGCGCACAGCATGCTCTGTTTCCGAGTGTGGCGAGCAAGTGAATAAAACAGCAATTGCAAAGCAAAACAGTGGTGACTGCCATGCTATGAGTAATGGCGGGCGGCTGCAGGTTGGTCCAGAGGTGATCACTGGGGTGCAACAGCAGGCTGAAGATGTACGCCAGCAGGTGTCAGCACTGCAGCAGGAGGCAGGGGGGCTGGCCCAGCAGGTGGCCCCTGCCCTAGCTGCCTTCCTGGCTGCCAGTGAGGCCCCGCCTCAAGAGGACAAGGTGGCACCCTGTTCCTCTTTCCACCTTGTGTCGCCATTCCTGTTGGGTGCAGAGAAACGTCGAGCAGCTGTTGTAGCCTGAGTCAGCTTGTTCTACACCCACAAGCGTGTGAAAAGTTATTTTTGCATGGCTTATGACTAATTGCTGATGCTAAAGCAGCACAAGCGACAGAATGCGTTGTGCAAGGCTCTGCCTTAATGAAGACAGTCAGAAGCTCAATTGTACCCAAGAATTTGCCCATGCATTTGCATGCAACTGCACTGCACGTCTCCTTACTTGAGTGTTTACGTGACAGCTGTGTGTTGACAGGGGACACAAGCCTTTACAGCAGACCAGGAAGAGTGGCGGGATTTTGCTCAGAGGTTGACCAAGGGCCGCCCCCGCATCCCCATGTCAAGACAGGTCACTCCTGTGCCTGACTCAAGACTCGTCTACTTAGCCTGTTGGCCCGCTCAATGTTATGCTGATGGTGTTGATCTGCTGCCCTCTAGCCTTTCAGCTTGTGGAGTGTCTGCTCCAATGGCTGTCTTCAAACAAAAGTCGTGAAAATTGTTTTGTGAGGAACGGCCCTCATTTTTCTTTGAAAGGTGTCTTTCCCTGTCTAAGCAAAACTGTTACACGGCACATTCATAGTGTAGATGTAGGTCCAATAACATCATGTACAATCTCAACATGAGCCTAGCAGAAGTCAAGCACATCATTAGTATGCGCTCAGAGCAGAACTCAAGTAGCACAATTTGTACGAAGGTGTTGCAATCATTTGCTAAATTTTGAGACTAACATGATAGACTTATAGCTGTGTGCTCAGCATGCCCAAATGAGTCTTTTGTGCTGAAAACTGTATGATCACTCTGATGCAGGAAGTCATCAGCAGCATTGTGGCCTGTTACTGTGCGGGCTTGAACAGCCTGGAGGATGCAAGCATGCAAGCACGATGGGCTAAGGACAGCATCTTTGATGCCATGGCTGATGCTTTGACTGGCAGCTCGGCAGTCCAAGTAGCAGAGCTCATGATGGAGACAGGTGACAAAATGATGAGCATGCACATTGCACATGACACCTTTTCAACACTGCCTTGCTTTCCAACAACTAGGCCTGACAATTGCAAGATGACAGGCATGCAGAGTAAACCACAAATGTGCTCGCTGCAACTTCATCACCGTTGCTGCGTCCATGTGTATGGCTCTGTAAGTTTTGTTGCATGCCAGACTTTACACATCTTTGTTAGATCCACGAAGTCATCACATACCATAAGACTGCCCGCCCGTTGGCGCCTGCTCTGATTGCTACACCTGTAATGTTGACGCACCACACTCAAGCATTTGGCAGGAGCATACAGCTCTTCTGCTGGTGCCAGGCCAGCTTGGCCCTGGGCATGTAGGAAAACTGCTGATGCTTCCTGTGCTCTGGTGCCTTGCAGGTCCTGTAGGCAGGTTATTGACCAGCGCCCGCATGTATCAGAACAACTTGAAGGTCCTGATTTTCTGCCGCCTAGTGGGCATCGTGGACGGGCACATCCCTTCTGCTGGCTGGCACTTCTTTCTGCAGGTGTTACACTGCGTCAAGGCCTTGCAAGGAGACATCTGGCAGGGCCTGGTTCAGGTGCGCCATGCTCCTGTGTATCATTCAGCTTTTGCTGGTATTGCGACATGCCATTGACTTATCTGGCATGAGGCTTCACAAACATTAAATACTCTAAAGATGTGTCATCATGCATGTTGTACATGGTGCATAATTGCAGCAGGTGATTAGTTGTAGCGTAATGGGCAATTGGATGACAATGTGGGTCTGGTGTTGATGTTCAGCATTGCTGTTGTTGTTGTTGCAGGAATGGGGTGGCAATGATGGGGCTGTGGTGCCCATCCAGTGTGTGCTGGATGTGGTAGGCAATGCCTTCAACACCAATGATCCGGGAAGCCTACCTGTGGTCCAGGACCATCTGCTACCTCTTATTCAAGACTCCAACAAGGGCCCTGCCATTGATCTGGATGCCTTGCTGCTTGTGCTGCTAGAGGAGAGCCTAGCAGGTACAGCCTGGCATGGCATGCTGCTTGTTTGTGGATTGCTGGGAAGCAAAGGGAGTCTACAGTGGACACCCAGTATCATAGCCTGGCTTTTGACGGAACTTGCATGTATGACAGCTGAGTATTGAAGCTCCACTTGTATGCTTAAGCTAGTGGCAGGAAGTTTCACATCCTTTGCACAGGATGATCTGCGCATGCATGCCACATCTCCTGCATGGGTGTTGAGTGCGTGTGAGCAAGTCTTTGTAGCATGATCTCATTTTGCGTGATATGTAGAAACTGATACAGTGCAAGCATGATGCAGGAAGATGTCCGTGCATGCCGTTGCTGCTCCCACGGCGCATCACAGATGGCTCCCTGGCCAACGCATCAAACCTGAAGCATGCAATGGACTCACCAAGCAGCAGCACACTGCCGTCACCTCCTGGCAGTGCTTCCAGCCGTTCCCGGCCCTCTAGCGGTCGGCTAGACAGCCGAGCTTCACTAAGAGGCCTTGACCGCCACGTTGCACTGTCCGGCAAGTCAAGACCCCCAAGTGCTGGCAGCTCTGCGCTTCACGCTTCTGCTGTGAGGCATTCAGACAGCCCACCACCTGAGGAAGGCTTGCAGTTGCCGCCACTAGGAGTCACCAAATCAATAGACATATTCACGTCTTTGTCATCGCCCGTGGCGAAGTCTCCGCCCAGACCTGGCAGTCCCTTGCAGAGGAACATGTCACGCGGCTCGCATTTGGCGGGACCAACTACCAGCACGTTGCCGCCAATACCTGGTACCTCGTGATCGTGGGCATATGACACCTGACGTCATATCACGTCATATTACGTCTTGTCAGAGAGAGAGAGAGAGAGAACATTACAGGTGTATGCCAGTCCAATCAGGCTGATCACGTGAGCAAGCCATTATATATATTTGCCTAACTGACTACTGACCTTAGGGTATTTTCTGCATTATGTCAGGATATAAGATAGCGGCTTACATTAGCCCAACAACCACTAGCCTATAATCATCACTGCAGCTGCGCTGATGTCCGTGTTGCTGTCAATCTTGTAGCTCAGTGGTGAAGGCTCGGACTTCACACGAGTGGCAGCAGAATTTTGCAGCGGTGTCACCCAACTCGTTGTCTGCAGACTAGCTAGTGTGTGCTCAACACTTCATCCTAGCTGTTGCTAGTCAGGCTCGGCCCTAATGTTATCGCATGTAAGCACATTAATGAACAGCAGCAGCGCAGTGCCTGCATGTACATATGTTGTACACATGATGTGAGTGATGTAACAGTGCAAACACTCGTGCACAGCTTGAGAAGCACTAGCAAATGGATTATTCTGTAAACGGTCATGACGAGACATTGTTTACCCACGTGTTGCTTTTCAAGCCAATGCATACAAGTCAACCACCCCTGAATTGACACTTCAGCTAGACACTGCCATCATCAAAGTCTGTCAAAAGTCAGACAAAAACTGGTGTTATGCCAAGCAATTTTAGTGACAGTCACAAACCCTCAATCTTCATTTACAGCAACGTGCCACTTTATTGACCATCTACAACACTTGATCAAACCAACAAAAAGGTCCTTGCAGCGTGGGGGCACCAAGCCCAGTCATAAGAATTCAGCTTCATACCACAGCCGGCAACATGGGCATGCTGGACCTTGCAGAGAGGCTTTGCAGAGAGGCCACACAATCATGTAGTTCTGCAAGTAGCATGCTCACGATTCAGCTGCAGGTGACAACGCGCCTGTGACTTCCACTTTGGTCCACTTGAATGGGTCTGGCCTGCCACCATGTCCTGTGCGCTGCAATAAGCCCTCACTGTGCAGCTTCCTGCACAAAACCCAGAAGATTATGGTTGCTGGTGATTGTGTCAGCAATACACACAGACATGATGCAACCCTGTGTGTATAATGCAAACAGCATGTGCCTTGGACAATCATGCTCCAGAGCAGAAATAATGCAAACAAGTATGAGTTCTGCAGCAATGTGTTTTGCACAAGCTCTGCAAGGAAGCACAAGCTCTGGTTCACGTTTTGTGTAAGCAAGACAGCATGGCTCGATGATGGTATGACTACTGCATGCTGTCTGGCAGAAGTTGATACCTGAGTGCCTTGCTTGTGTCAGGGTTGTTCCCCATGCGGCGCCTGAGCTCCCCTTCCAACACATTTTGCCGGTCCCCAATCAGCCTCAGGACCTCATCCTTGACGGTCAGGAATTTGGGGTTGAGGCCCACAGCTGTGGCACACTGTATGTGCAAGACCCATGCGCAGCGTCAGAAGCACAACTAGCTGCGGAGCGTGGAATGTTCACACTTCAACAAACGCAAATGGATTATCACAAATGTGATACTTAGGAGAGCCTGCAGGGCTCACAATTGAAGGCACTGGTTTGGAATAATGGCACAGTCAGCATCCATCATCCCTCCACAATCTTATGCAATGCATGATGGTGTATTGCATTTGCTCTTCAATGTGTCATTGGTAGCGACTCACCTTTGCCTTCTTGGGAGCATCTGAGCGTACAGAAGAATCACACTGCCGCTTAGGGCAGCTTGTTGTTGGCTCAGCTGCAGGTCCACCAGTCTGTGTGTCACCAGCGTCTGAGGCAGGATCATCCAAATCTTGCACTCCTGCTGGCCTGCTGCTGTTCCTGGTCATGTCCACCTTGGGAGCTCTGCTGTTGTTGACAAACTTGGTGGACCTCCCGACCCCATCGGGGCCTTGGGCAGCATCTGAGGCTTTGCCAATCTTGTGAGCTTTCTTGCTTGGCCTGGCCGCGTTTGCTACAGCTGGCAAAGCATCTTGCACTGCGACTGAGGCACTTTTGACTGCTGCTGAGGTGTCTTTGGCTGCTGCTGCCGCTGCTGCAGCTGGTGATCTTGAAGCTGCTACTGGAGGTGTTGATGCAATTGCTTTTGTTGTTGGTGGTGTCATCTGGATCAGCTCAGAGACCGAGCGTGTCTTTGGCTGCTTGAACCTGGTAGGAGCAGCTGGAAATGCCTGACTGGCTGCCGCTGCTGCAGGTTCCCGCTTGATCTTGGCTTTGCTTGCCTTGACAGGTGCAGCTGGCATGCTCTGCTGAGGGTGACCAATGGCAGATGACTTGGCAGCTGCCATGGGCTGCTGTGCACTGCGACCCTGGCTTGACAAAGGTGTGCCCACAGTTGAAGCTGTTGGACCACGGACAGCAGCTGAGCTTGCAGCAGACTTGGCTTTGCCTTTGCCAGTCTGTCCTTTCAGCCTAGAAGGGGGCTTGCCCACTACCTTTGGAGGCTTGCCTACTGAGATGGAGTGAGACCCCTTGTTGGCCGCGGCTTTTTCCACACTGCTACTGGGAACTGCGCTGGGCTCTGCAGCAGGCTGCAGAATCTGTTGGACCAGGCGGCGTGTGATGCGGCAGCCGGCTGTTCCCATGATGTCCCACCTCAAAGCATCCTCATGATTTGGCCACTGCAGTTTTGCATCCACCTGAGTCTCAGGCTGGACTGAGGTGACAGCGTTGCTTTGTGGCCCAGCCTGGACTGAAGCAGCACTCTGGCTGTTGGTCTGAGCAGCAGCTCTAGCGCGAGTGACTGCGTCAGAGCCTGGCTTCAGCCTGTTGCTGACTGTGGACAAGGGTGGAGCTCGCTGCCTGAGGGGCTGTGAGGAAGCTGTGGCGCCTTGCACTGACCAGCCTGGGCCTGTTTGAAGAGGCTGAGCTGGTGCATTGAGCGTAAGCTGAGCAGCATGGCATGCAATGGGGATTACGGCCCCTGCAATCTGGTTTGATTGTGGCCTGGCAACCATTGAGGCATGAGGCTGAAGGCTGCCTGAGGCCTTCAATGCCTGCGGAGACGAATGGCTTGCTGCCTTTGAGACAAGGTGTGGAAGGGATTTTGCTGCCTTGGCCGCCTGCTCTAGGAACTGATCACCTGCCCTAGCACAACCACCCAATGAAGCTGTTGCTTGTGGGTCCTGAACTGCCGCAAAAGGCAGCTTGGTCGCATCTGCAGCATTGTACTGCAGCTGTGTGCTAGCATCAGCATACGCACTGTGCAACGTATGGGGGAAGTCAGATGCAGAGCTGCTTGAATTCATCTGGATGATACTGTTGGCCTGAGGATGCTTGGGCTCGTAGCTGCTCATCAATGGCTTGCTGACTGTGGCTTTCTGGCTGGTATTCACACCCTTGCTGCTGCTGCTGCTGCTGCTGCTGCTGCTGCTGCTATGCTTGTCACGAGACATGCCAGCACTTGTAAGCATCCCATTGTTGGGGTGCTTGGTGGCAGCAGCAATGCCATCAGCAATAATGGCGCTCAAAGGTTTGCCATCTGCAGCATTGGTGCCGCCACCATTCCTGCCAACAGCATAGCCGCCAGTGACGGCAGCTGTGCACTGCATGTCACACTGCAGAGGTGAAATCACATCTGGTGTCACAGCAGAAGTCGTCTGATCATGGTCTGACAGCTGTATCTCTGATTGGTCTCTTGGTGACTGTGAGCTGGGTTGCATGCCTGGTGAGACGCTGGAAAGCAGGCAGGCTCCATCAGAAATTTGGATTTTTAAGGGGTCTGTCAAGAGCTGTGTCTGATGCCCTGACTGAGGCAGATAAGCTTCTGAGACTGCAAGCTTGGCACCGGCAGCAAAAGTAGGCAGGGGGTATTCGACTGCAGCATCCTTGTGAGCTGACTGGTGGGAGACTGAAAGGCTGTACTCACCTGCTGAGTTGTCAGACTCAGCTGCTGAGTTGTCAGACTCGGATCCAGGGTAGCCAGACTGTCTGACTTGCTGAGCTGGCAGATGATCTGACTGAGCTGATGGATCTGCTGAGTTGGCTAAGGAATGATGTGAGGCTGCTGCTGACTCATCTTGTGCACCTGCACATAAAGCTAACATAGGCATAGACAGACACGCGTGCATGAACGTCAACAGGGGCTGAAAAAGATCCCAAATTTACATGAGCCAGTTGAGCACGCATTTGCCACATGCTGTCACGCCTTCCCTGGAGTGCCTTTGTTGAGCTTTGCTGCGTCTTGGAATGAAAATGGGCCCTCGTGAATGCCGCGGACGAAGTGAAGACATGAGCATAGTTGTCGTGCAAAGCCACATCAAGCGTGACAAGGAGCTCACCTGATTGCTTTCTTTGGCCATCTGTTGGAGTCACGGTTGCAGACAGAGGTTCACCCTGTGGCTGCGACTTAAAATCGGAGTTGGGAGGCAAGCTGCGCAGCAGGGAAGGCGCAAGGGCAGGCAGAGGCTTGCCTTGTCGCTGAAACATGAACCTAAAATTGGGAGACAAGCTGTGCAGGGGGCTTGTTGCAATAGCCCTCCTTGGCGGCTTCACCACCTGCTTGGCTCTGTCTGAGTCCACATGCATTGGTCTGTCTGAGGCCCTTGCTGCGGCTATCTTCATGGCTCTGTCTGAGTCTCTTTTTTTGGCCTTGTTTGAGGCGCTGTCTGAGGCTTGGCCTCTTTGCATGTTTGAAGACCTGGTCTGTGGTCTGGGGCTGTTTGCAACAGCCCTAGCGGGGCATGCCTGAGGGCTGCCTGCAAAATCTCTGGTGGGTGACATCCTAGGGCTGTTTGCAATGGCTCCGCCAAGCGATGCCAGGCATAGAGGCATGCATGCAGCATCTGCAGCCGCTGATGCCTGTGCTTGCTGCTGTACTTGGACCTTGACTGCATTGCTGGCAGGTATGGCAGCTGAGGATGCAGCTGATCTAGCAGCCGGCTTGGTAGCTGCTTGTACCGCCGGATCTGCCTGTTTCTTTGGGAATGTAGACGCTGTTGCAGCTGGCTGAGCAGCTGCTTGACAACATCCTGTGAGGTGCTGTGGTCCTGACTGTGTCTGACTGCGTCTGTGAGCTGATGTGTTTGAAGTGAAGCTGTGTGCTGCATCATCAGATTGAGACAGGCCATGTGCTGAAGCCATCATCAGGCGGTTGACATGCTTGCAATGGCAGCTGTTAGTCTCAGGCTGTGCAGCCATGGAGCTGACTGGTAACACGTCTGACTGAACTGCATCTTCAGTCTGTGTGGCTGTGGTTGCCACTGGAGTCCGGAGCTTGAGTTGCATACTGGCTTGAGTGAGCAGAGTCCAAGGGGCAGCTTTGGCAGAAGCTGATGAGTCATGAAGTCCCACCAGGGCCTGCTGGCGCCTGGTCATGGTCCCAGCAGCTGGTCTTGAAGTTGCCAGCAGCAGTCTGGTACCTTCAGCTAGGGCTTTGGCAGGGTTTGCTGACAGCAATGGGTGCCTGCCTTGCGTCTGCATCAAGGGATTGGCGCTGCAACCAGCGTCACCAGCAAAGTCTGTCTGTATGCCAATGCTTTGAGACAGACGCCTGGTGCTGGAGTCTGTCTGCTGCTCATGCTGTGCTGTGAAACGGACCTGTGCCACTGGACTTGCTATTCGCCGTGGTGCAAGGTGGCGAGAGGGTGAGTGCTTGCTTGCCAGACGCACAGATGTCCTTGATGAGGCAACTTTGGTTGGCTTGGCAGCCTGCACAAAAGGGAAAGCACTATCATGCACTGGGGAAAAGGGGAAGCATGAGGCTACCAGAGTTGAGTACATGCAGTTGCCAAGAATGCATGCACCATCCCTGCCTGCTGCAATGCAACGCTTCATGCAATGCACAAGTCCAGGCAAAGCAATGCATCAAGCACACATTATGCAGTGCAATTCTATCACCACTCATGGAAAAACTCAAGGTAGCTGCAGACACGGTGCAAGCACACGCAATCCACAAGTAGCAACAGCTGCAAATCCCACCTTGCTTTTCTTGGTAGGAGGTCTCTTAAGGCGCACAATGATCTTTGGGTGCTTTGCAGGACCATCACGTGCCTCATCAGCCATGCTGCCCTGCAAGGCACCAGAAAAAACAGTGTTGCGACCAGTGTGCTATGCCCTGCTTTGTTCTCAGTCAAACACATGTAATCAATGCAGAACGCAGTCACAGCATGAGCTCTAGTTCAGACCTTGGTTGCAAAAGTGCTCAAGGACACACATCAAGTGCATGCTCAGATGCAAATGCAAATGCGAAGGCTGGCGCATGATCGATCACAAGAGAATCCGATCTCATACGTTGTCATTGATCTGCTGCTGACCGCAGGCATACCTGCTGTGCATCTTGCCACCGTAGAGGTGCAGGGTCAAGCACAGCTACTCTTTGCTCAATGGGCACCATCGTATCAGCATGTGTCTCCTGCACAGTACAAGCCCTGAGTTGACGAACAGCATCCCCAACATGTTGCAAGGAAGCCAACAAATTGCCCACAGTGGCAGTGCTTGAGACCTGTGCAATGGCGCCCAGGTATATGCATTGGTGCCACTTTGAGTCTCACAAGTAACTGAGATCCTGCAGGGACAGCAGCTCACCATAGCAGTAGAGGCTTGGCCTGCAAAGGGAAGCGGCCCTGTGTCTTTGGAAATTGGAGTGTGTGATCTCGGCGGGTATGACTGCAGCAATAAGTCACACATATGATTCATCTGTCCTGATGGTGTCCCTGGTTGAAGCTGCTTGTCTGGTGCTGTGTCTAAGCTGAAGTCATTTGCATCTGTCAGTGCTGAGGCAATGTCCATATCTGCCAAGGTGTGTGGTTCCCCCTGGAACAGGAAATCACTGAACTTTTCTGAAGGAAACATGTTTTTGTCCAGGCCAGAAGTGGCCAATGGATCATTGTCCAGGGAGATGAAAGGTAAGTCGCCCAGATCTGTGCTGAACAGCTTTGCTGAAAGGGAATCTGAGGAGCTGTGTTCAGCAAGGTCTGGCAAGTCTTGCCAGTAGCTGTCATCAAGCATGTCAGCGATGCCAGCTTTGGAGGGACTGCCCGAACAGCAGCTGTGAGGAGACACTGAGGTCCTCACCATGCTGCTGCTATCTTTCTGCTTCACTGTCTCACTGTGTGACTGCATGTTACAGGCCCCAGCTTTGTCTAGGCCACAGCCTGATCTGCTGACTGTGCTGCCAATGAAGCCAAATTCTTGCTCTGGATCCCGGAGCTTGTTATGTACTGGCTGCTGAGTGTGGACTGCTGTGGTGCAGGCACAGCGTCATTGCTTGCTGACACCTTGCCTGCAGCAAGCATTAGCAACTGAGGGCTTGACTCTCTGCTTGCAAATACTTGCAACAGCTGTGTACTGGGTCAAACGGCAGCATCTAGTGGTGATTCATGATCCATCACAAGCAAACGCTTGGAAGTACAAAGAGGAAGCTCTCAGATACCTGCTGTGGCGGTCGCGGCTACCATGGATCTGTACGACTGCAGGAGATCAGGAAAGATAGCAGAGGAGCTGGTTTGGTTCGAGTGGCCTCCTGCACGCGACATTTGGAACAAAGATGAGCCAAAGTCTGTATGTGAGCGGTCCTGTACATCCACAGAAGAAGTCTCGAGATGGCCCGAGAAGTCAGCAGCTCTGCGTGGTCACCTGGAAAGAGGCGCGCTGGCTGCGGGCATCACTTATCCAGCGCTCTGACGGGTCACTAGCTCACACTTCAAGTCTAACAAACGGCCTGCGTTAGTCTCTGTCCTTTGCGCAAGGCACAGCCGGTCTGCGAGAGGTCTGATCAGACCTAATCAGAGCAGGCGCAAAGGCATATGCAGCAACATTCAATGCTGCAAAGAAGGACACAGCTGCACAGCCGTCTGTTGATTACCTAGGTAGCTTGAAAAAAGACCATAAGTCCTGGACTGCGCGCAGAGAGATCAGTAAGCTAGTAGCAGCTGAGACGACGTTTGCCTTCATCCCTTGGTTGACCTACTTTAGTCATCAACTAAAAGCAATGCTGGTCATGCATTTGTTCTGCCTCTCTTCATGCACATTCACGTTCCGTCATCATCATCACGCTGCTACCAGACGGATTGCCAATGAAAAGCATGACATCTGCCATGTGCTCAAGCGGGCACGCAAAACACAGTGCTGCTGCCCAGCATTTAGAGCTGTCTCATGAGATATTAAGAGCCCCAAACAGCCCGGAGCTTTGCTGAAGAGTGCAGTTTCGGGAATTGGTCATCGGATTCATACCTAAAAAACGACCCGGTCAATCACGCATCGTAGCATCGAAGAACAAAAGCTCGTAATGGACCAGATACGGCTTGACGATCCATATGTGTTACAAGTAAGCAGTGGCTCTTGACATGAGCAGCGCATAGCTGGCTACAAGGAAACACAGTAATCAAGTAAGCTGGTCATCTACTTGGTCTGACAGGCTTTCATTCAAAAGTGGCTTTACAGTGCCCCCAGCTATGTCTTGAGACATGCGTCCGTGCCAGAAAGCTCCTCTTGAGACTTTGCAAAATTTCCAAGCAGATACAGATTGCACAGAAGCCTGGTCGTATCCTCGATTACTAATATATTAAGGCTTAACCTATTAAGGCTTAATCTATTAAGGCTTAATGCTCTGGCAATGATGGAACCAACAGACTTGCTGTTGATGCTGTTTCGGCAATCATCAACGCATTTTTGCGGTCATTGTTCTCTACTCTCCGCTTTGCAACCTCCAGTGTACGGCCATGACCTATTTGCCGCTGCAACACTCGCTCCATTGCTATGTCAATAACACAGTCAATATACCATGTCTCGTTGAACACGTTTGTCAGCTTAGCCCAAGGAGGTATATCTGCACATTCACATCTGACTATGTAGTGTGCTTATGAAGCAGTAAGCATCACGGTCGTCATCAAAGCAGTATGACCCACCTAGCAGCAAATAATTCCC
>JAABUU010006757.1_pt1 | contig 12149 bp, 15 predicted proteins | sample 5559301 | NCBI WGS metagenome assembly JAABUU01 (sample SAMN10711884, study PRJNA513360) | rock metagenome | isolation source: Antarctica rocks | place: Antarctica: Victoria Land, Richard Nunatak white
TTTGCAGATCCAGCTGGCCAGATCCACTTCTGTACTGATCAGTATCTCACGTTCTTGCAATTGACACGATGTGCTGGAGTAATATTCGGTTTTTCAGTGGTCTGTGCAGATTAGCAGTAGGGATGTGATGCTTTTATATTTGCAGTGAACAGCTCAAAGCCACCAGATGCTGCTTAAGTTGAGACTCATAACACATGCGGTGAAGCATCATGAAGCATTACTCAAGTAGGTTTTCATATGGGCTGACAAAGGGACCTGGTGTACAGGCCATGAACACAGAAGTTACAGGGTTCAGACTGTTTTAGCCAGCTAACAACTATGATGACATGCCATCGATATCAATGTCATACAGTATCAGGTATCATTGGATGTAACAATTCAATGCGTCAGCTCTGATCACATATGTAAGGAGATTAGACTATACACCAAAGGTCAAATTTGGAAGAAATCAAAGAGAGAGAGAGGAGATTACAAAATAACAAAAAACGAAAGCTCGGTCGTGTCGGTGTGACGCGTAGCTGCCTACAAGTTTCTTTTTTTGGGGGTCTTAAAAGATTCGCTGCAATCCCCTGTGGAGCTTCAATACGCTGCTGCTGCCTACATCACCATCTGCAGACCACGGCTCCGGCTGCTGGGGTGCAGGTCCAGCACCTGAAGCTCACGGACCTTGTGTATGCTGATGACATCTGTCTCTTGGCTAGCAGCCCTCAACATCTGCAAGCTCTGATTGATGCCTTGGTCAGCTATTGTGCCACATTGCACATAAAGATCAGTGTGGCAAAGACAAAAGGGATGGTGGTGTCCAAATCTTTGGCTAGGTCACCCACTCCAGCGGCAATTGTTTTCACCTGCAATGGCCTTCCCGTGGAACGCGTTGACACTTTCAAATACTTGGGTCTGCACTTTCATGCGTCAGAAGGGGACATATCACACATTATCACCCCTTTGAAAGCAAAGGCGGCAGGCTCTTGGGCTGTGGTGCAGCAAAGGCATTCGAATTCTGCTGAGAATTCTCAACTGCAGTGTGGCAACACAGTCAACCTCAAACTCTTCCTGTTGTAAGGCATCCTTGTACCCTCTCTGCATTATGGCTGTGAATTGTGGGGCATGCATAGCCCCCGTGGTGCAGCACAGAATGCACGGGCTGCTTTACAGTTCATCTATGACAGATACCTTAGGCACATCTGTGGGGTCAAGTATACTACACCTAATGCTATGTTGCTTGAGGAGTTTGGGTTGTCGCCTCTGCAGGTTTTTTGGTGGCGACAGACTCTTGAAAATGGAACAAAGTAGCTGCTAGTCCTGTTGGGTCGCTTTTCCACACCATCTGGCTCCGGATAATTGTCTGGATAATGTTGATGATGCTTTTTCTGTTGGGAATGGTGCCAAGAACTCTTCTGGCTCCATAGCTATTTGTTTGCAATCCATTGGGCAGCCCATGCCTCACGACAGGGGCGTTGTCCCTGTTCTGGAGGTTGGTACGATTGTGAAAGCCCTGCGTGAGCATTTGGGCGGGACCCATGACTATGCCATGTATTGTCCTAGGGCAGCCCCTACTGTTGGGGTTGTCACATGCACATACCATCGTAAATCCAGACCTTTTAGCCAACATAGGCGGTATCGTCAGCTGCCTGTTTCTGGTAGGCGCATGCAGCGGTTTCTACAGTATAGACTTGGTTCTCAGTTGCCAAGTGTTCTTGGCCGTTTTGCTGGGGCCAGCATGTTGCCAGGGCTAGTTGGGTCTGCACACAATGTGGTAGTGTGGCTGTAGCAGATGAAATGCACACGATTTTTGATCGTCCAGCTCTCCGCACACTTAGGCAGCAGTACACTCCGTTGCTTTCCACGGACACAACACCATGAGGTCCTTTTTTGCACAACGAGATCACATGCAAATTTTCAAGTTTGTTCTAAGCTGTCTTGATGTCTTTCAAATTCGACCTTCGTCTTCTTCTATATGTGATCAGACTTGCTGGCTAGCTAAAGCATTGTAATCTCTCTCTCTCTTGCGTTTGCAATAGACGACCATGAACGTTGTTTTTGAAGGCGCAAGTGGACTGATGCACGCGCTCAACTCATTGTCATCGTGAGTTGTCCATTGACTGTTGTCAGCCTCGCATCTTGTGGTCGCAGTATAGTGACCAGAGGTTGGCGTGACGCCTTCGTGGCTAACATAAGCCACAGCATCGTACAATGTTGAATAGGCGGTGAAGGTGCCAGTGCTGGTGTAGGCAGCCATGTCCAGCACAGCTGGGCAGGAAACTGCTGTGTGCCTCTGCAGTTCAGAGCAGCAGTCAGTCAATCTGCACATACCATAGTAGTACTGGACACTCATACATGGCAAATATGAAATGCAGCTAGACATGAGAGAGAAAGAGAATGCAGTGTAGCATGGATGTTATCGTGGGAGATGCTGTTTGTCTGAGCGAGCAAACACAGAGCATGAGCAATGCCTATGACAGCGCTCTGCTTATGCAGGAGTGAACGCTAGCAACAGGCAGCATGTAGACTGACCTTCATCTGCACGTGAACCTGCTTCTCCAGCACTGGGTCATACTCCTGGAACATGACAACCTCATAGCGCTTCAGCACCACCACCAGGGTGTCTGGCAGGTACGACATGCCAAGAAAGCGCTTGGTTGGCTGCTTTTGCTTGCAGCATGCCTGCTCACACTCCCCATGCTCCTCCAGATCCTCTGTCTTGAAGTGCTGGTCCAGGCAGTCCTGTGCCATGAAAGACAGGGCATCACATCACATGCTTGGCCCCCTTCTGGTCCAGATGAATACAATGATGATTGCGCACTCAAAGCGCTGCTACTACTGCACACAAACAGTTGGTGACATACAAGAAGCAGTGCTAAGATGCAGAACACAGTGAAACATTGCAACAGTATTGGCTGGTGGGGAATACGCAAGGACAAATTTCCATTGTGATGTATCTCGGGGCAGACTTACATGCACATGAGTCGAAGCAGATGAGGGCAGTATAAACAGAATGAGGCACTGCTGCATACCTTCAGGCTGCAGCTTTGCCACAAATCTGACTTTGAGGGCAGGCACACTTCAAGGGTGACGGTCCTCTCAAAGTGCAGACGCTTGTGCTTACACACACAGCACTGAGCCGTGCTCTGCTCCTGCCCAGCAAAGATGCCATCCAGCACGCTGTTCTCTAGGGACGCTTGCAGGTCCCAGTGCTGCCTTGCATGCTGTGGAGCGCTCAGCCCTGGTGTCTCCTTGCCGCTGGCGCTCGTGATCTGCTTTTGGGTTTCAGCAGCTGCACTTGCAGGCACCGTGTTCAACTGGACCTGCAGAAAAGCATGACTAGTTAGTTGCTTGGGTCTCATTGTTGCCTAGATGTTGAGGTTTGGGGTGTCAGCTCAGCATGCACATTCACCCTGAGACAAAGCTGTGTCTTTTCCCTCACAACAGCTGTACATAGGCTGCGTTTGTGTTCAGGAAGCATGTAACGCAAGTCGACCAACACTGGCAAGAATGCGTGCATACATGCGTCTGAGTCCTGTGTGGCCGCACTCAAGGTGTGCTATTGAACAGCAGTGCGCAGAGGATTTTTGGAAAAGGCATGTACCTGGAGATAGGCCAGCAGGGCTATGAGGAACTCGTGGGCGTCCTGCTGAGTCCCACTTGTCCAGTGCTCAGCCTCCAGTCCACACACAGGCAGCCCTTGCCTCCTATGCTCGACACCCTGCTGCCTTAAGGCCCTCAGTGATGCATGCCACCTGTTCAGATCAGTATGCTCTGTTGTCAGTCTGAAGAATGACAGCAGAAGCTTGCTTACAGCTTTTGTGAGACCATGTGGCCATATGGAACAGTGCACTGCACAGGAAAGAAGGCTTATCAGACTGTGTTGTTGAACACCTACACATGCTGAGCTTCAACTGCATGCAGCTGTCCCACTTTGCACTTGTCAGGCAGAGGAAGGCTGCAAGTGAGTCTGCAAGCTCACCCTGAGGTGGACACGACAGTGCCAGGTGCAGCAGAACGCATGCTCTTGAACAGCTGTCCCAGGCTGGCAACCACTTGGCTGTCTCCACACAGGGGGGTCAGGCCCTCACAGCCCACAGGTGTGGTCAAGAAGTAGTCCACCAGGCCTGGTACCATACACAGGGCTTGCAGCATGCTGTTCTGGTAGCATGCGTTGTCGCCCCAGGTGAGCCCAACCTTACCCTGGCGCACCATGCAGACACACAGGTCAGAGGCAGAGCATGCAGCTGCTTGATGGCAGCTAGAAACAGCTAGTGTGGTCCCTACAGCTAGTGTGTCCCCTACATCTATTGTGGCCCCTACATCTATTGTGGCCCCTACAGCCATAGCAAAAGCTTGTGCAGCAAAACAATCACACAAGGGCCACAACATGCAACATGCCAAAAAGAGTCTCATGGCAAGCTGTGGTTGCTTGGCAGCAAGCTGAAGCACATGGTCAGGCCATGTGATGTGCACACCTGGAAAGCTGCAGCAAGGACATGGGGTGGCAGCTGCTGCCTGGTGGACTGCTTGCCCCTGCTCACGATGCTTGACCAACTGCGTCCACCTGCAAGCAAACAGATCCTGGTCACCATCTGACTCAGGGTCTCTTGCTTGCACTGAGTGTTGTCCGCCAAACGCAATGCAAGGTTGGACATGATCATAGAAAAGATGGAGATTTAGTGTCCCAGCAGCTACCACAACACATGGTGGGTGGGCGAATGCCTGGCCAAGCCACAAGCTGCTAAGACAGGTACAGAATGCCAGCAGCAGGTCAGCTACATGTTCAGTCAAGCCGATTAAGACTCCCGTTTATCATCCGCAGCTTTGGCATACACATAAAGGTACACAAGCTAAGCAAAACACAAAGGCCAAGGACCATTCATACCTGTCATGACACTGTGGATAGGCTGGGTTGCAGGCTGCAGGCTTGCAGGGAAGTCCAAGGCAGTGGAGCGCAGCTGTGCTGGCTGCTCCACAGCTGTGCTTCGGTCATGTGCATGACCGCTGCTACCAGAGGTGGAGTCAGCACTGCCAGAGGTGGTTGGCAACCCAGCATCCACAGCGTCAGCAATTCTCCTGGCAGAACTGACGCTGGTGGTGGTGGGGTGTGTGACAACAGCCACAGCTGGGGTCAAGGCACGGGCAGTGGCAGCAGCAGGCACAGGGACAATGGCACCCCAGGCGACGGCTTGGGTCTTCTTGCCTCTGTGTCACAGAGATGGTGCATTCATTGCGACAGATGTGATCTGAGAGATTTGCTATGTGCACAATTGGACACACAGACTGAAGCAACAGAAGATCCCAGGAGTGGTGGTTTGGCAGCAGGAGCACTGACTTGCATGGGTATAAAGGTGAGCAGGAGGTGCTGTTTGTGGACCTCCTGGCCAAAGGTGTCCTTGACAGCTTGCCTTATCTGCCTCTGCTAAACTGCAGAGGCAGATAAGGCAAAATGTGAAGGACATCTTTGGGCTGGAGACCTACGAACAGGACCTCCTGCTGGGTGTGCACAGACAGTGCATGCGTTCAAACAAATTCGGTATGACCGGCTGCAGACACCAAGATCGCTACTGTGGAACCAAAGGGGTTTACTTGAAGAAGAGGGAACAGAAGAGCTGTGCGTCCTCTTTGGTACAGTGGGCTTGCATGCACCGTCGCTGGAGTTGCCTGCGGGTGAGGGTAAGCAGATTGGTGAGGAGGAGGTCCTGTTCGTGGGTCTCCAGCCCAAAGATCTCCTTCACTTCTTGCCTTATCTGCCTCTGCAGTTCAGCAATATACGCCGTGATGGTTGATGCCCAAAAACACATTTACAAAAGGAAAGAATTGCCAGAATGCAGCTGCAGGTTGTCTTGAACATGACGCCGCTTGATAGTAACAGGGAGTTCCATGATGATGCACAACACATGGTGTTGGAAGTTGTTGAAAACCAGTTGACAGACTTTGCAGTTTGTCTTGCACAACAATGCCAAGTTCATGGTGTGCAGTTTGATTGATTCCCATGGCTTCCTTAGTTGTCATCAGGCTGTTCATCTTTGGTGTCATCCTAAGCACTCCTTGCATGCATGTAACATTCATACACAACAAAAGCAGGTGAATGGTGCACTCACCCGCAGCCCTTGGGCCATGTCCTTTAGGGGTTGGTACTGGCCGGTGTTTGAGTAGGACTCTTGCGGTCGCAGAAGGTCAATCTGTGCAGGCTGTGGTGGGGCAGCATCTTTGGTCACATGACCCATGGAGCTGTAAATGTCAGCCGTTAGGCTGTCTGCAGCAGCTCCATGGTGTTCTTGCGGGACCTCGATGCTGCCAGTACTCTTCGCCTGATTGTTTGCAAAAGCCAGCGGGCTGTTGTAAGCCTTGTGGCTGTCATGCGGACTGGGCTGAACTTCATCAGTGAGGTAGTTCTTCTCAGCCCTTGTGACCATGTCTAGGTCACTGGAGGTGAGGGTTGGACTGCTATCAGCTTGCGTCTGAAGACTGGCGCAAGGCGGCGGAGGGCTGTTGTTGTCAGCTGTGAGGCTGTTTGAAGCGGCCTCATGGTTGTCTTGCAGATCATTGCCAATTTCCTTTGGCTGGCCTTTCTGGCTCAATGGTAGCTGGGCTGCTTGTTGCTTCACGTCCTTGATGGCACCAGCAAATAGAGGGTGTTGCTTCTTGGTAGCAGGGACAGCAGAAGCTCCAGCAACATTCACAGCCTGCACCAAACCACACAGACATATTAGCAATGAAAGGGGAAAATGACCTGTCAACCTGTCTTGTTGCAGCAAAACGTTGCATGAGCAGCGACAGCATCTTGATACAGGCTTCCTCCACGCATCCAACAATCTCAGAAAAACACTTGATTCACAGCAATCATGCTGAAATATACGTCCCACAAGCGTTGAGTGTTGCAGTTGCAAGCTGCCATCAAATTGAACTCAACTAACACCTCTGAAAATGTACCAGCTGCAAAGCAAGAGCGGTAAAAAGTTTCACGATGATGACGTAACTTGCTGTGGTTGTCTGCTGTTGCACCTGGACTTCTCACTGAGGCGTCTGCCAGGCTGAAGCGTGCTCTTAAAGATCTTTAACAGCACGCTTCAGCCTGGCAGACGCCTGCACATTGAAAGCTTGTAAGCATCAGTAAAATCAGCATGCATCACGGTAGTGTCAACATGATAATAGCAGCAGCTGGATCAACTTGTCAGGACAGGGCAGCATTTCTTGCAGGTGTAAATCCTGTTTGAAGTTTGAGAATGTTTTGCAGTTTGAGAAAGGAAGCAACAGGTGCGGAGACAGACAGCACAAGAGATGCTGCTTCCATGTTTCGTCAAATCAAATGGCTGTGCATACACCATCCCAAATCAAGCTGCAAACACAGTCACTGGCGTGAAATGCATTGGCCAGCAAACATCAACATGTTGCCCTTGAATTCTAGCAGAGATCAGCTCATACAGAGCAAGCTAAAGTTATAAGGCTGCAAGTCTGTCAATGCAAGATTGCAAGTCTGTGGGCATATGCTCATGTTTCAGAGATGTATGAGGGCATATGGAGCTTACCACTGCATTAAGCCTCCACACACTCCAAAACCTGTGAGCAACACAAGCATTCTTATGCTCAATCACATTGCATAATGCAACATACGGGACACAATTGCTTTCACTTTGCACAAATCATATTACGTGAAGCAGCACATGCATTCATGTTGGACATGAAAAATAGCAAAAATGCAGAGCACAGCAGAAATTCTGCCAAACTGTTGCACAGACACTCAGCACACCAGAGCACTTCATTGTGCAGCCAGCATATGGACTTGAAGTGCTCTGGTGATACAGGAATACTGCCATCAGCATACACCAGCTCTATGCCATCACAAAGCTGGTAAACCCAAGCGTAGCATGTCACAGAGCGCAAAATCTAGAACAGCCAGTACCTTTGGCGCATGCATGTGCTGCCAAAGGACTGCTCACCTCCTCAGACGCTTTCCCTTGGCAATTCTGGTCACAGCGCCGAGGGGAGTCTGGTGGTGCCACTGAATAAAGCTGTATCTTATCTGGCGGATCTGAACAAGGGCTGTCCAGTGATAGAGCACCTCCTGGCATGTGTGCTGGTCACGAGCAATGGTGAAGTCTAGCACCTGCAGAGTATCAACAAAGGTCGTACAAAAGTGGTGTCATGCTGCAGAGACTGGACTAGCGTAACATGCGGCTTCATGCCAACAGCATGCTTACTGTCAATTTGTCAATAGGCGTCCTGCCAACAGGATGCTTGCTTGCATGTTGTGGATGCCGTAGCCACAAAGGAGTCAGCTCAAGTCGGGTGACAAACACTCTGCTGCAACAACATCTGAGTCATAAGTGCACACATGCTTGCCAATTCACTGAACAAGCTCTGCACAGCAAGTCCAGGCCTATGCTTTGCAATCTTCTGCACTGGTTATACTCAACAGTCACTGAGGTGCTGATAGGTCTGTGACGCAAGCAAAGTCTCACCTTGGCCTTGTTGGCTCTCCTTCTGGAGACTATCTGCCACCATCCAACAAATGTTGTGGCAGACTGGCGCTTGCGCCGCTTGGCAACACTGTCAGCCGTGAGGCTGCTCAGCTGGGCTTGACGGGCAGCATGTGCGTTCCAGGCACAAATGACTGCGCCCATCAAGTGACCCTTGTAGTGTTGCTGCGCTTTCTGCACAGGTGCGCACAAGCTTGTTAGCGAATGGTGTATTGGGTTTTATAGTATGGGCTTATACAATATAATTAAATCTGTTCTTTCTTTTGAAAAGTTTGTAAAGAGCGTTCACGTGATTGCATGTTTTTAAAATAAATGAAATTGTGAATACAAATCCTGAATATGCTGCCAGCACACTGCTCCTGCAAGATGCAGCTGATCCACTGCAGATGATTTGGACAGAGATGATGCAGTTTGTCATTGAGTGCTGCTGTACACATACGTCTCTTGCTAGCCTGACATTCCTTGTAGAACAGTGGCGGCATACGTGAACAAAGGGACTTGTGGCACCGATGTCAGAGATGTTGAGCAGAGATGTTTAGATGTCTTGGCAGCGTATACGTCCATGAAGGAAGCCGTCAGACAAGCTGGTCTTTCATGACACGGCCTGACTGGGATCACAGTGTGTTTGCACACAATCACACAAGAATGGTCACCCTGCATACCTGCACAGTCTGCTTGTAGTGTGCCCATCCTCCAAAGGCAGCTCCCTTATTGCGCAGCTGCCAGTGCTTCACGGCTGTTGCTATCATGGCCTGCTGCTGATGCCTCTGTTGCACAGCTCCAAGCCAGGCATGAACAGCCTTGGCAGTAGTTTGGAGGGTGACGTTGCGCTGCAGTTTTTGGCAAGCTGACTGGCGAGCATTGAGCATACAGCAGGCATGGTTGCTCCAGGCATTGAAGGCCTTTGCCATCATGCTCTTTGCCGTATTTGCATGACCCACTGCGGCTCTATTGTCTCTCCAGCGTCTGTACTGAGCCATGCCAAGCCAAGCTTGGAAGGCTGTTCGCAGCCTTTTGGCATTGCATCTGACCAGAAAATCTTGCAGTCTGGCATTGAGGGCTTTGTGGTAGCATGAGTAGTGGTTGAGGGTATGAAGGCAGTGTACCAGCATTTTGCGCTGTGTGTTCTGCTGTGCACGGCCAAGCAGGGCCCTTTCCCTCACTCTGTGCTGGGTTGTGTGTCTCCAAGCCAAGGTGACTGCAGCCATGGTGCAGCGTTGTACCCGGTGAATTTGAGCCACTGTAGCCACCTCTGCATGCTGACGCTGCTGATGCTGGTGCGTCCAGCCCAAGAATGCTGCCTGCAAGCGCAGTCCTCATCTTAGGCAGGTTTTGAAACATATGATTGTTGGTGCTGTGTGACTTGTAGACGCATGATGTTATCTGCCTTCAAGGACAAAGACAGAAGGCATTTGATGTAGTAGTTATAAGCACCACCTGCTACTGCAACGCTGAGGTCTGACGCTGAGTAGGTCATGAAGGATTGCGTGGACATGATGTTGTTGTGCCCAGGCAAAAGTGATGTTGCTTGATCACCTCTGTAATGTAGAGAACGCTTCTTTGAGCTCCTGACTGAGCAATGGTGTGTCACACAGCACTATAGTGTCACAAAACCTTGTCAAAGACAGAAGAAGCATGATCACACCTGCTTTGCTGCATGGTCCTCTGCCTGGTGAGCCTCTGACAGCACAGATGACATCACACCCTTCATCAGGGCGTGGGACAGAGCATCACAGGCAGGTAGCCTGTCAGCAGACCATGCCCTCTGCATCTGCTCCTTTTCATTCTGCAGATCAGAAGTTGATGTCAGCATATCAAGATCTGCCACAGACATACAGAGTGAACCACGGTGACTGCTCAGCCTAATTGGTGAGCTGTTTGATCATTTGGACAAGTCAGAACACAATGCAGATCCTGCAGCAGCATTGCGTTCCATAAGAGGTATTGTGGGTCTGCAGAACTTTGAGCAGTTGTGGTGGGGTTTTGCCTTGTTGGGAGTAGGCAGGGTGTGCTTGAAAATAAGGGGTGGGGGAAAAAGGGGGAGGCAGGTAGAAGGTGGCACCCATTGTAGATGGCACCCAATCTTGCGTGCTTTCATACTGTGATGATTAGTATTACACTTCAATGATTTGGGATACATTGGATTCTCAGACACAGCCTACTAGGCACCACCACATCATGTCATTGCATACAACAGCTTACAAGATCCGTCCAATGCATACCTGGAGGCACATGTGTCTTGTCCTGCACTCCTCCATTGCTTCAGCATGGGCGACGCTGGCAGCAGCCAAATTCGCCTCGTACCTGCTTGTTCGACCACACAGAGTCAGTATGTATCACTGTAAGACTGAAGGCGATTGGCCACAAAAATCTGCAGCAAAGCGTTAGTGTAGCTACTGCCGACAACAGCACTGTTCACTTGCAAAAACGGGCATTTCCGCTGCAGGACAGGCTGAGGAAAGCTGTTGCAGCAAGCCCTAGGTACCATACAGACACTGACGACATGCAATGGATGCATGTGTGCCATGGCCAGTGATACAGTGGGCACAGTCATGCCGCATTGTGTTTTTATCATGTTAGGCTCATCCACTGCCTCAACAAAGTGCACCAACACACAAGCATCACAAACGTTTCAAAAAAAGTAGCCAAATGTACTGCCACTCAGATGTCAACTGCACCTTGCTGTGTCTGCATGAGTGTGCTATGATGCTCCATCACATTCAGATATATGTGAGCAGAGCAATGAAGTCAGCCAGAGTGCTGCACTTCATGCACAAGACAAGAAGAATCCAGCAAAGCATGAAGCACCTGTTGTCAGCAGACGCCGAGTCAGACTCCAGCTGACCAATGGTAGTCTGCAGGCTGGATACTCTCTCCTGCAACTCCAAGATGGTACTCTCCAGGTTGGAGATCAATGAAGTGCTGTCCTTGCCCTGCATAACATTTGAAGGTCATCAGCCACAGGCAACTTTCAAAAAGTGCAAGCGTTGCTGTGACATGCAGGCATGCTGCTGTTGGAGTTGCCTGTAAAGAGCAAGTGCACTGACAAAAGCGTATCAGAGTATGGCGCTATTTAGACACTTGTAAGTGCAGAAGATGGTGACAGATGCCCATTTCTGGGGCAGAAGAGCAGAATTAGAGTCTTGGGTAACGCGCAAGAATGCAACCAGCAAGCACAAGCTTCATCTTTGCCAGTTCCCGACACGTGTGATTATTGATGCTGTTAGACACATGATGTTTTCTGCCTTCAAGGATCAAGACAGAGTAGTCATAAGCACCATCTGCTGCTGCAACGCTGACTTATGACACTGATTATGTCATGGAGGATTGCCTGGACATGATGTTGTTGTGCCCAGGCAAAGGTGACGTGGCTTGATTACCTCTGTAATGTAGACAACGCTTCTGTGAGCTCCTGACTGAGCAATGGTGAAGAACACAGTACTGCAGCGTCACAAAGCCTTGTCAAAAACAGAAGAAGAGTGATCACACCTGCTTTACTGCATGGTCCTCTGCCTGGTGAGCCTCTGACAGCACAGATGACATCACACCCTTCATCAGGACGTGGGACAGAGCATCACAGGCAGGTAGCCTGTCAGCAGACCATGCCCTCTGCATCTGCTCCTTTTCATTCTGCAGATCAGAAGTTGATGTCAGCATATCAAGATCTGCCACAGACATACA
>JAABUU010006761.1_pt1 | contig 12143 bp, 14 predicted proteins | sample 5559301 | NCBI WGS metagenome assembly JAABUU01 (sample SAMN10711884, study PRJNA513360) | rock metagenome | isolation source: Antarctica rocks | place: Antarctica: Victoria Land, Richard Nunatak white
TTTATATAAATAGATAATCTCTATCTTTATAATGTATTATCTGACTAGATAATACAAATCAATACTTGTCAGAGACACTCTGCAACAGAATGAAAACAATAAAGTTTTATAGCATTTAGTTATAAGCTTCTTGTCTACAAATAGACACAACAAGAAAGAAAAAAGACAAGCAAGCTTTTATTAATACTCTTTAAGACATCATCATTGCAATAAGTGCATCTGTCAGAAATGACAAGATTGAGACAGAAGAAATCATTATAGATATAAAAAAAGATGTTATAATGAGTCAATATGTAACATACTTAAGAATGCTAGAATCAAGAAAGAAGCAAAATCTTTATATAATCAAATTATTAGCAATCAGTCAGGCTCTAAGATGTCTTTCTGACTATATTTACAGACAAAATATATACATCATTACTCAGAGTCTTTCAGCAATTCAGAGACTGATGTAATTCAAGTAATAGTCAGAGCAAATAGACATAAAAGTCATATATTAAGTTGTGAAAAAGCTTCTGCAACAAGAAAATTAAATACAGTGTATTTAACTGTTAACAAAAGTAATGTTACAACAATAAACAGCAGTAAAGAAGACAGTGCAGAACTTTATAAGATAGAAAGCTTCTTTAAAGCTCTTTTTTTATTAAGTGTAACTCATCACTACAAGAAGAATCATAGAGATCATGAAAAAGTTATATATTTTATTAAGAAAAGTAAAAGACTTTACAACAAAGCTGAACAGAGTACTGTCAGATAAACATATTAAGAAGCTTTATGATAGTTTAAAGAAGACAGAAGTGAAGATACTTATTTAATTATATATAATTATGAGTAGAATCAACAAATATCTGCACAGAATAGACATCACTGAATCACTGAACTGTATTTATGATGTAAAGAAAAAAGACACAAAGCACTTTCTGTTCTGCTGCATCAGATAAACTACAGAAAGAGTGCTTCTGCAGTAATATTTTACAGTAAGAGAAAGTGCTTTTTTTTAATATTTAAAAAGTAAAGTGTCATCAGATCTGAAAGACTGATCATCAGACATGATAGCTGTTAAAGTTATCATTAAATTCACTTTAAACACTGACAGACTTAACTATCAATCAAGTTTAACAATAAAGTTTATCATTTCTCATTAATCATCTTCTTTTTCATTAACATACACTTTACAGTCACATGACACCTGCTTTAGTCACTGATCATAGAACACTGAACATTTGTAAAATTATTTTTAAAATGTGTCTACAATCTCATCTATGACTATCTGAGCATATCAGAGAAAATGAGTATAAAAGACAATAAGAAAAAGATGTTTCAGTAAGAGCTTTTTGTAAGACATAAATTGATTAATTAATTGATTGATTCTTACTTCATTTCAGTCAGTTAGGTCATGCAGGTGTGATTAATCATGTGTTATGTGTATTTATGTATGAGTTATGCAGATTATGCAGAGCATACTTTTATGCTAACTTATCTATAAATTACTCTTAAAACATAACTCATATCACTGATCTCAGCACTTTTCTCACTTTACTAAACTGTTCTAGAAGTTCAGTTTTCAGTATTATGTTGATAGTGACTCTTAAAGTATTCAGCTCTTCTAGTAATTTGATTAGATTTTGATGTTTAATGCATTTAAAAATCTTTTATCTTTTCTGCATTCATCTGCTGCACATCAATAACACATAATATACACTCTGATCTTCTTCTCTGCAGCTGCATAACAGTGTATTAAAGTCTGAAATCTTTCTTCTGTAAAGAAACTCTTTTAAACTGATCTTATTTGTTCTTAGCTGCACTCTGATTGTACTTTTAGCTTTAAAAAACATTTTATATAGTTTAAGAACATTCTTATTTGATCACTCTGTAATGCAGTAGCTGTGTTGTTTCTTAAAACTGATCTTTCAGTCTTACTTTTACTTTTTATGTCATCTGCACACAGACTGCATCTTAATGACTGTAATAAGACTTTTAAAAGTGTATTTCAAATTTTAACTAATTTAAATATCTTTCTCTGCTGCTTTCTTTGCTGCTTAATCTGCATACTTGTTGTTAGAAGTTCTTAAGTGAGCTGAGATTCAGATAATTATGATGTTAATAATGATGCTTTCTTATATCTGCTCTTATCTCTTCACAATTTCTCTCAATATTTCTTGTTCAAACTTAATATAACCTGTCTATACAATCTTAATGACTGTCTAATTGTTCATATAGATGTTATATTCTTTTCTGCCTTGATTGTGATTTCTAGTGATTAGAAACCTAATTATGTTGAAAGTCATCATTACTTTTATTAGTTTCATCATATAAACTGTGACTTCTTTCATGATATCAAGATAGAGTCTGTATTCTGCTTAACTGAACAAAGCAGTCATTTCAACTTCTTTATTGTAACTGCTGTCATCTATATAAATACTAGATCTATTAATGTTTTTCTGCAGATCATTATGTCTCTTTAAAGTCTCTTCAGAATTATTGTTGATTGTTATGTCAGATGAATGTCACTACAGAGAAGTAAGAAAAACATTAATGCATTTAATTTTTTTCAGATTCTTATTTTTTATTGATGTCTATAATCAGAGCATGTTAAGCATGCCTTTAACTGTTCTTAATGTTAATATTATAAATGTATTGCATCTTGTTCTTTTCTGATTCATTATTGTCTTAATCACTTTTTCAATAATATTAAGCTTTCTGCTGCTGCACAGCTGCAAGAGATTGACTTATAGTATTTGTTTTGCTTTAATTAAAATTGATATAATGTGTATTTTAACATTAAATGCTTCTAAAAAGATGTTCTTAAAAGTGTTATACATTATTTTGAGTGCTTGCTCTTAAACTGATTGAAGTATCTTGTTATAGACTTTAGAAAGCTTTCTTTTTGTGTTGATTTGCATTTATGCTGTGTATTTAAAGAGCAGTATTGATTAAATCATAGCTATATATATAGTTCTTGTCTTCTGCAGCATGAAATCTTAGATTAATGTGATGATGTCTTTTAGAGCACTGATGCAGATCTTAACTTTAATGAAAACTATAATTAAATGTGTTTTTCAATTTAATCTTAAATCTAAATGAAAATTTAGAATTCTGATTACTGATTTTAATTGTATTACTGTGTTTTCTAGTGTCAAAACCACTTCTAAATTATGTCTTGTTGATTTCTTTGACAGATATAGAAGTTCATATTTTGCTGATGTGAACTTAAAGCAATGTTGACTTGCTTACATTTGACATTAATTATGTATAATGTTCAAAGTGTTGCAATTCTTCTCTGTTATCTATCTATACACAAAAATATTAACATTGTCTGTGTATTCTAGATTACTTATATGTAGCACAGTGTTTTCACATATCTTTAGCAAATCTGTATTGTAAAAGAGATACAGAATTGACAATAAAGAGAATTCTTAAGATATGCTGATATCTCTCTGAATAAAAAGAGATTGTTCATTTTTCATTTATATAAATATTGTTTTATTGATTAAAAAGCTTTCAATTTAAGTGACTAGGTCTTCTGATATTCTTTTTTTTCTTAGATTGTGAACAAATCTTTTATATAAGACATTATTGAAGACTTCAGTCACATCTAAACTTAAAATGCTGATCATTCAATGTTCTTTCTTATTTTACACTGCTTTGATTTTTTTCACTAATAATTGCATTACTGTATTCACTAAACACTTCTTTCTTTCTTTTATGTGCATGTCTGAGAGCAGACTCTCTGTCTCAGTCATATAGCTTAATCTTTTTGTTATCACTGATTTTATAATTTTTCTCACTGTATTTAGCAGTACAATTGATCTGTATATCTTTGCTATTGTGTAGTTGTCTTTATCTGACTTGTAAAGTACAATTATATTAAATTGACAACAGTATTCTGAATAGTATCTTAGTCTCAGACTGACCTTCAACAGAAGTATTAAATAGTATAAAATTTATGTTTTTACTCTGTACAGTATGTAGTTAGAAATTTGATCTAGTTTTGATGCTTTTCTTGACAGTGTTTTGTTTAGCACTGCAGTCACTTCTGTAATGTGTATTTCTGAGTTATGAATTCTGTTCAGATATTGAAAGTTCAGTGTGTTGAACATATCTAATGATGAAAAAGTAAGAAAAAAGAAGTCTCTCAGTATCTGCAGCTTATCTACTGTGAACTCTGCAAAGAAGTTTCTCTCTACAAGAGTAAAGATTTTTCTAGATGTCTTTGTCTTATCATTTTTTCTCTTAACTCATTTTGCTATTCTTCAGATGCCATAATCAGTAGCTGCTGCTTCAGTAATGTATGCTCTGTGTTTTTTTATCTTATATTTGCAAAGTACTTTTTTCTTTCTGACTCTGACATTTCTAAAAGTCTTCTTCATCTCTGCTGTATAATATCTTTTTTATCTTTATTTAACTTTTCTAATTTCCATTATCACTTCTGTGCATTCATTTGTTCAGTATGATTTTAACTGAAAGTTAATATTCATTTATAGTGTAAATGTGTCAATTGCCTTCTGAATTGCATGTACTACATTGTATATGCTCTCATCTATCTTCTGTTTTGTAAGAAGAATCTTTGTTAATTGAAGATAATGTTATAAAACTCATATAAAGATCTTCTAATCTGTCTTCTTTCACACTTTAATTTTTCTTGATGTGACTTGTTTCACTTCAAGGTCTAAGATCATACAAATTAGATAATGATCAAAATGATAATTTAATTTTATGTCTCTTTTACATATTTGAAGTTTGCTATTCTGTAGTAGCAATTAAGATATAAAGATTAAATTCAGCATTGATGCTTTGTGCTTATCTTTCTTTCTGATGATGATTCTTACTGAAAGAGTGAGTGTTATTTCAGCTTCATTTATCAGTTTCATTAAAATCTTCACAGTATTGTAATATCTCATCTCTCTGTATTCTGCTCAGACTTAATGATGCAAATTGAAGTTACTAATTAAGATGTGTTCTTTCTTTAATCAGAGCACTTTCTCAATATTATTTATAGTTTCATTTAACTTCTATATGATGACATAGAAATTACTGCTTCTCTTTGATGTTAATTTATTGTAGAAGTTATAAATGTTAATAATTAACTCTTTCTCATCTCTTCATACTTTCAAATGCACAGTGACTGCATCTAATAAGTAATGTGTGACTGTTCAGCTCTTTAAATTCAGTCTTTTATTGATGAAGAAACAGACTCTTGTATCTGATGAGTTGTTGTATTTCAGTTTAAAGTATTTCTTTTTGTTGTAATAAGTTATGTTCATGAATCTATTTCTTTAAGATTTCTGAATTGATAGAATGTCATATTTATATATTTATCAATCTTTTATGAAGCTGATCATCATCTGATCTCTTGACTTCATGACATTGTACTGTAATATAAATAGCATATCTTGTTTATAACTCATTCTTCTTCATAAAGATCATTGTCTATAAGGTTCAAAGCTTCAGATTTTCATCTCTTTTTGTTAGTGATTTATGTAAAATTCTTTTTAAACTTAAGCTAAGTTCTTCTGAGTTCTGACTTATAATCACTTTTCTTTTTTTGTAAAAAACTTCTCTTCATTCTTTCTGATTCAATGTCTGAATAAATGAAGTTATTGTTTTTTCTATTCTTGTTATTTAAAGATTTGATGTGATCATGTTCTGAAGAGTTGTATCTAAAAATCTTTAACTGATATTTGAGTTCTTCTGTGACATCATAGTTTTCTTAACAGAGCTACATGCTTTTTTCTTTGATCTGTCTCTCTTTGCTGATATTGTGTTGTTCATTGTTCTGTCAAGTTGTGACTGTTTGATTGTAAATAAAGAAGAGAGAAATTGAGATGCTTATTTTGTAGATTTGCTTAAAAGATTTTAGTTCATTGTTTTATTTATCTCTGTCTCTTTGTTGTAGAGTATTGATCTCATCTTAAGTGCTGCTTTAATTCTCTTCTTCTTCTTCTTATTCAGCTTACAGAATCTGTCTCAGATGAAATGTTCATCTTCTCTGCATGCAGCACATTTCAGCTTCATCTTATCTTTCTTGACACTGCATTTCTTCACATTGTGAGAGCTCATGCAAAAGATGCACTTCTGAGTTCTTCTGCACATGAGTGTCATATATTTATATTGATGACATTGATAACATTGTCTTCATTAACATCTCATGTTTCACAGCTCACATTTATATATTCTGTACTCAAACATCAGTTCTTTTCTGATAATCTTGTTTGCTGTTGATGCTTTGTCAAAGCTCATCATCAAAGAGATATGTGTCTGTCTCTTATTCAGAACATACTTAACTCATATGATTCTTTTAATGTTTTCTTTCTACATCATGTCAATGTTCTCTGTTCTGAGTGCCTCAAACATGATCTTCAGTTTCTTCAGATCTATTACTTTGACTCTGACACTATATATTAACATTTAATATGCTGAAGTGATGATCTCTGTGTCTTAATTGAGTGTCTATAGTCATTCTTGATGTTTCATCAATTCTGCTTTGCTGATGATGTTCACTATGATCACACTAATATCATCACTTCACATCTATCTAGCTGCAATGACTCTGCTATCTGTTTTCTTTTTCAGAGCCTTGTTGATGTTTGTCATCAGAAGTAATGCTGTTGTATATCAGATTTTTTTCACTGTTACTGCATTCTTAATACATATCTTGATGTTGCTGTTCACTCTTAAGTTCATGACCTGCTTCAGTGTAATCATTTAATTAGTGAGTGTCATTCTGTACTGTATCTTTATAAAGAGAATTGCATGATTTTCATAAGCTGCTATAGCATAAGTCACTGTTTTGTTTGCACTTAAGACAAGATGCTCAAGTACTTTATCTACTTTCTCTTTCATGTCTGCTATCATCCTCTTATGTTCACATTGTATTTGCTTCTAAATTTTCTTCAGCTAAGCCTGAATGCTGACTTGATGTTTTTTCTAAACTTTCTTCAGCTGAGCCTGAATCCTAATTTGAAGTCTTTCTTTGTATTTCTGATTTCCTTCTTTTATTGCTGATATGATCAGTTGTTGTAGTGTAGCTAAATTAATGTTTGCAGTGACTTTCTGAGAATTGAACATGTCTATCATCTTTTTTTCTTTTATGGTCTTCATCATGCATCTAGACGCCTAGTGTAGACTTTATTAAGGTAAAGAGACTGCAGGGAATTGATTGTGATAAGTTTTATTCAGTAAAAATGTGTATTGCGCTGATAGAGAGGTTGGCTTCATTGGCCCTAAGTGGTTGCCCTAGGTACCTCCTACCAATGTGATTACATAAGCACCTTGTGACGATAAGGTGACTGGTACCTTGCCGTAATTTACCGTCAGGAGTCTGAACCATAGTGGGTTTCGACCCCTCCACCGCCGATTCCATCTCCGTCTCCATCGTCGTCTTCGGCTTCAAATCGCATTGAGGGCGGTCAATTGGGTCCAATCGCCTGACTTTGGACGAGTTCGATTCCCTCCTTTGTAGACCCGCAGTCGCCGACGAAACGAAGGGCAACGAGACGCGGTTGATGATGCGCGCTATCAGCTTTACTCACTATCAGGCCTTCTATCCAGCGTGCCAGCCTCAATCTGCCGCAGCATCCGTAATGCTCGCTCCCGCAGGTCGGGATTCAAACCTACATTCAGATCAGCATCTGGTCCTCGTTTTTGTGAACTCTAAGATCAGTCTTAACCCAGGACAATCGTACTATCGAGTATGAGCTTCGATTTCACTTCGTCTTGCCTCCTTTCTTCCTCGCTCTCGTCCTCTTCCTCTTCGTCTTCGTCTTCCTCTTCATCTTCCTCCGTGTCACTGGGAATAACAATCACAGCAGTCCTTTTCATCTCGCCGCCGCTGCTGCGGTTGGTTCTGGGTTTGCTGTATTTCGCACAAGCTAAGCTTCGAGCAGATATTCGAGGTCGACGATAATGAAAAGTAAGAAGCATGACGGGTCCGGCGGATTTATCTCTCCGTACATACTCGCCGCTAGTCGTTTCCAGCGTTGTCAACATTCACTCGATAGCTTCAGCTCGCCTGCTAGCCGCTCATGTCAGTCCCCCAGGCATACTTGAGCATTCAGAGGTTCCGCTCGATGCCTTCCATGGTGCGCGGTGCTCACATGTCTTTGATACCGACTGAGGGTAAGCGAAAAACAACGCTTGAGTTCAGGGGAGAGGCACCGCCGAGTAGCAGTCTTAACCATAAAAACACGCAGAATGCGCTGACTCTCCCAAGACCCACTATCTTACTGGAGTATAGAAGAGGGACCGACAAGAGCGCGAGGTTCCATCTCTCGATTGCTTCCTGATCTACCTTGCTCAGCAATCGAGGCACGCGGCGCAACTTACCCTCCCGGAAATTTAAGGAATCTCAGGGTAAGGTTCACTACGGAGCAAGCTTTGCGGCGGTTCCGTGACTTGGGCAAGACTACTTTACCTTCAAGGTGGGTTGATTGGGGGGACGGACGAGCATGACGGCTGCGAGGGGAAGGGGCAGGGGGAGGGCGAGGCCAATGGAGAGGGCTTTGGTGGAGAGGCTGTGGATAATGGGGTGGAAGGATTGATGGGATGCAATGGGATGCGGAGCGAGGGGGGAAGGTGTGGGATAGATTAGGGTTTGTGGATGGAGTTTGGGCTCATCGGGAGGGGGATTAGGTGAAAATAATGACTTCTTATACGAAGACCTCATTTCCATGACTACGAGGCAGTTAGAAACTGAGATGAGGTCCATCCAGCGGAATAGCGACTGGTCTCGCGTTGGCAATCCAAATGGAGCTGGCAAGTTAACCGTTGATGTTGAAGCCAGATGGGAATTACCTAATCAGTCATCCCTGCTCCCCAACCCCACTGCCACTAACGTTGTATCAGCACTTATACTGTTGATGAAGATAGACATCATACCGACCCAGTACTGTAGCCTACAAAGCCAATCTTCAAGAACTCGTCTACAGGCCCGAACTAACCCAACACCATGATCCCCACACTCCCTCCCACACTCCTCCTCACCCTCTCCTTCTCCCTCGCCCCAGCTCTAGCCCGCGACATCACCTTCCCGCCCATCGCCGGTGTGGATTTCTCCACAGGCCGCCTACAAGCACAATCACCGACCTCCAACCTACAAATAGATGATGTCGATATCGTTACCGGTAGCGCGTTTTCTGGTCTGACGACTTACGCCCACCTTCCCTATATCAATTGCTTCGTCGAAAAGGACGGGGTGGAGAAATATGATATCGCTATTCTAGGAGCGCCGTTTGATACGGTGAGTTGGGAGGGTCGTTTGCTTGGTTGTTTGGCTGCTCCTTTCTTTCTCGATGCTGCAGGCTGGTGGTTGTGTTTTCAATAGATATTGTTCTTGTTGTTCTTGTTGTTGGTGAAGTCAGCCAAAGAAAGACGATTACGAATACTTCCTTTCTGCCCTAAAGTGGCCCGTCATAATTTACGCTCGACGCTCGCTTGGGACGTCGCGTTTCCAAACGCTCGGGGAATATTGTTTGCTTGCACAGGTGCTACACGTGCGTTTGACTGATGTACATGTACGATCCATACAGGCGGTAACTGCGAGGCCCGGGGCCAGGTTCGGCCCGGGCGGCATACGCCAGGGTTCCAGGCGCATCATGCCGCAGTTTGCGCAGAGCGTTTACACGGGTATGCAATCAGCCTTGTACTCCCGTCGAGGACCACGTTGCGTTTGAAGTCGCGCAGCTGGGGATGCTGATAGGGCTGGTCTGATGAGGGCGCAACACTTTCGAGGATTGGGCCAAGATCATCGATTGCGGAGATGCGCCGCTGACGTTTCTGGACAATACTGTTGCGCTGAAGCAGCTGGAGAAGGCGCATAAGGTCGGTGATGCCATATCATCTTTAGCAAGTGAAGCCGCAACGAAGGCCGTTGAGCAACCCGTGTCGTGGACGGACCTGGAGCTGTATTTGGTCGCTGAAGATCAAGCCAGGTGATTTCGGGTCGAGAAGCAAATACAACCAGCAAGTCAAGTATACCGAGGATTATCACCCTCGGAGGCGATCACACCACTACTCTCTCAGCGCTGCGGTCGACCTTCCGTAGGTGGGGGCCAGTCAGTGTCATCCATTTCGATAGCCACATTGGTCAGTGCCCCTGCATCAATACGATTGTTGCATAGCATGTGCAGACGGATGATTTTCCATCTGCAAGGACCAGGATAAGCTAACTCGGTTGCAGATACATGGGATCCAGATGTGCTTGGTAACCTCCGTCGTCTCCTTTCACCGAGTTATACCTGGCTAATAGCTTCGAGGCGGGGGAATATCACACTATGCGTATGTAGGCTCGCAGGGAATGTTTGTCGACGCAAAGATCCTGATGTGATTCTCGGATCCAAAGTGGAGTGAACCATGGAACCTTTCTGCATCTCGCTCATGAAGAAGGCTTGATCCGCAATATCTCCATCCATGCAGGTGTCAGAGCACCCTTGAGTCGCGGGAATAGAGACCTGCGAAACGATGTCCGTTGTGGCTTCGAAATCGTGACAGCCAGAGACATCGACCGAATTGGAGTGAATGGAATCATCGGTAAGCTCAAAGATCGGGTCGGTAATTCGAAGGTATACATCAGTGTCGACATTGACGTGCTGGATCCTGCATTCGCACCGGGTGAGTGCATACAATAGCTGATTCTTCGTGTTCGGAATTTTTCTGGTACTACCACAACAGGCCCCGACCATCCCTTTTGAGATTCTAGTTACCACACAAAGTCACTGCGTAAGATCTCATGTCTCCACAGATGCCATTTACCGCCAATCAGGCATCATACTTATTTGTCTTGCAGCAGGTGTCACGGACCGGTTGAGCATTAATCTAATGTCAGCCTTCAGCTTCGATTTTCCAGAGAGAATCTTCCATGCTTGGTTCTAATCAAAATGTTATACTCACGTTGAACTTGTTATCTGCATTTGAGCATGACTCGTTGGTCTGCAGTTGCTAATCAAGCGAAGCTTTCATCTTACTTGACCGTTTGTACTATCACTGACTCATGCGGAGCAATAGCCACAGGAACAGCTGAAGTTGGCGGTTGGACAACCCGAGAGCTGTTATCCATCCTCGATGGCCTGGAAGGACTGCGTATAATCGGCGCAGACGTGGTTGAGGTTGCACCAATCTATGACAACCCAGGCGAGACCACCGTCCTAGCAGCAGCTGAGATTGTCCATTCTCTCCTCACCCTAATGGTGCAGACACCGGTCAAAATATAGAATGGACAAGGATAACGTGTCGCTTGATCTCACCATGGTTGTTCTCAGAGCCTTGGTGAATGTGAAAGGATAAGCTTTATGCACATCGATCCCTCTTCTTTCCTGTATCGGACACCCAGTACGATCATGCTTCTTCCGTTGCAAGAGCCCGGATACCGTCGATCAGAGAATACGGAAGAGAAAGGCTCGGGGACAATCCTACCGAGGAAAAAATCATAGAGCTCAATGTGAAATCTGATGTGAACCATGCACCTAACTGCAGAAGTTTGCTACGTCTGAGCGCACTCAAATGCACGGAATTTTACCGCGTGGCTGACATGGAAAATGCTTACATCAGCACATGCGGCTCTTTCTCCTTGGCGGCCACTAATTTAGCGCGGGGTAAGTTAGTTAGTCCCTTGCCCCACCTTACCACCTGCCTGCCAAGACCAAACACAACGTCGTCCTATCCTCCTCAGAAGCCAACGAACCCCACCCCCAACCACCACGAACTCCCGTTTCCCCCGACCACAACAATGTCTTCCGGCCACGTGCCCGAGCCCAAGAACTTCGAGCCCAAGACGCCCGTCCACCTCAATCCGCCCAAGAACGACCCCGTCAGCGTCCAACATTTGTCTAAATGCGATGGTAAGCTCCCCGATCTGCATTGTCAGTCCTCTTGGGGCTCGGCGTCGTATAAACGATGCGTGGCGTACCGTTACGTTGGCGCAGTCAAGCAGACAACGAAGGCTGACCAGTGGACCGCACTTCCGCCCTCCACCAGGCACCGACCCCAACCTCCCAACATACGTAGCCATCAAAGGCCGAATCTTCGACGTCAGCGGCAACGCGGCCTACGCTCCTAAGGGGCAATACCACGGTACGAAGAACCCCCTTTCCTCTTTCTTTCCCTATTCCCCCCTACGCAAACCCCCTTTCCTCTTTCCCTCCCTATCT
>JAABUU010006762.1_pt1 | contig 12139 bp, 11 predicted proteins | sample 5559301 | NCBI WGS metagenome assembly JAABUU01 (sample SAMN10711884, study PRJNA513360) | rock metagenome | isolation source: Antarctica rocks | place: Antarctica: Victoria Land, Richard Nunatak white
TCTACCTGACCTGATGCGTAGCCATTACATCGAAAACTTGTCAGATTTGACTTTTTGATCCAAGCACATCAATAGAAGCGTCTCGACGAGAGCTAACTGTGGACAGCATTTTCGGAAAATATGCCCAAGGTCTTGACCAATTATCCGAGGTTACGCCACGTTGGATAATCGAATTCGCCATTCGCCAATAGGCCATGCACCTAATTTAATTCTCCGTGAACCCTGAGCTGAACAGAGACTACAGCAGACACATGCAGACTTTGTGGGGACTGGGGGAAAAAGCACAGTGCTGACAACAAGAGGGCATGTTGCATGCCGACATGCATGCGTGAGACTATGTGGGCTTCAATCTCAACCTCAAACGGAGCTGGCATCCTTCATACGTGGCTATGTCGCAGGTGGTACCCCAGCAGCCAAAGCAGGACACAATAAACAATCTACTCATGGTGGGTTCTGCCTGACTCTGAGGCAATACATGCCCGCAATGCAGAAATAAAGCCAGTGATAAACTGCAGGGCTAACCTGCATCACCAGCGGTGTAGGTGTGCTGACTGGAGGTGGGCAGAGCCTGTTGGCCAGAGGAAGTGAGGTGAGCGCGCTGACGCACAAAGCCCAGCCTTTGGAACACAATCTTCCAGAAGTTGAACGTCAGGTAGCCTGCACAGGCATGAACAGAAGACATGCCAGGAGTAAAAAGACAAAATCACTTCTGCATGATTATTTGCCTTGGGCTAAAACCAATTCAATCGTTATGTTTTTTACAGCTTCACAGCCAATACTTGTGCTGTGGGTGTGAGGTCTTGCATGCTGTGCTTGACTCAGCTGTGTGCACTGTCAGGCTGTGTTGCAAAACATAATGCGGTGAAGCAGCAAATGTATGCACAGAGCATATGGCATTGCATTGTTGAAGGTCATGGCAACATCATACAAGTTCACCGGTTATGCCTTTGGAAAATTTGTCAAGGAGGATCAGTGGGCAGTAGCGTTGGAACAGACTCATGAGAGGAAGCGAAGAGTAGCATACCTGCTGCAGCAGTGGTTCCTGCGCCACTTGCAACTGCTACCAGTCCAATGCTGGCAAGAGAAAGTGTGGTGGCTACCAACCCCACAAAGGTTGCAAATATGATGCCTGCAGCATGACACAACAATTTGATCGACTGTATAAAAGAAGCACACCAGAAATAGCACAATACTATACAGGTCTGGATTGGGGATCTCACCACCAATCACAGCAAAGAAGATGCTTGTGAAAGCCACTGTTGCCATCAGCCCCAAAGCACCCACAGAGAACAGTGCGAATCCTGAGGCCGAATACAGCAGTGCTGCCAGCATGGCCTGCAGAGCACGAAATACTTCATAAAACTTAACGAAGTGTCCTTTCAGGTCGGGCGAAGGCTCACGGCGCCTTACCAGCCAGCCGGTGAACGTATGCGGCTTCAAGGCCTCAGCATGTCTCATGAAAAACACTTGGTCCTTCGGAGTGTTCGTCCGCGCGTCGCAGAATAGCTGGAAGAGAGCATCGCGTGTGTGTTCTGGCAGAACACGCTTGGCAACGGCGTTCAGATGCAAACGACTGCATCGCGAAGCAGATAGCGTGAACTCCGGAACGTACAATGCATCTCGAGAGCGGAAACAGCTGCCTGTCTAGATCAATACCTGTATGCTGCGCCGCTGACATTGCATACAGCAGTAACTATGGACTGAGACATGTTCCGCCAAGACTGTGTGTTGAGCAAGCTCCTGCTCCTGTTTTCCGACATGACTTATTGCCGTAAGCTAGGTCACAAAGCTTCGTCACGTCCACTCCTTGCAAGCGATCGTGAGCGGATAGAGTACGGTGTCTCGAAACTGATGCACAGATCGGTCTATTGCACAGCAGATCAGTGCAAATTCCTCGTGGCTAGATCGTAGGAGTTCTGGCCTGAAGCTGATGTGGTCAACATGCTGGTCAAGCAAGATCCGAAAGGAAAACCTACTGTAGATGCCGAAGTGGCAGAGCAAAACCCTGCAATTTGCCCGATGGTCATGGGTTGCCGCAGCAGGCTCAGCATGACACTCCAATCGGGCATGAGACCTAAATGCCCGCGTTGGATGCGGGCACGGCAGTGCGCATCCCCAAAATCTGTGAGACTTGCGTACGCTGGGTGCTTCTGTCAGTGTTTCTGACATTATCATCGGCGGTCCGGTGAGGTCGTCGCTTGGTGGTCACCCAGTCAAGGACACATGTCCAGCAGTGAGGCCGAGCGGGAGCTCTGGCGCCAGACAAGAAAGTACATCAACGGTACATGTCTTCATATTCATGGCACTGGCAGTCGATGTGACACAAGCTCAAGGTGTCGGCGACCTTCAGAGTACGAAGACAAAGCAGCAGAGCTACAACTAGACTTACGGCGTGAACGATCGGCCCTAGAGTCTGCCACAAACCGCCAGAAACAAACTCAGCAAGGTGTGGCAATAGCATGCGACCATAGACACTTTGCTTGCTCCATGAGGTTAGAACTGCCTGGGTGATCAGTACCCCCCTGCAAGACTCCCACCAGATTTCTTGATACTCTGCAGAAGCAAGCAAGCAGAAGCAGCACACAGGGACAGTAAATCAGAAGTGCAATGAGCAACGCATACAGCTGCTGGTAAGGCCTGTCCCACACCTGGAGCTACAGCACGTTCCTCAAGAAGATCTGCTTGTCTGGTTGCAGGACTTGCAAAAGCAGTCTCACATAGCCAGCTTAGAAGCAGTCAGGCTGAGTCAGCAGCTGCAGCTACTACAGAAAGATGTGGAAGGCAAGGTGCAGATTCAAAAGCAGAGCAGGTATTTGTTTGTGCTCACAACAGCGCCCTTGCTCTCTACTCAGGGTCAGCATCAACCATTGTTTGACTATGCAGGGACATGTATGCAGCCCACTTGAAAGAGCAGAAAAGTGTGCTTGAGGAGTACACAGCTTACTGTAACGCAGCTTCAGACTAATGTCCTACAACACAGCCCACAGTCGTGCCATGTTATACTGTGTACAGAGTGTAAAACATGCACACCATGTCATAGCGCATGTTTACATAGAGCAGGTAGTTCAAACACAGCTTGCACAACAAACACTCATTGCGAAATTTCGATATGGCATGCATCATCCAAATCACACACCTTGCATGGCTTGCAGACATGGCAGACTAGAACGTATAGGCCAACAACACATTAGCTTGTAATGAACTGTGATGATGGTGCTGTATCCAGAGGAACTGCGCCCTTGTTTGCCTTTGCTACTTCTGCGTCATGGTGCGCCTGTGCCTGACCCAGAGCATGTATCAATAGAGGCGGGGCAAACTGAGCATTGCCATCATGTTCTTCACAGTCCTCACAGAAAGACAAGAGGATAGTGTTCACGGCATACTCATAGACCTGCAAAGCAAGAACAGTTGGGACATGAGTGACAGCACTGTTCTGGTGTCAATCACTGCAAAATGCAAGATTTCCACAATGCATCACCACTGGCACTGATGCTGCGCCGGACATGCAAGCATGATCATGCATGCGTACAGCGTGGCTTACCTGTAGGAAAAGATTTGAGATGGTGTAGCCAACAAGGACTGAGATGAGCACTGGCATCAAGGGTGATGACAGGTATGTGTCGGCATGCCCCACTGGGTCTGTGTAGTATGTCAAGTCACTCAGCCCAAAGGCAAGCAGCCCACACGCTGCCGTCACAGCAATCTTGCCCATCCTTGAACACATAATCACGTCCCTTTGAGCTCACTGATGTCATGATTGCAACAGCAACCACTTTGTGTGTATTGGTCAGCCAAGCTTCACGTCAGAAGAATGCATCAAAAGATGCAGCAGCGGCAAGCGCACGCACAACATTGACCGACATGTTCACTGCATGACACATCACATCTCAGGTGGCACAGATACACAAACTCATTCTTCCAATTGACAAGCTTACCAGACAACAACATCAACCATGATGTTCACTGCCACCAACCGCAAGGCATTGTTGACAATCAGCTTGATTGCCCTGCCCGCGCTAGTGCAGTAGCCTGTACCCTTGACAGCGACGACAATGTAGGCATTCCTGTTAATGAACTGCATGACCTTCTGCACATACCACATGAAGCACCTGCAGTACAAGGCACATCAGGAAGACGTATTGACCCTGCCAAGCTGCTGCAGTTGCGCACTGCAGAGGCTTCAGACAAGAGCACAGCAATCTGATGAGGCAATGCAACACAATCCTGTCCAGCTATTGCACCACTGTGCATCAATGCTGCAAGGCTGTGCAGCAGATCTGCTGCATTAGGAGGCACCAGCAAATGTTCCAGCCTGAGGCAAGATATCAAAGATGTACCATACAAAGATGTATTGTGCCAAGAGTACACTCACTTGACGCATGCCATAAGGTAGTTCATGACCACGTTTCCAGGGTTAGCAGCCTTCATCTGGCGGTCCACATACTCCAGCAGTGCTCGGATGAACTGAATGACTGCAATGATGAAGCTGCCCAGAGCGATGGAGCCCAGGTGGTATCTGTAACGACGTATAGCAATGCTAATGCAAAAACATGTTCAAGCTGACTGCCAGTTCAGCTGTGCTTGATGGCCTCTTGGCTTGAAAATTCAACTGGGTGAAAAGTATCCAAATGGAATCAGCGACACCAGGGAGCCAGGCAAGGATTGCTCTGGTGCAATGACTCAGCATGCATGCATGCATGTCTGCAGCGTATTGGTAAGAGCCATCTGGTGAGTCAGCTTCAGGCAGATTCAGTTGCAGTTAGTAACATATCTGCACCTGCAGACGCTGTTGAGATGGTGCAAGGTGTGTTGCTTGGTGGTGGTGGCAGTAGAGATGGTCAGCATGTCACAGGACACAGGCTGGAACAGGAGCTCTGGTGCATCACATACAACTGCACCAAGGACTGTGAGACGCCGAGCGATGCACATTTCAATTAGGGATGTATGCTGATGCAATGACCCAAGAAAACGCTCTTTGGCCTGAAACATGCTGCTGTTCCAGGCAGTGATGGTTTAGGAGAGGCCCTGCTGCAAGTCTGAAGCGCAGTATGTTACAGAACTGCGCACCTGAGAGTGGTGCGCACAGCATGTAAGACTGGGAAGCGTGGCATGACCTCCCTGTTTCCCCTGGTCCAGTAATAGTGTGCAATTGCAAGTGCTACCGTCACATACCTGCAGATCGGCTTGTGGGTCAGAATGTAAACTGCCTTGTGGCATTGTGTGCTTACACAGACTCTCTCAGGATGCCTGAAAACTATTGATACTGGGGTGCAAAGCATGAGAAGCATATGCACTGGCTGAGGCAAATGCATAGTAGTCGTCGCTCATCCAACATGATCATGAGTTGTGATTTGTGATTCATGTCAAGCATGCAGTCTGAGGCAACATAGTCAATTTCCATAAGTCACTTGCAAATCGGTACCATGGCATTGCGCAACATGTGTAGAAGAGAACGTGTTGGTACTTACCCAAACCCTACAATGAACTGGTTGGTCCACAGCAGTCCAAAGAAGTGATAGATGAAGGCATACTCCATGTTCTTGTCCCACTGGAGATCATAGCGGCAGTTGGGGTCATAGGCGCACTCCTCTACCTCCGCAGCCGTGCTGCTTTGCACTGCATCAGCAGAGAATAGAGTTGAATGCCTGGGTTCAATTGAGCAACCCAGACGTCTTACCTATGCAGAATTTGAGAATAGGTCAAGGGTGTGTCATCCCTGGTACCTCTAAGTATTTGCTTTACCCAAGTTTAACCTGTCAAACCGAGTTGCTGGAGCTACTCAGCAGCAGCAGTAACAGTATGCACTGCAAAGAAGACACCTTGTGAAGGGCAGGGCTGGATGTGTAGAGCGAACACTTGTGACGTGGTCATTGTGAGTGTTGGTCTGTGCACGATCTGGTCAGACATACACTGCACTTGCATAATTTGTGGGCCCGCCAGTTCTGGAAGGCAGCAGCTTTGAGGATTGGACATCGAACATTGATGCTAAGGATGTAGGATGCGAGGCAGTGCTGATGGCAAAGACTGGCGAATGCAACAAGAGTGAGTGAGTGAGTGAGTGAGTGAGTGAGTGAGTGAGTGAGTGAGTGAGTGAGTGAGTGAGTTAATTGAGTGAACTGAGTGAGCGAGCAATTGAGTACCTGAGACTGCACCAGTGGGGGCTGAAACAGATGGTGGGGGTGGGGAGCCGCCGGCAGCAGCTCGGGTGGTGAAGTTGAGCGCCACAGCAATGTCCAGAGGATCATATGTTGCGGTGCTGCTGGAAGAACGGTACACCGTCACAATGCTGCCTGCAGAGCTGCCAGAGATTGAGCGCAAAGACAGACTGCTTGCAGTAAGTTGCAGTCACGTACAAGTCTGTGTACATTGCACTAACTCCCTTTAGGGTCTATAACCCTAAACCCTTTTTAACTCTATTTGTGATCCTGATGCATTGATCACCAGCTTGCGGCTGAGAGCTTCATTGAATGGGTCCTGAGGTTCAACAGAATGCTCATTCAAGAAAACATAATCATTCCGCCAGAGGTCACAAACCGAGTTCAAAAAGACGCTGGAACGCCAGTTGCTCATACAAGCCTGGAAAGCAGCCAGTCAGCTAGCACACGCATGCTGATGCATGCTGATTGTCACAGGGCATAACTGCTATGGAAGCTGGCTGCTGCAAGAAAGCCAATGATGGCTGCAGCAGCATGCATGCGCAGGTATGCATGCGCATACCTGAGCTGTATAGGTAGGCTGCCACAAAGACCCACCAGAAGACAAGGGCTACCTCCAGCACAAAGGGCACCAATGGGAACAGCAGCAGGGTAGGCATGTGCGCAATGGCCTGGGTAGCAACCTGCATCACCGTGTCACAGCAGTGCTTGTTTCATTTGCGCAGAGACATGCATCACACAGGGTGTAACGTCGCGCTGGTCAGACTGAAGACCAAACAAATGCATGTGTTCAAGTAGGGAAAGGTGCACTGCCACTGCTGATTCCTGTGTGGGATGATGGCCCTACTGAACGCAGTGCTGCTTGCACAACACAGCTGAGCATACAATGTAAGAGCTTTGGTTGCCAGACTCAATACCGATACAATGCATAGGCCTCTTCTTCATGCATTGCAGGTACAGACTCTGATGGTGAACTGCACAGCAGGTACGCAGATTCATTGAACAGACAAAAACCCATGTGAATGTGTCTGTTGCTGGCACAGCCACAGAAATAAGGGGCAAGAAATGAGACAGATATGCATGGCAAGCGCATTCGCCACTTTACTCAAATGGCGTATGGTTGAACACCCGTGAGTTCTCAAACGGCGTACCTTGAGGGTAGCCACGGCAATCTTGATGCGCCGCAGCATGACCAGGGTAAAGAGGAAGAGCAGCACAGTGAGGGCAGTCATGACGTAGGCTATGACTGCCCACACCTTGCGATCACCAGCAGTTGGGTCAGCTGCTGAGCCTGCAGGCAGCTCTGCTGCAATGTACTGCATCACACCAGGGATCATCCACACAGCTGAGATAGAGAAGTTGGTGCATTGACTGACCCAGTATGCATTGATGTCATGCAAACTGGGACATACTCAGCCGCCTCTGTGCTGCTTTGACTAACTGCATGTGGTCATGACCAAAGATTGAGGTCATCGCTTGCAGCAATACTCAGACAAGCAAGCTTCTGCAGGCGCAGCTGAAGGGTACATCCCTACAGCAACATAGCTGAAAGAGATGCAAGACCTACCCTGAAGAGCGTGCGTAGATCGCCTCAAATTTGTGGCTGCCAAGTGGAATATCACAATAACAATAACGGATTGCAGCTCGTGAAGCAACATTGTTTGCATGTTGCTTGGCTTTGCGCCCTAAAATGCAGCCGCAACGCCTGACTCACATGGCCCAGCTTGCTGGTGGCTGAGACATCTCCTGCCTTGGCATACGAGAAGATGGTGCAGGCTATGAAGCAGAGGTTGGCCATCCAGATGGTCACCCAGACCATGACTCCACAGAACAGGCGCAGCACCAGCATCCAGATCAGAGACAGCACCAAACCGCCGCCAAGACCTGGGTCACACAGACTGATCAGTGCAAAATGTCAACAGGATACAGCACAGCATGCAACCATGCACCGACAGGTTGACACATGCATTAGGGTTCCTGATACACATGTGCATGCATTGAACCCTTGATGCAAAGTGCACGCATGTCTGCTACCAGACTGATGCTGCATTCGGTCCATGGCAATGGGAGAAGCATATCAAACTCGTGCTGCAAAGCACACTTGTCAGCAGCTGTTGAAGATTGATGGGCTTGCCTGATGCAATGATGATCCACTTCCCTCTATTGATGTCAGAAATATAGCGCCTCAGCCGTTGGTCATTGTTGCCTAGGCTGCTGGACAAGCTGGTCAGCTGTGTCTCAGCCTTGTCGATATAGCTGGCTGCTGCACCATACAGATCCTCAGCAAGCTGTGTAGGCAAAGTTGGTACACACCTGCAGACAGCACTTTGGCTTAGCTGCCTTGCAAGCACCATCAAAGGCTGTGAGGAAGTAGCTAATCAGGTAACGTCAGCTATTGCATCATAGTCATTATGCATTAATTGCATGTACATTATGACATAAATGTAAAGTGCGCAGTTGGTCTCACACCAAAGACACTGTGCTGTGCTTGACGCATCAAGCGCATGAAGGCCGCCGCTTGCAGGCAGGAAGTGACAGCAGCAGAGACAAAGCTGCAGCTGGGTGGGATACGAGCAATGGCGAGAGCTTCAGCCAGTTCACGTGTGCACAACAAAGTCAACCACAGGGATGAGAGCGTCACCTGTAAAACCACGGGTACGTCTGTGCCCACACAGCATAACATGGGCCAGCTCCAGGGAACTGGCTGGTCACTTGGTGGTATTCTCCACATCTCTGGCTGGCTGTGCTGCCAGTCACAAATTGACTGTAATACTTGCTGTACCGCGCTGGCACACTCTGCACAGCATTTGCAACTGCATTTGGCTCAGCTGTGGTGATGTCGCTGTGTGGTTACGTAGCAATCTCAACACCAGCACAGACTTGCTTGTGTGTGTTCAGTGTATAGGACATCCAGGCATGTTGCAGATCAATGCCCTGACCAGCTGTAGGAGTACCAGCAACAGCTGTCTCAACATGTGCTGCACAGTGCGCAAGGAGGGATGACAGGCTGGTTTGTCTGCTCTGCAGTACACTTACCGTCGGAGCACAAGTGTCAGTTGTGCTGGTCAGGTTGGAAAAGTAGCTGGTGTTATCTGAGCCAGCAGTCTCAGCAGAAAGCGTCGAGGTCGGGGATCCAATGTCAGGCGTCAAGTCATAGTATGGACACCTGTCAAAAAGCACAGCCTAGGACACACTTGCGCCACTCTATGGAATGAGCTAAAGGCAGCTAAGGACATGTGAAGCTTGGTCATCAGCATCAGTGCTCATAGACAGGCAAATAAAGAGGGGATTTGTCACCTCGTACTACTTGACAAATCCTCACCTGTACTGACTGTTGTTTTTGCACGGCAGAGAATTGACGTCACACACGTCAGTCACACCAGGACAGGCGCTGACGCAGATGGATGCAGCCCAAGGCAGATTGCTGGTGTTCAATAGTGCAAAGGGGTCCAAGTAGTACAGGTACTTCTGCTCTGTCAGGTCAATGGTGACGTTGTTGTAGGTGTTTTTGCTTCCGCAAACAAAACCAAACTGATCCACACCGTGTGTGAGTAGCTTGGGATCACCTGACAGCAGAGCAGCGTTTGAGTCAGCAGCCAAAAGCACAACAGACACACTTCAGGCTGCCAGCTTAGCACTACCTTTGCTCCAGGCAAACCCTGCAAGGATCACCATGCCAATCCAGAACCCCAGGAAGAACAAGAGAAAAAGCACGTCCCTGCATCGCCTGTTCTCCGCTATTCGCTGCAGGAGCAAGCAAGTGATCAGCACAGTGACTGGTCCTACAGCGAACGCTTCAAGACACTGCTCGCATTGCCAAGAGTGCGGGACGAGCCTGGTATGTAGCCATTTTATGCACAGAGCCGGATCTTACATTCGCTTGACCGCCCGGCGAGTCTGGAACAGCTTCATGCTTCCTCCAGCTAAAGCACCCCATCTGAGCTCGACGAGCGACTACCACACTTGCTAAGCTATCGCATTGACTGCAGGCCTGCTTTCTGCTGACTAAATTAATGGAATGAGTACTGATGCGCTAGCCGATGCGCCACACCTGTACAGCCCCCTGGACATCATATGATGCATTGCCTCCCGCAGGGTCATCCCCAGTTTGTTCTTAGTCACTCGAGCACTCAACACGCCCTTTGCTGTGCCCATTTGCGAAAGACCACTGTGACAAGTTGAAATGGATAATTGTAAGCAGAGGTGCATGTGTGATCACATGTACAGGGTGCTCATCAGTGACATACTGCAGAACCCAGCAGCACAACCCTGCTTGCTTGGCTGCAACAAGGTACTTCACATGCTATGTGCACATAGCATGTGCATGCGACAAACAGCTTACATTGCACCATGCTCACAATGCCCCAATGTCGTCTTAGCTGAGACAGACAAAACTTGCACCGAAAATCCTTCTCCCATTCTGATCAGGAGCTTTGACTCGCTTGACAGCTAATTATGTACAGTGCATAGATGAGCTATGCGTACTCAGGACTGATCAGAGCATATATACTTAATGTACATTTTGTGCAGCAACACGTCATCTGTCAGTATGTCATTGAGGTCTTGCATGACTGAAAAAACAATTTAACATTGCAAGAGAAGCATCCAGGGCATCAAACAGCAGCCTGCCATTTCAGAAGCTTCTTAAGAGCGTTACAACTCAGTGGGAAATAAGGGTTGTAAAGGGGGAGAGGGGGGGGGAGGATCCATGGGGTGGTACCAGCTGAGTGAGATGACCATACCAAGAGTTCCATGGGAGTAGGCAAGGAAGAGCAACTCATTGGGACGCATCTAGTGGTGCCCTAAGACTTCTCATGCATGGTAGAAGTGTGATAGCGCATTTTGACACAAATCATGTTACATTGAGATACGTGTTAAGCTCATGCATAGTACTATGTTCATGAAATATGTTGAGCACTTTGGTTGTATATGGTGCAGGAATCAACAACCAAAGCGAGGAGCAAGGAGCTGACCAATGAACCAACATTGAGCTGAGTGAGACCATTACCCTCCAGGCACAGGCCGCGCATTTGCCAACACCCTGCTGAACTCCTCCTTGTGCTGTTCAACCCAAACTTGGGGAAGCTCACTCTGCCCAAGTGTTGGGAGCTCTGCCATTTGCTGCTGTGCTTCCGTGCTTTCCCGCCAGAAGGTAAACATGTTTGCAAAAGCCACAGCTCCGGGGAATGGCAGTGACCGTGCCTTCTCATCACTCGTGCAATGAAAGACGAGCTTCCTTCCCGTGGCCTGGCTTATCATGTCTGACAACTCCCCAGCAGAAACCATCTCTGACTTGACTGCAAACGTCTTGCCAATGCAGCGATCTGGATCCTGTAGCGCTTCTGCAGCACCATACAAGCAGGAATGTTGAGTACCAATGCAGTTGTAGTTATTGAAATCAATACAATTTCGGCACTGTCTCTCATGTATGTTGGCAAATGGCATGGGCAAGGGTACATAGGCTCTGAAACCAGTGACAGTAGTGATCCACAGCATTCAAAGCTGCATTCTCAGTGCAGATAATGCCATTTCAGCAGCTGATTGCATTAATCACACCATGTAGTTCTATCAGCATCTGCACCATCATGGCGTGGTGTTCCTATGTATTCATCCCTGCAAAATCTGCTGGCATTGCTGTATTGTATGGACATTGGAAACAACAATTCAACATACATATGTCACATGGATGAACTGGCACATGCATGAAGTAAACAATGCAACATGCACGCACCAGCACTGCCAGGCGCTTGCATCGCCAAAAACAGCTCATGGTACATCGACAGACCAGCTCACCTTGAACAGCAGTGCCTGTGGCATGACAGGAGTGCCAGGGCTTCTTATCAGTGCTCTGGTTGCTGGACCAGAAGGTGGTGCCGTCTGGTTGTTTCACGAACATGGTAAACAAAGTTGAAGTGACAGCATTAGCATCTGCTGTCATACCTTTGCATGCTGAAGCATGTGTCACAATTGTGGCAGCATCAGAG
>JAABUU010006763.1_pt1 | contig 12137 bp, 15 predicted proteins | sample 5559301 | NCBI WGS metagenome assembly JAABUU01 (sample SAMN10711884, study PRJNA513360) | rock metagenome | isolation source: Antarctica rocks | place: Antarctica: Victoria Land, Richard Nunatak white
AAGATGCAATCAGCTGGGTTGCATTTTGATGTGCATTTGCACTCAAATGAATGATGTTGCATTTCGTGATTGTCAAAACTGTCGTATTAGTAGGCCTTATAGGGATGCACAAGACAGGCTGCTCTGGAGAGACAAGACTTGTCCTGCACGTACCTAGCTCATCATGAGCTGGAAAGCATTTTAATTATTATTATTATTATTATTATTATTTGCACTCACTTACCAAGCATCTGGAGTGTTCCAATGCCACCAAGACAATCAAGGGATAGGGCTCAGTTCATTCTCACCTTGAGAGTCACTGATGTTCGTCAGCACAATTGCGTAGCTTGGCTGCTGGTGTTTATGGAACACCATTTTCCTGATTGTCATCTCAGCACCTATTTGGGCTTGCCTTGTGACTGCCCACAGCAAACAGGGTTGTTGTATGAAGCGATTGTACATTATTTGACGGTCAACAGCAGATCCACTATCAAGTCTATGAATTGTGGCTTCTTCGCAAGGATTTTTCTGACTCCTGTGACGCTTCAAAACCTGATTGGCTGAGTCTCCAAGCACACATTGTTTCATGCTTTTACTTGTGAGTTGCTTGGTGTCCAGGCGTCACAGTCCAGCTGTTGCATGGAGTGCAGCTGTGCTACAAATCAAGGCTTGCATCTATACAGCACATGTGAGCCTGGTCAAACGTCAGTATTTGGCATGCAGGACCGTGTTGAGGGAGCTGAGTTGCTGGAGGCTGCCGAGCTGCGAGGGGATGACTCAGATGCTGAGCTGGACAACTCAGCTGCTGAGTCAGATGTTGACCTTGATGGCTCTGAGGCAGATTTGGACCAAGAGGGTGTGCCAGAAGCTGTTGAGCTGTCTGATGCTGACTCAAAGCTTGATGACTCCGAAGCTCAGCCAGATCCCAGTGACTCAGATGCAGAATCAGGTGAGCCTGATGAGGCTAAAGAGGGGCAAGATGAGGACAATGAGCAGCTAGCTTTAGATGCAGCTGCTGGAATAGCAAGCACATCAGGTGGTGAGCCAGCAGAAGAAGAAGTTGAGGGTGCACTCCCCAGCAGCAGCAGGTCACAGACAGCAAGGTCCTCATTTCCATCTCAAAGCTGCTCAGATGACGACAATGCTTCAGATAGTCTCGCCAGCTCAGCAGCTCTGTCAGATCTTGAAGAAGCAGAGCAGGAAGAGGTAGACGGTCAGCATGAAGAGCAAGAAGATGAGCAGAATGAGGGCTCAGAGGGTGGAAATAGACAGAAGCATCACAAAGCTAAGCTGCAGCCCGCTGCAGACAGTCTGCAGACCCTGAAAAGGAAGCTGGCAGCTGTGAAGGGGGCCCAGGCCCAAGCTGATGGGGACCATGGGGAGGCTGGGGTGCCCATCGAATGGGGCAGAGTCCTGAGTGCTGAGGACTTTGAGCGCATCAAGGAATTGAGACACAAGTGAGCAGTCAGCAAATTATGTAGACTGCACTTCTGTGACAGCTGAGTTTGACTACTGACAGTGCTTCCACAGGAGATTGCACTGTTTCTTACGGTACATTGTGAAAGTAGCATAGCTGCTGTGCGTGCGCATATTTGAGTGCATTGCTGCCACCTGACTCAGGCTGTTTGCTAGGCACCAAAGTGCCATGCAGTCCTGGAAGCTTAGTAACATGGTTTTCATGATGCCGATCAATCAGCACACGAGTGCCTTATTTTCAACAAGCAGCATGTACCGTTGTTAAACTGCGTATCCAAAGCTGATCAGCTGATCCTGAGCATCTGACACAAGCTTGTTCTGGTGCCTACTGCAGGCAAGCAGTGAACAACACAATGCAGAAGTTTGGCCTGAAGACCACCAAGAGCAAGAGGGCCAGGCGTGAGACTGAGGCTGAAGAAGAGGCAGAGGCTGCACTCCAGTTCAAGGTAGTCCTGTGCAGTGATCTGGCTCATTGTTAGCCTGCTATACTGCATGTCAGCCAGCCACTAAGCACAGCATGTTAGCTGGTGATTTCAACATGCCCAGAAATGCTGCCATGCGCAGTCACGCACATGCGTCACTGATGCAATCATACCAGGCTGACTTTCCAAGCAACATGCTCATGCCACCTCATGATGCTCTGGCAAACATCAAGGCAATCCCAAGGGGCTCACATTGGTGCATTGAGATGCTGCCACCCTGTGCATGTCCCCTGGAGCAGGCACATAAAGCTACATCAGCACAAAAAACCAGTTCCATCACTGTCTATGTGCTCTACAAGGTATCCAGGTTGTCCTGATCACTCCTGCAACCTCTGCAGGATGGGCTGAGCGTGGTCAGTGAGGCTCGTGTGGCAGCAGAGGACTTGCAAGGCCGCCACAAGAGGCGCAAGAACAAGGAGGAGCGCATGAAATCTGTCCTGGAAGGTAGGCACCTATTTGTGTCAGTGGTCTCTGGAATCACCACTGCCTGCATTGTGCCATATGCTGGGTTTGCATCTGGTGACATTCACTGAGGGTCTTAAGGCCAGCTTCTGACACTGCTCTGTAGTGGCTTGGATCAACAGCTGCAACAGCTGGTTTGCTTGTGATATTGCACGTGCAAACAACCAGATTCAACATCCAGTGCCCAACTTCCAAATGATGCATGCTGGTGGGTCTGCAGCTGTGCGTGTTGATGCTCCCGCAGCTATGCACTCTGGTGGTAAATGCGCTCCCATCTCCTTGATAGGACGAGTCTAGTGACAGAAACCCAAGAATGCGCTTTTTTGTGTGATGCAGGTCGGGAGGATAGGCTGGGCTTCGGTGCTGCCAGTGGTCTCAGAAAGAAGAAGACAGGCGGCAGTAGCAATAGAGAAAAAGCCAAGAACAAGAACATGCCAGCAGCGGCGCGTGTGAGGCAAATCAGCAGGCGCACCAAGAGCAACAGAGGCAAAGGGTTCAAGGGTCATGTAAAGGGGGGCAATTTTGACCGTTCACGAAAGTAGAACTGATACCTACCCGCTCAGGGACCAACCAGTTTTGTTTGAAATAGAGATGATGAGTTGTTTGTACGGTTTGATGCGTGATTTCGGTACAGCACTTGTGCCATTTCTTATTACAGGGCCGCCACATTTGACAACATCACAATCTATTTACAGGCGCCCGCACAATTTACAGGCGCCCGCATAATTAGATTTCTGAACTCGAAGATTTCCCAGATGTAAGTATATTCCCAAAAGCATTTCTCATGCCTGGTATGTTGCGGAAGTATACATTTTAGAGGGAGAGTGCTTTCTGTGGTATCGTTGATGCTGTAGCTGTCTACGGTATTTGCGCAAGACGGTCCTGCCGATTACTGCGAAACGTGTCTTTACTTTGACACGTGACAAGCGTAGTCCCCGTGTTGAACACTGCACTGCTGCAGATGTCGAATCTCGACACGGCAATTGATACGATAAGGATGGGAGGGGTCTACATAAAGTCAGTTGCAGAAGAAAGATTTGCACATTGTCGGACTTCGAATCAAGAATCAGAACCTGCGTTTCTGCGAACTGTTGCCTCCACTCTTGTGCGTGCACCTTCCGAATCATGGTAAGTAGCGCTGAGTCTGCTCCAATGCAATGCAATACAGTGCAACGCAAGTCTGCTTCAACTTTTGATTGGCAGGACTTGCTTACGCGAAGGCAGTTTTCCTGTTTGCGTTTGCTGTGGAACATGCTAGATCTGTTGGATCAGTACCTGCCAGTCTGAATACGGACCTGTATGCGCATAGCTGTGCCAAACGTCGCGCTTGCAGCTTTGCCATTCTCGAAGCTGACGTCGCAGATGCCTTTGCAGGACAAAGCAAGTCAGGACAACCGTGCCAAGCAGATGAATCCCAACAGCCAGGCATATGCAGGGTCCAGGGGTCAACCCAGCACACCCGGCCAGAACGATGACAACAGGGCTAATCAACTGAACCCCAATCATGCTGAATACAAGGGAGAAAGTGACAGAACCAAGACCTCTACCAAGTAGCCATATGCATAAAACTAACTGCCAGAGAGGATTATATTTTTTCTGCAGAGGCTTGGCCATGACCAACAGTTGATAGGGTCATTTAGCAATACTGCACGACAGGCATGCGTGAATTATGTAGTATGCGTAATGCTGATGATGAACTTGGCTGAGTGTATATGTAATGGCTACAGATACATATCCATGGAACACATTGTAACCTCCTTGCAAGGCATCGCCTACTTGTACAAGTGAGGAGCCCCAGCAACGATGCATGAGTAGTGCATGTGTAATAATTGCACATACATTACTCTGCAACTTAGCAATGTGTTCACATGTGAACATGCATATGCACACAAAAATGAAATTCTCAAGCATGAGCTGCGTTGCGCTTCATGCTAGCTAGACGCGTATGCGTGCAGCATTAGTGCACTGCCATCACAAATTTGCATACACTGCAGTGTTATAACCTGATGTCAGAAAAGTCATTTCATTTCTTATGACACGTTTGTTGCTAAGCCTTGACCTGGTCAGCCACAGTTTGATGTCTGTATGACATGCATATGCATGTCACCTACAGTTGTTGGCATATGCAAGGTGGTGTGGCACCAATGGCTACATAAAATGCACCGTCATTATCACATCACTCTTGTACACCCCTGTTTGCATTTCCATGCTCTTCACAGATGCTTCAGCTGAGCACAGGTGTTTCTGTTGCCTTTTACTACAATGTGCATTTCATAAGTCCAAGACGCTGTCTTTACAATTTACTTGTTGTAGGCTCCAGGCTTGGTCTCTGGCTCTACCTGACCTCCCTGCTTGTTGCTGCCTTGAGTGCGCTTGTTCTCCTGAGAATGTTTCTGCAGCACCAAGGTGAAGGCATATCTGAGCATCACTAGTGTACTGAAAGCAGCAAGCTTGCACTCAGAGCAACACGTTTGGCGCATAAGCCTGTGGTCATGCAGCAGCAGCAGCAATAGCAAGTTGATATGCTTGGAACAAACAATGACCAAGACGTGATAGAATGCTGCTGGACTTTGAGTTGGCAATGGCCCTCTGTGAAGGCAAAATGTCATGTGCGTGTCTGCATGCCTAAGCATGCAAGGACTGAGAACAAACCTGCGCCTCATTTGGCATTGCATTGCCGGCACCTCCCGTGTTTCCGCCGGTCAGTCTTGCCTCAAGGTCTGCATTGGCGGCCGCAGTGTCTGGGAAGCTTGGGTCTGCCGCTGAGCCTGATCCTGTAGTTGATTGCTTCATGCTGATGTAGCACTGGTAGACAGCACACAAAGGACGATCAAATATGCACGCGAGTGAAGCACTGGAACAATGCTTGCCAGGGTTTAAGCTGGCGTATACGTCTTGGCTGTGTTTGCCAATGCGCTGCCTATCGTGAGAATGCAACTGACGCAGTGATGACACGGTCAACATTGGATCGGGGAATCAAAAGCTCTGACCCGTGGTAATCTACAGTGGTCGTCAAAAGTCTGTATCCAAAACCAGTCCTTGCTTAGCAGAACAATTCGTGTGCGACGACAGCTCAATCTGACCGGCGGTACGGTCAGGTAGGCCTAGTACACCATCGAACGCGTGCGTAGGTGTGACCAGTGCGGCAGATATCGTCCGTAGCGCTAGCTGCAGAGCTTTGACCCTGACTGTGCGTTGACCTAGGAAACCTGTTGTCAGCAGGAGGGCAAGTTTGCTGCACAGCAGCAAGCAAAAGCCATAGGCAAGCAGGCCTCAAGAGGGCAGTGCTGTCTGTAAAAATAGGCCAGCTTTCTTTTGTAGTATCAAGTTTGTGAAGCAAAGCAGTGTGCTGTTAACCACAGCATTTTCACAGAAGACAAGGAGTTTGCTTGTTGAGCAAGCTTTGCTGTCAGTTGAAGCAAAGCTTGTGCAGCCAGCAAGCCCCTGTTTTCAGTGCAATCACTTGCAGCTGCCAGAAAAATTGCCAGAGTGGTTGCTATTTGACTTTTTGACTTTGACAAAGACAAAGACAATCCACACCTCCGCTTACCTGCGCCTTCGGCTGCGCCGAGGCAAAGCAAGTTGCTATACCCCTCGCTGACAGCTGAACTCTAAAGCTATTCCTTTCAAACTTGATCACGTAATCCCCAGTGATGAGGTGACTCATGATACCATGGCAGTTGGGGATGCAGGGAAATGCTGCAATGTACAGCAATGCACATGTTTGGATGCAGACTTTTGACTCCTGCTGTATGTGCACAAAACAGTTACAACAGTCTACAAACAATGTCTTGCGCATGTGGGTTGCGCATGTGGGTTGCGCGTGTGAAGGTGCTGTGCCATATTTGTATGCAAGGCTCATATTTGAAATGCCTGCTGCAGATTGAGACACGCAGCCGCTAGCGGGTTTGGGAAACATCGCACAAAAGAGCAGGCGGTCAGCAAAGCAGTAAAAGCAGCTCAGGATATACCAGACAGCTTTGTGACAATGCTTGACAGCACAACTGAGACAGCACAGGTCACCAGCATGCAAGACATCTCCCGCAAGTACCAAGCCACAACTGCTGGAACTGCCAGCTGCACATGCTCTGAGGGTCAGCTTCATTACATTCTCAAGCACATGGTGAAAGTGATCAGAGGGTTTCAGGTGCATAGATCATTCAGGCCTTGGGGACAAGGGCTGGCAGCACCCAAGAGGGTCTCACTAATATGTAATGTAACACAGCTTCTGAGCCACACCCCAAGACAGATGCTTTGACAGAGCTTGATAGCACAATTGCTCAAACTAGCTCAGAGCCAGAAGCTGCTGCACAGCCTGCGTCCGCACCTGCTCCTACGCCTGCAGCTGCAGCTGCTCTTGACAGCACAGCATTTCACCGACAGATCCAGACAGCGGTAAACAGGATGTGGGACATGGCTGCCAATGATGCTAAAATGCAGCAGCATTTGCTCAGCCAAGTCAACAGTTTGGGAGGAAAGATGACAGCCATCCAAGCAAGTCATGCAACAGGCACAGACTGGGGTTTGCGCTGCAATATTAGCAAATTTGTTGTCACCGAGTTGCGGCTGCGCATGCCCTTTTCGGCGGGTTCGCGTTGTTTTGGGCAATAAAGCAGGACTGCTCACTCGCGGGCGCACGCGTTGAGCTCGTCGGCACCAGGGCATTCGGTCATGACCAGGCGGCAGCCGTTCAAGCGCCTCGTGCACTGCTGCAGAAAACACTTTCACAGCTGCTTTGAAAGGCTATGAACCCGCTATGAACAGCTGTGACAGAGCTATGAATCGCGATCTGGCCTTTTTCACACTGTTTCATAGCACATTCACAGCTCTCAGAGCCAGCACTTGTGTCCGGAATAGACAGCACTGGTAATGTAGTGTGCAGGCGCCTATGCATATGCACTGTATGTCGTCATGCATACTTGCAGCTGAGCAGATGGTCATTCGTTGCAAGTTCCCCTAAGCCCTTCCACTGGCATTCCCTCTCTCTTCTATGACTTGTATCTCACATTTTGAGCAGGTCCAATGGCCTGTGTTCACATGATAGCAGCATCACTGAACTCGTGCTGAACAAGCACATCGAGTCATTTTATTGCACGCTGCGCTTCCATGCTCATGTCACGTTAAAGACAGACTGTCGACCAGTTTGCAGAATGGTCAATGGACCCTTCAGCAGAACATGTATCAAATATCACGGCAGATCAACACTGTGTACAAAATACATAATGAGCTTGATGAATGTACTGCATGATCCAATGATAATCGATACTAGACAGCCAAACACTACACACGATTTTTGTTATCAATACTCTGCCACATGGCACACTGGTATCTATCTGACATCATGCATACTCATCTCGTGCAACAAGCCTGCCTTCATCATCTAACAAATGCTCCGCAATGGCTAAAGAGGATGTGACCTCCCTGCACACCCAGCGCTATGGACAATTTGTACGTGATGTTGACCAGCCAGGGCAATCAACAAAGAACAACTGGTGGTCAATTGTGACCTCATCAGCAGTGTCTCCTTTGACATGTGCTCTTAGCTAAGAGCACATGTCAAAGGAGACACTGCTGATGAGGTCTATAGAAAATCCAAATTTCTGCCCTAAATGCGTACTTGGTCTCTATACCGAGGGTAGCAGTATCAGATATTCTATTACGCTGTCTGGCCGTGTTCGGCGCTTGCAACAGCTGCTTTGCGTGCTTTTTGACGTTGCCGACGTCTCAGAAGCGCTTGATGCCTGGCCGAGGTGCCGTGCCTAAGGATGCACAAGTGATCACATAATGCCGCCACGCAAAAGCAGTTGGGAACACTTCGGCGGTTGCAAAGATGGTCAGCAGGGTGTCAAACCTTTGGAAGCTGATCTTTGCTTGTGGGCGCACAACAAGTTCACGCCGGTTCAGGCGCAAGCGAAGCTTTGCCATAACAATATGTATGCAGCCACCTATCGCAGCACGATGGAGGTCAGAAAGGAGTTCATGTCTGGGATTGTACAGAGCTATAACAAATCCAAGCAGGTTACAGCCTCAGGCGAGCCTAGCAAAGTCAGCATATTCAAGGGCAAGCTCAACCTCATGCACCTGTCAGTTCAGAAAGGATATTTCGAAGACAAGGTATATGGCCTAGGCTCTACTCTCTTTGGCCTTCAGACAGTTTCATCACCATCAGCCTGACCTGCTTTGCAAAGAAATGATGCAAGTTGATGACATGCAGGGTCTGGTATGTGATGACCATGCATGTGCTGTTGAGCATTTTCTGCTTAACGACCCAAAGGTGCAGCAGCAGTTGTTTAAATACTTGGAACTCCTGCCAGAAAAGGACCTTGAGAAGGAGGGCATGCCTTCCAATGCAGACCAAGATCAACAGCAAAGCTGGATCCTTCAGAAGGCAGCAGCTGACTACACCTCTTTTGTAGCCAGCACAGCACAGCTGGCTTTGTCAGTCTGTCCAGACATTACAGTTGATCATCTGCAACCTGAGGCTGCTGACGTTATTGTTGAGCAGTATGCCAAGCAGCTGGGTCATTCATTGCAGCAATGGACTGACAGCACAGTAGCTCTCGCAAACACCAAACAAGTATTGGATGGACTAGGCCTAGCATCAGTTGCCTGGCAATCCCAGGAGGCAGCCATCGCTCATGCTGTTGCTGTGAACGGAACTCAGAGCCACATGCAGATGCTGCTGCTCTTGACACTGATAGCATTGCAAATCTGGGCTCTGAGTTGTTGCAGGTATAATTGCATACAGCAGATCTGGCATGTTGTGCATGAGTCTCATACCCTATGCATACTCTTGGGTGTCTGCTTTGCCTGCTCTCCTTTGTTGCACTTGCCTCCAACTACACCATCCTTGGAACTTGGCTGTGCAGGAACTGGAGACCCTGCTTCAGTGATCTTTCCTTGCTGAGTCTGGCGATCTGTTGGTTACGCTGCGTGCTGCAGCCATTGTCAAGGAGCATTGGATCTACATGTTCAACCTGGATGAGGCTCCTGCAACTTGTGACATCTTGTCACCCTTTGCATGCTCATACAAGGCCAAGGTGTCTGCAGAGGGTGGCTCACAGAAACCTCTCTCTGTCCAAGCATGTAGCGTGGTCTCGAAAGCTGGGCAAGGATTTTTGGCCCAAAAGCTTGCTGAACAATCGCTTCTATGCACGCAACAAGATTGCTGTCATCCTGAAGCAGGATGACAAATACTTCTCATGTACACCCCAGCTCAGCAGGTCAGGTCCAATGGCGTCACTACTGCCAGCAGTGCAAGAGCAACTTGGTCTGTCCTTTGTCCCAATGGAGTTTGTTCCAGATGAGAGGCCAAGCAGTGCGCAACAGCAGCAAGCTTCCAAGCGCAAGAAAGGTGGCAAGCGCAAGGCATCTGGTGAGGCAAGCTGACTTATGCCTGTGTGCTTTGTGATCTGCATCTTGAATTGCACATAGCACCTCCATACATACTGTTTGTGCTCACTGCAAAGGCTGCCCTTCCATGCAGCATAGCACCTATACAAGAGTCATGCTATGTGCAATACTGCAACACGGCATGATGTACTGCAGAACAGCTGAAAGTTCAATGCAACCAAAAGAAGTTGGCAGAAACTGTTTGTTATGGTGCCTGCTGGTTGCTCTGAAAACTGGATCTTATTGTTGTAGGCAGTGAAGCCAGACCTTCAAAGACGCGCAAGAAAGCACATGATACGGCGCTGCTATCTGCACGCTTACTCTCTTGCTCGGTGAGAACCCTCAGATGAATGCCTGGCAGAAATGGGCCAAGGGCGCAGCAACTGCAACTCCGCCTTGCCAGATCCGGTCACAAGACGTTGACTGGGCATTGATTGGCGGCCTCACCGGCAGTCATTACCCTGCCATCAAGGCACTGTATGACCGCAAAGCCTTCACAGATGAGGCCTGGCAGAACAAAGAGCCAACAATGCAGAAGCTGTCGGCTGACTTTTGGGAGGAGCCTACTGATAGCGCTGCAGCGTCTACTGTGGATGAGGACTGCCCTGATACTGATGATGACGCTGAGGATGATCAGGGTAAGAGAAATATTCAGAGGAGTCTTCTTCTGTGCTCATGGGCAACTGACCTTGTCTTTGATGTGTTGGCTGGCCATCAAAGGCAGGGCAATGGTGCATACACAGTGATTCTTCTTTGTAGGCAATAAAACCCACTCTTGCATAGCATTGACAGATACACGTCAATTGACTGCACTTGCTTGACAATTGACGTGTATCTGCCATGGTGCAGATGTTGAGGATGCAGACAGTGAGGTGTATGGACTGGGTCACCGCAGAGAGCTACCTAGTGGGTGGAGGTCAGTAGGGGGAGCAGCAAAAATGATGAAAGCAGCTGAGGTACAGGTCACGCAGGGTGCCTCCATCCAGCAGCTTGATGAGTTTTTGTGAGTGCTATGAGGTGGACAAAAGCTTGTGTGAGGTAAGAAAAAGCTGGTTGCAATGGCATGTCAAAACTTTGTTTCACCTTGCAGATGGTGTGCCTTCAAACATACTTTGCTCTCAGCTTTGTGGTTTGGTTTCATCTATACTCAGCTCAACCAACATCAGCTTTCTTTTGTGCAGCGTACCTTGTGAGCAATGAGTAAAACTGCTCAGATTGGCGCTTTCTGCAGGCCATCAACCCACACTGGGATGAATCTGTGCATGCTATGGTCAAAGACATGGCAAGTATGCCACCAAAGACCTGGGCCAAGTATTGGTCTTGAATGATGGGCTGGGAGGACTGGATGTGTGATCCAGAATAACAGGTGTGTTCCCTAATCACAATGAATGTTGTCATGCTTGGTGTGTCTGGAAGCCAACTAGATTATTTTGTTGTGTCTATCCTTTCTCACTCAGTTTCAGGGCTGCACTGTCGGGGTGAACCTGCTGTTGCTAGACTGCAACTGTTTCAACAACTGTGACGTGGCAGACCCAAGGAGCATGCGCAGCTGCATGAGCTGCCTGAAGCATGCATTGGCTGTTTTGTTGCAACCTAATGTCGCTGACAACTATCAGCATTGTGAGGTGCAGGCCAAAGGCCCTGATGCGTATAGTCCAGCACCTGATGTGAGGCGGGATGAGGACACCACTGGAGACAACCCTGATGAAGCAGAGCCCGAGACAGACGTTCAGCATGCAGAGCGCGTTGTGCAAGACCAGTTGACTGCACGATTTGTGACACATCAGCGGTAAGTTAGCAGTCATTGTGCTGCATTGCCCTGCCATTCCTGTGATGCACCTGGACTGCTGAATCTGCCATCTGCAGTCAAGCATCACAAGTGAAATACTCTTCATCATCATATGCTGTTTTGGTCAGTGTTATGATACATTATATGTAAGCTGTTGACATGCTGCATTCTTTATTCAAACACGCATTTATTACTGCTTTCTGTTAAGGAGAAGCAGTCCTAATGTCTCTCCTGAAATCTGTCCACGTTGTACCTTGCAGGTTTATGCGCTTCATTGAAGCCAAAGAAAAGTCTGGTCCCAGAAATGCTGATGCAGAGGCCAGGGTGGAGTTGACAGATGAAATGATCAGGGAGACAGGTGCTCAGTTTGGTGTAGACCTGAAGGATGCCCAAGACTTGTTGGCTAAGCGCAAGACAATGTCCCGCAATGCCTTTGCTGACTGGGTCAACGCATGCGGATACCTTCAGATTGTTCAGAATGCCCTAGCCAAAGGCACATATGAGGACAGAACGAGTGGCTTGTGGAAACAGGCGCTTGTTTGCAGGTGTGTCACGTG
>JAABUU010006767.1_pt1 | contig 12126 bp, 20 predicted proteins | sample 5559301 | NCBI WGS metagenome assembly JAABUU01 (sample SAMN10711884, study PRJNA513360) | rock metagenome | isolation source: Antarctica rocks | place: Antarctica: Victoria Land, Richard Nunatak white
TGTACACCACCCAGCATCTTCACTTGCTCTTGTCAACACGCTTCTTGTGTGTACTGAATGCCATCTTGCACATTTGCTGTGCTGCAGCTCATAATCACGCAGCTGCTGTGGGTAACTGTTGTTTGCATAGCAAAACCGAGAGTGCAGTTTTGTACTTGTATGCCGAGGCTTGTTTTCCACTGCTGCTTTTGCATGGCAGCATTGCATTGCGGATGACAGGGTCTGAAACGCCACACTGCTGCAGGAGACTTTGATGGTGCGCATGATCAACGCAGACGCCCTGTATGGGTATGAGTACCTGGGCAACTCAGGGCGCCTGGTCATCACCCCCCTTACTGACAGGCAAGCCCTATACACACTCCTTCTTTGCAAAGTCAGTATGGTTAGTAATGGACCCTGCTGCTCAACTGCCCCAAGCCAGAGTTGCACAAGACTGTGAGTGTCACAACCTGTTGCTGCTCTTTCTTCCAATATGGCACATTTGACATGATCAATGCATTAGTCTGTTCCACCCATTCATGTGACAATCCATGCAGTGTCAAAATTCCTTTTTTTGTCTTAATGAAAGGTATGCACAAACAAACCACAGAAAAAATAGAGACAGTGATTGTTACATTGACAATAAAGCCACAAATTGGCTGAAAGGCTGTGCGTGCATATTCCAGAGCAGCAACACAGAGGGGTTGCCCATTGCATACAGGTGTTACCGCACTCTGATAGGAGCAATCCACATGAACCTAGGTGGCGCACCTGCTGGCCCTGCCGGTACTGGTAAGACAGAGACCACCAAGGATCTGTCCAAGGCACTGGCCATCCAGTGTGTTGTCTTCAACTGCAGCGATGGCCTTGACTACAAGGCTATGGGCAAGTTCTTTAAGGTACTGCACTGACCACAAGCCCAGTGTGGTGTTCATGCTGGCTGCTGCTATACATAACCTGTCAGAGGTCAACTCTGTCAAAATTTGTTGCTGCTGCATCAATCTCATCCCACTGACAAAGCTATAGATGTGTTTTGTCTGCAGTCGTACTCCTTCTAGACCCAATTTGCTCTGATCACAAGTTCCGCTGAATGACTGCATGCTTGGGCGCATCCAGAGAAGCCTCTGCATGGCTGCTTGCAGGGTTTGGCCTGCAGTGGAGCCTGGGCCTGCTTTGATGAGTTCAACCGTATCGAGCTGGAGGTGCTGAGTGTGGTGGCTCAACAAGTGCTGACCATCCAGCGCGCCAAGGCCGCCAAGCTGAGCATGTTCACATTTGAAGGGGTGGAGATCCGGCTGGTGCCCACCTGCAATGCCTTCATCACCATGAACCCCGGTTATGCCGGTCGCTCTGAGCTGCCAGACAACCTTAAGGTGACTCCCTGCCACAGATTGTGTGTTACAGGCACACCTGGTGATGTTAGAATGGTGTCAAATTGCACCACAGGTGCCAAGTAAGCATTTCTGGGCATTAGAATGTTGCTGCTGCCTATCTGTGCTGATCCTTGTTCAGCTGAAATGCTGATGCAGCTGGGGATGTACTATCTCTGATGCCTCTGCAGCACTCAGGGTTTACCAAAAGGTTGTTCTTGTGCAAGCGCAGTGCCATGTAAACAGTCAATCCATGCTGTGTTCTCCTGGATGGGGTTTGTGCTTCCCACATATCATGCTGAAATGCTGACTCGCACACACTTGAGTAATATGATATGCGCAGGCGCTGTTCCGTGATGTGGCAATGATGGTTCCGGACTATGCCATGATTGCTGAGATCATGTTGTATTCCTATGGATATCTGGAGGCACGCTCAATGGCACGCAAGCTGGTCCAGACTTACAGGTCAGCTCCTGAGGACTACAATGTTGCCTCTGCCATGTCATGCCCAGAGCCTTTGCCACGACAAAGCACACATGTGTAAGCGTGCAGCAAGGTGGAGGCGTCCAGCAGGGCAACATTCTCGACCTTCACCGGTGGCAAAGTCTAGTTGTGCTCTTGTGCAAGCTTTGTGACGATAGCATGCTTATACTGGTGGAAATATCCACGCTGTCCGGTAGTACCTGTATACAAGGAATGCTTGAACAGGTGCCATGACAAAGCACCAGATCTTATGCGCTGAACAAGACACCTAGTGAACAGCCTGAGCAGCATTGGTGCCATGACTTGTACATGTTTGGATGTTGCAGGCTTTGCAGTGAGCAGCTTAGTAGCCAAGACCACTATGATTACGGCATGCGAGCTGTCGTGAGTGTTCTGCGTGCTGCCGGCAACCTGAAGCGTGCCTTCCCAGACTCAGGAGAAGATGTGCTCATGTTGCGCGCCATCAATGATGTCAACCTGCCCAAGTTTTTGGATCAGGACGTTCCCCTGTTCAATGGCATCTTGAGTGACCTGTTCCCTGGAGTTGATCTGCCCTCTGTGGACTATGACAACTTGAGGGCCGCCATCCAGGTACTGTCATGATGCCTGTTGGATGTAGTAGCAGTTCATGCTGGCAGTCTGGCACAACCTGTTCAAAGTGCTTGTCATCATGACATGTGGTGCATTTGTACATGCATGCTGCCTTTACTGCGACATCACTATGAGCTATGCTAGTGTTCCTTGCTCTTGTTATGACGATGCCAGACAGCACCATCTGTACTGTCTGCTGCAATGTCACATGACACTGCTGACTGTGGGGAAAAAGGGAAAAAGATTACTCCATCCAAAAGAGTGATGTGGCATGCTGACTGTGTGCATGTTGATGCAGGACAACTGTGCCAAGCAGGGACTGCAGCCCCTGGAGGCCTTCATTGGCAAAATCATCCAGCTGTACGAAATGATTGTGGTGCGCCATGGGCTCATGCTGGTCGGCCAGTCTTACGGCATGAAGACTGCAGCACACAAAGTGCTTGCTGCCGCCCTGTCAGACCTGCATGAGAAGGTACACCCTTCTGAAACACACGTCAAGGATCTGCTTGCCTTGCCCTGCGCAGCATTGTTCAGTCTGTGAAGGCTGAAGTCACCTGTGTGGTCACAGTTGCTGATGAAGGGCCTCATTCCGGCCCTGACAAGTTTTGTCCTCTGTGTGCAGGATTTGAACAATGAGCAGCATGTGAAAACATACATTCTGAATCCCAAGGCGGTGACCATGGGACAGTTGTACGGAGCAGAGGATCCCACCTCTAAGGAATGGACTGATGGTGTTCTGGCTGTACTCTTCCGCAATGCTGCTCGGGACTCCACTCCAGACCGCAAGTGGATGATCTTCGATGGCCCTGTGGACGCCATCTGGATTGAGAACATGAACACTGTACGTCACCTTTCTCTGTGCCAATCTTCCAAGCAAAACTTGTCCTGCATGTACTGCACTGCTTCAGCTCATGGACAGTGGACTCAAGCTGAAAGAGTGTGTGTGTGTGGGGGGGGCCGCAAGTCAGAAATGTTGCCAAGACACCAAGTGTTTCCCCAAGTTTTGGTTGGGCTGCCTGCAGCCTACAACAGCTTGGCACATGGATCAACACCATCATTTCTATGTTCAGGTGCTGGATGACAACAAGAAGCTGTGTCTGAACAGTGGTGAGATCATAGCCATGTCTGGCCTCATGAACATGATCTTTGAGGTGGCTGACCTGGCTGTGGCGTCACCAGCCACAGTCAGTAGGTGTGGCATGGTGTACATGCAGCCCAGCCTGCTAGGCTGGCGGCCCTTGCTCACTTCCTGGATGGCCACTCTTCCTGCTGCCCTGCCAGAGGTCCACAGGTCAGTAGCCCTCCGCAGCAAAAGCAGCATGAGCGTATGGTAGCTGCACACCCAAGTCAGTATGACATCTGCTTGCACCCTGTTTGTTGCGAACTTGGTTTGGCTGGGGTATATACATACGGCCATTCAGTGTCATGACGGTGTCTGACCCACAGCTGCTTGGCACTGTTGCGGACTGCAAGTCCGCAGTAGTAAACTTCAGAGTCTTGAAGCCCTCTGTATTAAAGTGACAGGTCTTTCTACCGCTTTGCAGCAGCTCTGTACATGCAGACAATGGTCATAGGCACGCACTCACACCATGATGCTCTCCACATGCAAAGCTATACTTCACTGAACATACTCTGGTTTGCGATGCAATGCAGGCAAGTGCTGGAGAGCATGTTTGAGTGGCTGGTGCCGCCTATGCTGAGAGTGGCCACTCGCATGGTGCGGGCCCCAGTACCCATGCAGGACCTCAACCTGGTAGCCAGCTGCATGCGCCTGCTGGATGCCCTGCTGCTGCCCGATTTCAGGGACAAGCCTCAGCTGTTTGCTGAGATGAATGACAATGTGCAAATGGTGAGGCCTTGAGCTTTGTGTACATCCCACACCAACCACATCAATCAAACTGAGCAATCGGCTGAACAGCTGCTGCTGCTTGTGGCACATAAGCATTTGGACTTTCTGGACACAGCTCTTGTGGTGGTGGTGGTGCCAAGGCAGTGTTGCACTGCCTGGGTGCCTGACATGCGAGCAACCAAGTGCTAAGCACGCTGTCAGCCAAGCAAGCTCATGCTATCAACTTTCACACCTCTCAGCAACATGCATGTTTGGTGAACATGCAAGTTGTTTTGTGTATACACAGTGGTGTGTGGCAATGGTGCAGGTCTGGGTGCAGTCTCTGTTCTTATTTGCCTTGGTGTGGTCAGTGGGAGCCAACACTGATGAGGAGGGGCGCACTACCTTTGATCACACATTGCGCAAGCTGCTCATCAACGATCCCCCTGCAGACTTGAAGCCTTACATCAAGGTCAGCACTACACACTTCATTGTAAGGCCCCAACGTGTCTTTATGACTTGCAAGGGCTGCAGCGTACACTGGCACGATCTAACCTTCACGCATTGCCGCCATGACAGGGGATGGGAGATTGCGTCAGCAAGGCGTGTACGTGTGTAGTCATGATGACACATCACCCATCGCGCACATGTTGACGGTACAAGCAACAAACACAATGCATCTTATGTTGATCTCAGACGTGATTTATTCATGGCTGATGACATTGATACTGATTGCCTAGCAACCTCAGTACAGTAGCTGGACATGCTCTGCTGACATTGCCTCACTTGTCTGCAGGCAGCTCCTGTCAAGGTTACCCAGGTCTTCCCAGAGGGCAAAACTGTCTACGGCTTCACCTTTGACAAGTCCAAGTTCAAGTGGGTCCCCTGGGGCGACCTGCTGGACCCCACTCCCATCCCAGCTGACGCTGAGTACACCAACATCATTGTTCCTACTGTGGACACAGTGCGGTACACCTTCCTGATAGACCAGCTGGTGCGCAGCAACAAGCATTGCCTGTTGGTGGGTCCTACAGGGACTGGCAAAACTGCGTACATCAAGAAACACCTGCAAGGGGGCCTGCCAGACTCCTTTGTGCCCTTGTTCTTCAACTTCAGCGCTCAGACCTCTGCCAACATGACTCAGGTGAGCTTGTGCACTCACTATGTCTCAGCTTATTGCAGCCTGTTGAGGGTGTCTTTCAAGGTATTGACAAGCACACTTTCAGCATTTCTGAAGCACTGTGTGTGATTTAGGATTTAGAGTTCAGTTGCTTGCTTTTTTTGCAAGCCTTTCTGCTGCTGAGGCTCATTGCCACTAAATCTGAAGCACAGGCAGCACCACACAAAGTAGTATCCTTGTGGTTTGTCAGCCACATTATCATCCCTTGAATGGACATTGACATCAATCATGACATGGACTGCTTTTCGTATCGCAAGGTGACTGTCTGTGTTGTGACTGACCAGATCCATGCAACTTGCAGGACATCATTGACGGCAGGCTGGAGAAACGGCGCAAGGGCATGTATGGCCCGCCCATAGGCAAGCAGCAGGTGGTATTGGTGGATGACCTGAACATGCCTCAGGTGGAAGAGTACGGTGCTCAGCCCCCCATCGAGCTGCTGCGCCAGTACATGGACCATCGCGGCTGGTAGGCCATTCACATGACATCTTAGTGCTCTGTAGTCTGGCAGGCAAAGTGGGCTATGCCAAGTGCAGCATGCTGTGGGCAGAATGAGCTGACAGCTGATTGTGCGTAGCTTCAATGCTGGCAGCTGCCTGTGGTGCCTGGCTTGATGTGCCTCAAGCGATAGAGATTACATGCATGCCAGTCCAGACTTGTCTGTTGTCAGTCATGCAATCATGACCTGAAATGCATTCAGATCAACCTCCAGACTTGATTTGTGAGCAAATACGATAGCACATGCCTCAAATTTTGACGCCCGACACACAGCATTGTTCCTCTGCAGAAATGCTCACGCAGTCATGAGTGATCCCCTGTGTGTCATGCGTTTACAGGTATGACCGTAAGGATCTGTCATTCAGACTCCTGCAAGACGTCCAGTTCATTGGTGCCATGGGGCCCCCAGGCGGCGGTCGTAACTCCGTAACCAACCGCTACCTGCGCCACTTCAGCGTCATCAGCGTCACAGCCTTCGACAATGACACCCTGAGCACCATCTTCTCTGCACTGGTGGACTGGTGGATGAAGAAGGCTGGTTTCAGCCCAAACGTGACCAAGTTGGCTAAGCCGCTTGTGGCTGCTTCACTGGAGGTGTATGAGACTATTCAGAAGGAGCTGCTGCCTACACCTACCAAGTCCCACTACACCTTCAATCTGCGTGATGTGTCCAAGGTCATCCAGGTAACCACACATCATCACAAATGTCTGTCATACGTAGCTGTGGACTGCATCATCGGCTGCAATTATTAGGTGCGTGTAGTTGTATTTTGCTGTCGGTGCAAGGCCAGTTGTACTACATATCAAGACATGGTGGTTCAAAAGCAACAGCAGCAGCAGCTTGGGAAGTAGGTAACATGCTTGGCAGCAGCAGTAACAAAATGTGAGACACAGCAGGGGTCCAGGGCTACTTGCAGCCCACTTTCAGTCACAGTGCCATTTCATCACTCTCAATCAGGTCCCCTGACCTGCTGACTGATGCCAGCTTTGCCTTTGCAGGGTCTGACCCGGGCTGGGCCTGTTGTAGAAGAGAACAGCCTGGTCACTGGACTCTGGGTGCATGAGACCCTGCGAGTCTTCTATGACCGCCTCATCAATGATGATGACCGTACGTGGCTCACTGGCTTGCTGTCAGGTACGTACCCAACACACCTTGCCAGTTGTTGCCCTCTGACCGTTGCTGCAACTGGCTGATCGCTTCATGGCGTTTGAGTACTCAGTACCGGTGCCATGCTGTCATTGGCTTTGCCTCAGCATGTTTGCCTTGCCTGCAAGAAGTGCTTTGCGCTTTGTGTGCAGGTGTGACAGAGAAACATTTCAAGGAGAAGCTGCCGAGGGTGTTGGGGTTCGGCAACACCACCCCTGATGCAGCCACCATGACCACAGGGGTCAGAGGGCTCATGTTTGGGGACTACATGGTCCCAGGTGATACATGCGTGATTGCTTGTTTGACACCTCTACAGAGCCCACATGCCTTGCACAGCACCACGTCATACACACTTGCTGCGATGTCAGACTTTCACATGGCATTGAAATCATTTGTGGGTGCTGTCAACGAACAGTGAAGCCAATGTGAGTACTATGCCAGATGAGTACTGCGCCAGCTGAATGTGTATACATTTGACCAGTAGCAACATGAAATCCTATACAGTGGCAATGTCTGACTCTACAAAGGGCATACTTTATGATGCAGGCGCTGAACCCAGGGTGTACACCCAGATCTCAGACCCCAACAAGATGCTGCTTGTGCTCAAGGAGTATTTGTCAGACTACAATGCCATCAGCAAGAAGCCCATGCAGCTGGTGCTGTTCCAGTTTGCTTTGGAGCATGTCTCCCGCATCTGTCGCATCATCACCTCTCCAGGTGTGGTTGCAAACGCTTCATCAATCTGCTGATTTTGCCCCGCAGTCCCATCACTGTGCTGCATGACCCGCTCCGTTGCCGCTTCAAGGCTGTACCAGTTATCATCCCTGTAAGCAAATCTGGGCGCATCAACAGGGCTGTAAGCAGCACACTTGTGAGACTCAGGGCCTACCAAAGCTGGCTCCTTAGGTCCAGCCTACGCAGCTTTTCAAGCAATCAATCAATCAATCAATTTGAATCTTCTGTCTTTGAGACCCAACAGAGGATTTTGCCCTGTTGTCGCCAGCATGTGTCCATGTTGCATATGACGACAGCAACCTGAGTTGCACATGCAGGGGGTCATGCTCTGCTGGTGGGGCTGGGAGGCAGCGGACGCCAGTCCCTCACCCGCCTGGCTGCCCACATGCAGGAGTATGAGATCTTCCAGATTGAGATCTCCAAGAGCTACACTACGGTGAGGGCTTCGTCTTCAGCAAATGCACTGAGCCTGGTGCATACAAGTTTTGACTTCCACTTCAATGTAGCAAATGGTTGCAGAGGCTGCATGTTAGCCAGACAGCATATGCAGTTCAAAAAGTAGCTAGACACTTGCCTGACAGGCTGTGACATGGACTTAACTGCATTGGTGGACAGGAAATTCTGCCGGAAATGCCCAATAGGGACTGTCAGATTGCAGATTATAATGATCAATGGAACTGCTTGGAAGTTCTGTCCAGAACAACTGCATGTTGGAACTGCTCACTAGAACTGCCATGAAGATGCCCAGCAGGGCTCAGGGAGCTCTGCCACCTACACATACTTGGGCTGAAACATAGCTTGGGCATTCAGATGGAGTGGCATGAGGACCTGAAGAAGGTGCTGAAGATGGCTGGAGAGGCCAACAAGAAGGTGGTGTTCCTGTTTGCCGACACCCAGATCAAACAGGAGTCCTTTGTGGAGGACATCAGCAACCTGCTGAACACCTACGAGGTGCCGAATCTGTTGCAGCCCGCTGACCTGGCCACCACCTTTGAGAACATCCGACCCCGGGCCAAGGCTGTATGCATGGATGGCAACAAGGACCAGCTCTACAGCTTCTTCTTGCAAGAGGTGGGGCCATGCTAACTATTATAAACCCAGGATCAGCTTGCTGTGTCTTCTGACCATTGCATGGCAGCTGTGATCTGTACAGCTCTTGTGTGGGTGACATGACCCCTGGCATTACAGGACCATCCATGTTCTAATTCTTCAATGAGGTGCTCAAGAAGCAAGCATATGCAGCATCAAAGACTTTTGGACCACCCTCCTTGGAGCACCCTCCTTGGAGCACACTGCAGTTTGACAGTGTGCAGCATGCAGTGAGCATTCAGTAGCCACCTAATGTGGTTGTTGAGCTAGCGCCTGGCACAGCTCAACACGGCCCCAGCTGGTCTGACCTCATTGCTACTACACCTTTTCATTTCGTGCTGATTTGCCGTGCAGGTGAAGCGCAACCTGCACATGGTGCTGAGCTTCAGCCCAGTGGGAGGGGACTTCAGAGAACGGCTGCGCAAGTTCCCCAGCCTGGTGAACTGCACCACCATTGACTGGTTCAGCGAGTGGCCCAGGGATGCCCTGCACACTGTGGCCACCCAGTTCCTGGCTGACCTTCCAGGGGTCCACGCCAAAGTAGGCCTGCTTCGCCATTCTATTCAGTGTCCTTCCATGCAGCACCTTTCTTTCTCCAGGCTTGATTCAAGCAATCCTTGTTCAGAGGCTTGCCCAGCCCAACATAGCTACTTTTGCGTTTGCAGTGTTGTCACTTGACACTTGCTTCAAGCCAGCAGAGCAGCTTCTGGGCACAGCCCTATACTGTTTTACGATGCATATGTTTTTGCTGTGCATGATTCAAGATTGGGCAATCTGCAAACAGCCCAGATGTTAAACAGTCAGATGCAATGCTGCAGGTGAGCGCACAGGTGCCAGAGCTTTGTGTGCTGTTTCATGAGAGCGTACAAGCCTTGAGCAAGCATTTCCTGGCCAAAGAGCGGCGCCACGTGTACATCACTCCTACTTCGTACCTGGAGCTCATCCACTCCTACAAAACTCTGTTGAGCAAAAAGCAGAATGAGGTAGGTAGATTCTCGTTCCATGCACACGTTCTTGTTGCAGGAAGCGCAACATGTCCTAAGCTCAACAACCCTGGTTTGGTACAAGCAAGCTTGGTGTGGTGCTGCAACTGCACGGTCTGGGCATGGTTTTGTCTGTAGCTGACTTTAGCTGACAACACGTGCTCATAGAGTACGCATGGCTGCCACACGCCTCATGCTGTGCTCAGGTGATGACGGTGAAGAAACGGTACGAGGTGGGTTTGGAGAAGCTGGCCACAACAGAGAGCAGCGTCGCTGACATGCAGCAGGAGCTCATTGCCCTGCAGCCCCAGCTGGAGGTGTCCACCAAAGAAACAGAAGCCGCTATGGTGGTAGGCTACCCTTCTTGCGCTTTCAGCAGATCCCAAACCTGCTGGTGCCACTGTACTCTGTGCAGTTTTGGGGTCAAGCCAGCGGTGCCTGTGCTGTACATGTGAAGCTGGTTGGATGCTCATGTTGGTGTTTTGACAGAGTGGATGTTGCCAAGCTTCAGCATGCCATGCGAGCGACAAGTGACGCTTGCGAAGGAGCAAGGCTCTGCGCAGGCGTGCCAGGATGATGCATACCAGAATGGCAGGAGCTGAGGGCGACCATGGCTTTTCACTGTTGCTTGATTGTATGCTACAGGTGATAGCCCGTGAGACAGAGGAGGCAGACAAAGTGAAGAGTGTGGTCTCACAAGAGGAGGCTGTTGCCAGTAAGGAAGCAGCTGGTGTCAAGGCCATCAAGGTTCCCTCCAACAGCTGTTGTACCATCATTGCTGTGTCTGACACCTTGCCTGGAATAATATCTGCTATAACTGGCAATGGTTTGCTGGCACAGCTGGGTCACTCTTTGACTTAAACTATCATTTGCAGCATTTGCTTGCCTTGTCAGGCCTGTTCTGGAAGAACTACTGCACGACTGAGACATCACTACAAGACAAGGCGATAGATCAAGATCGTCAAAATTCTGTGTGTATCCTTGAGCATGTACAGAGCATCTGCATCACAGCACAGACCAGTTTGCAATGCATGAGCTTTGTCAAATGATGTGTGCAAGTTTTCATTTTGGTGCTCAGACAGAACTGAGACCAGCCATTGTCTCTGACACAAGTGCACATGGTGTAGGACGAGTGTGAGAGTGACCTGGCAGAAGCCATGCCCATGCTGGAGTCTGCCCTGCGGGCCCTGGACACTCTGACCAAGAACGATGTGACAGAGGTGAAGGGCATGAAGAGCCCACCTTCTGGTGTGAAGCTGGTGCTGGAGGCAGTGTGCATCCTGAAGAGCGTGAAGCCTGCCCGGGTGAAAGACCCCCAGTCTGGGAAGATGGTGGAAGACTACTGGGAGGTCAGTTCCCTTGCTTTCGCACTTCTGCATCAACATGCAGCTGCATTCGTTGACCATTGCACATGGCAGATATGGTAGCATGATGGCAAGCGCTTGACTACAACGTGGTGGATGTATCTGGCCGAGATTTGCTGATTTTGAAGGAAGTCTGGAAGAACCAGCTGCCAGGCAATTCTGCACAGGTCAAAATGCTCTATACTACACGAGTTGGCTGCTGTGGTCAAGACTGTATATAGCATGCCAACACGCTTTGCTTCTGGAATGTACGACCAAAGGTAGAATTTACCAAAACACAGCTAGTGCACAATGCAATTAAAGCAAAAGCTGCATGCTGTTTACGTATGCATAAACAATCTGCGAAATCCCCAGTCTGGTGGATGATGTTTGCAGGCTAGCAAGAAGATGCTGATGGAGAATGACTTCCTGCAAAGCCTGCGATCCTTTGACAAGGACCACATTCCTGTGCCTGTTGTCCAGAAGATCAAGCCGTACATTGCAAACCCAGAGTTTGAGCCCAACAAGATTCTGACGGTCCGCATGCACCTGTGCTGTGCTCCGTTGTATTGTGTGCCTTTGTCTTTCCTGTGTTGCATCCTTGCATCCTTTGCTGCATTCCTCATGTGATTGCCGTTGTCACTTAATGGAGCAGATTGCCTGCATGCACTTGAAACATCTTCTGCTTGTTACAATGGCCAAGAAAAAGATAGTTTATCTGTGTAGTCTGCTGCTTCTGCCTGTCAGGCACGCTCATTGCAAATCTGCACACCTTCAGTATACAAACTGTGGCCATTGAAATCAAATCCGACATTCCATGCATCACAGTGTGTCTGGTGTTTTGCCAGGTGAGCAAGGCAGCTTATGGGTTGTGCTGCTGGGTGCGTGCAATGGAGTCAT
>JAABUU010006771.1_pt1 | contig 12121 bp, 10 predicted proteins | sample 5559301 | NCBI WGS metagenome assembly JAABUU01 (sample SAMN10711884, study PRJNA513360) | rock metagenome | isolation source: Antarctica rocks | place: Antarctica: Victoria Land, Richard Nunatak white
CATCCAGATCTCCTGCGCTGGGTTGTGTCGCTAACATCATCTTCTCGGCCCTTCCCGTCTTGTGTCCAGGACATATGCGGAAAGAACCGATAGAAGAAACGCTAGTGCGGTTTACCTATCTAACAGGAGGAGGCGCGTGGGCTGGCCGCGTTGCGCGCCAGCCCCGGCTATACCGTCGATCAGATCGCTAAGAAGCTCGGGCGCGGCAAGGAGTGGGTCAAAGAGCGCTTGAAGCTGTGCGACCTCCCGGCAACGGCACAGGACCTCTACCTGCGCGACACCACCGGGCGGCTCACGCTGACCAAGATGCTCACGCTGCACGAGTACACCCACGGCAATAAGGACAACAAGGGGTTCCCGCGTCTGATCGAGACTATGGCCGAGGACATCACCAAGGGAATCAACAGCGATGCGCACCCGAGCACCACGGCCAGCCTCCATGCCGGGCTCGTCAAGCGCCTCACGCACTGGCACACCGATCAGGGTGGCCGGTATGGCGGCAACTACTTCGACACCTACAACGTGTGCCGCAAGTGCCCTTTCGCCGCCTACCGCTCGCCCTACGGCGACTACGAAGGCTTCTGCCTCATGCCCGATCACTACGCCGCGCTGCACGCCAAGGGCAAGGCCCGGTGGGAGGAGGCCGAGGCCGCGCGCCAGCAGGACGCGCCCGCCGCCCCTATCGGCTACACCCGCCCTATTGAGAAAACGGCGGCACAGAAGGGCAAGGAGACACGCACGCGCCGCCTCGCGCAGAAGGCCGATTACATGCCCAACGTCCTGGCCGTACGCCGCTCCGTGGACCTGATCGCCAACGTCGAGGTCCACGACCTGGCGACGCTGGCCGCGTACTCCCTCTCGACTGTCAGCTTGAACAAGGAGGACTGGGGCGAGATCGCGCGCCGGCATGGCGTGGACGCAGGCGCGCTCATGCGCGCGGGCGGCAGCACGCGCCCCAGCGTCGAGCACATCACGGGGCTGCGCAAGCTCGACCCGCTGGGCCTCGTCAAGGCGACGATAGAGGCGCTGCTGATCCGGCAGGCACAGGCGGCGCGCGACTACGAGCCCGGCAACTATCACAGCGCCGGCCCTGATCCTGTGTTCAAGCTCTACACCGGCGACCAGACCAGCGCCAGCGCGCCGCCCGCCCCCGCTTTCGCCCCTGTCGGCGTCATCGGCGGGATCGTGGGCGCGGGTGAGGGCGACGCCGATGATGAGGGAGCGGCAGGGGAGGGGGATGACACGCTGACCACGGAGAGTTCCCCCGAGGGCGAGGAGGTGTGCAGCACCACGTAGTGTGGCTACGGGGGGGCGGTCGAACCCGTCCCCCGCGTCGTTGTGGGCCGGACCTTCCCCCGGCCCACTCCATGCGCTACGATAGAAGGCAGGAAGGGGAGGGCCTGCGTGTCTGACGGAGAACAACGCACTTTGTATACAGCAGCAGAGGCGGCCGCCATGCTTGGCGTCTCGCCCCATACTATCAGGAGCGCCATCCAACGGGGCATCATGGCCTACGTGTCGATTAACCCGCGCCTGAACATGGTCACGCTGGAAGCCATTGAGGCGTACCGGCGCGAGCGGTTGGGCCAGCGCGGCGGCTACCGCCCCGGCGCGGGACGGCGACCGCTGCCTGGGCCGGAGGCGACAGCGGGAGAGGAGCGGCAGGATGCGGAATGAGTGGGTCCCCTCTTTCCGCTCGTTCGACGGCCCCTTCACGTACACGAATGCGAGTGGCGCGGAGGGTCGATGCTACCTCAGCGTGTACGAACACAGAGGCGCCTTGCCCGTCGTCATAGCCTACGAGTTAGCGTCGAATCATGGGCCGAGCGTGACCACCGCCGCGGCGTCGATTGCGACCCAGGTGTGGCGGCAACTCCTCCCCGACGCCAAGGAGGGCATCATCTTCGTCGAAGCCTACAAGGACACTCAGCGCCTTGCTGGTGAATCGTCCGAACGCTTCGCCGAGGTGACATTTGATCTCGACAGCAACGCGCTGCACTCGCCGCGCTGGCGGCACATCGAACGGGCCAATGTCGAGGCGCTGATCGGCGGCCCGGCAAGTCTACCCGTCGAGCGTAGTTATTGAGGAGCGGACGGATGGCGTGGATGATCCGAGCGGTGGCCTGTCCCCGCTGCGGCCATGAGGTGCGCACGGACGCGTTGCGGCCGGCCGCGGTCGAGTGGTTCGACAGCGACGACGCCGGCGACGGGTTCTGGCAGGCTGGTCGGCCCGACGCCTCGGCCGAGCTGCGTGTCTGCCCTGCGTGCCACGAGACCCTGCTGCAGCTGTACTACGAGCATCTGCATTGGATGCGTGAGGCCCGCGTCTATCAGGAGGGTGGCTGATGCGCCGGCAACACCAGACGCCAAGGCTGACAGTTTGTGCGCGGACGCGCATTTCCACGTTTTCCCCGCCCCGCCGGGGTGGCCCTGTGTGCCGCGTGGCCGTTCACACACGCCGCCCCGCCGCACGGTGAAAGGACGGCCGTGATGACGCCGGGCGACCCCGACGAGGCCGAGAAGTTGTGGCCGACGCCGCTCATCGAGGGGAGGGTCATGGCGTGATCGATGTTGATGGCTGGCGATCCATGGTCCTGGACAGATGCCGGGAGCGCCCCGCCCTGCTCCCTCATGTCGCCGTCGAGGCCGTGCGCGCCCGGAACTACGCAGTGCGGCTGCACTTTCCTCCTGAGGAACAGGCCCTCTGCGAGGTCTTCGTGCTGGCCCACGACATCGGTAAGGTCGATGGGCTGTGTACCACCGGGACGGACTTCCACCCCCTCGACGGTGCCGCCTTCGCCTTGGCCTGCGGCGAGCCGCGCTTGGCCGCGCTCATCGCCCACCACTCGGGCGCGCGCTACGAGGCCGCGCTGCGTGGGCTGACCATCCCCTATCCCTATGAGGACAGCATCGTCAATCAGATCGTCGCCGTGGTGGACGCGTCCACCTTGCAATCCGGACTCGTGGTCCCGATCGTTGAGCGCCTCCGAGATATCGCGGATCGCTACGGCCCCGAGAGCCCGCCCGTGCGCGCGATGCACGCGTTCTGGCCCGAGTTGGTCGCGGCCGTGCAGGCCATCGATCCGTCGCTGCTGTGAGGCGAGGGGGATAGGTTGTGCGCGCACCCCTTTTCCTCGGCGCATGCGCCGGTCGTGTGTGGCGAGGATATAGACGACACAGCCCGCGCCGCCGCACGGAGAAACGCGCTGGTCAGCGCGTGCGCTCTCGGGGCGCGCCCGCCTCCCCGCGTCGGGCCACTGTGCGCGATGCCCCGCGTCTTTCGCGGCGCGTCTGAGAGACACCTCGCCACGATTGACTTGACACATACGTGTCATGGACGGTGAGACGAAAAGCGGCCTTCCAACACGCCAATCAGGCCACCCGCACGCGTGGAAGGGCGGCATGGCCGGGTGGCTAAACCTCGAAACCGTCTCACTGACCACTGCAAACATGTGTCAAGGCGATTGTGGCGAGGTGTCCACTGTGCGCGATGCCCCGCGTCTTTCGCGGCGCGTCTGAGACACTAGGGATAGGGGGCTGAGGCGTCACCGGCGCACCGGGATGGTCGGCTCGTTGTGAGGGACGAACGAGGAAGAGGGGACGGACAATCGTGAAGGTGGAGTACTTGCCATTGGGCGGCGCGGGCGAGGTCGGCGCGTCGTGCGGCATCTTACGGATCGGGGATCGGCGCCTGCTCATCGACGCGGGGATGCGCCCGTCCGCGCGCGCGGGACAGGACCGCCTGCCCGCCCTTGACCGGCTGACCGCCGAGCCGCCGGACGCCATCCTGGTGACGCACGCGCACATCGACCACACCGGCGCCCTGCCGCTCGCCTCCGAGCTGTTCCCAACCGCGCCGATTTACTGCACCGAGACGACCCTGCTCCTGACGCGTCTCCTCCTCGCCGACAGCGTGCGCGTCATGGAGGCCGAGCACCTGGAACGGGAGAGCGAAACGCCGCTCTACACAGCCGAGATCGTCGAGCGTACCCTCGCCCGCGTGCGGCCGGTCGAGTGGGCACAGCCCGTCACGCCACTTGACGACCCCGCCATCACGGTGCGCTTCCTGCACGCCGGCCACATCGCCGGGGCCGCCATGTTGCTCATCGACACGCCGGCCGGCCGCGTGCTGCATATGGGCGACTACTCGGTGACGGCCCAGCGCACCCTCCATGGCGCGGACGTGCAACGTCTGCCCCAGGCCGACGCCGTGATCACGGAGGGCACCTACGGCGACGCGATCCACGCGAACCGCAAGGAGCAGGAGCACGCGTTGGTGGCAACGGTGGCGCGCGTGGTGGGACGCGGGGGGCGGGCGCTGCTGCCGGCGTTCGCGGTGGGCCGGGCGCAGGAGGTGGCGTTGATCCTACGCGCGGCGCGCTCGACGGGGGAGTTGCCCCCGGTCCCGATCCACCTCGACGGCATGGTGCGCGGCGTGTGCGACCTGTACCAGGCGCAGGTCCACGACCTCAACCCGCGCCTCCAGAACTATGTGCGCAACGCGCGCCGCCCGCTCTTCGCCGACCCCTCGCTCGCCGTCTACGCCGTGACGGCGGGCCGGCGCCGTCGCCTGCTCGACAACCCCGAGGCGGCCATCGTGATCAGCTCGTCGGGCATGATGACCGGCGGCCCCGCCCCGCTCTACGCGCGCGCCCTGGCGGTGGACGAGAAGAGCGCCATCGTGTTCAGCGGCTACCAGGACGACGAGAGCCCGGGGGCGGCGCTGCTGCGAGCACGGCAGGGCACGACCGTCGCACTGGGGAAGGATGAACTGACCCTGAGCTGCGCGGTGGAGCGCTACAGCCTGTCGGCGCACGCGGACGCCGCGCAGATCGAGGCGGCCGTCACGCGCGCCCAACCACACACGACGGTCCTCGTGCACGGGGAGCCGGACACGCTGCGTGCCCTGGCGAAGCGCGTCGCCCGCCACCACCCCCAGATCGCGGTGAACGGGGAGGCGGTCACGCTGATCGACGCGCCTGCCCGAGCCACGGCGGCGTCAGGGCGGCTGGCGACCGTCGCGCCGTCGGGGGAGGGGGCGCATCCGTGGCCCACGGCGGCGGCGGGATCGGCCGCGACGACGGAAGGCGCGCACCAGAGAGACGCCGACTCCTCCCCTGCTGACCTCAGCGCGGTCCACCGTGCGGCGTTGGCGACGGGAGGGCTCCACCGTCCCTGGACGACGGTGGAGTTGGCGCGCCTGGCGACCGGCGCGCGCTACACCCCGGCCACACGGGTCCACGTCCAGGCGCTACTCGACGCCGACGTGGCCCATTTCGCGCGCAAACGCCTGGGGGCGCAGGACGTCTACCTCCCGCGCGCGCCCGAGGACGTGGCGACACGCCAGGCCACGCACGTCGCCTTGACGCCCGGCGATATCATCATCGCGCGCATGAACGCTGGCCAGGGCGAGGCGCGCCTGGGTGTCATCACGAGCGTCGTGGCGCAGGGGACCGTGGACGCGACGATCGCGGGGTGGAAAGGGGAGCGTTTCCCTCTGGCCGTGATTCAGCTCCCGACGGGGGTGCGCCGACCGGCGTATGTCGCGCTCTCGCGCGAGGACCGCAAGGCCGCGTTGGCCGCCGACCAGGAGCGGATCGACGCCGCCACACGTACGGGCGTGATCGCGCACGACCTGATGGCCCTGTGGGCGGCGGCCGGCGCGGGCCAAACGACAGCCGATCTGCTGGGAACACAGGAGACAGACGATGGGCGCCTCGCGCTGGCACGGGATCTCGTCATGCGCGGCGGTGTCCTGTTCACGCGCCACGGCGATGTGTGGGAGTCGAAAGCGGAGGTGGACCTCGCGGCCCCCGAGGCGGTGGCGCGCCACCTGGCGCTCCTCGCGCTCGGCCCACGGGCTGAGGTCGCCTATCGGGACGGTCGCCAGGGCCTCCTGTCCGGCCGTGGTCGCTGGGGGCAGGTCGAGGTCGTCCTCGACGACGAGACGCGGGTCTGGTGGCAGGATAAAGACGTGCAGACCGTCGGGTCGTCCGTGCCTGAGCGCGCCACCGGGGACGGGGTCGACGACGCGGTGGTCGCCACCGCTGATGGCGTCGATGACGACGAGCGGGCGGGGTGAGGCCCGCTTTTCTCGCGCGCCGCGGCGCGCCTGTGTGGCGCGTCCCCTCGACGCCGTGTGTGAGAGGCGCATCTAGTCACACAGGACCGGCCCAGGGGCCGGGAGAAAAGGAACGGACGGCAGCGACGGCAGCGACGACACCGTGAGCGAGCAGTCGGCGTGTCAGCGCGCGTGATCGAGGGGCAGGGGGTGTGGCGATGAGCGAAGAGACGTGGGACCGGGTGCTCGGAGACATCTTCGCGGCGCTGGATCGGGACGCCACGGCGGAGGGACAGCTCATCGCGATCGCGCCCCTGCTCTCCGATGAGCAGATCCTGCGGGCGTGGGCGTATCTCGCCCATGACGACGCGCTCCGCTGGCGGGCGCGCAGTGCCCTGGCCCACGAGGCGCTCCAGCGCGTGGTGGGCCGGTCGGAACGCGACGGCCGTGGGACGGCGGCGGTGCGGCAGCTCGCGGCTGCGTTGGGGATCGAACCGGGGCGAGTCTACCGCCTGGCACAGATCCACGGCGTGATCGAGGGCGGCGCCCTGGACGCTGGCATCGTCGAGGTGCTGCCAGAGATGGTCTGGTACGACGAGGCGCTCGCCGCGCCGGACCCGGCCGCCGCGCTGGGCTACGCCGCCGATCAGGTCACCGCGGGCCGCCCCTACAGCCCCGCGGACTTCCGGCGCGACGTGCGGAAGGTCGCGGCGGCCCGTGGGCAACCGGCGCGGGAGCGGCCGCCGTCCCCGCAGGTGCGCCTCCGCGTCACCCGGCGCGACGGGTCGCACTGGCCGGCGGCGGAGGCCGTGGCGTTCGATCTGGTCGATATCGCGGCGATCGAGGTGGAGACGCCGTGGGGGCGGGCAGCGCTCGCGATTGATGGGCAGGGTCACATCGACGCCGACGTGCGGCAGGAGGACTGAGGAATGGTGAACACCGGAGTGACTTTCTCCGGCGCGCCGTGCCGCCCCGTGTGGCGGGTGGCCCGCGTCGGTGGGAACACACAGCGCCGGCTTGGCGACCGCGAGAAACGGGAGAGAGGGGCTGGCGCCGCGCGCGTGAGATGATAGGCGGTGGATTTGGCGACGGAAGTCTACCGTTTACTGCACATACAAACGCGGTTCCACCAAACAAGCCGGTTGTCGCAAAGGGTACGCCGTTATTCCATAGCCGTCAGCGTGGGGTACGTGCCCGTCGCCACACACATCACTATGGGAGGATCTGGACCTGCGTGTGCAATCCGTTCCTCCCGTGATTGGCGGGGTGCGGGTCGGACGTGCCGATGCGCCGGAGGGCGGCGTCACGGATCAGCGCGGTCGGACGGTCGTGCCCGGCGTGAGTACCCCCAGGCCCCGGCGGCAGGCGGGCCGACCACAGCGTGGCGCTCAGCTTGCTATGATCCTCGTGTGGGCCACACCGCTCACGGACAATGATTGTGTAGGAGGAGTCGCGTGGTCTTGTCCGATGTCGCGCGTCGCCGGTCGGAGGGCCGGTTCAAGCGCTGGTTGTTGCAGGGGTACGCGCCCGAGGAGCGCGAGGGTCCCTACGAGCAGGCCACGCCGCGCCAGCACCCCTGGTGGCGGGTGATGTGCCTGACCGGCGTCGATTACTTCTCCTCGCTGGGCTACGCACCGGGCATCGCGGCCGTCGCCGCCGGCGTTCTGTCCCCCGTCGCCACGTTGATCCTCGTGCTGGTCACGCTCGGCGGCGCGCTGCCGATGTACCGCCGGGTCGCCGCGGCGAGCCCGCACGGCGACGGCTCCATCTCCATGCTCGAACGTTTGCTCCCCTGGTGGCAGGGCAAGCTCTTCGTGCTCGTCCTGATCGGCTTCGTGGCCACCGGCTTCGTGATCACGATCACGCTCTCGGCGGCGGACGCGGCGGCGCACCTCGCCGAGAACCCGTACACGGGCTTCCTGCGCGGGGATAACGTCGTGGTGACCCTGGCCCTGATCGCGCTGCTGGGCGCGGTCTTCCTGCGCGGCTTCAGCGAGGCCATCGGCATCGCCGTCGCGCTCGTCGGCGTCTACCTCGCGCTCAACCTCGTGGTCGTCGCGGTGGGCCTGGGCGAGATCATGCGCCACCCGCACCTGGTGGCGGACTGGCGGGGCCGCCTCTTCCATCTCTACGGCAGCCCGCTGCCGATGCTCGGCCTCGCCGTGATCCTGTTCCCCAAGCTCGCGCTGGGCCTCTCCGGCTTCGAGACGGGCGTCCTGGTCATGCCGCTGGTGCGCGGCGACCCCACGGACGCCCCGCGGCGCCCCGCCGGGCGCATCCGCAACGGGCGCCGGCTGCTCACCGCGGCGGCCGCGATCATGAGCTTCTTCCTACTCGCGAGCAGCGTCGTCACGACGCTGCTCATCCCGCAGCCGGCCTTCCAGGCGGGCGGCCCGGCCAACGGCCGCGCGCTCGCCTACCTCGCGCACCGCCTCCTGGGCGACGGGTTCGGGACGCTCTACGACGTGAGCACCATCGGCATCCTCTGGTTCGCCGGCGCCTCGGCGATGGCGGGGCTGCTCAACATCGTGCCGCGCTACCTGCCGCGCTACGGCATGGCCCCCGACTGGGCGCGTGCCTCGCGCCCGCTCGCCGTCCTCGTGACCGCGATCTGTGTCGTCGTCACCCTCGTCTTCCGCGCCAGCGTCGACGCGCAGGCGGGGGCCTACGCGACGGGCGTGCTGGCGTTACTCACCTCAGCCACCATCGCCGTCACGCTCGCGGCGCGGCGGCGGCGGCAGCGGGGCGCGACGATCTTTTTCAGCATCGTGTCCGTCATCTTCGTCTACACGCTCGGGAGCACCATCATCGGCCAGCCCTCGGGCATCGAGATCGCGGCGGTCTTCATCGTCGCGATCGTCCTCGTCTCGCTGGTCTCGCGCGTGTTCCGCTCGACCGAGCTGCGCGCGCGCGGCGTGGAGCTGGACGAGGCCGCGCGGCGCTTCGTCGCCGCGGCCAGCCGGGGGGAGACGCCCCTCCGCCTCATCGCCAACCACCCCGACGAGCGCAACCCGCGCGAGTACCTGCTCAAGGAGCGGGAGGAGCGCGCGGTCAACGGCATCCCCGCGGGGGAGCCGGTGCTCTTCCTGGAGGTCACGGTCACCGACGCCTCGGAGTTCGCGCCGACGCTGCGCGTGCGAGGGGAGGAGATCGGGGGCTACCGGGTGCTGCGCGCCCAGGGCGTCTCCGTGCCGAACGCCATCGCCGCCATCCTGCTGCACCTGCGCGACACGACCGGCCGGCGCCCGCACGTCTACTTCGAGTGGACCGAGGGCAATCCGCTCAAGTTCCTGGCCAAGTACATCCTGTTCGGCGAGGGGGACATCGCGCCGGTGACACACGAGGTGCTGCGCCAGGCCGAGCCCGACCCCGCGCGCCGCCCCGCCATCCACGTCGGGTGACGGGGTGACGCCAATCGGCACGCGCGCCCGTCCGGCGCCCGTCACCACCCCAGAGGCAGGGGCGTCACCCTTTATGACACAACGGCGCACGGTTTGTGGCACACGGTGCAACCTTAGACATACGACATGCTCCGCGATGACAAGGAGCGACGAAAAGCCCCCCGACCGCACGGTGCGGTCGGGGGGCTTTTCGGTTCAGCTTGCTACTGCCGCCGGAGCTGGCGACACTGTGGGGCCGGCGCGTTCAAGCGCCGGCCCCACAGTGTCGCCAGCTCCGGCGGTGGGATGACCGGAGGGCTACTGTTTAGCCTTGGCCGCCCTGGTTCAGCCCCTGGAATTTGGGCAGACAGCCGGTGAAGGGGGTCGTATTGGCCTGGCCGCCGTTGTTCTGGCCGCCGTTGTTCTGGCCGCCGTTGTTCTGGCCGCCGCTGTAGAGCGACGCCCCGATCAAGGCGCCGGTGGTCAGGCTCGGCTGGAAGTTGATGGCGGCGGACGGCGCCAGGATGCTGCCCGCCACGGTGGTGTTGCTCAACGTCAGCGAGGTCGCCTGGTAGAAGTTGAACAGGACGTGGTCGAAGGTCACGCCCGTCAGATTGGCGAACCCCGCGTTCGCGATCTGATCCGAGGACCCGTCCACGTTGACCAGCACCGTCGAGCCCGCCGGGACGTTGATCGAGAGCCCGTTGGCGCTCGAGACAGCGCTGCCGGAGACGCTGAAGACGTTCAGCCGCGCGTTCGTGCCGGTGAGGGTGATGAAGCCGCCCTGCACCGTCGTCGTCCCGTTGGTCTGCAGCGACGCATAGTCGCGGGAGAGGCTCTGCAGGTCGGCCCCGGCCTTGGTGAAGTTGAGGGACGACCCTTGCTGGAAGCCTCCGCCCTCGGGGAAAGCAACCTTGCTTTGCGTGAGGGTCCCCCCGTACGCGGCGTTCCCATAGTGGACGGCGACGCTGTTCAGGGTCAGGTTGCCGCCCACGACCAGCGCGTCGCCGACGAAGCTGCCCAGCGTGGCGCCGACGCTGTAGTTGGTCAGCGTGGCGTTGCCGCCCACCGCCAGGCGTCCCTGCGTATCGGAGTTATACTGGGTGGCATCGCCCAGGATGAACACGTTGTAGTCGGTCGCCGCGCCCAAGGGGCGCTTGGCGCATTGATAGTTGGACGCGCCGTTCCGCGGCCCGCCGCTGGCGTGGGCGCGGGTGAAGCCGCCGGCGGACGGGGCCAGCGCGCCGAGCGCGAGGGCGCCGCACGCGGGCAGCACGAATAGTCGTCGAAGAGTCTTGTCGGTGAACATTGTCACGATCCTCCTGTCGGCCCGCGACGCCTCGTCGCGCCCGGGCGTGGGCTAATGGGGACAGATGGTGGTGAACTCTCATGTACACAGACGGCGAGTCGCCAGGATAGGCCGTGCGGCCCAGCTATAACATCCTTTACTGAGGTGGTCGCCGTGTCGGTGCGCATCACGCGTGTCTCGTTTGCTCCCTCCTTCCCGTTTCTCGCGCCGTGCGCCGGCATAGGCCGTGTCCCGGCGTAGAGAGGACGCGATCATCGCGTCCCGCTTACTACAAAGACGCGCGGGTTGCGGAAACCTTACGATGTAAATTTGCTATTTTTGCCCATGGCGCATTGCATTTATAGTCGGCGGAAGGTCGGGATAGGGTGAGATGACCCGGCACAAGCGCGCCGCGATAGTGGATAATAGGGGCACTGATGAGCTTATGGCGTCACATATGCCGCTACTATCGACGCGGGTATAATGCGCGATGATCCGCGGGTAGGGCCAGGGCCGCGACGACGCTTGTGCGGCGTCGTCCAAAGCAAAAGCGCGATAGAAGCAATTAGGAGAGCGATGAGAGCGACACAGAGCGACCGGGAGGGGTACAGCGGCGATCCCCGGCGCGCCACCCGCTGGTTCGCCGGCGCGCGGATAATCTACGCGGGGATGTTGGCGGCGACGTGGGGGCCACAGCGGGGCCGGGGCGACGTAAACCTTGTCCCCTTCGTGTCGCACATTAAGGAAATTGTCGCGTGGGGACAGGGGAAGAGGTCGCCCTCGTTGGAGGTCGCCCTCGTTGTTCGTGGACCTCGTGGTAAACGTGCTGCTCTTCATGCCACTGACCGTCGTGCTGGCGCGCGGGTTCCAACTGGCGCGGGCCGGGGGCGTTCGCGCGCCCCACGATCGTGCTGGGTTGTGTGGGCAGCCTCGTGATTGAAATCGGGCAGTTGTTCCGGCCGTCGCGCACGACGGACATCACCGACGTCCTGCTCAATAGCTTGGGCGTTATCCTCGTCGTCAGGTTCTTCGCGCGCTGGGGCCGCGCCCACCGATGATAAGGACGAGCGCTATATCAGTTTCGCGCCGATTGGGTGATAGCGTGGTTGGCCGTTCCTACCGGGACTGCCGCCGTCCCGGCGGCACACCGTCGCGGCCAGGGGTTCGCCGCCTGCGCCACGGTCGCCGGCAACGACAGGCCGCCGAGACGGCGGCGGTCCCGGTAGATGCCCGGCGCGAAAAAGTGGCGCGCACCCTGCGACAACGGGTGCGCCCCATGATTGATGCTGTTGGTAAATAGCAGGGCGTCCAAAAGGGTGTGAGAGCGGGGTGTGGTATCACGAAAAGGAGGGGTTTGGTCCCGCGCGGAGACGCGCGGGGTGTCTAGCGGAG
>JAABUU010006772.1_pt1 | contig 12121 bp, 11 predicted proteins | sample 5559301 | NCBI WGS metagenome assembly JAABUU01 (sample SAMN10711884, study PRJNA513360) | rock metagenome | isolation source: Antarctica rocks | place: Antarctica: Victoria Land, Richard Nunatak white
ATCCAAATGGGCTCTGATCAGCAACAATCGGGCGGAAAGCTGATCAACATCCACATCAGGCAGCGACATAGCACAATTCTACCGAATACAAACAGTCAAACCTACGTAGATACCTAGCGAGTCCTAAAGACATGCTCGGTCGGCGGATCTACGCAGAGCTGACGGCCGAACGTCGTCGGGCATCGTATTCGCAGGTTCAGCTGGATTGGGCGGCGTTCGAATCGCTTGGCATGAGTGCGCCGCGGCCCAGGTTGCGTGTCATCCCTGGCGGACAGCGAGAACGAAGCAACCCGCACCTGGTTCCAGAGGAGGAGGAAATCCCATGAGCCCTCCCGATTCGCTGCTGGAGCCGAGCGGACAACTCGTGCCGCGGTGAGGGAAGGGCCGCTGCCAGGATGGCTATGGATACCCGCAGGCTTGGCGCCGCGGTGGCTTCATCGTCACAGACCGGACCACCCTGACCCGACCATCGCACTGAACCAATGGGTGTCTCCAGGACTTCATCCGCAGCTCTGCGCCGAATCTGACCGCGACCACGAACGTCGGACACAGGTGCGTCGACCGTTATTTGTCGGTCTGTGACAGCTTCCTTACCGTCTCCCCTTGTAGGGTGCCCTTCGTCACTCGCAGTGGGCGTCGGAAGCGGCGCCACCACCCGTTAGCATAACTCCAGTCGGTCCTTCCTACCCGATTGGGGGCGCTGCGGTGGTAACAAGTCACTCAGTGCGACTGACAGCCCCTGCTGCACTGCGACTGTCGCTAGTTCCAGATACCCACGACCGAGTAAGCCAGTCAGGTCACTTGGCGCTGCCCGCTGCAATCTCCGCCGAGCGCGAGAGATTCGCAGCCCACAAACGAGTATGCAAGGCGACTCTGATCGCACCCAGATTGCTCCTGAAGGCGCCAGCGATCTCGAACCTCTGGCGGCCCAGCCCGACTACGCGGTGGGTGGCCGTGGGGTTCCGCCCAGTAAGACCCTTTACATCTTATAGCGGGCTGCAAACACTTTGGAAGTGCGCGCTAAGTGGGCGGTTCAGGGTCGGCCAGTTGCTCGCGGGGGCAGCCTTAGCTGTAACTATGACCGCGCTGCGGCTTCGGCGGGCTGAGGCGATGACCCGTCTTGTGATTTTCGCTGCCGTTGTTAGCCCATTGGATAATGGAGTTACCTTGACTCATCATCCCATCATTGCTGAAGACCGAAGGATGTTGATGCGGTGGTAAGCTCTGAGCGCCCAGCCAGTGAGCCAACTCGGCGAGGCCCAGTGACGATTGTCGTACCGACGTTCAACGAAAGTGAAAACGTTGCACTACTGGTTGCGCGTCTTGCGATCAGCCTTTGTGCCGACGACGCTGATATTCTGTTCGTCGGTGACTCGAGCGATGATACGCCGGATGTGATCCGGCAATGCGCGGCGCTGGCCTCTATACCGGTCTCGGTGATTCACCGGCCAGCGGGCGATCGCGGCGGTGGTTTGGCAGGCGCGGTATGTATCGGCATCAGGCGAGCGCGATCAAATCTAATTGTGGTGATGGACGGTAACCTGCAACATCCACCGGAAGCCGTACCGCGCCTGATCGATGGCCTCGAGGTCGGCGTGTGTGACATCGTCATTGCCAGCCGGTACTGCGCTGATGGTCTTCCAGCGGGCCTTGGTTCGCGATGGCGTCGAACGGCATCGTCCAGCTCGACGCTTCTGGCCAGATGGCTCTTTCCGATCCGGGTGGGGAGCCGTTGCAGCGATCCCATGACCGGGTTCTTCAGCTTGGACCGGCGGGAATTAAATATTGCCGCCCTCGAACTCGGAGGATTTAAGATTTTGTTCGAGATACTAGCCAGCCATACATTGCGGGTCCGGGAGGTGCCGATTGTTCTCGGTGGGCGATACGCAGGGAATTCTAAAGCCTCCTGGCGGCAGGGTGGCGAATTTATACTTCCGGCTCTCGACCTTCGGCTGTGGTCAAGAAAAGCCTTCAGAGGCGTGGACAACGTCTCGCACCTTGAGGCTGCCTACACAGATTCGCCGTCCTGGCCGGGAGCCGTCATCGGCGAGAACGCGATGGCGTTGTCGGCCACCCAGAACGGGGAGATTTGATGGCTACTCAGACCACGGTACTCGACGCCCGCGAGGGATCAACTCAGAACGGCGTGATTCCGCAGCAGCGTTCGGATGCAGCGTCGGCCATCTTACGACGATCTGAAGGAGCTTCGAGAAGATCTGGCTTCCGCTCAGACATAGAGGGTCTACGTGCGGTCGCAGTGATAGCGGTCGTTTTATATCACTTTCGTCTCCTGGGGCTCAGCGGCGGATACGTCGGGGCCGACATATTCTTCGTGATATCCGGATATCTAATTACCCGACAGCTGGTCGGAAACATGGGTCGATTCGACGAATCGCGTCGACGTACCATCACTAAGTTCTACGCGGGTCGTTTTCGCCGGCTGTTCCCGGCCGCAGCTCTTGCCCTGGGCGGAACCCTCACTCTTACCCGCCTGTTCGCCCCAGCCCTCCAGCAAACGTCCATCTACACCGACGCCATCTTCGCTTCGATATACTCGCTCAACTATCGACTTGCGGTCACTGGGACCGATTATGTACACCATGGCGACACTGTCTCACCTCTGCAGCACTTCTGGTCCCTTGCAGTAGAGGAGCAGTTCTATCTGTTTTGGCCGGCCCTCCTGGCCATCGTCTTTCTGGTATTCAAGACCCGATGGATAAGGGCCCTCCTCGCGCTGCTGATCGTGATCACGGTCTGGTCCCTGTATGAAAGCTACGTCGTGACCAATGTGGCACAGCCCTGGGCCTACTTCTCCCTGCTCACCCGAGCCTGGGAGCTGGGAGCAGGCGCACTAATCGCGGTGGCGATGGTATCCGAGGCCAAGATCCCCCGCCTGCTCGGTGAGCTTCTGACGGTCGGCGGACTCGCTTTGATCGGTTACTCGATCTTCGCCTTCACCGACGCTACCGTCTTCCCGGGGGTCGCCGCGGCTGTCCCCGTGACTGGCGCGGCGTTCGTGATACTCGGAGGCACCCGCCAGGGTCTAACAAGCAGTGCTCTCTTGGCTGTGGGGCCGATGCGATTTGTTGGGAGGGTGTCGTACTCTTGGTATCTGTGGCACTGGCCATTACTCATCCTGGCGCCGTATATCCTCAAGCACGAACTGTCGCTGAAGGAGCGACTTATCTTGCTGGCACTTACGCTGGTGGTGGCGACCCAGTCATTCTGGATCGTCGAAGAGTCGACCCGGGTCCTAGCCCTGATCTCCTGGCGCTGGCTGACCGTCGGAGTTGTCGGTGCGCTGACTATGAGCCTGATAGCCATCTGCCTGAACATCAACGAGCCTCCGTTGATCGGCAAGGCGCCCGGTGCCGCGTCCCTGGCATCGGGTGCGAGCGGCAGCGCTGCCGCACGGGTGTCCGGCATTCTCGCGCAATCGATCAGCACTAAATCAGTCCCGGCCAATCTTCAGCCAAGTCTGCGGGCGGCACCGAACGACGTCTCCGCCGATTACTACAACGGATGTCACCAGAATTATGCCTATGCCGTACCTCCTGCCTGCGCATACGGTGATGTCGCCAGCAAGAATGTCGCCGTGCTCTTTGGTGACTCTCACATGGAGCAGTGGTTGCCAGGTTTTGATCTGGCTGGCAAGGGCAAACATTGGAAGATTATCAACTGGACCAAATCCGGGTGCGGATTTGCCGATATCTCGGTCTTCAATAAGACCCTGAACCGTATTTACACTGAATGCGACAAGTGGCGTGCGGCGATTGTTGATAGAATCAGCGTTTTGCATCCGGCCTTGGTCGTGGTGAGCGGCCGCGAGGACGTCGCCGACGGACAGGTGAGTGTTGCCGATTGGATCACCGCATCGAAGAGGGGCGTCGGGAAATTCACAAGGGCCGGGATCACGGTTGACTTTCTCCAGGATACGGGCCATCTGACGAGTGTCGTTCCTGAGTGTCTGGCGGCGAACTTGAACGCTGCAACTCGCTGCACCTTCAGTGCGGCTGGATCGTTCATACATCCGCAACTTCACCAAGGTCTGGCGGCTGGGATGAAGAGCGTTGGTGCGGATGTCATAGACCCAGAGCCATGGCTGTGCGCAGAGGGCACGTGTCCGGTCATCGTCGGCAATCTGTTGGTCTATCGAGACGACAATCACCTGACAGCAACCTTCAGCCGGTGGCTCGCGCCCATCATGGCAACGATCTTGGTGAAGTGAATTGACTACGATAATTCGCCTCGACATCGGTTGCCGTCGCTCATCGATCCCGCTGTCGACGGAGTTAAATAGTGGAGGAATGAAGTGACCCTCTCTGTCCCGGTCGTTATACCCGCTCTCGAGCCGGACCAGCGTTCCGTCGCGCCGGTCGCCCTCCGGTTGCCGTCTCCGCCGTCGGATGCCGAGAAGACCTCCTACTTCGGTCGGCAGTACAGGTGGATTTCCCTCGTCTCCTATGTAGGGTTTCTGCTGATCTTCATCGGTCTGCTGCTCTTCGTCTGGCGCAGGCCGTGGGCCGTGGTCTTGATGATTCCGCTCGTCATCACGGCGATTGGGGCTTCCGTATCGCTCATCACGGGTTCGCGGGCACGGGGTATGAAGCTGTCCGACCATCGGAAGCTCGTCGACAACTGGTCTCCCGACATATTTCCCCCTGTCGACGTGTTCCTGCCGTCGGCAGGGGAACAGTTAGAGGTATTGCGCAACACCTACTTGCACGTCAAACGTCTGAGCTGGCCTGCAGCGGTGGAGGTGTGGGTCCTAGACGACTCCGGTCGCGACGAGGTCAGGGAGCTTGCGGAGGATGTCGGATTTCACTACCGATCTCGGCCCGATCGCGGCCGCCTCAAGAAGGCCGGAAATCTCAAGTACGGTTACGACCAGTCCGATGGCGATCTGATCGTCATCTTCGATGCGGATTTTGTCCCGCGGCCGGACTTCCTGACCGAACTTGCACCGTATTTCGACGATCCACGAGCGGCGATTGTGCAATCGCCCCAGTTCTTCGACCTGGCCAAGGACATGAACTGGCTGGAGCGGGCGGCCGGTGCCACTCAGGTCCTCTTCTACAGCTGGGTACAGCCGTCGCGTGACCGCTTCCGTGCAGCGATCTGCGTTGGCACCAGCGCGATGTACCGACGAAGTGCGTTGATCGAGTCCGGTGGGTTCGCTCAGATCGGTCACAGTGAGGACGTGCACACCGGAGTCAATCTGATTCGAGCAGGGTACGACGTGCGCTATGTCCCGATCGTGGTGTCCAAAGGTCTATGTCCCAGTGGGTTCGATCAGTTCGTCACCCAGCAATACCGATGGTGTACCGGCTCCATGAGCCTGCTGTTCTCCCGCGGGTTCCACCGGATGAAATTGTCCCGGATGCAGAGGCTGTGTTATTGGTCCGGATTTCTGTACTACATCACCACCGCCGTGAATGTCTTTGCCTCATCCATCCCGCCCATCCTGATGGGGTTCTTTGCGGCCGATCGGGTCCAGCTCTCGAATTATGTTTTCGTGTTCGCAGCGATGGTCTGCCGGCAGGCGGTGGTGCCGATCATCAGCCGGGACCGAGAATCGCTACTGGGATTGACGCGGATCCAGACCACGTATTCGTTCGCGCACGCTCTGGCACTTTGGGACGTCCTCCGCAAACGGACCGACAGCTGGGTGGCGACCGGCGACAAGCGAAGGTCTCGAACTGCGGTCAGAGTAGGCAGGATCGCACGGTGGTGGACCCTTTCGATCCAGGCCCTTCTGTGGATTGCCATCCTGATCGATGTTCCGAGATATGGTCTTGGCGCGTTCTGGCCGATGATCCTGTTGGCCGTCATGAACCTGTATATCGTGCTGCCGATCGCGCGAGGCGATGCGGACGCCAAGACCACCCTCAAACTGCCCCGCAGCATTCGGGTTCCCGGCGCAAAGGTGGTGTCTGAGTGACCTCGCTCCAGCTGGAGGCGGGAGAGGGCGCGCGTCCTCCCGCCGAGGGCAGGGCCATCGAACTTCGCGTTCGGGTCTGGCCACGTGGGACCGTGCGCTCGTCGCGCTGGGTCGTTGCTGTCTGTCTGTGCCTCACGGCCGGGGTCGAGGTCGTGCATTCCATCTGGCTTTCTGTTAGCACCTCGCCGTTCGAGGACGAGGGTCTTTACCTGTACATCGGTCACCGCGTCCTTGACCACATCGCAACCGGCTCGCCGATCACCGAACGACCTGGTTCGTTCTTCTCGGGATCACCATGGCTATACCCGCCGCTCGCGGCGTTGGCCGACGATCTGGGTGGCCTCGCGGCCGCCAGAGCTCTGAGCCTGCTGTTCGTAATCGGTGCCGGTCTGGCTGTCTACGGCGTGGCCTCCGAACTTTTCGGGCGGTGGTCCGGTCTGCTGGCCAACGCAGTCTTCCTGTCCAACGGCTCGGTCATGTACCAAGCGCACCTCGCAACGTTCGACAGCATGATGATGTTCCTGATGGCTACGGCGTGCTACGTCGGAGTGAAGAGCGCCCGGGCAAATCATCTGACGTACGGACTCGTCGTGAGCGTCCTCCTGACGTTGGCCTGCTTCACGAAGTACGCAGGTGTCGCCTACGTTCCGGTCGTTGCCCTGGTGTGTGCCGCAGCAGGCTGGTCCCATTGGGGATGGCTAGTGGTCAGAAGGGCCTTGTATGTCATTCTCGCCACCATTGGGCTGATCTATTTCTGGATCCAGCTCTTCGCGATCGACCTGATACCCGGTATCGAGTTGACCACCCTGGACCGAACAGCCCTCAGCCCGGCTTCGCCGTCAAAGCTGGCAGCTCTTGCCGTTGTGTATTCCGGTCCCTGGATCGTTGCCGCTCTGATCGACTGGCTGACTGGTCGCCGCAGGGATCTGTTCATCGGGGCGGCCCTTATCGTGGGGACGGTCGTGGGACCGGTCAGCCAGATTCGCATGCACGAGTCCACCTCGTTCGCGAAGCACCTTGCCTTCGGAATGGTCTTCGCAGCTCCGCTCGTCGGGCATCTCTTGGCTAGGTTACTGAAGGTCACGCGCTTCAAAGCCCTCCCGACGGTAGCCGGCTTTGCAGTGTTGCTATTGGTCATCGGCCTGACGACATCGACCCAATTTCTGACAGCCTGGGTTGATGACCGGCCGCTCGTGCAGCCGTTGCTGCAGGCGCTCAAAGCGAGCCCCGGCAAAGTCGTGCTGTCCGAGCAGGGGGCGGCTGAGCGTTACCTATTGAGGAATGAGATCGGCCCGAACCAGTGGGCAGACACTTACTCATTTCCGTATGACCACAAGTCACGAATGCCCGCGTACCTGGAAGCGATCCAACAGAGCCATTTCGGTGTTATCAGCCTGTCGCTGACGACCACCTACGGCAAGGAGATCTACAAGAACCTGATTACGAACTCCACGCCATACATCCTAGGGACGAAGGTTCCACGGTACTTCAGAGGAGCTCTCGTCGGCTCGTGGCTGGTGTTCGTCCCCAGGGCGGATGGCTAGCGGTTGGCGATCCTAGATCGTCGCTGCCGGGTTCGCCTTAAGCGCCGTTTGTGCCCTAGCTGCCGACGAGATCAAGGAGGTACCTCGGATTATTGACCGTCCTGGCTCGGAACGCCGCGGCGGCGTTGGGATGGCTTTCCAAGTCATGCTGACGCGTGCCCGCATAGTCGAAGTAGACAAGCGCTTTCACGGTGTCCGGATGAGCCTCTGCCCAGTCGAATGTTAAATTGACGGTGGAGGCCGTATCAGAAGTGGCGCTGGAGTCACCCCGAGCCCACTCAGCAAGCATGAACGGTTTACCGATCCGACCCGATGCGTCGGTAAGGTCGTCGAGACCGTTCGGCCCTGTAACCGCGCTGGCGGCGGGAAGGTTGTAATCCGGGTACGCGTCCGCAGCGATCCAGTCCACTTCGGTGCTTCCCGGGTACCAGGTGAAGGGAGCCAGCTTGTCGACGTTCGGCTGGCCGATGTTGGGCGACCAGACGAACGCCGCATTGGTTGCGGCCGCGAAGAACTTGTGGATATACCGCCATGAAGCGATGAATACAGCCGGCGATGTCCCGCCTGCAATGTCGTATTCCGGATACCAGGACCCGTTCATCTCCCAATCGAGTCGGAGAAAGACCGGCTTTCCGTAGGCTTTTACATCATGAGCCTGCTGTGTCAGATAGGTGTCCAGACTCCCGCTCAGTACGGCGTGGCCGGACATCCGTACGTTCCAGGAGACCATCGGGGTGGTCCCGGGCCAATCAGCGCTATGGCCTATGGCGCGCGCGACACTTCCGTTGACCGCTGTGTAGGCGTTGAAGATGGCCGGATGAGTAGTTATGCCTACCGTCGTGTTGAAAGACTGGATGAGGTCGGTAGAAGTAGACACACCAGTGTATGCGCGGCCAGACGGCGGCTCGAACTTGGCGGGCGGTCTCACTGGAGCCTGGGTGATGATCGAAGTCGTGGAGACGATAGCACTGGAGCGGGCACCCTGGATAGCCGCGAGCTGTACAACATATGGGACTCCATTGGTGAGATCGTCAAGCTGCGCGGAGCTTTCGTTGAAGGGAACGACGGTAATATGGGTCGGAGGCAACGTCGAAACCCGGTAGGAATTGACCGGACCGCTCGTCGTTGGCGCAGATGGTGTCCATGATAGGTGAATAGATTCATCTTCAGCGGTGGCAATGATGGCAGAAGGTGGGTTGACCTCTACGATGGAGGTAACCGGCCGAATGGTGTCACTCGGCTTCTGGGCATCTGCTCGACCGGACGGTTGCGACCGAAGCGCACTGACTACCAGAAGAATCGAGACCGCAGCAAGGGTTCTAAAAGACGGCACGGTAGCCAGGCACCTCCTCGGTTCGGGCCCGTGCTGATCCGTGACCATCGACAGCGCGAGGTCGGTGGGAACAGCAGGGGCCTTTGGTTTTCATAGGGATCATTCCCAGCCTCGACAGCCCGCCAGGTTGTGACCGGATGTGAGGGACTATGACACAGAGTAGCGAAAGCGCGACTAGTTGAAGTGATCGTTCTCGATTTGGTCGACCTGCCGGTTGCGGAGGGTGACGCGCTGGCACCCTCGGACCGAGCTGGGTAACGACAGATCTCACGAACGTGCGTGGCAAAGGGGGGTCTACGGAACGGTGTGTTGATCAGCGACTGGCGTAGCCCCCCCCGGGTGGGGGTCTTATCGCCCCTGATGACGGAATTCTTTCGGTGAGTACGTCTGCGAAAGGGCAGCCCGGCGGGTATGTTCGTCGTTCGGAAGGTTGTGATCTGCTACCAGGTTGACAGGGCTAGCCGGGCCGCGGTGACCGCTGCCGGGGTGCCGGCCAGCCGGAGGGGGGCGTGCGTGTCCGAGCCGATCTCGAACCAGATCACGCCTTTGATGCCGGCGCCCTTCATGTAGGCGAAGAGCTTTTGGACCCATGCGATCGGATCTCCACCCTGCTGCGTCGTCGCTGTCTCGTTGATCCAGATCTCGTCCCTAGGGGCGATGTGCCTGACGACTTGAAGTGTGGGATCGAAAAGGAGTTTGGGTGAGATCCAGGATTGCCGGGAGTGCGCCTTATTGCCGAAGTTATAACCGTCAATCCCCACGATATCCGCCCAGTCGCCACCCGGAAACGATTCCGTAATGACCGACGCGTTGTTGCCGATCATAATGTTCGGACTGAATACCCAGTGGAGGTTAATTGCCCCCTGGTGTCGCAGCGTGTCCCGAACATGCCTGAACGCCTTGACGTACGCGGGGGGACTTCCGCCATTTCTGAGAACCGACCATGGGTACCAAGTGCCATTCATTTCCTGTGCGAATCGCATGAGGACCGGCCCACCGTAGGCGGCTAGGGCTCGACCCCACTGTTCGAGGTATTCATCGAATTTTCCACCGGCTATATTTGCTAGGCGATAGGTCGGTTGCTCCACCCCCTCGATGGGATTCCATGGTTCCCATGTGATCTCAGGAACCGCACCTGCCATCTCGATCGAATGCAAAGTATCTAACGGAAGAGCGGACTTCAAACTCCAGGCTACGTAGAGGTTGATGATATCGACGTGACGTTCTACCGACCGTCCGACGGCCAATTCCGCGGATAGACTGTTTTGGCCATCCCCAGAAATCGACAACCCGAAGATCCGCGTCTGTTCTGGTATCACTGTCAGAAACTCGAAGGTGCCGATGGCGAGGATCACCGAGAAGATGACGCAGACCACCGCCCGAAAAAAAACACGGTTCACTCTGCCCGTTGGCGGCGGGCCGACCAGCAAGCGGGAAAAACCCGGACCGTTGAGTCTTATCAAGGCATTAGTACCTCCGTCGGGAACGTGCTAGCAGGTTGAGCGTTTGAGCTGAAATTCTTTGGTTCGCACGACGATACTCCACGGCTTTCCCCTGCGTGCCAGGATCAGCTGAGGCCAGCGGTTCAGAGCAAGTCCGCCTGACGCAGGGCGAGATCCTAGAGGGTTTGTGATGGTTGACGTGGTGATGGTCCAGGATGAAACGGTGAGTAGCGAGGGCCCGAGAGCGGGTGGTCCCAGGCGGCGGCGGGCGTTCAGCGTCGCGGAGAAGATCGGACATCTGTCGGCTTACGAGGCTGCGTGCGCCACTGGCGGGGGCGGTGCATATCTGCGGGAGCAGGGCGTGTACTCCTCGCAGATCACCCAGTGGCGGCAGTTGCGCGATGCCGGGCTGCTTGCCGGGAAGAAACCGGACGAGAAGGTCGGCCGGCCCACCGCGGAGCAGGCGGAGATCGCCAGGTTGACGCGGGAGCTGGAACTGAACCGCCGGAAGCTGTCGAAAAGTGAAGCGGCACTGGCGATCATGGGAAAAGTTCACGCGCTCTGTGCGCCACGAGGCGCCCGGTCGTATCGCCGGTTCAGCCGGTGGGAACTTGAAGGGAGGTTCTTGGGTCTGATGGCTTACCCGGATGCCGAAAGGTGATGGGGACAAGAGCATGCCAGGAAACCAGCGGTCGGGTCCAGGTGTCTGGGACGGCGCGTTGGAGGACCCGCGTGACATGGCGAAGGCTGGATTGCTTGAATCCCAATCTCCAGAAGATGCATGTGAACATCCACCGGAAAGACATCTGAAACCGGTGCCGGTCCTGTCCTGGTGGTCAAGAGCAGCCAGGGCAACCTTCAGGATGCGGAGCGATGTCCGGTCTGGACATTCAAGGAGATGAGTGGGGCGCCTACATCACGCTGCACCGTACGAACGGGACGAACGTGGGATCGCCTAACTTAACTAAGGGATGCGAATCCTATGGCGACGGAGGCCTCGTAGTAGTCGCAGGAGCAACGACCTGCCAAGGCGGACGGGAAAGCCGTCCACAGGGCCAAGGGGGCTAGGTGTTTGAAGATGCCGATCAGGATCGGGAGGTATGCGAAATGCAGAACGCCGAAACGGTGCTGGGTGTCTTGCGTGAACGCGGCAGGCGGCAGGTGCCGTGTCAGGAGTTGTATCGGCAGTTGTTCAACCCGCAGTTGTATCTGCTGGCTTACGGGCGGATCTACGCCAACACGGGTGCGATGACACCCGGGGTCAGCCAGGAAACCGTGGACGGCATGTCCATGGGCAAGATCGGCCGCATCATCGATGCGATGCGCCACGAGCGCTACCGTTTCCTGCCCGTCAGGCGGGTGTTGATCCCCAAACCCAATGGGAAGATGCGTCCGCTCGGCCTGCCGTCATGGTCGGACAAGTTGGTCGGCGAGGTGGTGCGCCTGCTGTTGGAGGCCTACTACGAGCCGACGTTCTCCGACCGGTCTCACGTGTTCCGACCAGGGCGGGGTTGTCATACCGCGTTGCGGGAGATCGCCCATACCTGGGCCGGGACGTCATGGTTCATCGAGGCTGACATCGCCGACTGCTTCGGCAGTTTGGATCACCATCGGATGTTGGAGATTCTGGGCGAGCACATCCACGATGAACGGTTTCTGCGGTTGGTCGGCGGGATGCTGACCGCTGGGTACTTGGAGGACTGGAAATGGGGTGCCACCCTGTCCGGCGTTCCCCAAGGTTCGTTATGAGCAGCTGAACATAAGCCGCCTAATGAGCAGCGCTGGCTTATGCGCAGCGTTGACCTGTCGGGCCTGATGAGCGGCGGGTCGAGGGTCGAACGCTGCGCATAACCTATGGGCG
>JAABUU010006773.1_pt1 | contig 12119 bp, 12 predicted proteins | sample 5559301 | NCBI WGS metagenome assembly JAABUU01 (sample SAMN10711884, study PRJNA513360) | rock metagenome | isolation source: Antarctica rocks | place: Antarctica: Victoria Land, Richard Nunatak white
GGTGGGAGGTGAGAGGGTGGGGAGGGGGAGTTGGAGCGTTGCGTGGGGGTGGGCTGGTGCGGAGGGTGTGCAGGGACCGGGGGGTGCAGATGGCGGAAGTTGCGTTTTTGGCGTCGAATGGGCGTAAAGCGGGGCTGTCTGTCGAAGTCAAGCCCGATCGTCTCGGGTCTGGCGGTTTCTTGCACCTTCGGGGGTCGTTTGTGCAGTTTTGGCCTTCGGTCGCGTGGTCTGTGAAGGAAGGACTTCGTTCGGTCACGGATTGGACACGGAATCCCCAAGCATCGTTCAAGCAATTGCGGACTAGAAATCCCTCGGCCTCGTGCCCCATGCCTTCATGCCTATCTCCGCGCGACTCTCACAGCGTTGGATTATCCTTCCTCCTCTGCTCTTCACTACATTCAGGGCCCATGCATCACTGGGTATCGAGCTTGAGTCACTTACCTTGAGCGCGCATGTAGATGGATGGGCGTTTACAAAGACTTTGACTCGAACATGGCACTCAATCCCCTGCTCATGCCACAGTCTTGATTCATGCACATGCACATTAGCGTAGAAGGAGCAAGGTCGATGGATTGCGCAACACATGTACAAAGCTATCCATTTCAGACGCAGCGAGCTACCAAACACAATGATATCGATAGAGTACACGATACTGGCACGCCCGCAAACAGACGACAGTCCCCCAGGTCTCTTGCACTTTCACTCTGTACCCATCACCGTCCCTCTGGACTTCCCGTTCCACGCCCCCACCACCAACCCCACTGCCGAACGCACTCGTAGATTATATCTCGAGACTGGGCGTCTGACCCTTGACGCGGCCGATGACGATGCTGGCTGCGTACTTGGGGATGACCTCGTCGTCGTGCAGCATTTCGAATTCTGTTTCGTGTCAGCACAAGAATCCCCAACAAAGCAAACAAGCATAACCATGACGAATTGCAACACGAGCAAGCAACAAAAGGCTATGACTCACCCTCCGTCGCGTCCTTCCCCATATGGGAGAACAGCGCCTGCGGCCCACCGGGATGCTCGTCCAGCCAGTTCGTGACGTCGAGCACGACGCCCTTGACGACGATCCAGAGGTCCTCCTTCTTATTGTGCTTGGCCACCTCCTCCATCGCGTACTCGGTCTCGGGCACCTTGAACTCTTGCGGGTCCGTCGGCTTTGACACCTTCCCGGGATCCTTGCTGTCCGCCTTGTCGCCCTTCATGACGGGCGCGGCGGACTTCTGGCTCTGCTGCTTGGCTTTGTCTTGACCTTGGTTGGATCCTTGGCTGGAGCTGGATGATGCCGATGCGCCCTCGCCGTTGCCCCACTCGACGGAAATCTTGCCGGGCGTCGAGGGGTCGATGTGCAGGGAGATCTGACCGAGACGCTGGGCGGCCGAGGAGACGCCGCCGCTGAGCACTTTCTGGAAGAGGTATTGGCTGGCGGACTCGCCCGCCACGCGGCCGTAGACGACGCAGCCGAGGAGGGAGGAGCCACCTAGTCGGTTGGCGCCGTGGACACCGCCGGCAACCTCACCGCAAGCGTATAGGCCTTCGAAGGGCTTGCCTTCGGAGTTCAACACCTCTGATTTGTCGGTGATCTCGATGCCGCCCATGGTGAAGTGGAGGACGGGCTCCATGTTGGCGACGTGGAAGGTGTCGTCGATGTCGAAAGGAAGGTTGTGGAAGAACTTCTTGCCAAAGGGATCTTTCTTCTTGCCGTCGGCGATGTCGTTGTAGTCGTGGAAGGTCTTTTGCAGATCGCTCTCGCCGCAGCCGATCTCTTTGGCGAGCTCTTTGCCCGTCATCTTCTTCATCAGCCCTCGGCCGGAGTAGTGACGGGTGTGGAAGTCTAGGACGTTGGAGGCTTTGGAGTTCAGCACGAGGCGAATCGGCCACTTCTTCTGTTCCTTCTGCTTCCACATCTCGCCTGAGACGTAATCTCGGTGTCCGAGTTCATCAGCAAACCGCTGGCCCTCTGAGTTCAACAACAGAGCACCCTCGCCTCGAAGTGCTAGACTCGGTTATCAGTATCGTTGTAAGTCCGTCAGGAGCATGTCTCATACCCTCGGCAGCAAGGAATTTCCACTTTGATCCAGCGTCCTTCGAGTCTACAAGACCGGTAGGGTGTACCTGGACCTTGTCCAGATCGATGCCGTTTCCGCCGATTGCCATGAGCATCTTCAGCCCGTCACCAGTGGCATGGGTACCATTCGTGCTGGCAAGGTCGAACGTATCTGGTCTGTACTTCTTCAGAAGTGAGCCCTCCCCGAAGTCGGCAGCATAGCCACCGGTTGCTATCACGACCACCCCATCTACAGAGCACGACTCGCCACCGAAGTCGTAAGTGACACCAGTAACCTTGTTACCATCCTTGTTGACCGCCGTGACGCGGGCCTTCTTGATGATTTGCATCCGATCCGGATCACTCTCGACCAACTCCTCTAGCCGTTGCATCAGCGCATATGTGATAGCCATACCGGGGAACTTGGCGTCGTGGCCACGGTGTGTCCTGGGCTGGGAATGACCTCTTCGGCGAGTATCAGTACCAAAATCAAGCAAATTATCACAGGGGTCGAGCCTTACCCGAGCCGCGAGACGAGAGTGAGATCCAAGTTGAAGACATCCTGAAGCCATTCGACGGCCGCGGCAGACTTGTAAGTAAGAACCTTGATCAAGTCTGGCCGGGCCTTGTCTCTCGCGGACTTTAGCGTATCATCGTAGAACTGCTTGACACTATCCGCGATCTTGGCATCGACTTGTGTCCGAGTCAGAGCCCCGTTGATGCCGGATGTGGCCTTGGTAGAGTTTCCCCCGAAGAAGTCTTGTATCTGTCAGCAGGAGATTTCAGGTCGGTTCGTTTTGGTGCTCACTGTTCTTATCTAGTAATAGCACGTTGCCACCGGCAAGGTAGATCGTGTGTGCGGCGCTCAAGCCGGCCACTGGAGATGGTTAGCATGGGGCTCTGTGGGAAAACGCGGGGATGCGGAGAGGCTTACAGCCACCTCCGACAACAATGATCCTCGACGCCATGGCGACGCAGGCTAACAGGTTTGGTGGAGTATGGAGAGGGAGTGAAGTTCTACAGTGTAAGATGTAGAGGCTTTGGCCAAGAGAGTGGGAGGCTGTAAGGAATAGGTCTGAGAGAAATCGGTCTGGGTTTTGATTCCGGTGGCGGAGCCGAGGTGAAAGAGAGATGCGCTAAGTTAGAGGATACAGTACCAAAATCTGGATCACATGCAGCCTGGCACGAACTTTATGTTCATCAACTTACGTTCGTACAGTATCAACCATTATCATAACTGTTCAAGATGTTCAAGCATCAGATCGGCGGAGCAACTAGAGAGAGTCTCCGTTCTTCACCTGGATATCACCAGCAGCCAGGTCAGATGGCTGGAAGGTACCAACACCTACCTAAGGTGACCACAGTACCTTAAGCAAGCATGTGACAGCAGTGGACAAAAGTTGTGTGGCCTTACACGACACATGTGAAAGCCTGAGACTGTGATCCGAAGAGGTATGAGGGAAGTCTACATAAGCTCTGACCCTCTTTCTTCATCGTCGCCGTCAAAGTCTACTGTATGGCGATATGATGATTGCCCTACCTATGGCTCCCACGTGAGAGTATTGGGCCCTAGACATCTTCAATGTGGGCTTACAACCCAATGCACAACACGTCTGCCTTCAGGTACCAATACGACAATGAGAAGCGTTGTGGCACACTGCGTGTAAGGTACCTTGCGTTAGGCATCACAGCACGTAAGGTAGGTCTCGCACAATTGGACCCTCGACCCTCGACCCTCGGCGGTAATTGAGAAGATTCCCCACATACGGACGTGGGGGATTCCCTTGTGTCATGACTAAGCAGGCCTCTGACGATCTTGGCACCAACGTCATTAGCAATAGCCATCGTTATCACAGCCCAAACACTGAGGCAGTTGCAGTAGAGCAAGCATGAAGCCACCGACTTTGTTTCTTTCCTTACTTGTATCGATAGCCGCAGCATCACAGCTTCCACTACAGCGCCTTCAAGCCGTCAAACCTGCGGGAGCGCATCAAGCTCCGATGATGAGCACCCCCAACATTGCCCTCCCACCATCAGACAAGCAGGACCCACCTTCGAACCCTTCAGGCGAGGTGATCATATCGGATGTCATCGGTAAAGACCGTATCATCAATATCTTCGCAGGGTTTACGCGCGATATCGAGGCCATCTCGAAGCGGCTAGATGACAACACGCAGAACACCACTGTGCTTGCGCCGTTGAATTCGGAGATGTCAAAGCTGCCCAGGAAACCATGGGAGAACCCCAAAGACTACGGTGCGTTGGGACAGAATGCATACGACGGAGTGGATGGAGAAGACAGAGCACACCGGAATCTGAGGAGGTTTGTGGAGGCACACATAGTTCCTGCGAGCCCGTGGAAGGAAGGCGAAAAGATAAGCACATTAGGAGGGACCAAGGTATGGTGGGAGACCAAGGGTGGGAAGAAGACGGTAGGCGCGGCCAACCCTCGTGCTTTGACATGTCGCTAACAGTCTTTGCGAAATAGGTACAACCCGGCGATATCGAAGTCTCCAGCATCGCTAACAAAGTCGCCAATGGCGAAGTGTGGATACTGAAGGGTGTCATCAATTACGAATAGCAGAAACGCGGAACGAGTGATGTCGAAGGATATGGTTACAGGCGTCCACATTTGGCATTGGTTTGGTGCAGGGCTGGAGTTATTAGAAGGACCCCTTGAGCCACTGGTCTAGTACCACGGTCAACAGCTCAGAGAAGAGGCTCTCTGCTACAGATCATGCAGTTGCTCGATCAAGGCTCATTATCAAACACTAAAGTCCCTATTGGCTCCTACGGTGTAACGTAGTAGAACAAAGCGTGTTGCCTCGGAATTTCTAATAAGCGGCATCTGCCGTCAGACCCTGGCCCGGAGCCGCTCTAATGCCGCTAAAGTATAGCTGTTCGTCACTCCCTGCTCGCAGCGTTCCCTCTCTCCACGATACGCATCGTAACACTCATGGTGACTGTTGCGTTCTATTCCGCGCTGGCGCATCAAGCGTATCCGATTCAAAGCTCCAAGTAGAGCTTCTGGACAGAACAGGTTGGCGCAAACATCAGCGCTTCTTGTCTCTGACCATTTTGCACATCATCTGGTTGAAAGACCTACAGCGGTTTCGCACTCCTCCAGTCACGCTCGTGATCAGTCACGCATCCTCTCCACGTATCGACTGTAAGTCGCTTCCTCGAAAGATTACGTGCTATCATGCTTAGACCCAATACTGACAGCTCAGCCTATATTCGCGCCGAGGAAGACCTATCCTTTCCCGTGGTCAATCATGAACCCCCCCAGTAACGATGGTTGGCGGCAGCCTCCTGGACCGGTCGCACCACCACCGATGAATGAGCCTAGCGGGCAAGTTCAGCAGAGACTACTGAACGGCTTCCGGTGAGTTCTCTGAGCATACAACATGTCAGCTGCTTCACAACGGGAAAGGTTATCATGTAGCGCTCAAGATCTCTCCCCGAAAGGCATCCATCTAATCCAAGGATTTGCTAACAAGTGTAACTTCCTTTCTCAGATCCAGTCATGGGCCCCACAATGGACCACACGGTCAAGCAGTCTTACCTCCACCACCATCCGGTATTGCGCTCTCCACCTCCTACTCTGCAAAAAGGCGCCTCATAGTGCAGCTACGGAAACATAACGGCAACGCTAACATATACCGATTCAGTCGCGACACCTTTCTACTCCTCCACCCAGCCTGGTGCCCACACACTCTCGACACTCACAAGTCTCGGGCAGCCGACTTCTCTTCACCCCACTCAAGGTCACCCCCCACCTCTTCAACAACAACAGCAAGCACCACCAGCACCACCTACAGGTGTACCACCGGCCTTGCAGGGTCCTGGGTATTCACTGCCGACACTAGGTCAAGCTATGCAGCATCAGTCCCCAACGGCACTAAACGCAGACCGTGAGCGTGAAATGCGGGACCGAGAGATAAGGGATAGAGATGCGAGAGATAGGCAGCGCCAGCAGGACGAGATTGCCCAGCGCGAGTGCGACTTACAACGGGAGCACGAACAAAGGGAGAGGCAACAGCGGGAGCAGCCACAAACAGTTCCACTGCAGAGCCAGACAGGTTCCATCCCAATTCATCAACCCGTGGCGTCGAGGATACAAACAACGATCCATGGTCCGAACGGGCTGCTGTCGCATCTCGGCACCAGCGCCAATGCAGGGCCTTCGATAGCAACTATGAGTATGTCGAACGGGCCTAGTAACGTTTTCGGTAATCCTGTCCCACCAAATGAAGGCACGTCCAGAACCTTCATACAGCAACCCGGACCAGGTTCGACCCCACAACAGCAAATGATAGCCTTCGGTGCAACTCCCGGCCCACATCCATTGCCTGGTGGGGTCGCTGCGCTGCCCCAAGGCCAGCAACCAATCTTGAATGTAAGTGCAATATCTTCATCAAAGTCAACTCTTATCTTCTCAAATACTCGTTCAGAATGCCCAGGGAATAGAGTGACGTTCATTGACACATGCACTTTATCTACTATCTGATCTATATAATCTTGTCCCGAATAATTCACTGACATACCCCTCTCCCAGGATGCCTTGAGCTATCTAGACCAGGTCAAAGTGCAATTTGTTGACCAGCCCGATGTATACAATCGATTCCTGGATATAATGAAAGACTTCAAAAGCCAAGCGTAGGTCTGACAACGCAAGGTTTTAGGCACAGGACTAATGCGCACTGCTAGCATTGACACTCCTGGAGTAATCGAAAGAGTCTCAACGTTGTTCGCGGGTCATCCGAATCTCATCCAGGGCTTCAACACTTTCCTACCACCTGGTTATCGCATTGAGTGCGGCGCGGGGGACGATCCCAACGCGATCCGTGTCACGACACCCCAAGGAACAACAGTCTCATCAATGCCAACCGGCTTTCGTCCACTAAATGAGGCTTTGAACGGTGTAACTGCGACAAATGGAAATGGTCCGCCTGGAAGGCACGTCTTCCATGATCAGGCCCCCCGGACCTCGAACGGGAACTGGCCGCAACATCCCCAGTCCTCGGACGGCCCGTTCAGTCCTAGTGGTTTGTCGGTTGGACCATCGATCTTCAGTCATTCAGCAAGCCAAGCACAGGGCCACGGGTCTCAATTCGATGCTCAGGTCGAACAAGACCAGCAAGCTGCCGCCGCTAGAGCTCATCAGCAGGAGCAGAGAGGTGTTTCACAGTTGCAGAACGCAGTGTCTGTTGCCACCAACGGTACAAACTCAGGACAAGCGATGATGCATTCATCACCAGTCGGTGCGCAGGCAAATCCATTAGGGCAGGCACTGGCAGGAATGAATGGTGCGGGATCCGGCTTGTCCCAACCAGGTCAAGTCGGCCTAGAGAAGAGAGGTCCTGTTGAGTTCAACCACGCTATTAGCTACGTAAACAAGATCAAGGTAAGCACATCCTGACCTATTTTGTTGCACGGAACTTCGCGATCTATCTTACCATAATTTTTAACATCTACGATGCTGATACTAACACCACCAGAATCGCTTTTCCTCTCAACCTGAGATTTATAAGCAATTTCTCGAAATTTTGCAAACGTATCAACGAGAATCCAAACCCATTCAAGATGTTTATGCGCAGGTTACTGAACTCTTCAAGTCCGCTCCAGACCTCCTCGAGGACTTCAAACAATTCCTGCCCGAATCTGCCGCTCAAGCCAAAGCTCAAGCTGCTGCAAGACAGGCTGCCGAAGATGCGGCGATGTTGAGCAATGTACGAGGGGAACCAAACTATATAGGCGGTGCACCTAACGCTCGGGTGCAAACACCGAGATCTGAAATCAAGATGCCACCGGTCGGAAATTTTGCACCGCCTCCAAGCGCCGGGAAGGAGAATAAGAAACGTCGTGGAGGGGCAGGCTCACAGATCACAGGTGGAGCAGCTGCGCAAGCTGCCTCGATGATGGCGGAGGCAGGAAGTGTGACCAGCCTTGGTCATGGTGGTAGAGGGCTCATCAGCCAAGGTGGCAACGCGAACAAGGTTAGTTGACTAGAGGAGTTTATCGTCTGCCGTTGTGTGCTTTGGTGATCACAAATGACCAACCCCCTGAATTTCCTCTCGTTCGTTCAATTGGTGTGCTCATGGTATTGTCATGAACGACAAACGACCAACCTCCTGCATTTACGAGTCGCTCCATCACGCTGGTTCTATATTTCTTCATCTTCACCTAGTCTCCACAAGTGTTCTTTTTGAACGATTTAATCATCTCATCTCGACTGCATCTCTTTACACGACTTTTCTCAACTTGCCGGGTGCAAGTTTGGCTATCTGCAATCATTGTATTTCAGACATCTTCATCGCTACAGAATGCCTCGCATTCGAAAAAGAAAACAAGCGTCGAAAGCTAACATTGTTTCTCGCAAGCGCTCGAAGCTTAACCATACGAAGTCAACTCAGCCCGACGCCCCGGCCGTATCTCCGACGCTTACGCCAGCTCTCCCAGAACCGTTACCACCGACCATTACCTCTGGTGCCACGACTGAAGAAATCGCATTCTTCGACAGAGCGAAGAAATTCATCGGCAACAAGCAGACAATGAACGAGTTCTTGAAGCTTTGCAACCTCTTCTCAATGGACCTGATTGACGTGAACGTCCTTGTCCATAAAGTCGCAAGTTTCCTTGGAGGCAACCCTGAACTGATGAGTTGGTTCAAGAAATTTGTTCGATATACCGGAAAAGATGAGACGATCGAGAACAGGGCAAAAGCTCCTAACGGTCGGGTTAGCCTGAGCAACTGTCGAGGACTAGGTCCGAGTTATCGACTACTGCCGAAGCGTGAGCGCATGAAGATGTGCAGTGGGCGAGATGAGATGTGCTATCAAGTTTTAAACGATGAGTGGGCATCTCACCCGACATGGGCTTCCGAAGACTCCGGATTCGTTGCGCATCGCAAGAACATTTTCGAGGAAGGCCTTCACCGAATCGAGGAGGAGCGGCACGATTACGACTTCAATATAGAGACTTGCCTGAGGACCATTCAGCTATTAGAGCCCATTGTTCAGCAGATTAAGATCATGTCTCCTGACGAGCGAGCCTCCTTCATTTTGCCTCCAGGGATCGGTGGCCAAAGTGAGAGGATATATCAGAGGGTTATAAAGAAGATATACGACAGGGAGAGGGGTCAGAAAGTTATTGACGATATGTTTCTGAGGCCCACGGCTGTCGTGCCCATAGTACTCGCTCGGTTGAAGCAGAAGGCGGAAGAATGGAAGGCTAGTCAAGTAAGCTGGAGCTTCGTTACCCTCGTGAGACGCCTTATGTTCTCTGCTGACTTTTGACGTAGCGAGAGTGGGAGAAGGTTTGGCGCGAACAAACGCAAAAGATGTTCTGGAAGAGCCTTGATCACCAAGGCATCCATGCAAAGACTGTCGACAAGAAGCAGTTTCAAGCCAAGACACTGCAGAACGAGATTCAAGCTCGTTATGAAGAGCAAAAGCGCCAGCGTATAGTCCCCTGGAACACAGTACCCAAATACCAGTTCCAGTACTCCTTCGACGACACCGAGATTATTCTGGATGCAGCCCGCCTGCTCCTAACATACATTGACCGCTCTCACTCGATCAATGGCGCCGATCAATCAAAACTCGAAGTTTTCGTGAAGGATTTGATTCCCACCTTCTTTGGTCTTGACCGAGAGAGGTTCCAACAATACATGAGCGACGTTTACGACAACTCGCCTCCTAATGAGGATGCGGAGGATGACAGTCAAGCTGCTGAAGAAGTCTCCGTACCTCGGGGCCGGCGAGCCGCCAATGGAAAGAAAACGGACCTTCTTCGCGGGGTTCTTGAACGTGGCAGAACTGGCAAACCGGCGCGAAAGGAAAAGGAAGGCAGTGCTATCTCGGGAAGCAAAGAATCTACTCCTGATGTGACGTCCTTGGCGGATGAGGAGTTGGCAGGGCCGGGTGACAGTGCTGCAGAAAGCAGCGCATCCGTAGACATGACCGATTTCAGATGGATGGATCATCCTACAACAGGAAACTTCCGCGGGAAACGGGACATCCAACCCAATGAACCTTATCGACGTGATACCTACACTCTCTACTGCAACCTGAACATATATTGCTTCTTCAGGATGTTCGAGATTCTGTACGAGCGCCTTGCACATATCAAAGCGAATGAAAAACAGGTCCACGATATCGTTCGTCGGGCAAAAGCGCCAAAAGCGGCTCACGATCTCAGGATGGTGGACCGGAACCCCTCGGATTTCTTCGTGGACACGAGCAACCGTGCGAATTACTACCAGCAGATAGTCAAGATGTGTGAGGAAGTGGTCAAGACCGATCTCGACATGACTCATCTCGAGGAGGCTCTGCGACGGTTCTATATGCAGAACGGGTGGCAACTCTATACCTTTGACAAGCTGCTCAGCGCTACCGTCAAGTTCGCCATCTCGGTGCTTGGAAGTGACAGCAAAGACAAGAGCAGCGAAATCCTCAATCTGTTCTTGAAAGATCGCGAAAAGGAGGAGACGACGCACCGAAAGGAGCTCGAATATCGCAAGCAAGTCGAGAAGCTCACCAAAGAGGGCGACGTCTACCGCATAAATTTCGTAAGTCTATCCCTACCTAGTCCTGAAATCCACCTTTGCTAGCATCCCAACTGACCGACCCTCCCACCACACAGACGCAAGCCACCATGCAAGCGACGGTGCAAATCTTCAAAAAGAGCGACGCCACCTTCGACACGGACACGATGGACGCCGAAGCCAAATGGTCCTACTACGTCGCCTCCTTCGTGACGCGCGACCCGACCGAAGGCGTCCCGCTCAGCTGGCCCTTTTTGAAACGCAACCTCCCGCCCCAGCTCGACGAGGCCGAATACAACCGCGTCTTCACGCCGCAGTGGTCGGCCGAGAACCTGACGGTGCGCATCTGTCTGGGGAGCTATCGGGTGCTGTTCGATCCCGGCACCGAGGACTGGTGGGTGCACGGCGAGCGGGTGCGGGCCAAGGGTCGGGACGGGGTGGAAGTGGCCAGGGAGGAGAGGAAGGGCGCGTTCGAGGAGAAGTTTGTCATGAATAATGGCTGGATGCGTGGGTTGAGTAAGGATGAGGTCGATCGGAAGAAGGAGGAGTTTAGGCGCTGGATTAGGGATGGGCCGGTGGCTGTTGTGGCTGATGGGGTCAAGGCGGGAGAGGGGGTGGGTGGGGATGCGGAGGGGGATAGGGATGGGGATCAGGTTATGCTTGATGCTTGATGCTTGGTCGACGGTTGGTTGGAGTGGCGAATGCGCCTCTGTCTCTGCGACTCCTGCTGTGTTCTGGCGTCTGCCTTTTACTCTGAGCTGGGTGTCAAGAAGATTCGGGTTTCTTCTTTTCTTCATGCGAGTGCACGAGGGAGCCCTGTGTAAAGGGAAGGGATGGATGGGAAAGTGAATGGCTTGGCTCGGCTTGGACTGGGCTGCCTGGATAACTGGATGTGTTGTCTCAACTGTATGACTGGGTAGATATTCTTTACTATTTCTGTATTGCCGATAGACAGATACCTACCTACCTACCTCTCTTACCATCACCCAGCCTTGCTCATGAGATTCCCTACACTTTCTTTCTACACTTTCTTAAGAATCGGGTATGTAAGGGAACGGACGGAGTAAAGCAGATGGGCCTAAGCCACTTAAGCTACCAACCCAGCTGTCTAACCGCACTTACTGTGCTATTGTAGGCTCAGCGTTCTCTCTACATGAACTTACTAGCCATTCCCATCAAACCTCCCATCCCCCCGCCGCCTCCGCCACCCTGGGACTTCATATACATCTTCAACGCCATCTCCCCCGCCGACGTCACGGCCGACTGCTTGTCCGCCCCGGGAGCCTGTCACCCACCCCGAACCACCGATCAGCACGCCATCCTTTACAGCTAGACAGCAGGACCGGCCCAACCGGAATCAGAAAAAACAAGAAGACAAGAAAAAGAAAACGAGGGGAAGAAAGAGAAAACAAGAGAAGAAGAAAAAGAAAGGAAGAAACCTACCACCCGCCCCTGCGCACTCTGCTGATCAAACAGCTTACTCGCCTGCCCCATCGCCAACCCGACCAACTGATTCTG
>JAABUU010006775.1_pt1 | contig 12117 bp, 11 predicted proteins | sample 5559301 | NCBI WGS metagenome assembly JAABUU01 (sample SAMN10711884, study PRJNA513360) | rock metagenome | isolation source: Antarctica rocks | place: Antarctica: Victoria Land, Richard Nunatak white
CCGTGGCCAGCCTGCCGGGGCACAAGTCCACGCTTGGTGCTCCTGGCACGGGTGCACAGATGGTCGCTCCCGGCAGACCGGCTCGCAGGGGCAGCTTACAGCCAATCCTGCCCATCCCGGATACAGGTGCATGGATCGGCTGGTTGGTGCTGAGAAGCTGGGCAGAGTAGAAGCTCGTCTCCTCTCCTGACCTCTGGATTTCCCCCTTGCCGTTCAAGCTGAACCAGGACCGCCGCCGTCATATTCCTCGGGCGCGGCGTCGGGTGACGAACTGGCCAGCCTACGACGCCAGCCTGCGCCAGCGTGGCAGCCTGACGGTGTGGTTCACCGACGAGGCGGTCGCGGCGCGGGCGGCCGAGCCGCGCACGAGCCGCGGCGGGCAGCCCTGGTATTCCGGTATTATGTAGCTGCTGCCACCACAGGCAAGTAGATGCTGCTCTATCCCAGTCTTAAAATCGGTCCATGGAAAATGACAACCTGATCGCCGGCCTGATCCGCAAGAAGGCGGAGATCACCGCCCAAGTCGAGGCCCTCCAGATACAGCTTAGGCAACTTATCATGGATGCGGACAACATTGACGGCGTCATCCGCATCTTCAATCCGGACATCGACCTGACGGATATCCGCCCCCGCACAGTGCCGCGCTCGCATGTTGCTTTCCTGGGAGAGGTGCGGCGCACAACGCTGAACATGCTGCGGGAAACCGGGCTGGCACTCACGATCAAGGATATCGCGCTCAGGGTCATGACGGAACGCAAGTTGAGCATCTCCGATGCGCGGTTTGTATGGCTGATAGAGAAGAAGGTCGGATCATGCCTGCGTAGTCTGCGCAGCCGGGGCGTCGTGCAATCCGAGAAGGACCGGGGGAGCTATCTGCGCTGGAAGCTGGTCTAGGCTGCGGCTACGCTTGATACGTCCTCTGCCAATATCCGCAGAAATCCACGCTTGGCCGCGCCCGCAGTGCCAGTCCGACCACGCCCTGCACCTGCCTGCCATTGTCGGTCCGGCGGTGCCCCTCGCGCCACGCACTCTCTTGCGCGTAGCGGGCCAGATAAACGCCTGCGATGTGGTGATGGTGCCCCGTCTCGGCCCGGCGCAGACGGGAGAAGAAGCTTTCGGCGCTGTTCGTGCAGGCAATGCCGTCGCTGTAGGAGAGCTGGTGGTTGATCCGCTTCACCACGTAGTGCCCGTGCAGGTCGTTCCAGCTACTCGCCTCGTCGGCGTGAACCTCAGTGCCGGCTGCGACGTGTTTGCGTATGTAGGCCAGGGCTGACCCCTCGGTCTTGAACGCGGACGGCATCATCATGCCGCCGCGTTGCCGGATTACGACGACGCACTGCCGCTTGCCATTCTGGTTTTTGGTCAGGCGGCGGTCGCGACGGTTCTCCTTGTGGTTGGCCGGCTTCACGTAGCCGCCGAAGTAAGCGCCGTCGACTTCTACTGTCTTACCGATCCCGCCGAGCTTGTAGCCGCGGACCTCGGTGGCCATCGCCTCGCGCAGCTTGTGGGCCAGCACCCAGGCCGTCTTGTATTGCACGTCCAGGTCACGCGAGAGCGCCAAGGCGGACTTGCCCTTGACCTCGTTGCAGAATGCGGCGACGGCGAGCAGGTAGGACCGGAGCCGCAGCTTGTGCCAGGCGAACAAGGTGCCCGAGGTGATCGAGAAGTCGCGACGGCACGCCTTGCAACGCCATCGCAGCTGGCCTGAAGGCCGCGGGCACGCGTAGCAGACCGTGCAGCCGTAGTCCGGGCACACAGGCTTGCCGTCCGTTTCGGGCCAGCGCAGGCGCAGGAACACGGTCCCGATCTCGCCGTCGGACATGCGCATGATCTTGGCAGCGCTGAGCGAGCGAGCGCCGGCCGAAAGCAGGAAATGCTGCGCCATGGAGACCGATCACGAGAGGAGACACCAGCACCATCCATGACAGCATCAGCCGCCGGGTATAAGCCCAATCTCGTCGGTGGCAGCAGCTACATAATACCGCGGCGATGCCACCATCGTCAGCGACGTGGTGGACCCGACGTTCCGGTTCATGACCGCCGACTGGGACGGCAGGATACGGATGGACTGCTCCTCCCCTTATGCCATGACCTGGCTGGTCGCCATGCGCGGCGGGTTCGATGTCGCCTTTGCCAACGACACCGACGCCGACCGGCACGGCATCGTGGCCGGGCCGGACGGGCTGATGAACCCCAACCACTTCCTGGCCGCCGCCATAGGCTACCTGTTCGCAAACCGCCCGGCGTGGGGACCGGCGCCCGCAGTCGGCAAGACAGTGGTCAGCAGCGGCATCATCGACCGCGTGGCCGCCCGGCTCGGCCGTGCGTTGGTCGAGGTGCCGGTCGGGTTCAAGTGGTTCACGGACGGGCTGCTCGCGGGCGCGCTCGGCTTCGCTGGGGAGGAGAGCGCGGGGGCGTCTTTCCTGCGGCGGGACGGGTCGGCCTGGACTACGGACAAGGACGGCCTGATCCTAGGCCTGCTGGCGGCGGAGATGACGGCGCGCACTGGGACCGATCCGGCCGCCGCCTATGCCGGAATCACGCGCGACCTGGGCCGGTCCTGGTACGAGCGCATTGATGCGCCTGCAACGGCGGCTGAGAAGGCGCGGCTGAAGGCGCTGACGCCCGAGGGGCTGGCGATGCCGGAGCTGGCCGGGGAACCGGTCCGCGCGGTGGTCACGGCAGCGCCGGGCAACGGCGCCCCGATCGGCGGGGTGAAGGTATCGGCGGACAACGGCTGGTTCGCCGCGCGGCCGTCAGGCACGGAGGACGTTTACAAAATTTACGCCGAAAGCTTCCAAGGCGAGGCGCCCCTGCGGCAAATCCAGCAGCAGGCGCAGGACACCCTGGCGCGGGTGTTCAGCCTGACGGCCGGGCCTGCGGCGGCATAGGGGGCTGCAAGCGGGTCCGTCCGGCCTCCGGATTGCCACGCCGTAATGACGGCGTGCCTGCAGGATGGCCAGGGCAACTGACGGCTGCTGCCAGGCCGCTCCCGACCGGCTGACCACAACCATCAGGGCCGCAGAGCACCGCTTACGCCCAAGCTACGTCCGCATCGCCTGGTCCCAGATGCGGGCAGGGCTAGATCAGCGAGGCCAGCGGAACGAACATCGTGCCTGAAGCGGTCATGTCGGGCAATCGGGCATCCTCGCCGTGGTGGGCGGTCGGACGACGGACCACATTCGCGCTCCAATCCCGCCCTGTGCCCAAGCGGTCATCTGGGCACGGGCATTGATCACATGGCGACCCCAAGACGCAGGGCCGCGTCCCGCATCTGCATATCCGGTCACGGAATTCGGTCGGCTGGGCGAGGCTTGGAAAGCAATAAGTCTTTCGGCTACGCGAGCTTCACCAAGATCCTGCAGGGATACGATGACATGACCCCTCCCCTCCAAGCGTCCGATGTCATGACGCCCAACCCGGCGACCGTGACCGAGGCGAGTGCGGTTGAAGCTGCGATCCGCCTCATGCTTGATCGGCACATCAGCGGCCTGCCGGTCCTGGATGCCGCGGGATCGCTCGTCGGCATCGTGACGGAGGGTGATCTGCTGCGCCGGGCCGAGCTTGGCACGGAGGTCCGCCGTACGGGATGGCTGCAGTTCCTGCGCGGCCCGTCTCGCCAAGCCGATGATTACGTCGAGTAGCATAGCCGCGTGGTGGGCGACGTCATGACGCAGGATGTCCTGATCGCCGACGCGTCGGCATCGCTGACCGAGGTCGTGGCGATCATGCGGGAGAAGCGCGTCAAGCGTGTTCCCATCCTGAACCAGGGCCACCTGGTTGGCATAGTCAGCCGGTCGGACCTGCTGCGCAAGTTGGCAGAAGCCCTTTCGCATTCCACATCCCACGTTGACGGCCCGTTCCGTGATGCTGACGTCCGGCGTGCGGTCCTGGCTGAGTTGCAAGCCAAGCCCTGGGCTCCAGTCGGCGCCATCACCGTCCGCGTCCTGGATGGGGTCGTTGACCTCGATGGTACTCTCTTCGTGGAGGCAGACCGCGCTGCGATCCGCATCGCCGCCCAGAACGTGTCCGGCGTGACTGCGGTGCGGGATCACATGATCTGGGTCGAGCCGAACTCAGGCATGACCTACGCGCCGTCGCCCTGATCACCCCCCTGCGGCCGCACCGGCCTAACCCTCCCTGCCCCCTTGGGCACTCGCATGGATGAGCTTTGGTGCATGAGGGCGCTGTCGTATCTTAACATTGGCTGTGCAGCTACATTCCTGCCATGCCGTTCAAGTACGATACCAACGGCCATCCGCTCTAACCGTTTTTCCCGTCATTGCGAGGCGCGCGGCGCCGCGGCAACCCAGGGCCGCCAGCACGGTGCTCCCGGCTCCTAAATTGCCACGCCGCAAGGGCGGCTTGCAATGACGGTTCGATCGCGTAAGGGTCAGGGCAGATAGCTGCTGGTATGATGCCTCGCGCCGCCGTCGCGTCCCGCGTGCCCACCGCCGGCACCAGGCCGCCCTTCAGGCTACGCGCACCAGGGCGGATTCCAGCGTCACGTCCAGATGGACCGGGTTGTGCAGCGTGTTGGCAACCGGTGACCACAGCGTGGCGTGCCGCACCAGCGCCTCAAGCGCCTCGTGCGGCGCATCCGCATCCATCCTGACCAGCACGCTAATGGCCTCGAACCCGATGGTGTGCGGGTTCAGGTTGCCCGCGCCCCACACCGCCGTGGTGTTGAGGTCGGCCGCCAGCTCCAGTTCCAGCGACCGGATCGGGATGCCCCGCGCCAGCGCGTTGGCGTGTATCCCGACCGAAAGGCAGGACCCGAACGCCGCCAGCAGCGCCTCCGAGGCATTGGGGGCGTTGGCTTCCCCCAACAGGCCCGCCGGTTCGTTCTCCATGACAGGCTGGGGCGGCAGGTTGCGGATGTAGTTCAGTTGGCTCAGGCGGCCCTGTGCCACGGTGCGGCACCGGAGCGTGCGGGAGGCGGATGGATCGGCCTTGCCATGGGACACCAGGGCTGCAAGCTGCTGGCCAACTGGCAATAAAGTTGGCGGTGCGGCCGGCTTGGGGGGCTTCGGCAATTGGCGTCCTCCACGGTTCCTGGTTCGGCACGCAGCCGGTTGCTGCCGTCTGGCACGGCACCTCATTGGCAGGCAGCCGCGGCGCCTGGTATGCAGGGATGATCTTATACACCCCGGCCAATCCGCCCAGCGGACCAAACCTGGCGAGCGGGAATGCGCAAACGCGCGGAGGTCAGCCGATGCTCGACTGGGATGACTTGCGGTTCTTCCTGGCGCTGGCCCGGCACGGCAGCCTATCCGCCGCGGCCAAGGAACTGCACGTCGCGCAGTCCACCGTCGGACGCCGGCTGGCCTCATTGGAGGCAAGCCTGGGCGTGCGCCTGCTCAACCGCACGCCGGAGGGCTACGTGCCCACCCAGGCCGGCGACGGCGTCCGCACCCATGCGGAGCGCCTTGAGGCCGAGGCCCTGTCGTTGGAGCGCGACGTGGGCGGACGGGATGTGCGCATGGCCGGCCTTGTGCGCGTGACCTGCGCCGAGACGGTGGCGACGCACATCCTTGCACCTGGCCTCGCCACCCTGCACCGGAAGGAGCCCGACATCATGGTCGAGCTGATCCCCAACCCGCGGGAGCTGAGCCTGTCCATGCGGGAGGCCGACATCTCGGTGCGGCTGCGCCAGCCCGACCAGCACGACCTCGTCGTGCGCCGGATCGGGACCATCGCCTTCGGGCTGTATGCCTCGCCGGGCTACCTGGACTGCCACGGCGGGCCGGACTTCGCGGACGGGTGCGCCGGCCACCACCTCATCACCCAGTCCGAGGACATCGAGGACGTGACGCAGACCGACTGGCTGACGGACCGTGCGCCCCGTGCGCGGGTGGCCCTGCAGACCAGCAGCCATGAGGCGGCGGTGGCAGCGACGGTCCACGGCGGCGGCCTGGCCTGCCTAGCGCGGTTCCGCGCCGACGGGGAGGCCGGGCTGCGACGGCTGCCGGCGCCGCTCCCCGTCCCAGCCGCCAGGATTTGGCTCGTGGTGCACAGAGACAACCGGGCGACGCCAAGGATCAGGGTGGCCCTGACGCACATCACCGAGTGCGTCCGCCAGCTTGCCCCGAAGCTGTGTCCGGTTGATGCCGTGGAGGAGGATGCCGAGGCTGCCCCCGAGCAGGCCAAAGCCTGACCGTCAGGGCGCCCTGCGGCAGCGGGGACGCACAATAGTTGCAGAGGGGACGAAGCGGCAGATATGCCGTCCCGGCTGCGAGATCGCCTGCCGCCGCGGGGCTTTGTCTGCACCCCTGCAATCGGGCCGCCTGCGCGTTTCCGCATTCCCGCTGTCCGGCGTTGGTTCGGGCGTGGGACCGCGTGGAATGGCATGGTCCCTGGGCGGGTGCCGATCGGTCCCGGGAAGGGATCACGTCATGAGCAGTTCGAGACCGGGAAGCCCGACCTGGGCAGGGATGCCGGACGGCGCCGAGGTGTTGCCCGTGGCGCCGGCATCTTCAGACGACAGCGAGGCGGCCGGCCTGCGGGACCGCTGGATGCGGGCCGAGGCCGAGATCGCCAACGTCAGGACGCGCGCCCGCCGGGATGTGGACGATGCCCGCCTCTATGCGGTGCAGAGGTTCGCCGCCGATGTGGTCGAGGGCGTGGAGAACCTCCGCCGCGGCCTGGACAGCCTGCCGCCGCCGGCGCCCGGCGAGCCAGCGTCCGTTACCAGCATGCGCGACGGCTTCGAGGGCGTCGAGCGGGGCTTTGTCGCGCTGCTCGCGCGCAACGGCATCGAGCGTGTGGAGGCCGTGGGCGTCCCGTTCGATGCCGCCCTGCACCAGGCGATGGCCGAGCAGGAGAGCACGGCGCCGCCGGGCACGGTCGTGCACGCGCACTCCGCGGGCTGGACGCTGCACGGGCGGCTGCTGCGCCCGGCGATGGTCGTGGTCGCCAAGCCCCATCCCATACCAGCCGATGCCCATCACCGGCACCGGGCACCAGACAACCAGCATTTTGAAAGACAGGCACCATGAGCAAGGTCATCGGCATAGACCTCGGCACTACCAACTCCTGCGTCTCCGTCATGGAAGGTGGGGACGCCAAGGTCATCGAGAACGGCGAGGGCGCGCGGACCACGCCCAGCATGGTTGCGTTCGCCGACAACGGCGAGCGGCTGGTCGGCCAGGCCGCAAAGCGCCAGGCCGTCACCAACCCGTCCAACACGCTGTATGCCATCAAGCGCCTGGTCGGACGCCGCTACGACGATCCGATGGTGGCGAAGGACAAGACCCTGGTCCCTTACGCCATCATTCCCGGCGGCAACGGCGACGCCTGGGTCGAGGCACGGGGCGAGAAGTACTCCCCCAGCCAGGTCAGCGCCTTCATCCTCGGCAAAATGAAGGAGACGGCGGAGGCATACCTTGGCGAGAAGGTGACGCAGGCCGTCATCACCGTCCCCGCCTACTTCAACGACAGCCAGCGCCAGGCGACCAAGGACGCCGGCAAGATCGCCGGGCTGGAGGTGCTGCGCATCATCAACGAGCCGACGGCGGCGGCGCTGGCCTACGGGCTGGAGAAGCAGCACACCGGCAAGATCGCGGTCTATGACCTGGGCGGCGGCACCTTCGACGTGTCGGTGCTCGAGATCGGCGACGGCGTGTTCGAGGTGAAAAGCACCAACGGCGACACCTTCCTGGGCGGCGAGGACTTCGATTTCCGGGTGATCGGCTACCTCGCCGACGAGTTCAAGCGCAGCCAGGGCATTGACCTGCGGACCGACAAGCTGGCGCTGCAGCGGCTGAAGGAAGCCGCGGAGAAGGCGAAGATCGAGCTGTCCTCGGCCAAGGAGACCGAGATCAACCTGCCCTTCATCACCGCCGATGCCTCCGGGCCGAAGCACCTGGTGGTGAAGCTGTCCCGCGCCAAGCTGGAAAGCCTGGTGGATGACCTGATCGAGCGGACCATGGAGCCGTGCCGGGCCGCGCTGAAGGATGCCGGGGTGACGGCGGCGGAGATCGGCGAGGTGATCCTCGTCGGCGGCATGACGCGGATGCCCAAGGTGGTGGAGGCGGTGAAGGCATTCTTCGGCCGTGACCCCGCCCGCAACGTGAACCCGGACGAGGTCGTCGCCATCGGCGCCGCGATCCAGGGCGCGGTGCTCAAGGGCGACGTGAAGGACGTGCTGCTGCTCGACGTGACGCCGCTGAGCCTAGGGATCGAGACCCTGGGCGGCGTGTTCACCCGGCTGATTGACCGCAACACCACGATCCCGACCAAGAAGAGCCAGACCTTCTCGACCGCCGACGACAACCAGAGCGCCGTCACCATCAAGGTGTTCCAGGGCGAGCGCGAGATGGCGGCGGACAACAAGCAGCTCGGCAACTTCGACCTGACCGGCCTTCCGCCTGCCCCGCGCGGCGTGCCGCAGGTGGAGGTGACGTTCGACATTGACGCGAACGGCATCGTTGCCGTGCAGGCCAAGGACAAGGCCACCGGCAAGGAGCAGCAGATCAAGATCACCGCCAGCGGCGGGCTGTCGGACGCGGACATCAAGCGGATGGTGCGGGAGGCCGAGACCAATGCCGTGGCGGACAAGGGGCGCCGGGCGTTCGTCGAGGCCAAGAACCACGCCGGGGCGATGATGCACCAAGTCGAGAAGACGCTGGCCGATCATGGCGCCCAGGCCGGCGCCCCGCAGCGGGCCGAGGCGGAGGCAGCGGTGGCCGCGGTGCGCGCCGCCCTGGCGGGCACCGACGAGGCCGCGCTGAAGCAGGCGTCCGAGCGTCTGACTCAAGCCGCGATGAAGCTTGGCGAGGCCGTGCAGGCGGCCGGGCAGCCCGGCGATGCGACGGCACCCGGCGGACCCGGCGCCCACCCGGACGAAAAGGTGGTGGACGCCGAATTCGAAGAAGTCGCGGATAAGCGGAAGTCTGCATAGGGCACCTCCCGGTAGAACGGCGCTGTTTGATTGGGACGCCCGCCGCAACAGGACAGGGGACTCTATGGCAACCATGATGCACGCGGCCGTCGTCACCGGTTTCGGCAAGCCCCTGGCGTTCCAGGACTGGCCCATCCCCACGCCCGGCCCCGGCCAAATCCTGGTCAAGACCGAGGCGTGCGGGGTCTGCCACACCGACCTCCACGCCGCGCACGGCGACTGGCCGCTGAAGCCCACCCTGCCCTTCATCCCCGGCCATGAGGGGATCGGCCGGGTCGCTGCCACCGGCGCCGGCGTCACCATCGTCAAGGAGGGCGACCGGGTGGGCGTGCCCTGGCTGTATTCGGCCTGCGGCCATTGCGAGCACTGCCTCCAAGCCTGGGAGACCGTATGCGGCGAGGCGCAGTTCGGCGGCTACACCCGGAATGGCGGCTTTGCCGAGTATATCCTGGCCGACCCCAACTACGTCGCGCACATCCCGGACGGCTTGCAGCCGCGGGAGGCCGCGCCGCTGATCTGCGCCGGCATCACCAGCTACAAGGGTATCAAGGTCGCCGACGTGCGGCCCGGTGAGTGGATCCCCGTTTCCGGCGCGGGCGGGCTGGGCCACCTGGCGATCCAGTATGCCAAGGCGATGGGCCTGCAGGTCTGCGCCGTGGACACCGACGGCGGCAAGCTGGCCCACGCCACGCACCTGGGCGCCGACCTGGTGGTGAATGCCACCGCGCCCGATGCCGTGGAGGCCGTCAGGCGCGGCACCGGCGGCGGCGCGCATGGCGTGCTGATCACCGCGCCCTCGCTCGGCGCGTTCAAGCAGGGCATCGGCATGGCCAGGAAGCGCGGCACCTGCGTGCTGGTCGGGCTGCCGCCGGGCGACTTCCCGGTGCCGCTGTTCGACGTGGTGGCCAACTGCATCACCATCCGCGGCTCGTTCGTCGGCACGCGCGAGGACATGGCGGAGACGCTGGCCTTTGCCGCCCAGGGCAAGGTCCACGCCGATATCGAGTTGCAGCCGCTATCGGCCATCAACAGCGTGCTGGACCGGCTGGAGCATGGGCAGGTGCCGTCGCGGGTCGTGCTGGAGTTCGGGGCGGAGGCGGCATGATGGACGGGGCAACGGCAACGCGGCAGTTGGACGCCGGCAGGTCCGGCACGTTCCGGATCGGCGGCGGCATAACCGTCAACCGGCTCGGCTTCGGCGCGATGCGGCTGACGGGCGCAGGCGTCTGGGGCGAGCCTGCCGACCGCGCGGAGTGCCTGCGGACGCTGCGGTGCCTGCCGGAACTGGGCGTGACCCTGGTTGACACGGCGGACTCCTATGGACCCGACGTGTCCGAGCACCTGGTCCATGAGGCGCTGCATCCCTACGGCAATATCCTGGTCGCCACCAAGGGCGGGCTGACGCGCACCGGGCCGGGCGAGTGGCACCCGGTGGGACGGCCCGAATACCTCCGGCAGCAGGCCCTGATGAGCCTGCGCTTCCTCGGGCTGGAGCAGATTGGCCTGTGGCAGTTGCACAAGATTGATCCCAGGGTGCCGCGCGAAGAGCAGTTCGGGGCTATCAGCGCGCTGCTGGACGATGGCCTGATCCGCTACGCCGGCCTCAGCAACGTGTCGGTCGAGGAGATCGAGGTCGCCCGGCAGGTGTTCCCGGTGGCGACGGTGCAGAACCGCTTCAACCTGACCGACCGCACCAGCGAGGGCGTGCTTGATTACTGCGAGGCGCAGGGCATCGGGTTCATCCCCTGGTTCCCACTGGCCTCGGGCAGCCTGGCAAAGCCTGGCCCGCTGCTGGACGGCGTGGCGAAGGCCCACCATGCGTCGCCCGGCCAGGTCGCGCTGGCCTGGCTGCTGCGGCGCAGCCCCGTGCTGCTGCCGATCCCGGGCACCTCGCGCGTCGCGCACCTGGAGCAGAATGTCGCGGCGGCAGATATCCTTCTGTCTGACGAGGAGTTCTTGGCCCTGGACCGCGAGGGCCGGGCGGCATCCCAGCAGGGCTGATCCCGCGCCGACGTTTACCGCCTATGGAGATGCTGCCATGCTCGACCACCGGGACAGCCACGGCCAGGACGGCGCAACCGACGGCATGGGACAGGCCGCGTCCGTAGCAGCCCAGGGCCTGGCGGCCATCACGGACCCCATATGCGGCATGACGGTGGACCCGGCCACCTCGAAGCACCTCTTCGAGCACGCGGGCACGGCCTACCACTTCTGCTCCGCCGGGCGCCGGTCGAAGTTCGAGGCGGACCCAGCGAAGTACCTGGCGCCCCAGCCAGCGGCAGCCCAACCCCAGCCGGCGGTAGCCTAACCCAAGCCAGCGGCAGCCCCGGCCAAGCCCGGCGCCATCTACACCTGCCCCATGCACCCGCAATCCGCCAGGCCGGTCCCGGCAGTTGCCCAATCTGCGGGATGGCGCTGGAGCCGGCCGTTGTCACGGCGGAGGCCCCGCCCAACCGGGAGCTGGCCGACATGACACGCCGGTTCTGGATCGGGTTGGTTCTCGCCCTGCCCGTGTTCGTCTTGGAGATGGGCAGCCACGTCCCGGCACTCGGGCTGGAGCGCCTGGTGCCCATGCAGGCGTCCATCTGGATACAATTTGTCCTGTCCACGCCGGTCGTCCTCTGGGCAGGCTGGCCGTTCTTCCAGCGCGCCTGGGCGTCCCTCGTCACACGCCACCTGAACATGTTCACCCTGATCGCGCTCGGGACCGGGGCGGCCTACCTGTATAGCCTGGCTGCCCTTCGCGCTGGGCCTGTTCCCTGCGGGCTTCCGCGGCATGGGTGGCACGGTCGCAGTCTATTACGAGGCGGCTGCCGTCATCACGGTGCTGGTGCTGCTCGGCCAGGTCCTGGAGCTTCGCGCACGCGGGCAGACCGGCGGCGCCATCCGCGCCTTGCTGAACCTGGCGCCCAAACTGTCGCTACGCGGCGACCGCCGGCGGGTCGCCCCGGCACAGCATATGGCGATTGCAGTTGGCGTCGCATGGCTTCGGCACGGGCACGAAGGCCTCGACGCCATTGTGCGCCAGCGCTTCGATATCGTCGAGCTTGGCGAAGTCGCCGTCGGCGAGATGTTGGCCGGGTCGTTCGTCATGCTGCTCGGCCAGCGCGTCGCTCATCGTCGCCATCTTGCCCATGTCGGAGCCGGTGTTGTCGACCGAGACGGCCGCAATGGCGGTGCTCTCGGTGTCGGCGGCAAACTGGACGTTGAAGGCC
>JAABUU010006778.1_pt1 | contig 12114 bp, 16 predicted proteins | sample 5559301 | NCBI WGS metagenome assembly JAABUU01 (sample SAMN10711884, study PRJNA513360) | rock metagenome | isolation source: Antarctica rocks | place: Antarctica: Victoria Land, Richard Nunatak white
GCGGAAACCATCTTGGCCAGCGTTCATGTGCGAGCGCGACAACGGGCCGGACATATGAACGCAAGCGATCTGATCAAACCACCGCCAAACCTTGCAAGGAGGGGGCCGTCCACATATGACGGACAGGCAGATGCACTGGCCGGAAGGTGGATGAAGCGGACGCCCTGCCCTCAAGTGGCCACTCAGCGGTGAGTTGCGGCATCGACTCTTGCCAGCTTCTGAACGAGGAAGCAGGCAACTGAGACACGCTCAGGCGGCCTGCACATCTGCTGTCGGCATCAAGATGCGCGACCGTCGCTTTCCCCAAGCACCCGCTCAACCACGTCCAGCAACTCGAACAGCTTGAACGGCTTGCGCATGAAGGTAACATAGCCCGAACACCGCTCGGCGACGACCGCCTCGGGCATCGAACTCATCATCACGACCGGGATGCCCCGAAGGACGGGGTTGGCCGCCATCGCGCCCAGCATCGCTGCGCCGTCCATCACAGGCATCATGTAGTCGCAGAACACCAGTTGTGGCTGCTCCCGGGCCAGCAGCTCCAGCCCGTCCCTGCCGTTCATGGCGGTCAGCACCTGGTAGCCCTCGTCCGTCAGCACGGCGTCGAACAGCTCCGCGATCCCGAACTCGTCCTCCACCACGAGCACCGTCGCCATGGTCAGCCCCCCTGCCCGGACGCCGGTTCCTGCCGGGGCGCGCCGTCCTCCCGGCGCGGGCTGGCCAGGGCCGCGCCGGCGTCGGCGAGCGTCCCTTCGATGCGCAGGCCATGGCCGGTGGTGACGTACTCGTACAGCGACGGGTCGAAGTCGCCGTTGCGGACTTTGAGGACCGAGACCATGCGGTGCAGGCGCGCGCCCATCTCCACGTAGCGCATCAGAATCAGGTTGTCGGACGGGACCGTGAGGTCCCGGACCGGCTCCCGGATGTAGGGGCCGGTCATGTCCGGCACGGTGAGCGTATAGACAGTCGTGACCCCGAGCGCCCGCAGCTCGTTCATCAGCGCGGTCAGGTACTGGTTCAGGCGCGCCGGCTCGACCGCGGCGCTCTGGAAGGCGCCCAGGCCGTCAATGACCAAGCGCCGCACGCCCCGGCGGCGCACGTTCTCCAGCAGGCGCTCGCCATAGGCGTCCAGCAGCCCGTCGGTCGGCGGCTGCCACAGCACCTCGGCCACGCCGCTGTCGAGCAAGGCGCCCAGCGGCGGGCACACTCTGTCCACCTTGAGGCGCAGGCGTCCTGGCGTTTCGTAGAAGCCGAAGAACAGGCCCGGCTCGTCCGCGCCGCACTGCGACAGGAACTGCAGCCCGAGCGTCGTCTTGCCCACCCCGGACGGTCCCATGACCATCGTGGTGGACGCCGCGGGCACGCCGCCGCCCAGCATGGCGTCCAGCCGGTCCACGCCGCTCGGCACCGTCCCGGCCGCGTCCGGGTCGGGGCGCGACGGATGGGCCAGCAGCGTCTCGATCCGGGGATAGACGACCAGGCCGTCCCCGGTGATCCGGAAGGCGTGGCGGCCGCGCAGGTAGTTGGTGCCGCGCAGCTTCACCACCTGCAGGGTGCTCTCGGACGACCAGCCAAGCAACTGGTCGCTCAGCTCCACGATGCCGTCCACGATGGTGTACTCCGGCGTTTCCTTCACGCCCATGGCGCTGCTGAGCAGGAACATCGTGCAGTCGGTCGCGATGGCAACGCTTTGCAGTTCGTGGACGAACTCGTTGAAGTCCTGCTCCTCGGACGCCCTGCGCTGCACAGTGGCGAAGCCGTCCAGGATCAGGATGGTCGCCTTGTGCTTCGTGACCTCCCGGCGCAGCAGGTCGCGCAGGGCGGGATAGCCGTCCGCCTTCAAGGTGCCGAAGCCGTTGAGGTAGCTGACCTGGTCGGGGATTTTCGACGCGTCGAAGAACGACATGCCGCCCAGGTGCTGCATCATGCGACCGTGGTACTCGGCAAGCAGGGTGGTGTAGAGCGCCTGCCCGCCTTGTGCGGCGTGGTTGAAGGCGATCTGGTTGCCGAGCGTCGTCTTGCCGGTGCCGGGCGTGCCCTGGATGATATAGACGCCGCCTGCCAGGAAGCCGCCACCCAGGATGGTGTCCAGGCCTGGCACGCCGGTCGGCACCCGGCTAAGGCTTGTGGCGTTGGCGCCGCTCACGAGGACGCCTGCCCTGGATGTTGCGGCAATTTCACGGTGAACAGGGCGCCCCCGCCCGGGGTTTCCCCGACTGCGACCGTGCCGCCCATCGCCTCCGCAAGCTGGCGCACGACCCATAGGCCGACGCCGAAGCCGCTGCGCCGCTCCCCTGGCCCGACCGCCCGCTCGAAGCGCCCGAACACCCGCGCCCGGTCAGCGGCAGATATTCCGCCCCCATGGTCACGCACCTGAATACATACTTCTTCTCCGCGCATTTCGGCCGAAAGCTCGATTGGTGACCTGCCGCCATACTTGATGGCATTGGCAACCAGGTTGTCCAAGATCTGCTCAGTGGCCAGGCGGTCCCAAGTGACCGGAAGGGTATCAGGCCCGGTCACGGTGATCGGGCTGCCGGCACGCCGGGCCGCGTCGGCGGCATCAGTGGCCACGTCGTGCAGCAGGGCGATGATGTCGAGCGTTTCCAGTTCGAGTTGCAGCTTGCCGCTGGTAATGCGCGACACGTCGAGCAGGATGCCCGCGCGCTTCATGTAGTGGCGCATCGCGTGCTGGACACGCTCAAGCCTCAGCTTCACCTGGTCTGGCGGGTAACGGCCTGCCGTGACCCCGTTCAACAAAAGCTCGATCTGGCCGATGATCGGCTGCATGGGGTTGCGCAGCTCGTGCGCGGCGACTGCTATGAACATGTCGCGCGCCTCGACTGCCGCGGCCAGTTCGCCATTCTGGCGGCGGAGCCTTTCAACCTCGCCGTCTTCGGAGGCCGCAGCAGTCACAAGTCGCTGCGCCTTCAACCCCGCCATGCAGATCAACCCCATGTCATTACGCAACTGACAGTGGCAGAATGGCACAATCAGTGCAAGAAAGGGTATGATGGTCAGTCCAGCACAGCTCCGGGCGGCGCGCGCCTTCCTTGACTGGAACATGGAGCGGGCCGCCGAGGAAGCAGGCATCCACCGGCGGACGATGGTCCGCCTGGAGAATGACGCCGGCTACGTCGAGCGCCAGCCGGCCAGTCTCAGGCGGCTGGTCGAAGCGTACCGTGCGCGGCACATCCTCTTGGAAGGCGAGGGCCTGTCCATCGCCGGCTGTTGTTAGACGAACAGGGGCACCTTACGCAGGGTTGACCAACGACAACCGGGCCTCGGCAGCAGAGATGCTGGGGCTGAGCCGGCAAAGTCTCTACGTGAAGCTGCGCTGCTACGGCATCGGCGACCTCACAGCGGCAAGCCCGGCATAGTCGGCCGTGAGATGCCCTTCTCCTCAACGCACCGTGCAAGAGCCCGACATGATGGCAGGGCGGCTCCTTGAGACATTGCGGCCAGGCGATGGTGATGGGGCGCCGCGTCGGCTTGGGAGAGGACTACGGGCAGCACAAGGCGCACATGCCGCGATGCCCATTTGTCCTAATCCCCCTTGCGTTCGGGCAATATGGGCAGAGATGATGGCAGGCATGCCGCCGGTGGCGATACGTGTGCTCGACTGGTCTGCACTGGACGTCCAACACCGTTCGCGGCGCTTTTCCTACATGCCGCGCGTGTGGGCCATCGCCTGAGTGGAGGAATGCAAGGAATGCAAGGGATGCAGCCAGACAGCCGCCCGGTATCGCAGTTGAAGGAAGATACCTCAGCGTCCGGAGATGCCTCTTACTGGCCGCGTATGCTCCTCATTCAACGCTGGCGGCGCATCGCGTGGCTCGTGTGCCTGTTCCTCGCTCTGTGGGCACTCTTGTTCATCCTGCTCGACCCTGGGTTCCAGCACCCGTCGACTGTCATGGTCGTCGAGTCCATGTTCGCCTTCATCGTGGCCGTTGTCGCCGGGGTCAGCTTTCTTACGTTCCGGCTTCGGAAATAGCCGCTACTGCGCGTCACTTGAGGCATACGGGATTCCAGCTCTGGCTGTTGCAGACCACGCCTTCGACCGTGGCGAGTGGGCCAGTGGCTGTGTGGGGCGAGGCAAGTTCCCACCACCGTGAACAGTAGGCGCGGACTGGAAAGCGGTTCTGCTGTTTCAGATATCGGGGGGCTGATGCTGCAACTCGTGACCGTTATCGTTGTCGTGCTGTTTGTCATACCGGGGTTGTTGTATTGGGCGGGGTCTGCGGCCCGACGCCGCATTGGGAAGGCACCGGGCTGGATCAGTCGTCCGATCGGGCGCAAGGCCACGAGCGAGATGACCGAACCGCCCGGAAAGGACCCGGCGTGACCGCGCAATACCTCATCCTCGCCGTTGTCCTCGCTTTCACGTTGAACCATGCCAACCGGTTCGTCCGGGCTGCCGGGACGCTGCTGGCCGCCATCGGGCTGGCGTTCATCGTCCTCTCGATCGTCTTGGCTGACCTGGACGGCACGTTCGCCGCCCTGCCGGCCGGGTTGGGAGAAGCCGGGCCACTGCTGCTCAACGCTCAGGCCGTCATCGCGTCCGTAGCCGTGCTGTTCCTGCTGTGGGCGGCATGGCAACAGGTGCGGCGTCCCGTAGCCGTGCCCGTATCGTGGCGGAACACCGGCGATGCCTTTGGGCTGGTATCGCGCTATGCCCACTGGGCGTCGGCGGTGCTCATCCTCTGCCTGGTGCCGATGGGGCTGTTCATGAGCATCCTGCCGGAGGGTTCTCCTGACCGCGAGGTATTCATGGCGGTGCATCAAACACTGGGCGTTACCGTCCTGGTCCTTGTGCTGCTGCGCCTCACTTGGTTGCGCCGAAGCGCTCCCCCGCCGCTGCCAGCGGACCTGAAGCTGTGGGAACGGCGCCTGGCCGGCGCCCTGCATCCGGTGCTGTATGGGCTGGTCCTGGGGCTGCCGGTCACCGGCCTGCTGTTGAGCCTGTTGCAGGGCGGGCCGCTGGAGATCTATGGCTGGATGGTGCCGCTACCGGCCGGTGTGGGCCGTGGGGCCTGGTCGGTGTGGGCGGTATTGCACAACCAGGTCCTGCCCGTTCTGTTCTACGGGGTCATTGCCATGCACCTCGGCGCCGTGCTGAAGCATCACTTCCTGGCGCGGCGCCCGGCCGATGTCCGGCGGATGCTGCGGTAGCACGCTGCGCCGGACCGGAGAAGGCAGACGCATGACGCCATATCAGGCGCCGACCGTCATTGTGACCGGCGCATCGTCGGGCGTGGGCCTGCACGCCACGAAGGCGCTGGTGGACCGCGGCTGGCATGTGGTGATGGCCTGCCGCGACCTGGTGAAGGCTGGGTCAGCTGCCGCCAGCTTGGGCACCCCGCCCGCCGGCGTGACCCGGCTGCACATCGACCTGGGCTCGCAAGCAAGCGTCCGCGGCTTCGTGGACGCCTTTCGCGCCACCGGCCTGCCGCTGCATGCGCTGGTGTGCAACGCGGCGGTCTACCTACCCTTGCTGAAGGCACCCGCACGCTCGCCAGAGGGCTACGAGCTCAGCGTGGCCACCAACCACCTCGGCCACTTCCTGTTGAGCCAACTGCTGCTGCCTGCCCTGCAGTCGGTGGAAGGTCGCGCGCCGCGGCTGGTGACGCTGGGCACCGTGACGGCCAATTCCGAGGAGTTCGGCGGCAAAGTGCCGATCCCGGCGCCGGCCGACCTGGGGGCGCTGCAGGGGCTGGAGGCTGGGTTCCAGGCGCCGGTGTCCATGATCGACGGCAAGGCGTTCAAGGCCGGCAAAGCCTACAAGGATAGCAAGCTGTGCAACATGATCATGAGCCGGGAGTTCCACCGCCGGCACCACGGCACCACCGGTGTGGTGTTCAGCACGCTCTACCCGGGCTGCGTCGCCGAAACGGCGCTGTTCCGCGACGCGCCGAAGCTGTTCCGGAAAGTGTTTCCCTGGTTCCAAAGAAACATTACCAAGGGCTATGTCTCGCAGCCCCTGGCAGGAGACCGTGTGGCACAGGTGGTGGCGGACGCCGGGTTCGAGCAGTCCGGCGTGCATTGGAGCTGGGACAACCGGCAACGGAAGGACGCTGCAGCCTTTGTACAGAGCCTGTCCGCCAAGGCGAGCAACGAGGCGCACGCTGCCCGGCTATGGGACTTGAGCACTGCCCTGGTGGGGATCGTGACGTAATGTGGAGTGCCAGCGATTGGGCGCGACGGCTGGCGCCGCTCACGGTCGTGCCGATCCGTTCGGCCATGCACCTGCGCCGGTCCCGCTACGTCGGGCTGCCAAGACGCATTTCCAGAGATAGAGTTCATACACCTTGCAGCACCGCAGAATGTGCGTTTTGGCCACCGCATCCAACATAGGCAACGAGCGTTCCGCTGTCCGCCAGGGTTCGTTTGACGGACAGCTAGAGCACCACGACGCCGCTGTGCTTGGCTTTGCGCTCCGGCTCGACATGGATGCTGATGACGGCGCTGCCCAGGTTCTTCCGCAACGCCCCCTCGATGCGGTCGCAAATCTCGTGCGCGTCCTCGACCGCCATGCGCCCGGGTACGACCAGATGGAACTCGACGAAGGTCACGCTGCCCGCCGTCCGCGTCCGCACGTCGTGCGCCTCGATGGCCCCATCCGCGTTAGCTGAGATGATGCGCCGCATCTCGGCCACTGCGTCGGTGTCGGCCACCTCATCCATCAGCCCACCGACTGACTCGCGCACCATCCCGTAGCCTGCCCAAAGGATGTTGAGCGCGACCAGCGCAGCGACTGCGGGATCCAGCCACAGCCACCCTGTTAGGGGCACCAGCGCGAAGCCGACCAGCACCGCGCCCGTGGTCCACACGTCAGTCATGACGTGTTTGCCGCCTGCGACCAGGGCAGGCGACTTCCACGCCCACCCGCTGCGGATCAGCACCAGCGCCCAAACGAGGTTGATGGCCCCAGCGGCACCGTTCAACGCAATGCCAAGGAACGGCGTGTTGGGCGCGTGGGGGTGTTGCCAGCCCAGCCACGCCTCGCGCCCGATGGCGAGCGCAGTCACCAGCACGAGCGCACCCTCGACCACGGCACTGAGGTACTCGGCCTTGTTGTGTCCATAGGGATGGTTGGCATCGGCAGGCTGCTCGGCGAACCAGAGGGCCACCAGTGCGCCGACTGCCGCGACGACGTTGATGACCGTTTCAAGCGCGTCCGAGTAGAGGGCGACGCTCCCGGTCACCCAGTAGGCACCGGCCTTCATGGCAAGGACGACAATGCTGACGCCCAAGCTGCCCCAAGCGACCCTGAGGCTGCGGCTCATCCCATTCTCCTTCAAATCAGCGTCAGCGCAGCAGCAGCTTGGGAGCGGCTTCGACGTCAAGGCTGGCGAAGACCACCGCCGCCGTCCAGCACGCCAGTGACAGTCCCCCTGCGACACGGGCGGAGGGCGGCATTCGCCCCTCGGCAGCAAGCGCCGCGACATAGCCCGCGCGATGGAACATGGCGGCGTTCGCCAGGCCCAGCGCGATGGCGAGGAGCTTGGGCGCCCAATAGGCGTGCGTGCCGACGCGGACCGGGGCGTAGAGGAACAGCGACACGCCGGTAGCCGCCGCAACGGCGAACGTCACCCACAGCCAGGGCAGGACGTGCTCGGCAAAGGACCGCAGCGGCACGGTCCCTCGCCAGCCCATGAGCCGGAAGTCGAGCAGGCCGATGCCGCCGAAGAAGGCTCCCATCGCAACGATGTGGACGGTCCGGATCACGTAGTGGAACGGCTGGAGCGCGAAGTGGTAGGGCCGCCAATCCAGGGCGGCGAGCGCCTGGACCGGGATGCGGAAAGGGTCGAAAAGGCTGGGATCGGCCATGGCTGTGACGTGCTCGCGTTCGGGGCGGGCCGCCCAGGGCCAACCATTCGCCCCTTGTTATTGCGAACGCCTCGCATTATCAAGATGTCGCACGAGCATGGAACATACGATGACCCGCATCGCAACCTCACGTCTGCTGGCCCTGGCGGCCATCCTTGCCTTCGCATCCGGGACGCCTGCGTCCGCGGCCGAGCCTGTGCGTCTCGTCATCAAGGACCACCGCTTCACGCCCGCCGAGGTCAGCGTGCCTGCGAACGAGCGGTTCCGCATCGAGGTGGAGAACCAGGACGCGACGCCCGCCGAGTTGGAGAGCACCGACCTGCGGGTGGAGAAGGTCGTCACCCCTGGCGGCAAGATCACCGTGATGGCCGGGCCGTTGAAGCCGGGCGTCTACACGTTCGCAGACGAGTACCACCCCGACACGGCGAAGGGCACCCTCACCGCCGTCGAGCAGCAGGCGGGGAAGTAGGGCCATGCTCGCGAGCCTGGTCATCGTTTTTCGAGAGGTCCTTGAGGCAGGGCTGATCGTTGGCATCGTGCTGGCCGCTACCCAGGGCATCGTGGGGCGCGGGCGCTGGCTGACGGGTGGCATCGGCGCGGGGGTCCTTGGGGCCGCGGTGATCGCCCTGTTCGCGGGTGCGCTGCAGTCGGCGTTCGCTGGTGCCGGTCAGGAGGTGTTCAACGCCTGCATCCTGATTGCCGCCGTGCTGATGCTGGGCTGGCACCAGATTTGGATGGCCTCGCACGGCCGGCAGATGGCAGGCGAGATGAAGGCCATGGGTCGCGACGTAGCGCTCGGCCGTCGCTCCCTCTTCGCCATGGCGCTCGTCGTCGGCGTTGCCGTGGTGCGCGAGGGGGCTGAGGTGGTGCTGTTCTTGTAGGGGATGACCCAACATTGCTGCTGTGAGCCGCAAGGTAGCGGCATCTCGCTGAGGTAAACTCTTGCGAGGCAGGGACACGAGACACTTTTTACGTCTCGTATGGGTTGCTCACAGCATTCCGAGACGCTCGGCTGAGCAGGTCCAGAGCCTACCGAGACGGATCATCCTCCCGTAGCCCCCTATAACGGCGGCGCAGCAGCCCGTTCAGGCGAGCTGCTCCCTGCTACTTTGCGGCTCACAGCACGAATGTTGGGTCGACCCCTGTTCGGGATGTACTACGGTATGCAAAGGACCGTGGGACACGTGTGATGCTCGCCGCGTTGACCGTTGACCCGGAGATGATCATTCAGCGTCGTAGATGTCACGCGCGTGTGGCAGCCGGTGAGAGCGCATCAATCACCGGGCAGCCTGCAACCTCGCCCGCATCGCACCCGCGAACCGCCTGTGCCAGTGCACGCTCCATCGCCTGCAGGTCTGCAATCCTTGCCCGTATGGCGGCAAGGTGCGCCGCTGCGATTTCGCGTACGTCGGCGCAGGCGTCCTGACCTCCGTTGGCCAGCATCAGAAGCGCGCGGACCTCGTCCAGCGTGAACCCGAGTTCGCGAGCACGCCGGACGAATGCCAGCCGCCCCACGTCCTCCGCCTCGTAGCGGCGGTAGGTGCCCCGCCGGGACGGCTTCGGCAGCAGGCCGATGCGCTCGTAGTAGCGCACCGTCTCGATGTTGCAGCCCGTCCGTCGCGACAGCTCGCCGATGGCGATGCCCTCGTGTCCCATGTCGCGGCCCTCCGAAAGCGCTTGAGTCTGTAGCTGCTACAGACTGTAAGGGTTGGCCCTGCCCATCCGTCAAGGAGACCGCTCATGCCCTCCGATCTTCCCGCCGGGTCCGCTGAGACCGAGCCTGCAGCCCATGGCAGCGGGGCCGTGCTGCTCACGGGCAGCGGCCTCGCCGCGGCGTTCGCGGTGGCCTCATGCTGCGGCCTGCCCTTCATCCTCGCCACCTTCGGCCTTGGGACGGCCTGGCTATACAGCGTCGCTGTCCTCGCAGCGCCGCACCGGGTGGCTCTGCTCGCGGGCGCCGCCCTCTGCCTTGCGGGCGGGGCCGTTCTGCTGTGGCGCCAGCGCCGGACAGCTGCCCTTTGCGCGCCCGGAAGCGTTTGCACCAAGCCTGCGGTTCGTGGTCTGACCATGGCCGGCCTGCTAGCAGGCTTCGTGCTGCTCTACCTGGGTTACGCCTATGCTTGAGGGTGCGGTGATCCTGGAGTCCACCTTGACCTGCCCGCACTGTGGCACGGCCAAGACGGAAACCATGCCGACCAACGCCTGCCTGTTCTTCTACGAATGCACCGGCTGCGAGATGCTGCTCCGGCCGAATGCAGGCGACTGCTGCGTGTTCTGCTCATTCGGAACCGTGCCGTGCCCTCCCATCCAGGCTGACGGCGGTAAGGCATCCTGTTGCCGTTGACGCCGGCGCAGAACATTACCATTCGGTAGGATCACCCCAAACTGCACATCAAGCCCACAACCTCGATACGCCATGGGGCTACATAGCCTCTGGACAGCGGTAAGGACCACGGCCACACCACATGCTGAACAAAGGGCTGCCAAACTGGAGATCTCGATGAACAACACGCACACGTTTGCCTCATCCGCCGCCTCCGCCCAGCCAGCTGGGACGGCTGCGCCAGCCCGTGCCCAGGTGGTCGCGTCGGCCCTCGCCGTCGCCGCACTTGGGGTCACGCTGCTGTGGGGCGTCGGCTTCTCGCATGTCGAGGCCGCCCACAACGCAGCCCACGACACCCGGCACTCCAACGGGTTCCCCTGCCACTAGGACGCGCCATGACCATTCTTCGGCGCCTCGTGTTCGCCGCCGCCTGCGCCGGCCTGCTCACCGGCTTGCTCGTCACCGTCATGCACCAGGTCGGCACCGTGCCGGTCATCCTGCGGGCGGAGGTGTACGAACGCGCGGCCGACGCCGGGCACGCTGCCCAGCCGCCAGGGGTGGCGCACGACTATGCCGCGCACGACCACAAGGATCATGCCTGGGAGCCGCGCGACGGCCTGGAACGCACCGCCTACACCGCACTTGCCGACATCCTGGCCGCCATCGGTTACGGACTGCTGCTCGCCGCGGCGTTTGCGCTGCGGGGCAAGGAGGTCACATGGCGGGTGGGGCTGTGGTGGGGCCTGGCAGGGTTTGCCGCCTTCACCCTGGCGCCTGGGCTGGGCCTGCCTCCTGAAGTCCCGGGCATGGAAGCGGCCCCGCTGCTCAGCCGCCAAGTCTGGTGGGTAGCCACCGCAGCCCTGACAGGGAGCGGGCTGGCGCTGCTGGCCTATGGCAAGCAATGGGCATGGTCTGCAATAGCCTTGCTGCTGATCGCCCTGCCCCATCTGTGGGGCGCACCACAACCCACCGAACCCGGCAGCGCTGCTCCCCAAGCCCTGGCGCACGAATTCGTGGTGGCGGTGACGGTCGTGAGCTTCCTAACCTGGGCCGCGCTTGGCAGCTCAACGGCCTACTTCTACCAGCGGTTCAGCACCGCCTGAGCCGCAGCAGTCACATCGGCAACAACGCTTCGGGGACACCATGAGCGGACACGGGCACGACCATGCCGGCCATGACCATGCCACCCTGCAAGTCGAACACGGCGACCCAGCCCAGCCCTGCGCCCTCGCACCGGAGCATGTGATCTAGGCCGGGAAGGCCGGAGCGGGATGGTCGTCCTCTGGCTGCTCGCCTTCGCGGCTGGCGTAGCGCTGATCGTATGGGGTGCCGAAGCGTTCGCCGAACACCTCGGTCGCGCCTCGGTGCGGCTCGGCGTAAGCAGCTTCGCACTCGCTTTGTTGCTTGCTGGCGCCGAACCGGAGGAGCTGGCAACGGCAGTGGCCGCGTCGCTACGCGGCTCACCCGGCATCGCGCTTGGCGATGTGGTGGGCGCCAACGTGGCGATCTGCCTTGTGGCGCTTGGTGTGGGCGCCTGGATCACGCCGCTGCCGTTCCGGGCCGGCGTGATGCGCTACGCCCTGCTCGGCTTGCCGCTGGGCGCGGTCGGAGCTTGGTTCGCCTGGGATGGCGAGGTCGGCCGCGTCGAGGGCATGATCCTCGTGGCGCTGTATGCGCTCTACGTCGCCGTGATCTGGCGGGCGGAGCGCAGGCCGCCCGCGCTGGGCGAAGTTGGCGAGTTGGCAGAGGCGCAGGACGCGGCTGCGGCAGGGCACACCTCCCGATTCGGGCGGGATCTGGCCTTTGTGCTAGGCGGGGTCGCCGCGATGGCGGTCGGGGCCATGCTGCTGGTTGAAGCGGTGCAGCGCATCAGCGGGGTGGAGGCGACGCAGACCCGGCTTGGCCTCACCCTGGTTGGCTTTGCAACCGGCTTCGAGCTGGTCGTGCTCGCCTGGTCGGCG
>JAABUU010006780.1_pt1 | contig 12112 bp, 12 predicted proteins | sample 5559301 | NCBI WGS metagenome assembly JAABUU01 (sample SAMN10711884, study PRJNA513360) | rock metagenome | isolation source: Antarctica rocks | place: Antarctica: Victoria Land, Richard Nunatak white
TGAGGCGGTTTGAAGCCTCCCCCCGCAGGGCGACTCCGAAGGGCCAACCTTCATCGGCTGCACAGCACCGCCATCACCCACGATCACCTACTCATCGCGGCCTCCTGCGTTCGTGGCACACCAGGTATTGACAATTCCTCCACTGCCCCGCCGCAAGGTGTGCACCGTCTGAGGCGATGTAATCGGGAGTGTCCGAGAGATACTGTCTGTGTGCGGTTCATCGTCGTGCTATCGGTGGAGGGCCGGCTGCATGCCGCCTCCGCGTTGGCACTGCTTGCGGCCGGCGGTATGCTGCTGTTCGCTGCTCACCCTCCTGCTTTGGGGCGGCGGCTAAGGTGGGTGTACCCCTTCGCGCTGATGTTCGCCTCGCTGTCCAGCGTGCCGATGATGGTGGTTGATCTCAGGCTGCTCGACCCGCTGGCCGAGACATCGTCGTGTCTGGCGGCTGTGGTGCTGGCGGTGGCTGGGCGCCGCCGTCACGCCGCGGTGGAGGCTCAAGCGTGGGCGGTGCACGGCCGGTCCGGGCAGCGAGTCCGACGGCGCTAGCGGCCGGTGAGCTGTGGCGGCGGCCCGTCACCCGGACGCTTTATCTTTCGGTGGTAAAACCCAGGGTCTGGGGACGGACGTTGTTGGTGGCGGCCGTTACCTGCTGCGGGGGCCCGGCATGTCGGCAGGATGGTGCGCGTATGTCAGGGTGACTCTGGGGTTCGTCGTCTCGGAGGTCCGGTGCGAAGCCAGTCGGTAAAGGTGGCGTTCGCCGTGCGCGGGCAACCAGACCTGCCGGGGAACTGGGAGCTGGTCCGCGGCTATCTGCCAGGATGCTCCGTCACACGGCCCGCCGAGGGCAGTCGCCGTGAACGCCAGAGGAGGCATTTGCGTTGGCCGCTGGGTCACCTGGTGGGCTGCGGCTGCCAGAACGAGCAGGGTCAGCAGGCTGATCCCTAGCAGGATGGGACCGAAGCGTTGCTGCAGCCCGGCGGGGTGCACGACGAGGAGGACGATCTGGGCAACGTTGACGGCCCACAGTGTTGCCAGCAGCAGGCGACTACGACGCCTGCTCCAGCGCGCGATTCGCTGCAGGAACGCGTGCATTGGTAGTCCGGGGCGCGGTGTCCGCTGTGCGGACCCGTTTCCCCATCCTCCTTTCAATCCGCGCAGACGGGTCTCTCCTGTTCCATGTGTCAGACCCTGAGCACGTGCCGCCGTCCCTACGCCGGAAAGACCCCACAGGCTTAACCCCGGCACAGGGGTCCGCGGGACATGGCCTTCGCCGTGAAATGAGCGGCTCGGCTCTCCCATTGTGACTGTGACGAGGCTAGGCTGCATCGTTCTCTTACGCTACGGCCCGCGCTCTTGCTCCCTACAAAGTGGCTCTCGACACCCCGCTCGGCCGCCAAGGTCTCCCCGGACGACTGGGGCCTGCTACCCGGCGCTCCGGTACCTACCGGACGGGACTCACACCCGCCGGCCTGACACAGCTTTCAGGACGCACCATCGGCTTAGCCTAGCCCGACGAAGCTCAGCAGGGTCTGGCCGAGCAGGAGCAGGCTCATGCCGGCTACCGCGCACACGGCAACGGTGGCCACTACCCGGCGCACCGGTCCGTTGGCGGCCGTGCCCAGCAGGTCCTTGCGGTTGGCCAGGATCAGGATGTAGATCAAGACGATCGGGGCGACGATGCCCTGCAGAACCTGGGTGCCGATCAACAGTTGAATCAAGTTGACCGGGGTCATCGCGATGGCCGCGCCCAGGAAAACCTGGAAGCTGAAGAGGCCAAGGAACAGCGGGGCCTCGCGGAACCGTCGGGACACCGATCGTTCGACGCCGACGGCTTCGCTGATCGCGTACGCGCTGGACAGTGGCACGACGGCGCCGGCGAGGGCTGAGGCTCCGAGCAGCCCGAGCGCGAACAGCACCTCCGCGCCGGAGCCGGCGACCGGGCGCAGGGCTTCGGCGGCTTGTTTAGCGGACTCCAGCGGTCCTTGGCCACCGATCTCCGAGCCCGTCGCGATGATGATGGTGATGGAGATGACGCAGGCGAAGAGGGCACCGGTGACCGCGTCGAGCCGAACGTTGCGGTAGTCCGCAGGACTCGCGCCTCGGTCCACGACACCGGCGGCGGCGTACAGCTGCATGTAGGGGCTGACGGTGGTCCCGATCAGGGCCACCCCGAGCAGCAGGTAGTCCTTGTCGAGCCGGAAGTGCGGCAGCAGCAGGTTAGCGCCGACGTCCCCCCAGCGCGGATGGCCCATCACCATGGCGACCGGGTAGGCGAAGAACGCCAGCGACATGATCAGGAAGATCCGTTCGGCGTACCGGTAGGACCCGAAGATCACCAGCGACCAGATCACCACCGCCGCGATCGGGATGACGAGGTAGCGCGAGACGCCGACCAGCTCGAACGCTGCCCCGATGCCGGCGAACTCGGCGACCACCAGCCCGGTGTTCGCGAGCAGTACACAGAACAGCGCCACCCCGGTCAGCCGCAGGCTGAACTGCTCCCGGATCAACGCCGCCAGACCCTTACCGGTGTAGGTGCCGAGGCGGACCGACATTTCCTGAACGAGGACCAGCGCGACGGTCACCAGCACCATGAAGAACAACGTGCCGTACACGAATTGGCTACCGGCCGAGGCGTAGGTGGCGATCCCGGCGGCGTCGTTGCCGGCGTTCGCGGCGATCAGTCCGGGGCCGGCGATGGCGGCGTAGCCCAACAGCCGGCGTCCCGGGAGCCGGGCGAGCAGCCGGTCCCTGGCCGCACCCCGCCGTCCTGCGACCTGCCCCGGCTCAAGCTGGACGTCTGCGACCGCAGGGTCGGCCCCGTTCGGGGTCGCGTCGCCCGGGTGGTCGTCCGGTTTGGGGGCGGCGCCGGCGGCGGTGGGCGGGCTCATGACAGCAGCCGCGGAAAGTGCAGCCGGCTCTCACCGGCGCGCAGCGCGTCCACGACGTCGTCGGCCATGATCCGACCCAGCGGGCGCCCCTGGTCATCGACGACCACCAGGGACGACCGGCGGGAGTCGATCAGCCGCTCAGCGACATCGTCGACGTCCACGTCCACGTCCACGGTCAGCGGCCGCGCCTGACCTGACTGCGCCACCAGGTCCCCCACCGTCGCAGTGTCATCGGCGACGAACAGGTCAAACAGCGCGAGGTCTGCGAGCAGGTAACCGTCCTCGTCGAGGACCGCGACCGCGTCCACCTGGTCGCCGTGCTCCGCGATCGCCGCCAGCCTCGTCCGCAGCCGCGCGACGCTGTCACCGCCGGTGGCGAGTACCAGCGTGGAGGTCATAAATCCCCCCGCCCGGTCCTCCCGGTAGTCCAACAGCTGGGCTAGCTGGTCAGCCGTCGCGGCGGGCATCAGCTCCAACAGTTCATCCCGCTCACCCCTGCTCAGGTCGCGCAGCGCGTCGACCGCCTCGTCCGGCTCCATCGCCGCCACCAGCCCGGCGGCCTGCGACGGCTCGGACTCACGCAGCAGCGACTGCAGCTCGCCGGCGTCCATCTCCTCCAACGCGTCCGCGGCAGTACCCATGTCCAAGGACGCCAGAAGCTCCTGCCGCGCGGGCCGGCCTAGATCTTCCAGCAGGTCGGCCAGCTCGCCAGGCCGCAACCGGTGCAGCGCCTGCTGGCTGCCCCGCAGCTGCACGGTCGCCGGCCCGTCGGTGGAGTGTTCACTAAACGGGGCCACCGCATCCCAGTCGATGACCCTGTCCGGGGTGGGCCGGCGGCGGAACCGCCTGGGCCCGAGCCGGCGCAGCAGCGACTGCAGGCTCACGTCCACCCCAACCAGCAGCGCCCGGTCGCCGACCCAGGCCAGGAACAAGTCGGAAGCCCTGATCACCTGGACCCCGTCGACGTCGACCAGCTGGTGGTCGAGCACGTCCCGAGCCAACAACACCTCTCCCGGCCGGCGCGCGAAGTCCCGCAGGTCCAGCCTGGCGCTGCGCAGCATCACCCCGCCGTGCCCGACACCGGCGATCGCCGACGCGTCCAGGAACGCCCGACGCCGGCCAACCCGCACCACCAGCCCCGTCACCGGTGGGTACCGCTCCTCGCTGTACAACCGGGCCACCACATCGATCAGCCGCCCCACCTCCACGCCGGTCTGAGCCCTGACCGGGGTGCCGATCAGCCCCGCCACCGACACGATCGCCTCGCGCACCTCCCGGCCGAGCGTGATCCGCTGACTACGGGAGGCGCTGCGGCGTCGAAGCGCCTCGGCGGTGGACCCCGACACACCCGACAGAGAGGGACGGAACGGTTGACTGGGCATGCACGGCTCCAAGAGTCAGGGCCAGCCCAGGAGTACAGCTACCTGGCCGAACCCGCTGGTCAACGACGACACGGCGGCAGGCGCGACACCGCCGAAGACGGCCCGCGCCCTGCGTCGACTCGCAGGTTCCATCGACACCGCACCTCCCTCAACCACCACACCAAATCGCATCGTCGCGGCGCCCTGACAGCTGGCGACCCGCGCTCAGGCACCATATCTAATATCGCCTGGCCACACGTCAGAGCCCACCCTGCGCCCCCCGCGGCCCGACCCGCGGTGACCCGACGGCTAGGGTAAGCGGCGCTGTCTCAGTGATCAGGAGAAGCTGACCGCCTGGCTGGCGGGCAACGTCGCACACGCCGAGCGGCGCCCCGAGCGGGTCCGTGACGAGCTGCTGGCGCAGTTCCGGGCGGAGCGGATCGAGCCGCCGACGGCCGGTCGGGTGCTGCGGATGGTGCGGTCCGCGCTGCGTACCGCTGAGCAGAGTTGGGCGTTGCGGATCTCCGAGCGGCTCGAGCCGGGTGCGACGGCTCGGCTGCTGAACCTGCTTGTGGCTGAGTCCGACGACGAGGATCCGAACGCCACGCGTCCTGAGCCGGTGCTGGGACTGATCAAGTCCGCGCCGGGGCAATGTGAGCCTGGATTCGATGATGGTCGAGATCGAGAAGTTGGAGGCGGTCCGCGCGGTGTGCGAATGCCGGCGAAACTCTTGCCCGCCATAAGAACAGCTCCCATCCCTGGCGCACCGATGCACCGATGCGCTGCCGGGTCCGGGGCAGCACCACACGAAGATGTGGCTAAGGTCAATGAATGCCACGCCTCAACCGCGATGTCAACCCTGGTGGTGACTCATCAAGGACGCGTTCGTGGGGTCAGCGATCACGCGATTCCCCCCATCGTGCACGGGGACAGCACCGAGGACGGCAACCGGCTCTACACGGCCATGACGAACGGGACGGGTGAGCTCCGCGACGCAGCGTCACCGGGCGGCTCGCCGCCCGCGTGAGGTTGGCTCGACCCGGCAGGCCCTGATGCTCGCCGTCGCCCAGCTCGTCTACGAGTGGGAGGCCAACACCAGGGGCACCAGCGAACGGGACCCCGGCTACCGGGGATACGATGTCGAGCCGTCCGACGACAACGGTCCTCGACGTCCAGCTTGAGGGCGCGGAGCCCGAGGACGCCGAGCACGAGGACGAGGGTGGCGACGATGTGTGAGGAGTGCGCGGCAGTTCCGGCGTGACGACCGCGACCGAGTAGGGCGACCTGTGCCGACATCTGTCGGCTGTCGGCTGAAACTCATCCCAGTTTGGGGCTCATGACACATTCAGGAGCACTGGGCCTATACGGGGTGCGAGTCGTCCTATCGGACGACCTACGACCAGCGGCTGCGCGAGATGTCGGCCACGCTGCACTTCTATTGCTCGGACCCGAAGGTCGCCAGCTACGTGGCCGACGCGGCGGCCAAGCAGATCCCCGACCTGTACCTCACCGCCCAGTACATCCACTTCCTGTTCGATTGAGGCCCTGAGTTGGACTGAGGTCCCGTCCGGCTACCGCGCAGGCCGCCTGTGTGTCGCGCGCTCTGCAGGCGTTGGCGGTTGAAGTCGGCCCGCCGGACCTGTTTTGCGCGCTGGTGAGCGTCCCACCATCACCGGGCGATTTTCAGCTCGCCAGTCCTATTGAAAACAACGTAATCCACCTAAGTACGAGAGACTCCCCGTCATGTTCCAAGAGATGCCGCAGGGCTGGCTGAGCGCCGATGACGAGATCCTTGAGGCCGCGCTGACGCAGGCCAGAGCAGCCCTGCGAGACGAGGCGACGCTGGTGCGACGGTTGAGCGCCTACTACCGCAGCGACGGCGACTACGCCGGATCCACGTTCCTCGACCTCAACCCGGCTCTTCAACGTTCCGCGTGATCGCGGGTGGTCACGCGGAAAGTTGGAGAGCCCCTTTAGTCACCGCGCGAATGCACGCCGGTCTCCGATCCGCTGGCCGCGGACATGCCCTCAGCTGTGGGCCGGACCGGGCGAAGCCGGACTGTCGTTCGGGTACCGCAGATTCGCTCGAGTCGTCACCGTGTCCGCGGTGGTGCGTAGTCCCAGGTGCAGAGCCCGGCGGAGATGAGCAGTGGGAGGACTAGCGCGAGTGCGACGGGCGGGATCGCGACGCCGGTGTCGTTGACGAGCAGACCGATGGTCATCGTCACGGTGAGCCCGATGAGCCCGGCTCGGAGGGTTTTGACCCGATCCAGGAGGGGCTGCATTGGGTGCGCGAGCCGGGAGCGGGGGAAGGTTAGGACGTAGGCCGCGGCGATGAGCAGGAGCGGGACGAGGTAGGCGAAGATCGTGGTGTGGACCAGGGTGTCAAGGTTTTGTGCCAGCTTGCGGTTGACGATGTCACCGGCACCGCCGTCGATGAGCGACTGGACGAATCGGCCGAGGTGCGATCTGGACTCCTTGGGGCGTAGCCAGTCGAGCAGGGCGATGGTGAGCACGATCAGGGCGGTGCCGCCGCCGATGAGGAGGATCTTTCGCCAGCTCAGGCGAACCTGGAGGAGGGACAGGACGAGCACGGCCAGCCCGGGGACCAGGGCCGGGGGTCCGCCGACTTTGTCGCCCCAGCTCGGCAACGCGATCACGACGATCGCGACGAGGCCGATGGTGCTGACGGCGAGCGCGCCAAGTTTCGGGTGGCCGTCGTGGACAAGACGGTTGGAGGCCGCGATCGCCACGAGGAAGGTCGCCGCGGCGAAGAGGGCGAAGGCGACGTTGCCGAGCCCGAAGTATCGACCTCCGACGATGGGGTTGAGCCCGAGAAGGGAGGACAGCTGGAGCCTTGAGCCGTTCATGACGTCGGCGGCCAGCACGATGAAGGTCATCGCGGCGATGGCGGCGACCGGGCCTATCGGTGTGCGTCGCCACCGGCCAATCAGAGCGATCACCCCGAGCAGTCCGGTCCATGCCGCGGTTGCGAGCACAAGCGCGGCCGGCGGCCAGGCGCAGCGCCACCACGGCACGATGTTGGCCAAATACGTTGCCGCCGGGACCGCTGCGAAGACCACGAGCCCCATGTGCACCCACGAGCGCATCGACTCGCGGAACCGGTGGCTGCCGAGATGACGCCACCACGTCACCGCCAGGACCGTCAGGCCCGCGAGGATGAGCGCGGCCCAGGTGACGAAGAAGGGGTAGACAACCGGTTGAACCCATCGCGAGGAGAGCTCGTAGTCCACCAGCATGGCGTGCCGGCGCTGGGCCAGCGCCTCCGAGCTGTTCGGGGCGGGTGAGCGTTGCAGAGGCGACCCGCTCACCTCACCAAGCACGGCCATCCCGGCGTGGGTGAGGATCGTGGCAGTGATGTCGTCGAGCTGGACGAGTCCGGGCTGCCGCGTCGAGGAGGAGTAGAACGTGCCCGGCCCGAACCGCTGACCTGTGGCGAGCACCACCCTCAAACCGGGGTCCCGTCCGGCGTCCGCGAGGCTGACGACCATGACGTCCGCGCCGTGGGGAGCAGCCGCGACGACTTGTCCGACCCGCCTGTCGACGGCCGCGAGCTGCTGATCGTGGGAAAGGACCGGCTGGTTCGGGTCGGCGATGTCGACGTCGCCTGGGTCACGAATGGCGCCAACGTCGACCAGCGAGGTGGGGCAGGCGGCGAGACCCACGGTCAGGTTGGAGGCGTCAAGGCTCCGGAAGCGGGGCACGACGCCGTTTTTGGGAGGCGTCGCGGCCAGGGCTGCCCCGGGCCCGATCGCGGAGAGGCACTGGCCGTGGCTCGCCAGAACCTGTGACAGCGTCCCAAGCCTCGAGCCGTAAGGCCGGCTGGTAGCTGCCGCGACCAGTGCGTCCCAGCCTGTGACGAAACCGCCATTCATGTCCGGGATCGGCTGACAGGGCGGACTCCTGGTGTCATCGTCGGGTTGTCCGGCCCGGTTGCCTGCCGACAAGGTCAGCCACCCGTCGATAGGGCACGTGTTGGTGTGGACGGCGGTGATGTTGAGGGCGGCCGAGGAGCCGTCTCGCAACAGTCGCCAGAGGTTTGGCGTGCGGGCCGGGTCGATGTCGCCTGGGCTCACGCCACCGGTGCCGATGACCACGAGCCGATCTGTTGAGCTGCCCTGCGGAAGCGGTTTCGGGCCGGGGCCGCTGGTGCGCAGCGAGCTGCCGCCGAACACCGCTAGCACGAGCAGTGCGGCGGCGGCCATCGCCTGGAGCATTCGTCGCCGGTTCACCGGGTTCAGCGTATTTGGTAGTCCTGTAGGGCCTTGAGGGCCGCCGTGAAAAGAATAGAGTCCAACGCTGCGCGTCCGGTCAGGAGCGAGACCTCTCACTCCGGTGCATTAGCTCTGCATTAGCTTGCCGTAGAGCCGGTTGCGCCGCCGAAGGTTTGGCTAGAGGCCTGATACGTGCGCGATCTGGCCGATGGCTGCGGTCACGATCATCGCGGCGGTACCGCCGAGCAGGACTCGCAGGGTGGGACGCACCAGGGTCGTGCCGGCGGCGCGGGCTCCGAGCACCCCCGCGACCGCCAGGCCCACGATGGTCACCGCCACGATCGCGATCAACCGGGGTCCTTGGCTCGTGGCGAGTATCCCGAGGAAGGGGACCAGCCCGCCGATGGTGAAGCTGGTCGCCGACGCGCCGGCGGCCTGCCCTGGGCGCGCCTTCGTCGACTCGTGATGCCCGAGCGAGCCTGGAGAGGGTCGTCCGCGTGCAGGGCCACCGCGACTTGCTCGGCGAGCTCGCGCGGAACCCCGCGCGCCTGGTAGATCTGGGTGAGCTCTTCCAGCTCCCCTTCGGGATCGGCGGCCAGCTCGGCGATCTCGGTCTGCCAGTCTGCGCGCTCCACGTCGGACTGCGCTGACCGAGACGTACTCATCTGCTGCCATGGCCATCGCCCCAGCCGCCAGCCCCGCGATACCTGCGGTCAGAATCGCTCCGGTCGAAGCACCACTGGCCGCCACGCCCACCAGCAGGCTCGATATGGACACCAGCCCGTCATTGGCAATCGGCGGCACGCGGCGCCTGCCCACATCTGTGAACAAGTCAGCGAACAACTCATCGGGGAACAACGTGAAGCACTCCCGGTTCAGCACCGCGTAAATCGAGTACGGCGCGACCCGGGCCTCGCAGTAACCGACCGTCGTGCGCAACAGGTCCCCCTGTTTCGGTATCAGACCCAGCGTTATCGCGAAACCCCCAGCCAGACAACGAAACCGTCGTTGTCATTCTCTCAAGGAGTTCACCTCATCACGGCTCTTCAACTTTGCGCGTGATGCGCGCCTGACGGTGGGGCTCGTGGCCCTGGGGCAGGCTGGGTGGGGTCGAGTCACATCAGTCAGTCAGGACCACGAGCATGTTCAAGCCTACGGTCGAGGCTGCCCTCGAGCGCTTCGACGATGCCCAGATGATGGCGGGCCACCTCGGTGCCGTCAAACCACAACACGATGTCCTCCTCCTGGAAGGTGACACGATCCGCCGTGACGTCGGCGAACTGACGCTCAAACAACACGACCCGGATCACCTGTGTATGTCTCCTTCCTGGCTGCCCGGGAGCCCGAACTGGAACGGGCTGCCCGCCAGGGTGCTCGAGGAGCCTATTTGAGGATGTTGACGGCTCGGGCGACGACCAAGGCGGTGGTGGACAGGGCGATGGCGCTCTGGACGGCCATCAACGCTTTGGCCCACCGGGTTAGCGGCATTGTGTCGGTGGGGGAGAAGGCGGTGGCGTTGGTGAAGCTGGTGTAGAGGTAGTCCCCGAAGTGGGGGCGCTAGGTCGGGTCCGCCAGGTGTGGTCCGCTCATCTGGGGGAACAGGAAGTCGGGATGCTGGCGTTGTGCGGCGGCTCGCGCGAACGGGCCACCGCGGTCCAGCTCCCAGTACCAGATCCCGAACACGATGACGTTGGTCAGGTAGATGGCCGCGGCCGCGGCTAACAGCGGGCCGGCTTGGTCACCCGCGGTGCCGGCGATCAGCCGGGTGTCGAGCAGGACCGCGCTGGCGGCGTTGTCCAGGGAGATCAGGGCGACCAGCAGCAGGCCCAACCGCCTACCGGCGAGGGAGTGCCGGGAAAGTCGCACCGGGTTCAAGGCGATCAGGGTGCCCAGCAGCAGTACCTCCAGGGCGGGCAGCAGCCAGCGCACCGGTAGCAGGGTGAACTGGCTGGGCAGCAGCAGCTGCAGGGCTGCCGCGACGACGATCGCCGCGGCCACCGGGATCCGGTTCTCGCCGCCGTGCGGGGTCAGCCACCCCGGCCGGTGTGCACCGAACCCATGCGTCGCTGAACCCGGCCCCGGCCCGGGTTGGGCAGACGGTGCAGGGCCCGGGCTGGCGGTGCCCGGGCTGGTCGGACGGGGGTGGTCGCCCTGCCGTGAACGAGGCATCCTGGGCCGTGGCATACGACTCACGATGCGCCAGCGGGGGTCGCCCGGGGTAGCAAGACGTCCTGGGGGGTTACTTGACGCATGGCACACCGGCGCCGGACAGGGCGGACATCGCGTTCGGCGGGGGCGCGGCACCTGCTGGCGTGATCGGGACGGCGGTGGCTGCGGTGCCGGCGCCGGGGGAGTCGGGGCGGGGGCCGGTCGTCGCGGCGGGGCTCGGTGGTGCTGGGGGGAGGGTGAAACCGGAGCCGAGAACGATCCGTAAGGTTCCCGCAGCGACCGCGGCCGACGAGCTCGTGCCGGCGCCGGGCACTGCGGCCGCGAGCTGGTCCGCGGCGCCCTGTCCCCCGGGTGGGTAGAGGATCGTGCTAGCGGCGGTATGCCGGTTGCCGGTAGTCGTCGTCACCGTCGGGTATCCCATCCGACCCAAGGCGCGACTCAGCGCAGTGCCCAGTCCGGGCCGGCCCGAGGAGTTGACGATGTCGACGGCGGTGACACGGTCGGTCGGCGCCGTGGTGGGCGGCTGCGCTGGTACTGGGTCGCTTGGCGCCAGAGGCGTGGACGCAGACGTCGGGCCGAGCAGCGCCGCCACGGTGGCCTGGATCCGAGGGACGTTGATGACGTTGACGTCTTCGCCCAACGGGTCCTTGCCGAAGTGGTCAACCGGCAGGGTGTAGTAGGTGACGTTGCCGCCGGCCATTCGTGAGGCTTGGTCGGCGAGGCTGAGCAGGTCCAAACCGTTGTCGACGGCGATGTTCTGCCGGGCGACAGCCAGGACTCCGGTCAGGGTTGACGGGTTCGCCAGGGTGCCGGCTTGTTTGAGTTGGGTGGCCAGCGAGGCGATGAACGCCTGCTGACGGCGCTCTCGATCTAGGTCGGTGAAGTTCAGCTGGGCGTGATGCTCGTCTCGTCGCTGCCGGACGAAGGCGAGCGCCTGTGCTGCGTTGATCTGCTGGGTGCCGGCGTGGAAGTCAGCGCCGGAGTAGCGGTCCTGGGTGTCCTGGGCGACGCAGACGGTGATGGGCTGTACGACTTGGGCCAGTTGGTAGAACGCGACCATGGTGACCTCGACGAAGTGGTCGATGGGTACGTTGCCCAGGAACTGTTTGACGGTGGCGATCTGCGCGCTCCGGCCGGCGTCGCGTTGCTTCTGTTCGCGCTGGGTCGGGGTCAAGGTCTTGTCCTTGACGAGCTTGGTCGCCTCGGCGGCGAACGCCAGGCCGTAGGCCTGCTTGATTTTTCCCTTGCACTGCCCGTCGGGGCAGCCGGCCAGGTCGACGTAGTCGTCGCGGGGGATGGAGATCTCGGTGGCCTTGGACCCGTCGGCCGGCAGGTGCACCAGCATGAGGACGTTGGCGTTCAGGCCGCCGTTGCTCTGGTCGCCGGCGTGGAGGGCGTCGTAGATGTCTTTCGGTAGCGGGTTACCGTTCTCGTCGACACGGCTGTCTAGGTGGCT
>JAABUU010006783.1_pt1 | contig 12109 bp, 8 predicted proteins | sample 5559301 | NCBI WGS metagenome assembly JAABUU01 (sample SAMN10711884, study PRJNA513360) | rock metagenome | isolation source: Antarctica rocks | place: Antarctica: Victoria Land, Richard Nunatak white
CGGCGACCATCCCCGCCACCAACGCCGGCACCTTCAACGCCGCGTTGGCTGTCCCCTCACCCGTCAGGGTCAGCGTGTCTCCCACCAGGTCGCCCAACCCGGCCCGCTGCGCCAACGACACCACCGGCGCCAAACCACCGCACGACACGAGATTCGGGTCATCGAATACCGCAGAGATCTCCGACGGTCTGTGAGAAACTCGCATCTAACGGATGCTCCTTTGCGCGGCTGAATCTGACTCTCGACAAGCCACATTCTCCCAGCTCAGAGGGGCATTCGTCCGTTACGACTCGCTCCCGCAATCAATTACGTCGGTGGATCCAGGTTGAAGTAGGACGGCGCAGTCAGAGTCGCACCATCCTGAAATCTGTGGTTCCGGTAAGGATGAAGACCTCCTCGTGGTGGGGGTGCCACTCCAGCTCACCTGCCGAGCCGATGGCGCGGCTGAACCCCTCCGGCCATGCCAGAAGCATCGTGCCCGCGGATCGGGAGAATATCCCGCCCGGCTCCTCGGCGATGGGCCAATACCGCCACTCGCGGTCGCCAGTAAGCCGGGACGTCCGCAGGGATGTCGGTGAGGACTTGCAGTGGGCTAGCAGCGTGCTCCACGAAGATCTCCTATGCAGCGGTGAGGACACTGACGACAGATCATTCAAGGGACGGGGAGGCGTTCGTTTGGAGCTCTGGTAACACTCAGACTTTTACGAACGTTCGGCTTCGGACTTGGCCGAACGCGTTGACCCGTTCGCACGCTCCCGACTACCCTTTCCCACGCAACTGTACTCACGCAGCATCGACGGTCGGAGGCGCACGTGCCATCCTTGATCCACTCCACATCGATGAGCCAAGCCGGAGCGGTATTCGACTTGGTCGAACGGAGCGTGGTCGTCACTGGTGCGACCAGTGGAATCGGTGAAGTCGTGGCCTTGGGGTTGGCGCAGATGGGCATGAACGTGATGGCCGTCGGTCGTCGGTCCGCCGAACTGGACCGTGTGGCCGCCTTGGCCCGAGAGGCAGGCAGCACGCTGCTTACGGCGAGCGCCGACGTCACCGACGAGGCTGAAATCGGTGCTGTCATGGACCGTGCCGTCACAGAGTTCGGTGCCCTCTACGGAGTGGTCGCCAACGCCGGTATCGCCGTGATAGAGCCGGCAATCTCTGTGTCGGCGGCAGATTTCCGGTCCGTTGTCGACACGAATCTGAACGGCGCCTTCCTTACCGCTCGCTCGGGTGCGCGGCGCATGATCGAACACAAGCTCGGGGCAATCGTCTTTACCAGCTCAAGCTTCGCGCGCCGCGGCTTCACGGATTGGTCCTCCTACAACGCCAGCAAGGCAGCGGTGTCCATGTTGGCCGAGACGCTTGCATGCGAGTGGGCAAAGGACGGCGTTCGCGTGAATGCCATCGCGCCGACCGCCACCTTGACCGCAGTCAACGCGGCGCTGTTCGCCGATGAGAGCTTCAGCGCCGGCGTGGTCGCTGGGATCCCCGGGGGTCGCATCCTGCAGGCAGCCGAGCTGATCCTTCCGGTCGCTTTCCTCCTCAGCCCGCACAACCAGATGCTCATCGGTCAGACATTATTCGTCGACGGCGGTCAGGCCCTGTGACCGTGAAACAGGAGAACAATGCAATGCCGGTCTCGGTCACGCGCACAGCGTTCAATGTCGAAGGTGCTTCCTTCCCGGATTGGTACCCGAGTAGCTCGGTCGTGGCCGCGGGGCCGTTTGCGTTCACCGGGTCAATGAGTGCCATCGACTTCGCGGAGGGAGTGGTCCCGCAGGCCCGTGTCGACCCGGAAATGCCGCTGACGAGCGGGCATCCGGTGAAGCTGCAGGTACGAGAGACCTATCGTCGGCTGGCGGCGGCTCTGACGGCCGCGGGGTCGAGCCTCGATCAAGGTGTCTCGATCAATCAGTGGCAGCCAACCTTTCACGGTGAGGTGACCCGCGAGGAACCGATGCGTGACCCGTATGCACGGTACTGGGAGGACTGGCGCTATGTCGCTCACTCCTATATTCAGGGGCGCAACGAATTCCTGCTGGCCGACCGCCCGGCCAGCTGTCTGATGCCGGTTGAACGCTTGATCGCCGCTGACTCTCATATCGAGGTTCAGCTCGTGTCCCTACTTGATGGCTCCGGGATCACCAAGCGGGCCTACGAGCACGACATCCACAGCCCGCTGGGCGGGTACTCGGTGGGGATGGAGGCCGGCCCGTTCTTGTTCAGCGCCGGCTTTATCGCGACCGACTTCCAGACCGGCTTGCATCCCAATGCCCGTGTGCCTGACCACATCTGGTACGGCAACCAGGTGGCTGCCGAGGTTGCCGAGACGCTGCGTCAGATCCGGGTCACGATGGAAGCCGCAGGCGGAGAGTGGATCAACGTCGCCAAGGTGGTGTTGTATCTGACGCCCGAAGGCATGCGCAATCTGCCGGCGGTCGAGGAAGTCTGGCAGCAGAACTGGCCGGTCGATCCGCCCGCGCGCGCGATCGTGCCGGTGTCGGGAATCGGCGGCGTCAAACACGGCAACGTCGAGATCTATGTGATCGTGGCGCGACCGGGCCACGGCGGCGAGCGCGACACGATCGTGTCCTCCCGCGCTCTTCCGGCGCTGGGCCATCAGGCCCAGGCGGTGAAATGCGGCGCGTTGCTCTTCCTGTCCACGCAGCTCGGGCGTACCGCCACCGGCCCCTCGCGGTCAGCGGCCCAGGCCCGGGCCGGTCTGCCGCATGCTCGACGTCACGTTGTCGAGCAGATCAAGCGGATCCACGATGACGTTCAGGCGATCTGCGAAGCGGCCGGGACCTCGATCGAGAACACGGTCAAGGCAGACCTGTTCCTCTCGGATTTCGCCGATCTGCCCACCGTCTTCCAGGTGTGGGGTGAGCCCTTCACGGCCGGGTTCCCGGCCTCCGGATTTTTCGAGGTTCCCGCCCGATCGCAGGAGATTCCAAGCTGCGACCTGACCGCGGACCTCGTTGTTTATGTTCCAGGTGCCTGACGTGAGGGAAGCAACGCAGGCGGCGACCGGCCCGGTGGGCGCGGCCGCGGTCTTCCGCGATGGCATGCGCATGCTGTGGGATGTGGTGATCGAGGCCGATGACGGGCTTGTGCTGCGGGCCGACGTGTTCCTGCCGGCCGAGCCTGGTCGTTACCCCGTGTTGATCAGCTACGGGCCGTACGCGAAGGGCCTCCCGTTCCAGACGGGGTACCCGACAGCGTGGGCATCCTTGTCGAGTGGGCACCCGGACGTCACCGCAGGGTCCACCAACGCCTACCAGAACTGGGAGGTCGTCGATCCCGAAAAGTGGACGCGTGATGGCTATGCGATCGTGCGGGTCGACAGTCGAGGGTGTGGCCGCTCGCCGGGTCGCATTGACCATTTCTCGGCCCGGGAGACTGCGGACTTCGTCCAGTGCATCGAGTGGGCGGCTGATCAGCCGTGGTCGACGGGTCGGGTCGGTACGTCGGGGGTCTCCTACTTCGGTATGAACCAATGGCAGGTGGCCGCGGCCCGGCCTCGCGGGCTGGCGGCGATGTGCGTGTGGGAGGGCGCCAGCGACTTCTACCGCGATGCCTCCCACCACGGAGGGATCCTGTCGACCTTTTGGCAGCACTGGTTCGACAAGCAGATCAAGATCGTGCAGTACGGACTGGGCGAGCGTGGACCCCGCAACACGATCAACGGCTTACTGGTCTGCGGGGACGAGACGCTCGGGGACGACGAACTCGCGGCCAACCGGGTCGATTTCGGTGCCGAGATTGCGGCGCACCCGCTGCTCGACGGCTATCACCGGGAGCGGACTGCGCAGTGGTCCGCGATCGAGGTTCCGCTGCTCTCGGCGGGAAACTGGGGTGGCGCCGGTCTGCACCTGCGGGGCAACATCGAGGGCTTCCTCCAGGCCGGTTCGACACTGAAGTGGCTGGAGCTGCATGGCCTGGAGCACTGGACAACCTATTACACCGACTATGGACGGGAACTGCAGCGGCAGTTCTTCGACTGTTTTCTCAAGGACGAGGACAACGGCTGGCGTGAACGGCCGCCGGTGATCGTGCAGGCCCGCCACGTCGACGGTACCTTTACCGAACGCTCGGAAACAAGCTGGCCGCCGCCGACAACGCAGTGGCAGTGCGCCTACCTCGATGCCCACACCATGATCTTGAACCCGGCTCCGGTCGGGGAATCACGTGTGAGCTACGGTGCGGAGTCTGACGGCGTCACTTTCCACCTGCCCGCTCAGAACCGGACGGTGGAGCTGCTCGGTCCGGTTGCGGCCCGGCTCTGGGTGTCGACGCTGGCCGAGGACGCCGACCTGTTCCTGACTCTGCGCGTCTTCGATCCGGACGGTCAGGAAATCTCCTTCGTCGGCGCCGTAGACCCCCACTCACCGGCATCGATGGGGTGGCTGCGGCTGAGTCATCGCGAGCTGGACGAACAGGCGAGCCGACCATGGCGCCCGATGCACCCGCACCGTACCCAGCTGACCTCGATGCCGGGCGAGATCTATGCCGTTGACGTCGAGATCTGGCCCACGTCTGTTGTGCTCCCGCCGGGCTACACGCTCGCACTGACTGTCGCCGGACGTGATTATGAAAATCGGTCCCTCGCGCCGGTGACAATGTCGAACTTCAAGAACACGATGACCGGGTGCGGTCCCTTCCTGCACGACGACCCACTCGATCGGCCGCTCGCCCGCGCAACCTCTACGGTAACGCTCCACTGCGGCCAAGCGACCCCCTCGCACCTTCGACTGCCCTGGGCGTCGGAAGAATGACAGCCCAGTTCGGCACGAACTTCGACTTGCCGCAGTGGGCCCGAGAGTCGATCCGAGGCGTCGAGTCCGACGACCTGATCGAGACGGTTGTCCAAGCCGATATGCAGGCTGCCTTTCAGCACCTACGCGGAAACGAGGAATTCCTCGCGCAGCTGACAGCCAGCGTGCAGCAGAACCTCACCGCGTTGACAGACGTCGCCGCTGGCCGGGTCCAGCTCTGTGACGTCCAGCTGCCCCAACCGCGGCTGCTGGCCGCCTTGCAAGCTAGGCTCGGCGTCCCTCAGACGCTGCTCCAGCTGTCCTACCGCGTCGGGTTCTTGACCATCTGGCGCGAATGGACCGCGCGGTTGGACGCGGCGCCGGTCTCATCACATGATCGGGCCGCGGCCGGGCGCATTATTACCGAGCTCATCTTCGCGTACCAAAATGCCGCGCTGGACCAGGTCGCGGCCGAGCACGTCCGGACGGAAGCTGCGCTCCTGCAGTCGCGCGATCACGTCCGGCGCCGGTTGATCCGCGACATCCTCGGTGGCGTCGAACGTCCCGTCGCGGCAGACTTTGTCATGCTCGGCTACGACCTGGACGTGCAGCACATCGCAGTGTCCACCGACGCCGTCGGGCTCCGCCCGGCGGACTGGATCGCGCGGATCAGGGCCACCTGCCAGGTGTGGGACACGTTGCACTTCTGCAGCGATGACGACTGCAGCGTCTGGTGGTTCGGGCGCCACAGCTGGACCGAACGAGCTCAGCATCTCCTGCTGGCGCAGCTGCGCGACGCCGGCGTCCGAGCCGAAGTCGCAGAACCACGACAAGGCCTTTCCGGGTTCCGTGACAGCTACCGCCAGCTAATTCAGACGCGCGCCATCCGGGCGGCCTGGGCGCGCACCGACGAGATGGAAAGAACCTACGGGGTCACCCCGATCCCGGTGCCACCCGTTCTGTGCTACGTCGACTTGCGGATCGAGGCCCTGCTGCTGGAGGAGCGGGACGCTTCGGCCGCCTTCGTCGCCCATGAGCTTGGCCCACTCGCCGCGGCCACCCGCTCCTCTGCGTTGCTCCGCGAGACCCTGCAGCACTGGCTCGAGACTCGCAGTCACGTCCTCACGGCGCAACAGTTGGGACTGCACGAGCACACCGTCCGTAATCGGCTTCGACGTATCGAGGAAGTACTCGGCCGTCCAATCACCGTTCGGCCCACCGAACTCGTCCTCGCGTTGCGGATGCGGCGGGTGGTTGGAGGCGAACCCGCGTCCGCGCAGAACCTGGTGGAGACGACCGCGTATTCCGGTAGGGCCGAGAGATTCGCCGCTGATCGGGCGGTGAGCGGTGAATGATGGCTGGGCGCTGCGCCGCGAGATGACGGTCGAGGACAATCGCCGACTGAAAGTTGCCGTGCGCCGCTACTGTGCGCCGACATCGAAACGGATTTACTGAACGCGTGAGACTTGGTTACTTCGCGATGCCGATGCACCGGCCCGGCCGCCCCTGGATGGCAACCCTCAACGAGGATCGCGAAGCCGTGATACTGGCAGACCGTCTCGGCTTTTACGATGCCTTCATCGGCGAACACCTGACCGACGACCTTGAAAACGTCACCAACAGCATGCTCTTCCTGGCGACGTTGATTTCCGAGACCACCCAGATCAAGCTGGCCACCGGAACCACGAACCTCTCGCACATGCACCCCGTGCTCGTCGCCGTGCACGCTGCGATGTTCGACCACCTCAGCGCGGGACGTTTCATCCTCGGGATAAGCCCAGGAGCCCTGCCGTCGGACGCGGAGGTCCTCGGCATTCTCGACGAAGACCGGAGTCAGCTCTTCTCCGAAGCGATCGACGTGATCGTGAAGGTCTGGCAAGGCACCCCGCCCTACGACATCGTCTCCCCAGGCGGGCGCTTCACGGTATCCTCTGCCAAGACAATGGACCTCGACCTCGGAGTCGGCCGACTGGCCCGGCCATTCCAACAACCGCGGCCGGAGATCGTCGGGACGGTCGTCTCGCCGTTTTCGGCGGGCGCGGTCGCGATGGGCAGGCAGGACTTCCACCCACTCTCGGCGAATTTCCTGCTGCCCAAATGGGTGGGCAGCCACTGGTCTAAGTACAGCGAAGGCAAGCAGTCCGTCGGCCAGGAGCCTCAGGTCGCGGACTGGCGGGTGGCCCGGACGGTCCTCGTCGCCGACGACGACCGGGTGGCAAGGGAATATGGGGGAGCCGCTCCCGACAGCCCGTACCGCTTCTACTACCAGCAGATGGTGCAGAAGATGACGAAGCTCGGACGGTTGGCCATCTTCAAGACGGACCCGTCCGAGCCGGACGACGCCGTGACCGTCGACCGGGTACTCACCGATCTGGTCATCTGCGGCACGCCCGCGAGCGTGACCGAACAGATCCTCGCGTTCCAGGAGGAGACCGGACCGTTCGGCGAACTCGTATACGCCGGACTAGACTGGATCGATCCCGAGTTGGCGAAACGCTCGATGGAACTGATGGCGACCAAGGTGATGCCGTCCGTCAACCAGGCGAGCGGGCTGCAAGCGTGATCTTCACGGCCTGCCACTGCGATGCTTCCTACGTCGCGACATGCGATGACCTTCCGGCCCGGCAATGACTCCTACGGTCGGCGCCGTCGGCCTGGGGATCATGGGTGCTGCGATCGCGGGTCAGTTGGTGCACTCTGGCCATCGTGTCATCGGCTACGACATCGACCCGATCCGGTGCGCTGTCCTCACCGACCTGGGTGGTGCAGTGGTCGAGTCGGTGGCAGGGCTCTGTTTCCCCGACACAGTGATCATCGTCTCGCTCGCCACGGCCGAATCGTTCCACCACGTGATCAGCGAGATCGTTGCAACGGGTCAGTCCGGAGCCGTGGTGATCGACACGAGCACGCTGCCGCTCGAGGTCAAGGAGGCCGGACGGGTGGCGCTCGAGCACGTCGGTGCGACGCTGCTCGACTGCCCATTGAGCGGCACCGGGCAGCAGGCTCGTACCGGCGACGTGGTCGCCTACGTCAGCGGGCCGCCGGAGGCTGTCGAGCGAGCACTGCCGGTGCTCGCGGGGTTCACCCGCGGCCAGCACCTGCTCGGCGTGTTTGGCAATGGAACTCGCATGAAGCTGGTCGCAAATCTACTCGTCGCCGTACACAACGTAGCGGCCGCGGAGGCGGTGCTACTCGCGCAGCGCAGTGGACTCGAACCAGCGAGTGTCCTGACCGCGATCGGTGACGGCGCCGGGACATCGCGGATGTTCGAAATACGGGCGCCTCTGATGCTCGCCGAGCAGTTCGACGTGGCGACAATGCGAGTCGACGTGTTCGCCAAGGACCTGGACATCATCGCTCGACTAGCGCTGGGTACCGGCACTCCGACGCCGCTATTCGACGCGGCCGGACTGCTCTACAGGAAAGCGCTCGCGCAGGGTCGCGGCGCCCAGGACACCGCCTCGGTGTACGGCGTGCTCAAGGAAGTCATCCCGCCCGCCGGAGAGGCAGGGCCGGCGTGAACATCGAGGAAGTCTGCGCGACGCTGGGCGCCGCGACGCAGCTTGATCTGGCCCATCCGTACGAGGTGGGGATGCCGCAGTCGCCGAATCACCCCCCGTTCCGGTTGCTGCTCGAACGTCGCCACGGCGACCTCGTCCGGTCCGATGGCGGGTCGGCCGCAAATGAGCTGATCGTGCTCGGCGGCCATGTGGGTACGCACGTCGATGCGCTGGCCCACGTATCACAAGACGGTCGGCTGTTCGGTGGGCAGGACGCGGGCTCGGTGCAAAGTCATCGCGGCTTCGCCCGGCTGGGCATCGACGCGTTCATCCCCTACATCGGCCGCGGCGTGCTGCTCGACGTCGCGGCGGTGCACGGAGTTGCGCTGTTGCCGGCCGGCTACGAGGTGACAGTTGAGGACCTCGAGGCCGCCCGGGCACGGACCGGGGTACGGATCCGCGCCCGAGACGTGATCCTTATCGGCACCGGATGGTCACGCACCTGGGCCGACGCGAGCGTCTTCACCGGCCAGCACGACGGCGCACCAGGACCCGGCGTCGGGGCGGCCGAGTGGTTGGCCGATTATCAGCCAACAGCCGTGGGTGGGGAGACGATCGCCTTCGAGTGCATCGCCGCCGGCCGCGGACACGCCGAACTTCCCGTGCACCGGATCATGCTGGTCGAGCGCGGGATCAACATCATCGAAACGATGAACCTGGATCCGCTGCTGCGTTCCGGTGCCGCCGAGTTCCTGCTCGTGCTCAACCCGCTCCAGCTAACCGGCGCTACCGGGGGTCCGGTACGACCGATCGCGATCGTTCCGTGACTAGCCCCGCCGGCGTCGCCGCGACGGCCCCGCACGCTAGCTCAGGATCCACCCACGCTCAACTGTTGGCATCCTTCGCGGCGGCTGCGCGAGACCGTCTCCCAGCCGAGGTGACGAGCGACGCCCGCGAGCGCATCGTGGACGTCGTGGGCAACGCCCTCGCCGCGGCAGCCTCGACGGGGCCAACCGAACCCCACAATGCGATCAACCGAATGATCGAAGCGCGCGGCGGCGCGGCAGAGGCGACAACCCTGATCGGCACGAAAGCGGTTCCGGCCGCGTCGGCCGCGCTCGTCAACGGCACGCTGGCGCACGCGCTGGACTTCGACGACACGCACCTGCCGTCGGTTCTGCACCCCAGCGCCGCGGTCGTGCCAGCCGCCCTCGCGGTGGCGGAGGCCCGAGGCACCTCTGGTAGCACACTACTGTCCGCGGTCGCGGTGGGCGTTGAGATCTGCAACCGGTTGGGCATGGCCGCCTACGTCCCGCGGCTTCGGAACTCGACGTTCTTCGTCAAGGGACTGCACGCGACGTCCATCTGCGGAACGATCGGAGCGGCGGCCGCATCGGCGATGCTGCTGGGACTGGACGAGGCGGGAATCTGCTCGGCGATGGGCATCGCGGCGAGCATGGGCGCCGGCATCATCGAAGCCAACCGCACGGGCGGAACCGTGAAACGAATACACTGCGGCTGGGCCGCGCACGCCGGGCTCGAGGCGGCCCTGTTCGCCGAGGCGGGCATCACCGGGCCGCCGACGGTCTTCGAGGGGACGTTCGGCTTTCTTCAGGCCTACCTCGGCGACGACCGCGACGACCACCAGTTGATCGACGAATTGGGTTCACGGTGGGAACTGCTGCGCACCGTCTACAAGCCCTACCCGTCCAACCACTTCACGCACCCCATCGTCGACTGCGCATTGGCGCTCCGAGCGGACGGCGTGCGCCCGGAGCAGATCGCCGACGTCGAGATCGGAGTCGCCGCCACCGTGCTGCGAACGATCGCCGAACCGCGTGAAGAGAAGATCCATCCGCGCAGCGCCTACCACGCGAAGTTCTCCGGACCGTTCGTGTTCGCCGCGGCCATCTGCGGCGGGGGCGGGCTCGGAGTCGGACTGGATGACTTCACCGAGGCATCCCTCGCCGACGCCAGACGGCAGCGGATCGCCGCCCTCTGCACACTCGCGGCCGACCCGATCTGCGAGGAGGAGTTCCCGCTCGCGTTCAGTGCGGTCGTGCGACTGAGGACAACGGCGGGGATCCTGTATGAACGGCGCGTGCACTCCTCGCGCGGCGGCCCGGACTCGCCGCTCACGCAAGCCCAACTCGAGGCGAAGTTCCGCCTCAATGCAGGACTAGTACTCGACCCAGGTGGCGTCGACGCGCTCCTGAGGCGCCTAATCGACATCCCGACGATGGAGCGATTTCAGTCGCTACTGGAGTGACGCGACAACTAGTCCCCATGGCGTACCAGCGCCGATCCAGTGGCACCAGGCCCCGACAGTATGCGAGACTTCGGCGGCCGAGCGGTGCCGCTCAGTTTAACGTCTGATGTATTACCTGTAAGATCATCCAATCACCCCGTACAAGCTTCAAAAGGCATCGATTCCGATCTTGGAGAGTCACCACGATACGTCGCACTCTTCTCATTGAAGCGAAAGGATAGCCGTGCTGGTTGCTGCTGAGCTGGCGCGCTGGGCCGTCGCCCTCCAGCCCGACCAGGTGCCGGTGGACGTCGAGCAAGCAGCGCGGTGCCACCTGCTCGATGGCGTAGGGTGCCTGCTGGCCGGGTTGCGGACCGGAGTCGTGAACGCCGCGATCACCGTCGCCACCGATCTCGGCGGCCCGCCCGAGGCGACGGTAATCGGCACCGCGAGCCGGCTCAGCGCGCCGGGCGCCGCCTTCGCCAACGGGGCGTTGGTGCACGGTTTGGATTTCGACGACACGCACGCCGAAGGTCTCGTGCACGCCACCGCCGTAGTACTGCCCGCGGCGTTTGGGGTCGGGGAGCAGGTCGGCGCGTCGGGACGAGACATCCTCACCGCAGCGGTTGTTGGCTACGAGACGATCTGCCGGGTGGCCGCGGCCAGCCCCCATGGCTTTCACGAGCGAGGCTTGCATGCGACCCAAGTCGCCGGTGTCTTCGCCGCCGCGTTGACGACGGCACGGTTGCTGGCGCTTGGCGCCGACCGCACGACCGATGCCCTCGGCATCGCCGGTTCCAGCGCCGGCGGGCTGCTGGAGTTCCTGACGACCGGTGCGTCGACTAAACAACTCCATCCGGGCAGCGCCGCCTCGGCCGGAATCATGGCTGCTCGACTAGCCGCCGCCGGCGCGAGCGGGCCGTCCTCCGTCTTCGAAGGAACCAACGGCCTGTACGCCGCGCTCTCGGCGCGGCCGGCCGACCCGGCGCGAATCGTGGAAGGCCTCGGCAGTAGATGGGAGACGACCCGCATCACCATCAAGCGCTATCCGTGTTGTCAGTTGTCGCAGTCCAGCATTCAGGTACTGGTCGCGGCGGCCGCCGATGAGCCGCTCGCGGCAGCCGATATCGCGGAAATCGTCGTTCAGGTCCACCCGGACAGCATCCCAGTCGTCTGTGAACCGGCCGCAGCCAAGGTGTATCCGCGGACCAGCTACGACGCCAAGTTCTCGCTGCCATGGACGCTCGCCGCTTTGCTGATCGACGGTGCGATAACCATCGACACCTACTCCAAGAGGTCGATCGCGCGCCCCGAAGTGGCCGACCTCGCGCGGCGTGTGCGGGCGGTCGCGGCGTCGGCGGACGGAGCCGCCGCGGACGCTCCCGGTCACGTCGTCATCCATCTGCGCGACGGGCGCGAGATCGTGCGGCGACAAGACGACGCCAGTACGGCAATCGAGCACCCGCACCTCGCCGAAGCCGCGGTTAGGCACAAGCTACTCGGCAATGTCGGCGGCACCCCGCGGATGGCTGATGCCATCGCTGCGGCCGTCGACGGCCTCGGTCGGGGCACCGAGCTCCCGGATCTCCTGCGAGCCGCGGGCGCTG
>JAABUU010006784.1_pt1 | contig 12108 bp, 14 predicted proteins | sample 5559301 | NCBI WGS metagenome assembly JAABUU01 (sample SAMN10711884, study PRJNA513360) | rock metagenome | isolation source: Antarctica rocks | place: Antarctica: Victoria Land, Richard Nunatak white
CAGCTAGCAAGTGGATGCAGTGCAGCTCTGATGAGAGCGCGCCCTGTCCCTATTTCTGACGTTGCAGATCTCATTTGCCTGCGCAGCTTGTGACATGGGCTGTGGCGCGTCGAGTCAGGGCTTCGACTCTCGAGCTGTGACACCGGTGAGCAAACGGAAGCTGCAACATCAACGCTATCCGCTGTCTTCGTCGCTTGCCTGCCTCTAGCCGCCTTTGAGAATTGCCACGCCTTCCTTGTCTTGTCCAGGTGCCCTTGACGCTTGTCAGCCAGAGCAAAGACTCTGACGAGCTAGCACAGCCCAAGCGGAGGCTGACAATTGAAAGGCCTTCAGATGACTCTGAACGCCTTGAAGCCCTCCGAGATCTTAGCGTTCTTGATACTAAGCTCGACCCCAAGTTTGAAGACATCACCAGGCTGGTCTGCACCGTCTTCAAGGTTCCAATTGCCGCTGTCACCCTGGTGGACGAAGAGCGCTTGTTTTTCAAGTCTCTGCAGGGCCTTGAGTATGCAAACAATGAGATGGACAGAAATGAGGCCTGCTTTTGCTCATGGGCAATTGCCCAAAAGGGCAATGAGGTGCTTGTTGTGGAAGATGCAAGTCAGGATGCCAGGTACCAGTCTGCTTACCATTTAGATAAGCTTAGCCCAGCATATCACATGCTACTGCATATACACGCCAGGAATTGCAGCTGTTTTGGCTTATCACTCTCAACAGGAATGGGTGGCTTCTAGTCAGCCAGGCTACTGAGTTGCCTTTCAGCCTGAAAAGGGCTTTGCCTGGCCTGCAACATACATGTCACACTGTGTTAACCAGCCTCGCATGATTCATTCATGTCAGCGTTGTCTGCAGGTTTGCGGATTATGATCTGGTAGCCCGCAAAGAGAACCCCATCAGGTTTTATGCAGGAGCACCCCTGGTGGCCCCTGATGGGCACAAGCTGGGCATGCTGTAAACCTCCATGCTCTCACAGCTGTTGTAGTCATGTGCCCTGCTGTGTGTTGTCCTTGCTGCAATCCACTAACCATTGCACATGGATTCTTGTTGGCTAGCGCTTTTTCATGGCATGTGGCACCTGTGTGCATGGCAAAAGGAAGCAATGCGCCACATGCATGACATTTGCTGACAGGCTGCAACCACCACTGTGCCAGCACATTGGTGAACTGCCGTGCTTGCAGTCACATTGTGCTCTCATGGTGTCCATCATGATCAGCATAATCTGCACGAGTCGCCTTTGAGCCCTTGTTTGTGCCTGAATAAACAATTCGCAGCATGTTTCCCTTATATATGTACTGTGTGTTTCAGGTGCATGCTGGGTTATGAGCCACGTCAGGTGACAGCTCAGGACTGCCTGGTGTTGTGTAATCTGGCTAATATGGTCATCAAAGAGATGCAGAAAGATAAGCTGCTGCTGGAAAAGGAAAACAGTGGACAACTGCTTCAGCGGCGAAACAGCAAGCTCAATGTAATCAGCTTTGCAATATACTGCAACAAGATATGCTGAATTCTGTCAGAAGCTAGCATTGCTTTTATCAAACGTATTGCAAACCTGGTGGCTGCAGCTGGGAGTGTGTTGCTGTCATGACTTGAGGAGTCTTGACTATGAGCAAGAAGCTGCAGTGTCCACAGATTGGATGCAAAAAGTCCTGTGCCGCTCCAAATGCGTCTTTATGTCATGCAGGTTCTGCTGAATAGCCTGGAGGACAGCATCATGCTGTGTGAGTACGTTGCGGCTCGCAAGACCTGGATTATTCGCTTTGTCAATCAGCCTTGGATCCGGCTGACAGGTACGCGTGTTCCTGTTGACAGCTAGCCCTTGTGCTTTACAGTTCTGCTATTGCATATAGTTTGCATTACTGCATAGCATGGCAACCTCAGTGCAACACACAAGTTTGTGCAGATGCCAAGCCTAGTCCTGATGCAGAATGGCATCCTGTTATCAGGCATGACAGCTTCTACTACATGCACAACAGCTGGCAATTGACTGGCAAAATGGGCTGATATAAGCACAAACAGACGCTTGTTGCCTTCTGTTTGGCCGTGTCTCTTTTGGTATAAGAAGCACAGCTGTTGCCTAAGACTCTTGCCAAATCTGCAAACCCCGAGACCAACTTTTGCGACAAAGACTATCATCACCAGACACAAGAGGACATCTGTTTTGCTTGGTCATTTGTATGAGAAGGCTCATGTCGTGTACTGCAGAAGTATCATCAGAGGCAGCCAAAGGGGCAGATCTATGGAGCATCTTTGATCTGATGGGGTTTACTTCAGAGGAAGCATACAACATCTACAAGGATGCTGCAGAGCATGACCTTCCATTCAGCTTACCTGCGGCCTTCAGAAACAAGACAGAAGCCTTCACCATGCTGTTCAGGTACTTACTCTTCTGCCTCTTGTGAGAGGATTTGATCAATTGAATTGAGTGAAACCATCTGAGGATGTGCCATTGTGACAGCTAGAGCAATGCTTGGAGAGTGTGTGCAGTTGCTGTACAATGAGCTCGCGTATTAGATGTCTGCAAAGCTGTCCAAATCACATCAGGGGCAATGACTTGCATCTCTGCTGTACTTGCAGTGTCCTTTGCCTATGGCTTTGACCGGCATAGCCCATCAGCACTGACTCTTCAATATGTCAGCATGCCTCTACCACAACGAGGGGTGACAGCCATTGACACCCTATATGAGCCTCTGGCTTCCAGTGTTTCAGTACTGAGCTCCTGATGCAGGCCTGCTGCAGCAGAAGTGATGACGGGAGGTGCAAGCACCGCCATTCCGGCCCACGTAGACGCTATGGGAGACGACCATTGTCGCTATCTCGTGTCCGTCAAGCCGGCCTTGCTTCCAACGAATAGCTCACGCTTGCTAGGCTCTCGCGGGTCGCGAAGGTCCTCCCTAATGTTGCAGACAGCGAGACAGCCTTTCGATGATGTCAAGCTCGGGCCGCTGCTGGGCAAGGGAGGCTTTGGCCGAGTGTACAGGGCTGTCTGGAATGGCGCGGCAGTGGCCTGCAAGGTACTGTACTTTCTGAAGCACTTTGGCTTCACACCGCCAAGCCTGCTGTCAATTACAGTCAGGCCGTGCTTGTCAGGTATGCATGTGCAAAGCTTCGTATCTGATCAAGGTGTGTGATCACATCTCATGCCTGGTGCTGCAGATCATTGATGTGCAGCCACATGCAAAAGCCACTGTGGCCACTAGTGGGCATGAAGGAGAGGAGGACAGTGAGGGAATGCCAGTAGAGGCTCTTCTAGGCATGGACATGGCCCACCCTAACGTGGTGCAGACTTACAGACACACCTCCCTGCCTACCAGTGTAAGCCTTGACTCTGGTTCTGCTGCACCAACACCGCATTAGCTTGATATGATCATTATTGGCTTATGTACCCTTATTGCAGCCGCTACTGTGCAAGATCTTTCACCAGCATGGTCTGACAGCTGTTGCGACGGGATATTGAGGGCTTGCACTGAATGTTCAGAAGTGTTCACAGCCGTCCCTGTTCAGTCCTCAATGCAAAGTTGCCACGCGTTATGCTCAGCATGACTGACTTCACTGACCTGTGATGTTTCCTCACAGACATCTGCAGACTTGGCTACCCTGTTGCAAACACCAGAAGAAGCTCTGCCACCAAAGCCTCAAGCCAGGGAGGTCTGGCTGTTGCTGGAATACTGCAACAAGGGAACCCTCAGGGTAAGCACCTCACCCCTATCTGGTGTGTTCCCAGTAGCGCAAGCTTGCTGGCAAATACCACCCAAATACCACAATGTTTTGTCCTCTGGCATGCACACATGTCCTGCTGTAATGTTATGCCTGTAATCTGCAGTGTTGTGTAATAAGTGTGGTGATCACGAAGCATGCATCCTTGGCATAGTGCACTTGTCTGTCATCCTTCCCAACAGGAGCCACCAGCCGCATGCATACAAAGCATCAAGCAACTGTCTACACTCAAACGCATGAGCATGCAGTCAGGTCACTTTGTGATGTCAAACAAAGCATGGCATGACACCAGTGCTGGAAGTGGCTTGTTGCTTTGGCAGGATGGCATTGACAGAGGCTGGTTCCGTACCAACAGGTCTGCCCTGCATGGCCTGCCAGACCTGACGCCTATTTTGGCAACGGTTAGGGAGGTAGCAAGTGGCATGGCCCATCTGCACAGCATGAATATCCTGCACGGAGATCTGACCAGCCTCAATGTGCTGCTGGCCAGCAGTGACATCGACACCCGCGGCTTCATTGCAAAGGTCGGCTCTGTCACATCTCCAGCATGTGTCTGTGCAGAATGGGGAAAACAGCAGCTTCTTCTGCAGGCCTGAGTGAATTGCATACACTTGAGAGATACACGAGATACATTTGAGCCAACATGGCCTGATTTAAGCATGCTGCAAGAACACGTTGGTTGGGAATGACAGCACCCCAGCGCGGTCCTTGTGCAGAATGTGATTTGTTGCACATCACTCTCCTGCACAGCGGTTTGCTATAAGCTGCTTAGGCATTTGAGGTAGCTGAAGTGTCCTAAAAACACATTGCAATTTCTAGGCTTGCAACAACAGGCTCAGCAAGATTCAAACCCAAGGTCTGCATGTCCCAGGTGGCTGACTTCGGTCTGAGCAGAGTGTGTGATGAAGCCCAGATCGAAACCAAGACATATGGCACAGTGACTCACATGCCACCAGAGCTCTTGCTTGATGGCAAACTGTCGAAGAGTGTAGATGTGTATGCTTATGGGGTGTTGCTGTATGAGCTGTTCACGGCGGAGCGACCCTGGAATGGGCTCAGACATGCTGAGGTTTTGCACAAAGTTGCCGTCAAGAAGGAGAGGTTACTACTGCCAGAAGACACCCCTCAGCTTTTCAAGGTAGGCAGCTCTGACTCTGTGTCAAGCTTATACCTGCCTTGCAGCTCTGCCTCATCATAGACAGGATGCATGTGACATAATGTTTTGAATTAGCTGCAAGCTGACATGCCTCATTTGATTACTGTTCTCACTGCAGTAGTCGGACTGTGTCTGAGGTTGCATGCTCAGCTGCTAAAACTATTGCACTGGACAGCCGTTACCATTTTGAGCGTCCATGTGCACAAGGTGTATTAGTACAGATGGATGTGACACAGCCAGCAACCAACAGCACATACTAAACAAATGTCAGATTTGAAGTTGAGATCATGTTTCAGCACTCTGCTTTGTGATGCAGGATGTATTTGAGGAGTGCACTGACCCAGCACCTGGCCAGAGGCCAACATTCCTGCAGCTACTGGAGAAGCTGGACACATGTCAGCAGCAGATTGATCAAGCAGCTTGGCAGGCAGCTGCTGCCAGCAAGAGATACACATACCCAATGGAGCTGCTGTCATGATAAGCCATGGTATGACTAAGGGTACCTAATGAATCCAGGCTCATGTGAGCCTGAAGCAAGCTGGACCAAGTCAGTGAGTAGCGGACAAGCAACATATCACTGTGCCAAAATCAAGCTATCTGCATGCATCATAAGGGAATGCCACGCAAATGTCTTTGCCAAATGCCAAGGTAGCTTGGTTATTCTTTTCTCTCTTGAGAATCTTTTCTTTTTATTTGAGCACTGATGGAGGGGATGATGTGCATGAGCTGCCAGGGTAGGGGGGTAGAGGGGGGTTACAAGTATGTTGCACAACAGTTTTAATTGCTCTGTTCAGACGGACACTTTCACAGACCAGATTGTCGGATATCCCCACTTTGTGCGCAGTCAAAATGAGGGCACTGTTTTGTTGCCAGGAGTCCAATCCTGCCGTTGAAGTACTGCAGCTGTGCTCTGAGCATGATACGGTTTTTGAGCCAAACCTCTTTGCTGTTCAGTCTAGTTTTGCTTGAAGAAGAACTGACTAGGTTTGATTTATTAAATCAATAAGAATTGCTTCTAGGTATCTGTATGTCAGTGATTCGTATGTCAACATATATTAGACATATGGTGAGCGTATCAGTGGGGTACATGGAATACTGCGATTGCAGGTATCTGCAAGTTTCTTGGCATAGATGATAAAAAAGGATATGGAATCAAAGGATCTAGGGATTTGCATACAGTCAAAAGCAGGGAGCTTACACACACAGGTCAAAGTTTGGTTTTACCATGCCAAATTTGGCAGGGGCATTCAGGGTTTTGCACAGGCTTGCTCCTGTACACAAAGTTTTGGGGTCCACTGGGATTATAATTAATTATGTAACTCCGGCACAACATCACATGCATGTAAGTTATTGGATCAATCCGTTGAGTCTACAGCCAGATGCATCTTGGACCCCTGACACATCACTTACAGGTGAGTATTATGCACATGTCGTGTACATAATGCAAATCTGCACAAATTTTAAAGCTCACAGGTCATGTTTAGCATGCAGCAAATGCAACACAGGCAAGTAGGTTGTGGTGCTTCTTCTAAGTTGGTGAATGCGCTCACGGGCAAAGTTGCATGGACAAGTGCAGACATGACATCATTGGCGCAGCTTGAGTTTCAACTCATGCCTGATGCCTGATACCATCTACAGTGGGGCCCATGAGTCCTGATCAGGACATTTGCATTGCTGGAGATGGCATGGTACATTGCCATTCATGACCAGGACAACCCAGTGACTCAGCATGGTCTTGCATCTTACGTGACCAAGTTTGAAAGCCAACGCTTTAGACTTCGTTCAAAATTCGGGGTTATCTTTGCTCAGCAAGAAAGCTGCTGGCGCAGTCAGCAATCAGCGTCTGCGTCAGAGTCAACGGGCAAGGGGAAGGCCAAACTCTGGCATATTTTTTTGGAGCTGGTAAGTAAACTGCTGTGTTGTGCATATGCAAGTTACTTTACTGGGAAGCAAAGGCTTGCTGACTGAACAGGCTCTCCTTATGTCAAAGGAAAGCTTGTTCAGGCAGCAAGCTTCTGGCTTTCTTGTGCAAACGCTCTTGTTCTATGCCTGCTGCTTTCCTGAGAAAACTGGACATAACGAGTCAAAGCTGGCTAGATTTATCGAACGTCCAGGCTATCGTTGTTTATGTCTTTCGCGTGCTGCAAAGTTGCCAAGGTGGGGCCCTGCTGTCAGCTTTGTTTCACTGTCACAGACCTGTTGCCTTCACCGGCGCCACACATGCGCTACAAGCGCTTTCTGCGCCAGTGAAGCTGTAAACAGAAAGGTGTGCTGGTTGAGTTGCTGTGCTCAGAAGGACCGCCGCTTAAACACAGAGTTGCGCTTCACATTAGTGTCGGAGCTCGCACATGTTGCTGGTCCGACCGATACTTATGGGCCCTACTGTATTCATCGTTATCAATACCCGGGAACGAATCGCTCCGAAACAAGTGTGGAAGCTTCCACTGATGCCAACTTGCTGCCCGCGCCAGCGGGTCGAACAAGCGTGGCCTTGGCCGATTGAACAGTTGATCCATCCCTCTCTAATGGACCATGCGGGCTCTGCTGATATGCTCGCCTTGGGAACTCACTGTTCTGTCCCAGAGTGTCAGCAGATAGACTTTTTGCCTTTCACGTGTGACTGCTGCGGCGAGGTCTTCTGTCTGCAGCACCGTACTTATCAATCCCATTCTTGTAGCAAGGCCGGATCGCGAGAGACGAGCACAATCGTCTGTCCGATATGTGCAAAAGCTGTGAAGCTTACCGCTTCTGACGACCCGAATGCTGTGTTTGAGAGGCACACGCGGCAAGACTGCGATCCGGCTAACTATGCCAAGGTCCATCAGCGGCCCAAGTGTCCCGCAAAGGGCTGTAGAGAAAAATTGGGCACCGTCAACACCTACACCTGCAAGGAGTGTGGCGTGCAAGTGTGCCTGAAGCATCGCTTTCCAGAGACTCATCAGTGTCCTGGGAAGTCAGGTCAGTTCACTTCAACAGCAAGAGCGCCACGTTATCATGCTGTCCAGATGTAGCAGCAGGCCTGCAAAAGGTATCTGTTATAGCGCTGTTTACGCTCAGGCTTCTCCGACCTCAGCTGTGATGTGTGCTGCAGCAAGCTTAGCTAGTGCAGCCGGAGCACGTGCCTCGCAACTCACCCAGTCCATGCGCAGCTTATGGGGACGTACAATGAGTGCACCAACCCAACAACCTGCTCAGAAACATCAGCTGAAAGTTGACATGTTGAGACCACATTCAGCGGTAGTCAGACAGAAGTCTCAGACTTCTAGCTCTCGACCTGCCTCAGCAGGACCCCAGCAGGTAACGCATAGACACAACCACTACTGGCTTAGTGTGTGAGCCATGCAGGTTGTCAACTTTCGGCCGTCAAGCATCAAGCAAAAGATTGTCCAGCATGCACAGCAGGTCACTGCTGCATGATGGTGGAACATGTGATGCATGCTGTTGGGCAAAGCAGCTTCATGCATACTGGTTGTGCGGCAATCCAACTCTGCTATGGGCATAGCCTGTGCATTTGTTATGCCTGACTCGCGCAAGTTTGCCCTGCAGGCTGAGCGCTGTCTGGATTGTGGGGCAGGCTTCACGACTGTGCAAGAGTTGATTAGGCATAGTGAGTCAGTGCACCAGCATCAGCACAGTAGGCCTCAGCCAGTGCAGCGCCATCAACCAGATTCTTGCCCTCACTGTGGCAAGATGTTTCCAGACGCTGTAGCTCTTGTGCGTCACGTGAAGCACTCTCATGGCAGTAGCGCACAGTGTGTGCTGTGTTGATTAGTCTCCGCTGTTCTTCCTGTTCGTTTTCAGGTGTCCTGACATCTTTGGTGTTCCTTGTGGCTGTGTGTACAGCTTTGTGTCTTGTCTTGCAGGATGACTTGCAGTGCAACTTTTTCAAGCAAACGTTTTCTGGTTAGTACAGATGCTTTTTATGCATAGCTGACACTTGCAGCCAGTAAAAGGGTTGGCGGGCAACAATGGGTCACGCGACATAAGCTTGTCGTACTCCAGCTGGGAATGCATCATGTAGCGTGTATACCCAAGCAGTTGGGGGTTGCCAAATACGGTTTGAACCTCATCTCATAGGGTTTTGTGAAATCTATTTTGTTAGCGCGAATCTGTTGGCATTCTGATGGACAAGTTGACTGGCATCTCTGAGGACGCTTTGGAGTACATGAATGCAGGAGGTTGAATGACAGGTTCCTCTAGGGATGTGAATCTGGCACTGACCGGCACCGTGACACCTGCTGCATCAAGCATCACGGGTGCAGCTTACACTTCATGCGGGTGCAGCATCCATGTCCATCATGTCATACAAAGTTGGACCAGGACATTGTGGTTGTGTCCCTTGGGCTGTAGGGTGCTAGGCCGTTTAGTTGCACAGCAGCTCTTTAGGACCTGTATTTTCTATTCAAGCAGCTTGTTACACTAGACAAATAATGTCTCGCATCAACGCAATGCTTCAAGACGTCATTCTCCACAAACATGCTAAGTGCTGACACTCTGCTGATATGGGTATAACCACTGACACAACCTCCAACCTCAGCTCTACATGCGTTGTGCTCGCGCTCGTGGCTGGCCGTCAGAACTGTCAGCCTTGACCTAACAGTCAGCAACAGGCGCTACGAATATTGCTCAGCAGCTTTCAAGTCAGCGGTTACACTTATCATGACTGTAAATATAGCCTCCGAGATGCATTTCAATGCACCGCGCAGCCTAACACAACCCTGCATGACTGCATATTGTACCACAATATCTCCATGATCCAGGCACGTGACCAGGCTCTGCAGATCAGTGCATCGTTGGGAACGTGTATCTGAGATCCGGTCTATCAAGGAAACATATGCATGCCAAGTCTGATGCATTCACTCGCATCCCAAGTCGTCCTCGGCTTTGAGACCCGGGCTCATGCTCCAAATTTGCTACTGTGTGTGTGTGCAATGAAAGACATTTTTGACGCATGGGCCAGCAGCTGATTCTAATATTGTACATGTGCTGGCATACTGCGAATATTTTTTCCCTATTGGTTTTGGCTCTCATGCAAACGTCACAATGTGCAAACATGTCATGTGCAAACATGTGACGCGTACAAGGGTATGCCGCGCAGACTAGTATGCAGGCAGACCGGGTAAAACTTTGAGAGTGGGTGACAGTTACAAGGTGGTTGACAGCAGCAACAGCAGTGCTTTTGTCCGGAGTGTTGTGTGTTGTGAAAGGCCTAGCAAAGCTTATTTATGCAAGAGTTCATGAAGCCATAAAGCATCTAGTCACTACAAAGCAGTTGAGATTACCAATCCAATTTGTCAATACAAGTTTATGAGTAAGTGCAGTACTTATGATCATAACCAGGCAACACGTGTACAACAGCCTGATGGCTGCTATGTATGATGATTATACTACTAAGCTAACTGCTGCCTAATACATACTTGACTGCATATCTGTTGCTTCGTCACAAACACAGAGTTTGCTTTATTCCGTCACGGATTTGGGACGGAGTAAAACATGTCATGTACAAGCTGGGGTGGAGTAAGAGACACTGTTGGAAATGTCCTAAGTTGTACTTCTTCTCGTGCAGGTGATTGCACTTATGACTAATGCATATGACTAATGCAGCAGGGAAGTTGCAGCAGGGAAGTTGCAGCAGGAAGTTGTAGCACCTTTCCAAGCTAGACAGGTGGACGCAAATCTGCTCAAAGTTCTTCCGATGCTGCCGGCAGCTTCAGCAATGTACCGCCGGTTTCCATCATGCCTTACAAAAGCGCAAGTCAGCCCGGACTCGACCACTCGAGCAGCTACCGGTCGTGGTTCTGCAGAGACTCGGCACACAAGCTCAGCTTTTGTGATACATCGCTTTGGCCGGCCTCAACGCCTGCTACGTGTAAAGTAAGAACTCCGCATGCTTCAGCGTGCATCCAAATGCGTTCTATGTCGTCGTCTTGTTCACTACAGGTTACACGAGACTGTACTCATCCAAGTTCCGCTTGTCCGCAGTTCGAACCATTCCCGGAATTGCAGCAGCAGAGCGTAGGTATTCTACGCTGAGCAGAATGACTAAGCAGATCAAGAGCTTTTCTCTGGTCTTTGCTCTTGCTGTCTTGACGTTTGCAGGTGGCGTTCAAGGTAATTGTCGCACGCCCCTCCGTTGTGTTTGCCTTGGCATGCGTGGTCGACAGCATGTTTGAGTATGGCCATAAGCAGGTCAAGTGTCTTTCGTGACGATGTGTTTCTCTTTTGTGATGATTGCCGTTTGTTATCGGGCCCACATTCTCCAAGGTTACAGATCACTGCCCTGATCAGCTTCGCCTAGTTGTGCTGACGGAACTGTGTCAAGTTCTGATACCATTGATGAGAACATTCGTTGCTACTTGCTAGTCTTGTTTTGCTGCAAACAGCATCCACCAAGTTGTGATATTGGCGCTCCAGTTACAGGAGCTGCATCAGCACAGCAGGCTTCCAAACATGACTTGCATCACAACATCAAGATGTCAATCCTTGTGCAGGTGCAAGCAATGGCAGTTCTTCCCGCAAGCTTCTCAACAATGCTTGTCTGGGATGGGCCACATCCTACGGTCAATGTGGAGGCACTCAATGCCCAAGTGGCAGTGACCAATGCAGCGACTCAGCCTATTTCTGTTGTCCAGAGGATTTCAGCTGCCAGCGCTTGAACGAGTACTTCTGGTCATGCTTTCCAGAAGGCTCAGACATCAGCAGCATGCCAACTCCAGCTCCCGCTCCTGCCCCATCAGGTATGTTTGCACAAAACTTGCACTCATATCTTGGCTGAATGCAGGGCAGTCAACCAAACTCAGCACTTGCTCTTTTGAGAGTTACTGATGACCAATGAAGCACACACCTTGCCCTCCTGGCAAGGTATCAATGTGGAGAAAGATCCAGTTGTGCTGCGCTCACCGTCATGCCTGAAGGAACAACTATCACAGAGCATCCAGACATGCCATGACCATCTGTTTGATTTGCACATGCTGGCTGGGTGCACAACTGTAGTACACACTTCCAGATCACCCTGCTGCCTGGCTCATGTTGATCTCAGATGGGCTGTGCATCTGCAGGGGCCCCAGCTTTTGCACCAGGATATGGACAGCCAGCAGTACGGGGAAATGCCCCTTTGGGATATGCCCGAGCATCACCATCTCCCCCGGCATATGGACTTTCCCCTGCATCACCAATCCCAACAGCCTATGGGTTTCCCTTGGCAACCCCAACCCCCTCGCCCCCAAGGCAGACCCCAG
>JAABUU010006788.1_pt1 | contig 12103 bp, 20 predicted proteins | sample 5559301 | NCBI WGS metagenome assembly JAABUU01 (sample SAMN10711884, study PRJNA513360) | rock metagenome | isolation source: Antarctica rocks | place: Antarctica: Victoria Land, Richard Nunatak white
AAAAAAAAAAAAACAGTTGCATTGATACAAGCAACTTTTTTCTTCTGCAGCATATGCCCTGATGAGACTGAGGGCACTTGACGTCTTGCGGTTGGATTGGTGCTTCACTGCTTGCATTGATGCATGCCTTTCTCTATTCATCATACAGACAGCAAGCATAAGTGCAACAATGCCCTTGTCTGGTCAAATTGTTTTTGAATATACATGGTGTTCACGTCATCAGGCATATATGGTATACATATGAGCGTACATGGTCAACTCCAGTATATGGTGTACACATGATCAGGCATATGATTGCTACATGCACAGCACACTGAGCAACGGCTAAGGCAGCCCAAGGTCAAGTGGTCTCAAACTACCTTGTGGAGACATTTGAGGCTGTGAAGGGGTAGTGAAGCCCATGCTGGGGCCTGAGTTGGGCCCAGGGGGGCCCCCAGCCAACAGGGCATCCAGATCCAAGGGGGTGGGGCCGGATGTGCCGCCTGGCCCTTGCATCTTGCTCATGTCCATGCTTCCAAACATGTTGGCAAATGGATCTGAGGCTGCAGTATGCAGCAAATACCCCTCAGAAAGCGATGGCAAAATCATAAGCTGGCGCAGGGCATGAACATTGCAAAACACCAACATACAAGCAGATTGGGAGGAGAAAGAGATATGAGGCAGTGGTTATGGAGGAGTGCACACGCCCTGCTAGATCAGATGCAGCCGTGTTTATGTAGAAACAGAGAGGCTGACAACGAAGGACATGACACTCTGACGCACCCTATGCAAACAGAAGAAAACGACAAGGAAGAGGGGGTGGTCTGACCAGCAGCAGCCTGGGCCTGAGGAGCTCCAATGGCCTCCAAGGATTCCAAATCTGCAAAGTCGTCCCTGGCAGCAGCTGCCTCAGCAGGTGGGCTGCCAAAGGCATCAAAGGGGTCACCAGAAGTTGGTGCAGCAGCTGGGCGGCGCCTGGGGGGTGGTACAGAGCCCGGGAGGGGTACCAGGGCGTCTGGGGGCAGCCTGAACTCCACCTGATCCATCTGGTCTTCAGCAGCTTCTACAGTCCTGTACAGACAATGTATAACATCTGCTCAATCTCTGCGTTTGTTGGAATGGGTATCCTTTTCTGCCTTGTCTGTTTGTTGACATTTTGACGCATCGAGACTCTGCATCAAATTGCTATACAAAGGCTGGGCTCCAGGCAAAGCATTTGCCACCAAGTGATGCGCCACCTCTTGCACTTTAAGCCTTTGATTGGCATACAGAGTCAAGAACAAGACAACCTACAACCTCAATACAGCGACTGCTTGTTGCATTTCTGTATTCCTTTCATGGTGATTCCCTGCGAGCAGGAGGATGCAACAGACACAGTTCGCAAAGTATGATGCACGTGCTGTCTGCTCATACTCTGCTAAATTGTCGTACAGTATCATCGCACCTTTGGCTTATGCTGAGGCGCGGCGCAAAGCTGGCATCCGGTGTGGAGGTGCCGGTCTTCCTTCCGAGGCCTGTTAGCTTGGCAGTGAAGGATTTACCAGCCTTCATGGGATCAGTCACTGCCAACTTGGATGTAATGCTGACATCCTCTGTCAATATGCTGCTAACATCTGCGCTGCCATTACTGCTCACCAGCAGCCTGACTGCGGCATACACCTGCCCAACAGGAAGCTTGGTGTGACATCATTGCACATGACCCATTGCACAACTTCACCCTCACAACGATACCCAAGCTTGGCAGTACGACAGGCAGGCCTTGGCAAACTCATTCGCCTAGGGCAGGTGCACGGCAACGCCGAAGCAGAGAAGCCAGCACCTTGCTGCTGCAATTCAGCACAATCACAATGAGGCCAACAAGGGCAAAACAGTCACAGCATAGCAGCTGTCACATCTTGGGAAGCGTCTGCTGTTGCTGGAAGGGATGAGTAACGTTGCAAGCAGGCAGCAATGACACCTCTCGGTAGCGCCTGCTCAGCTTCTCAGGGGTGACCTCCACCCCCCTGCTGGCCAAGGTAGCCACACGCGTCATGGCGTCCACCAGCTTCATGAGTGAGAAGACATTGGCTGCAGCCGAGGCCACAGCCATCACGTAAACAGTGTTGACCAGCCTATACACAACTCGATATCTGCAAGGCAAGGCAGCATACCTGAGAAACCAATTGCATGGCCCACTGAACCAGTTCTTGGGTATGTTTATTGCTTACATAGCATATAAAAGCATCGAATCCAGTGTGCAAGAGCGTCTGACAAAAACAGCCGTGATAGGAATAAATGGGAATAATGAGCTAGAGCTTGACCTGGCATCATCCACTAACAGATCACCATAGGCAAAGTTTGGTGCAGTGTCCCCAGTCCTGCAGCCAAAGTCATATAAGAAGCGGAACCAGGTTGATGGCACAGGGGCACATGCGTAGCTGCAGAGTATTGTGCAGCAAAGTAGCAGCATGACCCATGGTACATACCCATCAATGTCTCCCTGTCCTCCTTTGCTTGCGTACTCTGCCAATGTACTGGCAGCTGAGCGCATGCTATCATTTGCAACTTTGGCACCAATGCCCCAACTGCAGTCATGCAGTTTGACATCAGCATATCTCATCCAATTTCATGAAGAGTACAATTGCAAAGCTGACCTTTGCAGCAAAAAACTACTGCCTCCTTTGGCGCGCAGTGCAACGGCCATTTCCATCGAAGCAACCATGCTCGTGATTTGGGTGCGCAGTAACAACCTGGGGTGCATGTGGACAGAGTCAAGGCTCATTGCGATTGCTTTCGCACATGGCATTCAAATTAAAAGCTGTACTCACAGGACAGGTTCGGGAACGCTGCAAGCTTTGTTATAATATACAAACGACCAGTGCAGTTGTGCGGTTACTCAGCGGGCAGTATCAACGTTGGGCGACCAAATCAAACGTGCCTTGTCCAGCGGTATGTTTATTCAATCTCTGTGTGCTGCTGCACAATCGCTCAACGCATCAAGAAGTCTTGATGCACTCGATGCTGTCTAAGCGCGGAGCAAGATGCACACGATACGGGCAATGCACATGACGACTGGCAGCAGTGGTGCCTGTCCTGTGCTGACAGACCGAATACGCGGTAGCGGCAGATGTCAACGAATCGTCAACGATGGCGATCAGTGCATCCGAAAAAAAATAGCAGGGGCCATACAGTGAAGCCTTTCACGGGGGTTGTGCTAGCCAGCAAGGCCCCAGCAAATGTCCAGGCAGTGCTGCTATATAATCTACTGCAGCTTGTGCAACTGCGATGTTTGCACCGTAAACGCTGCTGTTGGCCGAGACGAGACAGTATGTCAGACGATGAAGCAGGACCACGAACAGACTCCGACCAGGCCGATTTCAAGGCGCCATCCGTCGAACAGGCTGCGGCAGTCCAGGCGCACGAGGAAGATGACGATGTGGCGTACGATGATGAGCCCGACGAGGCTGAAGGCGAAGGCAACGTGAATGTTGAAAAGGAGCCAGAACACTCTGCTGGTCCGATCCAGGGCCAGGTGCAGTGCTCCCTCTGCAGTTTTACTCGCTTGCAGTTTGCTTTGTTTAGTCTCCTTTGCTGACAATCCACTGGTCTCCAGACTCAAGTAGAGTCTGTAGAAAAGGACAACAATAAAGGTCAAAGAGTCAGCGAAGGTGCGGCAACAGCTACCGTTCTTACTGTCCCTAAAGCTGAGAACCTTGAGGCGGAAGAATGGGAGATTTCGAGCGTGCCTGATGAGTGGAAGCCTGCACCTCTGTTTAAGGTCAGATCGTGATTCTGCCATCCGTAATGAGCTGCAATCTGCCGAGTGCTGTGCTCTGACTAAACCCTTGGATCACAGGTCAAAAACATTCCCACATCTGACAACATCACAGAACAGTCTGTGCAAGAGGTCCTGGAGGCTGCTGATCTTCATGTCAAGAGCATAGCGTTTGACACAGTGAAGATACAGGATAAGCGAGTAGCATATGTTCGCCTTCAGCCGCCTCCCCTTCCCTGGGAAATAACGGACAAGCAGGACACAGACGTCAGCAAGATTGCCATTGCTGTGGTCAAACGTCTCAAGGAAGCAGATCCTCCTTTGCAGCTTGGAGACGACAAGCTGCAGTTTGACACCAGCCATCCTCAAGTGCAGCTTTTCATTGGCAACATCACAGAAGAATGGTCTGATGATGTGAGCTTGAGGAATAAGATGGAAGAATATGGTCCCGTTGAGCGCTGTCTTGTGATGCACAGCCATAAAGGGCAGAACAAGGTACAGCAGACTGCCCTGCATTGTCAAGCAGTAGGCAGATCATGTTACATTGTGTTGTCTTTCGGTAGCAACACCAGCACCTGCAGCTTCCTCAGCTTTTAAGAAGCACAGATACTGCCAACCTGTTCACCTGCTGCTGTTTTGCCCCAATGTTGAATTCCTATCATTAATGTGGCATGTCTGTCATGCAGGGATATGCATTCGTTGAATACAGCGTGCCCAATGGTGCTCTCAAGTGCAAAGAGGGTATGGACAAGATAGAGGCAGAGATGCGGCCGGACTTTCGACGCAAGGCATGTATTGTATGTGCATGTGCTGCACGCTTGCTTACTCCTGTTTGTCTATACATGGCTCAATCTGCAGGCAAGTTTGTCCGCATGACTCAATCTGTGTGCAAGCTCAAGTATACATCTGTCTGCAATACAAGGCGGCAATCGTCTCATGGCTTCTCTTTCCACCCTTGACTGACCTGATGCTTAGGCTAAGCTGTATGCTGCTGCCAAAAGGCCTTGTCACATTCTTGGGAAACCCTACCCGGCCGCAAACTTGAGTGCAACAATGTTTTGAGGCATGTCTGCAGGAGGGCCTCACTATTCAGGCCAATGGACGATGGCAGCAGATCAAGCTCTTGCGAGCTGAATGGGCGCACCCTCGAAACATCCCTGGATTGTATTCAAGGGTGCTCTACATTACCAACTTGACTCCAGTAAGGCTTCACTGCTTATCGGGTCTTACTCACATGTGACTGCACATGTAAGCAGTGATTTCCACTCCAGTCTTTGTCATGTCCAAGGTATCGCTGAGTGATGACCGTCTAGCTATTCCTTTTGAGCTTGTTGCATTTCACCTTTGTCCTAAAACGTGTCTGATTGGTGATTGGCATCTGAGCTGTACGGCTGGCTTTCAGGCTTGGCATACAGTGACATTTATTTACACCATCCTGCTTTTAAGCAGCCCTTTTTTGTGGCTGTCACAATGCTGTATTCTTCTGTCCCCACTGTTGCCAGAACAGCATCCAGGTGTGAAATTATATTGCTGACTGGTCATGGCAATTTTCCAGGGCTTTTCTGACATTTCTGCTCTAAGGCAACTTTTTGAGAAGTTTGGCCCAGTCAATGAGTGCCACCTACCCAGGAATAAACAGACGGGAAACAGCAAAGGCTTTGCATTTGTAGAATTCAGGCAGAGCATCTTTGCAGATGCGTAAGTTTCTTCCTGCAAACAGCAGTGTTTCTTTCTTGTTTCTGCTGAGCATATTCAATATGTATTTTGCTGAGTTGTCCACGCACCTTTTGGACATGTACCCTCTCACTCTTCTAGCTTTGTTGCGTTTCCCTCCTTTCAACTCGCCATTAATTACTGCAGCATCAGCACTGACAAACTGTTTGTTATGCTCCATCCTCTTTGTGCGGCCCTTCCATGCTGACAGACTTTGGTTGAGAGTACACATGCTGTTGCGTTTCTCCCATTCATGCTTTGTTTTTGCTGTGATGCAGTGCATACCGAGCTGTTGATGAGACTGATCAGGACTTCATGGGTAGCAAGCTTGTTGTATCCTTTGCTAATCCTGCCAAACACTATGACACACATGCCATACGTCCACAAAGCACAGGCATGAATATTGCAATGGTGGGAGGTGCAAATGGCAAGCTAGGCCTCAGAGGAAGTGGGGCTCTTGCCAGCGGTGTTCTGGCAGGACGCACAGGCATAAACGGCAATAAAGTTGGGTTTGGTGGCAGACTGTCCCCCAGTCAGTCATCCTTTGCCAATGGACAAGGTCATTTCTCCTGTGGCTGCGCATACGTGTGTAACAGTTGATGCTGCTACCTGCAGTGGTGTAGATATCCCATCATTAGTGCTGTGCTGTTTTGGCCAGTGAAGTTTTGAACTCTAGATGATATAACTTTTCCGACGCTGAGTTTGTGCATTGGTGCATTAGGCTCCTTTGGCGGTGCTGGACAGCTAGGGGCTGGTGGCATGGGATTCAATAATGATGACATGGCTGCCCGTTTGCAACAGCAGACTATGCAAATGCAGCAGGTAAGCATCACATAGCTATTGCAGTCATGATGCCTAAAACCAGCTTCTGACCTTCCCATTTACAGCAAGAAAGACAGATCAATTGACAGGCAAATTTCTTCACTTTGTCGTGTTCTGTGCAGCAAATGCAGCTTCGGTATCAGCAGCAGATGCAGCTGACCATGCAGCAGCAGCTTCGTGCTCAGCAAGCATTGATGCAAGCCCAGCTTCGAGCAGCACAAGCACAGGTTCAGCAGTACCAAGAGCAGGTACACCTGCTTCTGTGTCACTGCGTCACAATACAAGTCCTCCATACTGCTGGCACACCTCATGCACGCGTTGGCTACAAACGCAACTGAACATCAATGGCAAAGCAGTCTGTGAGCCCGTGTAGCTAATCCAGTACTGACACCTGACTACTTGCACGCCTCATGCACGCATTGGCTACAATCACAACTGAGCATCAGTGGCAAAGCAGTCTGTCTGTCCGTCCAGCTGATCCAGTACTGACACCTGAAGCTTGCGTGTTGTCCTCAGGCATTGCAGTACAAGACTCAAGCCAGCCAAGCACAGCTGAAGGCTCAGCAGGAGGCAGAGGCCCGCAAGCGCGTAGAGGCAGAAGCTCGAGCAGTCGCTCAGGCGCGCATGAATGAGAAACCCAGAGTAAGCAAAAGCCCATTGTGCTCTGCTAGGATTGCATCCCTGCTTGCCCAATAGAGCTAACTGTACTTGTCAAGCAGCTGCAGAGACTCACAAGATTGTCACATCAGTGACTTTGCTCTGCAGAATGAGTATGCATCTGGTGGTCTGGATGCAAGCTATAATGGAAGCCAAGCTGCCTTTGCCGCTGCCTATGGCGGCCAGGCTTACCCAGCAAGCGGTGTTGGTGCGCCTGGCCAAGATGCTTATGGCGCCAATGCATTGTACAGTCAGGGCTTTGCTGCAGCTTCACAGGTATGCATGAAACAAAATGTGAAGCAGAGCCTACAGCAGTTTGTTTGTGCTGTTTTGAGCACGCAGACAACATGCAGTTCTTACCTTGAGTGTGCTCATGTTCTTGCAAGACATTGCCATGGGAGGCTTGATCTGCAGTCTCCTGACTGAGACTGGAGCAGCTGTTGTGCTGGTTTGCAGTCACCATGCATTTCACTGCAGGGTTGGCCAGCTGGTGCCAGCAATGGTCAAACAGCCACAAATGGTGCAGCCGGCATGTACGGCGCAGTCTCTGGAGCACAGCAGGCAGGGTATGGTACAGGGCAAGAGGCCTTTGCCCAAAGCGCTGGCTACCCCAGTCAGGCAGGCATAGCTGCCTATGGTGCCTTTGGACAGCAGCAGACAGGCTATGGCGGAGCACAGGTATGTTGACATTGCAAGCAGACATGCTATGCATGTAATGCTGCACCCTCTGCTCTAGAAGCATATCACAGCAATTGGTTGCACTGGAGTCCAGCACTTGAGGGGAGTATTAGCTTCCATGCCTTGCAAGGTATTCTGCATGTACACTCCTTGTCAGCAGGCAGCATTCTAGTATCTGGCTTGTGAGTGCAGTAGCTTGTGTGCTGTCCACCTAATGGTGCATGTTGCTTTCAATGCTGCTGCTAGGGTTCTGTCCTGTTCAGCAGCTAGGATTTAGATGCATATCTCAGCAACCCATAGCCTCAGTGTCTTTGGCTTTGCAGAGTGCATACAACGGTGTAGCCCAAGGATTTGGATCAATGCCAATGACAAGCGGCGGCTATGGTCAAGCTGCATTTACACAGGCTGGAATGAGCCCATACGGTCAGACTGCCAACAACTTCCAGTCAGGCCAGAAGCGTGATGCAGGCTACGATCAGGCAAGGGTCACATGGCAAAGTGTTGGTGTAAATAGCAATGTTGAGCATGGCAGCCAATGATCAATTCATCAAATAAACTCCTGACCTTCATCGTGGAGACTCAACTTGCTGAGGCTGGCAGAATGTCCTGATTTGTGCTGGGTCAATATGCTGAAGATCTGTTTGGTTGCTTGGTATATGTTTGGGCTCAGAAGGGACTGGAAACCTCTGACAAGCTTGGCATGCATTGCATTGTGCTTTACACTCTGTGCATTCGGCATGCTGCCTCATTTCTGATGGTTGGACAAATCAAGGTGTCGTCTGTGTGTGCAGGCCACTGCTTATGGTAAATATGGTGCTTATGGGGGCCAGACTGGTCAATCAGGTAAGCTGCTGATTCGTTGCGTTGCCACTGACGTTCTCAACTGTTTGCTGAGTGGCTGATACTTGTTCATGTGCAGGGCAAGATTACAAGAGACAGCGGTACTGACAAAATGAGTCGTTTTGAAGCCTGTTCTGTCAGCCAGGAGAGAAAGTGTAGTCTGTAGATTGCTTATCAAAAGAGCATTCACCTGCGCAACAATCAAACTTGCCCCAGGTCATGGTGATGCAGCTTCAGGAACAGTGTCAGAGCCGTGATGATCCATTGCTGTGTTCAGACTGGCTTACTGTCGCCAGATGTGCTGCAACCTTTCAGGCTGGCACTTGGTTTTGCAGCTTGCTTTTTGAAATGTTCTTGGCACTTGCTTTTTTCCTTTTTTGCCAATTGGTCACTGCATTCCCCATTCAAGCCACATGATTGCAGCACTGTCACTTGGAGTTGTGTTGATGTGTGTGATCAACGTATGACTCTCAGTCCAACAGAACGTGACTGGCTTTGCAAAACCTCTTTGTACAGCCAACTTGGCTGTTCCAACTTTATTGAAGCTGCTGGTAAAGTTGCACTGAAGTGTGTTGTCTCGCCTTGTTGCAAAAACATACATGTTGTGAGTGCTCAAGTCAGTGACAATGCTGGTGAAAGGTCAGCTCTGACTCTTTCTTTCTTTTCGTATCAGTCTTGGCAGTTGATTTGCAGGTTTTCTCCCTGGCACCATGTTGCAGTACAAATCTTACATGGCAAGCCTCATTGACGTTGTCAAGTTATGGTGATTTTTGCTAAGCTTCATATTGAGCCTGATGCACACTGTATTGCTCACTGGCTGCAGGCGGCTGACAGCCATAGCTGTGCTGTTGCAGCAATTGCAATTGGTGACCATATATTCGACAGTTGCTGTAAGATTTGCATGCCTGGGTGCTGGCCCAGGTGTGAGTGATCTGGACAATGCATCGTTCCTTTTGCATTTTGTGTGGTGCACCACTGTACAGTTTGAGATGAAACATTTTTGCCTGTTTGCTGACCATGGTCTTTCCTGATTACAAAGAGGCTATGTATGACACAGGCCCTCGTGATTGTGCTTCAAACATTATATGATACCATGGCACATCCAACAGACGTGTGGGTTGGACAACGCCAGTTCTGTAACGGATGAAAGCTTCTGGCCTGGCTTCTGAGGCTCCACTCGAAATGCTTGTACACTTGGCATTCACGTGGAGGTGTAGTAAGGGACGTCAAAGCGCAGGTCAAAGCGCTGTACATCAACACTCAGCGCGGAACGACAACACTACATTGCGAGTGTACTCTCCTTATGGTCATAGGATCGCCTTCGGTGACCGATTGCAGGATCTGATAAAATGTCCGTATCTGTTCTGTCTCCGCAGACCGTTCAAACGCTGCATATGCCCGTCGATCTGGAACTTACCAACGGTCCTGGGTGGCCTGATATCTTAAGCAGTCTCAAGCCACGCCTTCATCGACGTGGCTTCGACATCTCAGAGCCATTGTGTCTGGACTGGTGAGTTGCTTGTCATGCTCAAGACAACACCGAGTCACGCGAGCGTCAGGATGCATGCTATCGCGGTCATGATTCCTGCAACGCCAGCAACTAGTGCTATGTTCCCACGGCAGATACCTTCCTAGCTCACTAGTGGTGTCACAGGTACAATGAGAGCGTGCCTGAGGGTTCTGGAGCCTCGATTCCGACAACAAGGGGTTCCAGAGGTACCAGTTTTTCGTTTACCCTCACACACAGTCTGTTCTCTGAAATTTGCGGTGTACACGTCACGTACATGACAGCACCATTGCAGGCGGCGAGACGCTTGTGATCCTCATCGCCAACAGCAAGAACATGTGGCCTTCCTTCCTACAAGCCTGCAAATCAGACTCTTCTTTGCTGGCTGTTGCTGACCCCTTGGACAGCTATGTTGAGCACAGTATACAATCTACCATACATACGTCTCTACCTGGGTGAGTCATGCATCAGCTACATCTTTGGTAGCCAAGTTGGAAATTGAAGCAGCCTGTGCTTGCTGTGACGTGTGGCTCTGCTCCACTTGAAGCTTGTGGAAGGCATGCTGAAGGGATGCTGTCTGGTGCAGCTGATGTCGCCTGCCTTGCTGCAACTTGTACTGCTACTGACAGCAGCTTGTCTCCAATGCTGCAGACACAAATGCAGATATTTCTGGTCACACAGTCAATCAGACGAGCTGTCAGGCAGTAGATATGTGGCCATTCAGCGTATGGCACAGGCAGCAGGGCTAGCTTACATGGATCCCAATAGTCACTTTTGCCTGCATCCAAAGTTTGGTCCCTGGATTGCTCTGCGTTGCGCCTTAGTGTTTGATGGCACGCAGTATACCGGTCCTCGCAAAACACCACTGGTCAATCGCCTTTCTCCTAGCACTGAGCAATATGTCCAAATGGCCGTGAGAAGTGCTCAGCGGAAGCCTTCTATGAGTCTTGAAGATGCAGGTAATCGGGATAGCAGTGATTAATCTATGAGACAGGGACGAACAGTAAAGCAGTTTGTATAGCATGCTTCACAGCATCAGTGGCATAAGTATCACCACTTCATCGCTAAATGCACAACATGGTACTGTTGCAGAAGCTGCTCACGCTGCTTGTTATGCAGAAAATTAGAAGCAAGGTGCATTATTCCTGCTCGACATTTGCCTGTTGTGCGCTACATGTGATGTAGATGGCATATTACTGTCTTGTGCAACACACTGTAGTTGCACCCCACAGTGTGGAGAGCCAGACTCACTTATGCTTTGAGCATCGCTTGATTTTGTAGGCACCAAGTCAAAAGCATGCAAGAGATGGCTGAAATGGGTTGCTGTGCGTGATGCCCTGTGTCCCTGCCATCCATGGAGGTATGACGAGGACCAGCTTGAGTACCACTATACAAAGAATAGAGCTGTTTTGGAGAGGGCTATCAGCAGGCAATGACCATCATAAGAGTGTGTGTGGAAGATTTCAGCTGGATGCCTATTAACAGTATCAACTGATGAAGCCGGGACATGCAAGAATTGAATGAAGAAAGCAGTATATGTGCATGCGGCAGGGGTTCTGCTCCTGGGGCATGCCAGTAGTGTGCAGCTATTGTGTGAGCCCTTTTGGCGTTTCCTTTTGGCACCTTTTGTACCTTACGCACATCTGGCTGTGCAGCCTTGTGTCCATGTACCCTGCTGTCCTGTTTTGCTGCTTGAGTCCATAAGCTATGTTCTGTGCTCCTACTGTTGCAGCTTATGCCTGTATTGTGGTATATGCTACATCCATCAGCCTTGATTGGTGTACTAGCATATCCGTGCCGTTCACAGCATTGTCGCTAGTGGTAGTGGCGTCATGTGTGCAGCATGTTGCAAGCACAGCATTGTTGCCGTGTGGTGATAACCTCAAACACTGGACCAATCAGCCTCCGCTTGCAACCTTGTTGTCGCACATTTTGAGACTGTTCATTGCACAAATGTATGAGCTAAATGGAGTTGCTTTTGTAAGCCTTAAATGTGTGGTCGTGAGTCTGTCCATGATAAGCCTTACATGCGTTTCAGCAGGTAAGGACACCGAGGTCAGGACAATGAGCAAATTCATGAACGCTATGCACTGTTAGTCAGCACTGAACATCCTGCACTCAGTCCTCTACGCTGTAAACATCACCTTTTAACA
>JAABUU010006793.1_pt1 | contig 12097 bp, 8 predicted proteins | sample 5559301 | NCBI WGS metagenome assembly JAABUU01 (sample SAMN10711884, study PRJNA513360) | rock metagenome | isolation source: Antarctica rocks | place: Antarctica: Victoria Land, Richard Nunatak white
GCCGCGCATGGGGAAGGTGGTCGTGGGCAGGAAGACGGTGGATTTATAGTCGGGGGCGTCGGTCATGGGGTGGGTCCCGGTGTGGCGATGGCGTGCTCGTGCTTGATCCCGGCGTTCAGGGAACGGCCGGGCCTGTAATTCGCAGCGGGGACGCCGGGACCATGGGAAGGTTTATGGGGAGCGGCGGGGGGCCGGGTCAAGCGGGAAGGTTTTCCAGCCTCAGGGGCGTCGCCTCCCCGCATGGAAACCATGCCGGCGATCCCTGTTGCGGAGGGCATGCGGAGAGCGTGGCGGGAGGCGCTGCGCTTTCCCGCCCTACGATGGTGGCCGGATGCAGGCTCCGGTCACCCGTTGGCGAGCGACAGCCAGCGCCGCCCGTCCCGCTCCAGCAGCTCGTCCGCCGCTGTCGGGCCGCCCGACCCGGCGGGGTAGAGCTGAACCGGGATGTGCCCGGCCGCAGCCTCGTCCAGCACCGGCTGCACGACGGTCCAGCCGGCGTTCACCTGATCGGCGCGCTGATATAGCGTCGCATCGCCGATCATCACGTCATACAGCAGGGTCTCGTATCCCGTGCTGCTCGGCAGCTTGAACCAGTCGGTGTAGCTGAAGTCCATCGCCACTCCGCCCATCTCCAGAAGGGGGCCAGGCTTTTTGGCGGAGATGTTGAGGGTGATCTTCTCGCTGGGCTGGATGTGCAGCACCATAACGTTCGGCGTAAGCTGGTTCACCGGGGTGTTGCGGAACAGGGCGTAGGGCGCCTGCTTGAACTGGATGGCAATCTCGGTCTGCCGGGTCGTCATCCGCTTGCCGGTCCGTATGTAGAAGGGCACGCCAGCCCAGCGCCAGTTGTCCACTTTCAGGCGCAGCGCAACGTAGGTTTCGGTGCCACTGTCCGGCGCGACGCCCGGCTCCTGCCGGTAGCCTGGCACCTGCTTGCCCTTGATGGCGCCCGCCTCGTACTGGCCCCGGACCGCATTCCGCAGCACATCCGCAGGCTCCAGCGGCTTGATCGCCAGCAAGACCTTTGCCTTCTCCGCCCGCACCTCGTCAGCGTCGAAGCTGTTGGGCGGCTCCATCGCGACGCTTGCGAGCAGTTGGAACATGTGGTTCGGCACCATGTCCCGCAGCGCGCCGGTCGGCTCGTAGAATCCGCCGCGTGCCTCGACGCCCACCGTCTCGGCAGCGGTGATCTGCACGTGATCTATGTGGTCACGGTTCCACAGCGGCTCGAACACGCCGTTGCCGAAGCGGAAGGTCATGATGTTCTGGACGGTTTCCTTGCCTAGGAAGTGGTCTATGCGGAACACCTGGGTTTCCGCGACCTTGCTCAGGATCAGCGCGTTCAGCTTCCGTGCGCTGTCCAGGTCGTGGCCGAACGGCTTTTCCACCACCACGCGGCGGAATGCGCCGTCCGTCTCCTGCATCAGCCCGGCATCTGCCAGGTGCTCGATCACCGGGCCGAAGAACCTGGCGGCTACGGCCAGGTAGAACACGCAATTCCCTTGCAGCCGGCCCTTGAGCGCCTCGTAGAGTGCTGGCTCGGTGAAGTCGCCGGTTTGGTAATGCAGCCGCTCGCGCATCCAGCCCCAGGCGTCCGCATCCAGGCCTGACGGCGAGAACTCGCCGTCCTTCTCGGCGGCGGAGGACTGCATGGCCTCCGTCAGCGTGTCCCGGTATTTGTCGTCGTCGCGTTCGTTGTGGTCCACGCCGACGACCTGGAACTTGTCATCCAGCAACCCGGCCAGCCGCAGGTTGTAAAGCGACGGCATCAACAGCCGCTTCGTCAGGTCACCGGAAGCACCGAAGATGACCAACGTGGCCGGCGGCGCCGGGTCGGCCTTGGCCGGCCCGTCGGTGCCCGACGTGCGGGCGTTGACATCCATTGGCTAAACTCCGCGCTCGTGTTCCGCGACCTTTTCCTCGGACGGCTTTGGCACCGGCTGGGCGATCACGCCCGGCGTCTTCGGCTCGACGTGGCCCCCGAAGCCCGCGCGCATCGCCGACAGCAACTTGTTGGCGAAGCTGTGGTGCCGTCGGCTTTCGAAGCGGGCGAACAGGCTGGCGGTGATGACCGGGGCTGGCACCGCTTCCTCGATGGCGGCCTCGATGGTCCAGCGGCCCTCGCCGCTGTCCTCGACCTCGCCCTGGTAGGAGTTGAGGTCGCCGTCCTTGGTGAGCGCGATGCTGGTCAGGTCCAGCAGCCAGGAGCTGATAACGCTGCCGCGCCGCCAGGTTTCGGCGACCTCGGCGGTGTTGATCGTGAACCGCTCGCTCTCCAGCAGGTCGTCGCTGGCCTTGCTGCGCAGGATGTCAAACCCCTCGGCATAGGCCTGCATGATGCCATACTCGATGCCGTTGTGGACCATCTTCACGAAATGGCCGGCGCCGGCCGGGCCTGCGTGGATGTAGCCCTGCTCGGACCGGGGATCATGGTTTTCCCGCTCCGGCGTCTTCTCGATGGTGCCGATCCCTGGCGCGAGCGTGGCGAAGATCGGGTCCAGCCGGTCCACCGCCGCCTTCTCGCCGCCGATCATCATGCAGTAGCCGCGCTCGATCCCCCAGATGCCGCCGGAGGTGCCGACGTCCACATAGACGATGCCTTTCTCCTTGAGCGTCCTCGCCCGGCGGATGTCGTCCTTGTAGTAGGTGTTGCCGCCGTCAATGATGGTGTCGCCGGATTGCAGCAGGTCGGCGAGGTCCGAGACCGTGGCCTCGGTGATCTTGCCGGCGGGCAGCATCACCCAGATTGCCCGGGGCGGCGCCAGCTTCGCCACCATGTCCGCCAGCCCGGTGCTGGGCTGGGCGCCCTTGTCGGCCAGGCCGTGCACGACCTGCTCGTTGCGGTCATACACCACTGTCTTGTGCCCGGCGCGCATCAGCCGCTGGCTGATGTTGCCGCCCATGCGGCCCAGCCCAACGATACCAAGTTCCATGCCTTGCCGTCTCCTTATGCCAATGCCGCGTCAACGGCCTTGGCCAGCCGTGCCAGTCCGGACGCCACGTCCGGCCCCAGGTGGACGCGCAACGCCCGCCGGCCGCGCTCCGCCAAAACGTCGAAGTCGCCGCGCGCCTGTGCCGCCTTCACCACGCCGAAGCTGAACTTCTCGCCGGGCACCTGCAGGTCCTTGGCGTCGTCCGCGGTGATCTGCAGGAACACGCCGCTGTTCGGCCCACCCTTGTAGGTCTGCCCCGTGGAGTGGAGGAAGCGCGGGCCGAAGCCGACGCAGGTCGCCACATGCTTCGCGTCCCGGATGCGGATGCGGAGATGGGTCAGCGCCTCGATGCTGGCGGGGTCGCGGTCAATGTAGGCCAGCAGCGCCACGTAGTCGCCGGGGCCGGCGCGGTCCAGGTGGGCCTTGATGACGCCGTCCAGCGTTTCCTCGTGCAGCGCGGCCTGGTCGCGCTCGTCGGTGAACAGCTTGATGCCCTCCTTGACGAGGAAGGGCGTCTCGTCCGGCAGCTTGCCCGATTGCGTGTAGGCGTCAGTCAGCTTGCGGGTCTCGATCTTGCTGGCCTCGACGTCCGGCTGATCGAACGGGTTGATGCCGATCACCGCGCCTGCGGTGGCGGTCGCCATCTCCCACAGGAAGAACACCTGGCCGATCTGCATCGTGCTGTGCAGCACGATGCGGACGACGGGCTGCCCGGCATCTTCCAGCGCCTGAACTGCTGTGTCCTGCGCCGGGTCGGTCTTGCCGGCGAGGGTCAGGTAGGCGAAGACCCGGTCCGACCCATAAACATCCGGCTTACCCAGCGGCTCCGCGTCCACCGGCACGATGCCGTGGCCCTGCTTGCCGGTGCTCTCGGCCAGTAGTTGCTCCAGCCAGGCGCCCACGTCGGCGATGGCGGGGCTGGCGACCACCGTCACCTTGTCCCGGCCCGCCTTGCAGGCGGCGCCCAGGATGCAGCCGAGCTGCACACCGGGGTTGTAATCGGGCGGGGTTCCGGCGGCACAGGAGCGGACCATCTGGCTGGTCGCGAGCAGGAACGCATGTAGGTCCAGACCCATCGCCGCCGCCGGGACCATGCCGAAGTTGGACAGCACGGAGTAGCGCCCGCCGATGCCGGGGTCGCCCATGAACACGGCGCGGAAGCCGTCCTCATGCGCCATCGCCTCCGTCTTAGAGCCTGGGTCGGTGACGGCGACAAAGTGCTGGCCGGCCTTGTTGCCGACCGCCTGCTTCATACGGCCCCAGAACAGTGCCTTGAAGATGTTCGGCTCCAGCGTATTGCCGGACTTTGAGCTGACGATGCACAGCGTCTTGGACAGGTCCACCTTGGCGGCCAAGGCCTCGACCTGCGCCGGGTCGGTGCTGTCCAGGATATGCAGCGCCGGGAAGCCGGGCTGCTGGCCGAAGGTTTTGGCCAGCACCTCGGGACCAAGGCTCGATCCGCCCATGCCGAGCAGCAGGATATGCTGGAAGCCGTCCGCCTTCACGCTGTCCTGGAATGCCTGAAGGGCCGGCAACTCTGCCTTCATCGCGTCCACGACGTGCAGCCAGGCAAGCCACTTCGCCTCGTCGGCTCCGGTCCAGAGCTTGGCGTCGCCGGCCCACAGGTCGCGCAGCTTGCCAGCCTTGCGCCAGTCCTCGCGGGTGTCGTGCACCTGATGGTCCAAGTCTTCCGGCAGCTTGGCGGACATCTGCAGCAGGGCGTCGCCCAGCATCACCGCGCGCTTGGCGGCGACTGAGCCGAGCAGCTTATCGGCAGCCTCCGCGAACAGCTCCACCCCGTCCTGCACCAGCTTCTCGGTGATGCCCTGCAGGTCCAGACGGTGCTCCTCGACGGCGGCCATGATGGCGCGGGCATCATCCACGCCCTCCGTCAGCGAGGCGCGGGGATGGCCGTGGTCGCGGAAGGCGTCCATCGTCGCCGGGGGGATGGTGTCCACGGTGTCGCGCCCGACCAGCTCCTCGACGTACATCACGTCGCTGTAGGCCTTGTCCTTCACACCCGTGCTGGCCCACAGCAGCCGCTGCGGCAGTGCGCCGGCGGCGGACAGCTTCTGCCAGCGGGGCGAGCCGACCAGATTGAGGTAGGTTTGGTAGGCCATCTTGGCGTTGGCGATGGCGACCTTGCCGCGCAGAGGCTTCAGTGCTGCCTCACCCTTGGCGACCCGCTCGTCAATCTTCTTGTCCATCACTGCGTCAATGCGGCTGACGAAGAAGCTGGCGACGCTGCTGATGCCGGCGACGCTTTCGCCGCGCGCCATACGGTCCTCCAGCCCGGCGATGAACGCCTCCGCCACGGCCTCGTAGGCATGCTGCGAGAACAGCAGGGTAACGTTGATGTTCAGGCCGTCGCCGATCAGGGTGCGTATGGCGGCGACGCCCTTGTCGGTGCCGGGCACCTTGACCATCAGGTTCTCGCGGGCCACGGCCTGCCAGAGCTTGCGGGCCTCGACCACGGTCTCGTCCGTATGCAGCGCGAGGTAGGGCGACACTTCGAGGCTGACATAGCCGTCCACCTTGCCAGTGGTCTCCCACACCGGGCGCATCACGTCGCAGGCTTGCTGGATGTCTTCGATGGCAAGCGCCTCGTAGATGTCCTGCGCATCGTGGTCGCCGCGCCCGGCCAACTCCTTGAAGCCATCGTCGTAATCCGTACCCTCCCCCATCGCCTTCTGGAAGATGGAGGGGTTCGACGTGACGCCCTTGAGGCCGTCGCGGTCGATCAGCTCCTGCAGCTTGCCCTGGGCGGTGAAGCTGCGCTGGATGAAGTCCAGCCACGGCGACTGCCCGAACGCCTCAAGCTGCTTGACCGAGTTTCCAACCGGCATGTCGTTCATGCTGCTGCTCCCTTACGCTTGGCTTGTGCCCGCGCGGCTTCCAGAACCTTCTCGGGCGTAAAGCCGAACTTCTTCTGCAAGTCTCCTGCCGGCGCGCTGGCGCCGAAGGTGTGCATCCCGATCACCGCGCCGCCCCAGCCGACGTAGCGGTCCCAGCCCATCACGGCGCCCTGCTCCACCGCGACCCGGCCGATCACCGAGTGGGGCAGGACCTGCTGCTTGTATGCGTCGTCCTGGCTCTCGAACAGTTCCCACGAGGGCATGGAAACGATGCGCGCCGGAATGCCTTCGGCATGCAGCGCCTCGTATGCGCCGAGGCAAAGGCTCAGTTCGCTGCCGGTGCCCATGAGGATCACGTCCGGTGGGCCGTCGCTGCTGGCGACAACATAGGCGCCACGGTCCAGGCCGGATGCGGCGCCATACTTGGCCCGGTCAATCGTCGGCAGCGCCTGGCGGCTGAGGATCAGCGCCACCGGCTTCTCGTGCTGCTTCATCGCCACGCGCCAGGCCTCTGCGACCTCGTTGGCGTCCGCCGGGCGGATCACCAGCAGGCCCGGGACCGAGCGCAATGCTACGAGCTGCTCGACCGGCTGGTGCGTCGGCCCGTCCTCGCCCACGCCGATGCTGTCATGGGTGAAGATGTAGATGACCGGCAGCTCCATGATGGCGGCCAGGCGGATTGGCGGCTTCATGTAGTCGGAGAAGATCAGGAAGCCCGAGCCATAGGCGCGCAGCCCCGCCAGCGCGAGGCCGTTGCAGATGGACCCCATCGCGTGCTCGCGGATGCCGAAGTGCAGGTTGCGCCCGGCGTAGTCGTCAGACTCGAAGCTGTTGGCGCCGGGGAAGGTCAGGTTGGACTTGGTGGAGGGGGCAAGGTCCGCGGCGCCGCCGATCAGCCAGGGCACATGCGGGGCGATGGCGTTCAGCACCTTCTGCGAGCTGTCGCGCGTCGCCAGGCCCTTCGCATCGGCTGGGAAGACCGGGATGTCCTTGTCCCAGCCGTCCGGCAATTGATGATGGTCCATCATGTCCAGCTCGGCCGCCAGTGCCGGGTATTCCTTGCGGTAGCGGGTCAGCATGTCCATCCAATGCTGCCGCAGGTTGGCGCCGCGGGCACCCAGGCGATGGGCGAACTCCTCCCGGACGCCATCGGGGACCAGGAACTGCGCGTCCTCCGGCCAGCCGTAGAAGCGCTTGGCGGCCTTGATCTCCTCGTCGCCCAGCGGCTCGCCGTGCGCCTCGCGCGTTCCCTGCTTCTTGGGCGCGCCGTAGCCGATGATGCTGTGGATCACGATGAAGGTCGGGCGGTCCTTGATACTGTCAGCCTCGGTCAGCGCGGCGTCGAAGGCGGCGGTGTCGTTGGCGTCGTTCACGTGGATGACATGCCAGCCATAAGCGGCGAAGCGGGCGCCTACGTCCTCGTCGAAGGCCAGGCTGGTCGCGCCCTCGATGGTGATGTTGTTGCTGTCGTAAATCCAGACGAGGTTAGACAGCTTCAGGTGGGCGGCGGTGCTGGCGGCCTCGCTCGACACGCCCTCCATCATGTCGCCGTCGCCGCACAGGGCATAGATCCGGTAGTTGTAAAGCTCAAAGCCGGGCTGGTTGTAGCGGGTCTCGAACCAACGTTGCGCCATCGCCATCCCGACCGAGTTGGCGACGCCCTGGCCGAGCGGACCCGTCGTCGTCTCGACGCCCGAGGTGTAGCTGTATTCCGGGTGTCCCGGCGTCACGCTGCTGAGCTGGCGGAACTGCTTGATGTCGTCCAGCGACACCGCCTCCTGCTGGGTCGGCCCGTTCTCGCCGATGCGGCGGGTGCCGGACAGGTGCAGCAGGGAATACAGCAGCATGGAGGCATGGCCGACCGACAGCACGAAGCGGTCCCGGTTGGGCCAGGTCGGGTCCTGGGGATCGAAGCGCAGCCGGTCCTGCCATAGGGTATAGGCGATCGGGGCGAGCGCCATCGGCGTGCCGGGATGGCCGGACTTGGCCTTCTGCACCGCATCCATGGACAAGGTGCGGATAGTGTCTATGCACAGCTTGTCCATACCGGCCGGGCCGGTCCCGCTGCTTGCGTCCGGACGTGTCGCGGTCGCGGTGTCTGCTGCCATGTACGTGCCCCCAATGATCGCGCCTTTATCGGCGATCCCGGAGTGTGATCCCCGGGGCCGCCCTAGGGCAAGCGGGGCGCGGCGTTCCCGTCCTGCCCCGCGTCGTTAAGCGCAGATTGCTGAGTTAAAACTGCCCCGGCAACGCAAGGTTGCGTGTGTCTGTTTGGTGAAGCTGGCGTCCTTGGCGCCCGCCGCGCGTTGTGGCGCCGTACCTAATCCCGGACCCCTGATGCCAAACACCATCATGACTGCCCCAGCCGTGCCGGCCCGCGCCGCCATGACCAGCGGACCCGTTGGGCCTTTGTTGGTAAGCCTGACGCTGCCGATGGTAGGGGCGGTGCTGTCCACCATCGGCTACTCGGTGGCGGGAACCTGGTTCATCGCCCGGCTTGGCCCGGCGGCGCTGTCCGCGGTCAGCTTCACCTTTCCCGTGACGATGGTGGTCATCAGCCTGGCCATCGGCCTTGGCGCGGGCACGTCGGCCGTGGTGGCCCGCGCCCTGGGTGCCGGCGAGGCTGCCGCGAGCGCGCTGGTCGTGGATGGGCTGCTGCTGACTGCGGCACTCGGCCTCGTTGCGGCGGGGATCGGGGAGTTGGTGGCTGGACCGTTGTTCCGTGCCTTGGGCGCACCGGAGGCATTGCTGCCGCTGATTGCGGGCTACCTCCGCATCTGGTTCCCCGCCGCGACCCTGTTCATGACGGCGATGGTCGGGCTGAGCGCAGCGCGGGCGGCGGGCGATGCACGGTTCCAGGGGATTGCGATGGCGGCCGCCTCGCTGCTGAACTTGGCGCTGGCGGCGCCGGCCATCCTCGGCGCCGGCGGCTGGCCTGGGCTGGGGCTGCGCGGGGCGGCTCTGGCAAACGCCCTGTCCTGGGTGCCGCTGCTGCTGGCGACGTTGTGGCGGCTGCGCAGGCTGGGGCTGTTGGCGGACGGGCTGCCGACGCCGGGGCGCTTCGCGGCGTCGGCCCGGCGGGTGCTGCATGTCGGGCTGCCCGCGGCGGGGACCAACACCATCATCCCGGTGTCGGCGGCGGTCGTAACTGGCATCCTGGCGACATATGGGGCGAAGGCGGTGGCCGGGTTCGGCGTGGCCGGCCGCATCGAAAGCCTGTCCATGGTGGCGTTCTTCGCGCTGTCGGCGGTCATGAACCCGTTTGCCGGGCAGAACGCCGGGGCGGGGCGGCTGGACCGGGTTCAGGCGGCGATGCGGGCCAGCTTTGGGTTCTGCGTGGGGCTAGGGGCGGTGCTGGCGGTGGCGCTATGGTTTGCCGGGCCGTGGATCGCGGCGCGGTTCAGCGGGGACCCGGAGGTTGCGGCGGCGACGGCGGCCTACTTGTCCATCGTGCCGGTCAGCTATGGGATGGCGGGGATCATCGCAGTGGCGAACTCCGCCTTCAACGGGCTGAACCGGCCTGGCGCTGCGGTAGTGATCTCGGTGGCGCGGACGATGCTGGTGAACGTGCCGGTGGCATGGGCTGGCGGGCGGCTGTTCGGGGCGCCGGGGGTGTTTTTGGGAGTGTGCGCGGCGAATGTGCTGGTGGGCTTGGGCGCGGCGTGGTGGATCTGGCGGGCGACGGCGACGGCCTTGCAGCCGGAGGCGGCGCTGGCGCGTTGACGGCCCCTTCGACAAGGGGACATTTACATGCCGGTTGCGGTTATCTTCGACGTGGACGGGACTTTGGTGGACTCGGTGGACCTGCATGCAGAGTCCTGGCGCCGGGTTCTGGGGGAGTTCGGCCACGACGTGCCCTTCGCCGACGTACGTGCCCAGATTGGCAAAGGCGGGGACGAGCTGCTGAAGGTGTTCCTGTCGCCGGACGAGATCGAGAGGGACGGGGAGAAGCTCGATGAGCGGTGCGGGACGCTGTTCAAGGCGGAATACCTGTCCCAGGTCCGTCCGTTCCCCGGCGTGCGCGGCTTGTTCGAGCACCTGATCGCCCGCGGGCACCGCATCGCGCTGGGATCGTCCGGCAAGGAGGACGAGGTCGAGCACCACAAGAAGCTGTGCGGGATCGAGGACTTGGACCTGGTGCAGACCACGTCAGAGGACGCCGAGAGGTCGAAGCCGCATCCGGATATTTTCCAGGCTGCGCTGAAGAAGCTGGGCGTGGAGCCGGGGGAGGCGGTGGCGGTCGGCGACACGCCTTACAACGCCAGTGCGGCAGTGAAGGCAGGAATTACCCCGGTTGGCGTGCTGTGCGGCGGCTTCCAGGCGGAAGGGCTGCGCGGGGCGGGATGCGTGGCGCTGTATGACGGGCCGGCGGACTTGCTGGCGCGGTATGAGGGGTCGCCGCTGGACCGGTAATTGCATGAGGGGCATAGAGGACGGCCCTTATGCCCTATATTCCATCGCCTGAGACCCACGTCATCACCCGCGCTGCCCTGCAAGACGACGCATTGTCCCGCATGATGGCAGCCAGCGCCCCGAACTTGCGGCTGCTGACGGATGCGGAGCGTGCGGCGTCGCTCGCCACTACCCTCGCCTGCCGCCCGGACCCCGGCGACGGCGTCTGGCTGTTCGCCTATGGCTCGCTGATCTGGAACCCGGCGCTGCACTATGACGAGCGCCGCCTCGCTCGCGTGCACGGCTGGCATCGGTCCTTCTGCCTGCTGACCCATGCCGGGCGCGGCACGCCGGAGAACCCCGGCCTGGTGCTGGGCCTGGACCGCGGCGGCGCCTGCACCGGCGCCGCCTTCCGCGTGCCTGAGCCGCTGGTGCAGGAGGAGCTGTCGCTGCTGTGGCGGCGGGAGATGCTGTCCGGCAGCTACCAGCCGCGCTGGGTCCGGGTGCGCGGCGCGGACGGGGTGCCGTTCGGCCATGCCGTCGCTTTCACCATTCACCGCGGCGGCGAGAACTATGCCGGCGGGCTGACGGAGCCGGAGGTGGTGCGCAGCCTGGCCACGGCAAGCGGCGCGCTGGGCAGCGCCGCCGACTATCTGTTCCGGACGGCTGAGGGGCTGCGCTCGCTCGGGATTGCCGACCCGCGGATCGAGCGGCTAGTGCGCCAGGTCCGCGCAGCCCCTCTCACCGAAGCCCCGGCCCATCCAGCAGCCCCGTGCTGACGCGCGGTGCCGGCTAGCCCCCGGGCCAGCGCTGTGCGAGGCTATGATTTCTCCTTCCTCCCCTATGCTGGACCCCGCTCATGGCCGACGGCGAAGACGCGATTCCCAAGGTGACCGCGGACGACCCGCTGGCCCGCAGTGCCGACCTAGTAGCGGCCAACCTAGTCGCTCTGCGCGGCCTGTTCCCGGACGCCTTCACAGACGGGCGGGTAGACTTCACCGTGCTGCGCCAACTGCTGGGCGACGCCGTGGACGACGGGGAAGAGCGGTACGGCCTGACCTGGAGCGGCAAGCGCCAAGCCCGGCGCCTGGCCCTAACGCCCTCTGCCGGGACGCTGCTGCCCGTGCGGGAGGACAGCGTGGATTGGGACACCACGCGCAACCTGATGATCGAGGGCGAAAATCTGGAGGTGTTAAAGCTGCTCCAAAAGAGTTACGCGAGGAAAGTGAGGGTGATCTATATAGATCCACCCTACAATACTGGCAACGACTTCGTTTACCCTGATGACTATACTGACAGCATAGGAAATTACTTGCGGCGAACGGGGCAGGTTGATACCGATGGAGTGCGGAACACGTCCAACCCGGAGACTAACGGTCGACATCATACCGACTGGCTGAACATGATGTACCCACGCCTATTGCGGGCACGAGATATGCCTACGGCAAACGGTCTGCTTATCATCTCCATAGATGAGCATGAATACTCCGCGCTCCGTATGTTGTGCATAAGCGTATTTGGGGAGTCCAATATAGTTGGCACTATCATATGGAAGAACTCGACCGACAACAACCCAACAAACATCGCAACCGAGCATGAATATATATTGTTCATCGCTAGGAACAAGGACGCCATCGAAAAAGAGTGGAAAGCGAGCGCGTCTGAGGCGAAATCCATTCTGGAAGCTAAAGGCGCCGAACTTATCGCCCTTTTTAGAGAGGACAAGGAGGAGCTTCAGGAGAAATACCGACTCTGGTTCAACGAGCATAGGGAGGAGTTGCGCCCTCTTGATCGTTATAAGTATATCGATCAGGGTGGAGTCTATACTGGTAGCCAAAGCGTTCACAACCCTGGTAGGGATGCGTTATAAAATAACCGCATCATTTCCTGGTTTCAGAGGTTTGATGGTGTAGTTCC
>JAABUU010006795.1_pt1 | contig 12093 bp, 14 predicted proteins | sample 5559301 | NCBI WGS metagenome assembly JAABUU01 (sample SAMN10711884, study PRJNA513360) | rock metagenome | isolation source: Antarctica rocks | place: Antarctica: Victoria Land, Richard Nunatak white
TCTTAACCCCAGCAGCTCGAGGTGGTTTGGAGCCGACTCCTACCAGCCGATTCCGAGGGACCTACCCTCATCTCTTGTGCAGCATGGTCACTCCATACCGGAAGCTCCCTTCGTGACACACTGAAATGCATGTGGAAGCGTTTGTGGCGTGCGAGCCAGCGCTGGACTTTGGGATGTTTGTGCGTCGCATAGTTGTCGGCGATAAGGTGAATCTCAAGTTCGGGCGGCGTCTGCTTGTCGATCAAACGCAAGAACTTCAACCACTCGGTGTGGCGATGCCGCTCCATGCAGGTGCTAATGACCGTTCCATCCAGCGTGTTGAGGGCAGCAAAGAGCGTCGTGGTGCCGTTACGCTTGTAGTCGTGAGTCATCGTCGCACCACGACCACGCTTGATCGGGAGTCCGGGTTGCGTGCGGTCCAGCGCTTGAATCTGGCTCTTCTCGTCGGCGCACAGCACCAGCGCGTGCTCCGGCGGCGAGAGGTACAGTCCAACAATGTCTTCGAGCTTTTCGGCGAAGCACGGATCATTGCTCAATTTGAAGGTCTCAACGCGATGCGGCTTGAGACCATGAGCGTGCCAGATACGGCGAATCGTTTTCTCGCTCACGCCGACTTCCCGCGCCATGGAACGCGTGCTCCAATGCGTCGCATGGGCCGGATGTTCGGTCGTCGTCTTTGTCACAATGCGCTGCACAAGCTCTGCGCCGACTTTCGGCGTGCGGCCAGGCCGCGACGCATCAATTCTGATCCCCGCAATCCCGCGCGCAGCAAACCGGTCACGCCAGCGTGCGACCGTGCGCGGCACGACGTTTAGCTGTGCCGCGATCTCTTGATTCTGCAATCCTCGCGCCGCCAGCAAGATGATGCGCGCTCGCTCCGAAACGCGACGACCCTGCGACCATCGAGTGAGCCCAATGCGAAGTTCCGGGGTCAGCGTAATGACCGGCGCGACACGCAATGCTATTTCTCCGGAGCGTTTTCTCCATTCTACCAAAACACTAGATAATTGTCACTATTTACGCCGCGGTACACTAGCCAATGAGCTATCACCCGTTCAAAGATGCCGCCGTGCGCCGCACGTGGCTGCAGCGTCTCATTGCTGAGCACGGTGACGCCTGCTGGCTCTGCGGCCTGGTATTGCCTGAGGCTACCGGCATGACGGTGGAGCGTCCGTGGGCGACCACTTTCGGTCACGTCATACCGCGCTCGCGCGGAGGAGCGTCGACGTACGAAAATTTCCGGCTTGCGCACTCGTTTTGCAATCATCGGCGTGCGTGCGGCGAACTGACGAGGGAATTAACCGCCCAGCTACGTCGACAGCTTCCGCGATGGATTCGCTTCCTGCAAGATCGCGATCTCAGAAATGACTGATAACATCTCACCCTCCTCATTGAATGCACCGGGAAGTCTGACGACAGAGGCATCTACGATCCCGCTGACCGTGCAAGAAAATCGCCTCTTGCTGCTGTCAAACCAAGCTCGCGATCATATTAAAGTTGTGGTCGAGCATGTGCTTATACACGAGCAAGATACACCAATGGCCAAAGCAGTTTGGACTTGGATCGTGACGCTTGGGACTCTCGCTTGGGACGTCAGCGGGTCGGCGATATCGCTCCTTGCTATGCGAGAGTTTCGTGCTGGAAAGATTTTAAGTCGGGCGCTTGTCGATTACGGCGTACGGCTCGAATATTACGCGCATGAGCCCGATAAAGCGTTGGAAGATTTCAATAATGCACCGAACTGCCTCCGTAAGTTCATTAGACCTGGTGAGAGCCTGTATCAGAACGAGCCAGACTGGCCTTCGCTTCAACAATATCTTGCAGGCGACGACTCCCTCATACGGCGCCAGACGCGTCAGATGATGGAGCGAAACCTTGCAGCAGTAGAAGAACCGGCTCGCGTATCGCAGCTTATTGCATACGCGTACGACCGCGAATATGGAATTGGGAGCGCTCTTGTCCATGGCAACCAGGGTTGCATGTGGGACGTATTCGGCGACTTAACAGGCCAAGCGAAGCATCATCAGTGGCAGTCGCGAGGAGTTCATTTGCAGACACTTGCACTTGATATTGCGCAGGGACTTTTAGGCGTCGCCCGGGGACTTGCTATCATCACGCAGCAAACCGAAGAATATGAGCGGCTGTTCAACGAGATGCAGACGGTGCTCAAGACGACCCCCGTTTCGGCGTGAACAATTTGGGTCAAAAATCGGGTGGTTTACGCAGGGCTAATTCATCGGCTCCAGCCGATATCCGGTCCATCACGCTCGATGCCGCGATCGCGGGGGCGGTCGCGCAGCGGCTCAAATTCTTGTGATCGCGTGCGTTCCCGTTGAACGATCAGCTCGCGCTGCCGATTTTGCAGCTCCCGGTTGTTGACGTGAATTCCGCGTTCGACGGCGAGGCGCAAGGTACGCTCTTTGAAGTCGGCGTTGCCGTGAATCGTGACCTCGTTGCCCCACTTGGCGCGCGCGAGCTCGAGCCCCGCGGCGATGCTCGCGTCGCTCGTGTCGCGGAACGCAATCTCGGGCCCCCGGTCGCGAAACCCCTCCCCGCCGTCGCGCCATCGGTAGCTGACGTCGCCGTTACGCTCGACGCGCGCGTCGACGTCGCGAAGATCCCGCACGAAACGCGGCTCGACATCTCCGACGCCGCGAAAGGCGAAGTCCGGCGACTCTATGTCGTGCTCGCGCTCAACGCGCTGCTCGCGATACCGTAGACCCCTCAGCGCCGAGATGGCCGCGTCGTCGCCGGCGTGGGCACGATCAGTGACAAACTCGCGCCACGCTTGGCGCTGCTCGAGATGCAGCTCGTGCTTGAGCGCCGCACGTTCGTTCGCGATCGCGTCTCGCAAGTCGATGCGCTCTTGCGCCGCGCGGAACGCCGCGAGCGACGTCGCGATCTGCGGCGCGAGCCCCGTCTCGCGAAGTTCCCGCCGGTACTCGACCTTGCGCGCGGTGATATCGGCGTAGCGCGCGCGCTCCGACGCGCGCTGCTCGTCCCACGTCGCTCGCCGATCATCCCCGCGTGAACGCTCCGCCCGAAACTCCGCGTACAGCCGCTCGCGCTCGTGGCGCCGTTCCTCGCGCCGATCGGCGCGCCGTTCCCGATCGCGTTTGTAGTCGCGCTTCGGCTCGTGCTCGCTTTGAGACTCGCGAGCTGGCTGCGCCCGGACCCGATCGCGGGCAGCGTCGCGCTCGATGCGCTGCTCGTCGAAAGCGCGCCGCCGGCGCAGCTCTTCGTCGCGATCGCGTTCGCCCGTCGCCGGCGACGCGACGTCTCTCGCCGGCGTCTCGCGACCGATAGGGGCGCGCTCGGTGCTCTGACGCTCCGGCGACCGAAACGCCGGAACCCGCTCGTCGAGCGGCCCGACGCGTTGCTCGAGCTGCTCCCGGCTTAGGAAGCGTGCCACCTGCGACGCCTTGGCGACGAGCTGCGGATCGTCGTGGTGAACGACGACGAGCCCCAACCCCTTGCGCTGCAATTCGAGGCCGAAGTCCGCGAGCGTTCGCTGCACGTCTTCGAGCCGCGCGCCCTCCCGTCCGAGCGTCTCCTTGAGGGCGGGCGCGGCCCCGCGCACCCATTCGGTGAACGCTCGATCGCCGGACCACGACGCAAGGTCCCGCGCCTTCTGCTGCGCGGCGCCGGCTCATCGAGCCCGCGCCCATGCGTCTGCTCCTTGAACGCGAGGACCACGGTGCGCGGCCGTCAATCTCGCGCACCTGCGTTGGACCGCGATCGTGCGACCAACCTTGGGCAAGCTCGACTTCCCGCATCGCACGATCCAGCTTGATGTAATCCCGAAAGGGCGAGACGGCCCGGTACGTCTCCGGGTCGACCCGGTTGACGGCAATGTGCAGATGCGCGTTCGCCGTGTCGCCGTGGACCGCCATGACGTACTGATGCGACTCCATCCCCAGTGCCGCGAGCGCGTGGCGCCCCGCCGCGAACGCCTGCTCCGGGCTTGGTGCTCGTGCTCGTGCCAGGAGACGACGAGATGGTAATCCGCCGGCGCGCGCAGCCGCCGGCATTGCGAGGCGACCGCGTCCATCTCGATCGCCGCCGACCGTAGCGACGCGACCCCTTGCGTCTCGATCGCGATTGCTTTCGCGGTCACTTCACCGGTCGCGGGATCCAGGGTGTCTTCGCGCCCGACGTAGCGCACGAGCTCGTCGAACTCCCGCCCCTTCGGCCGATCGAGGCGGTTCTCGGCCGTCACGTAGTCGACGAGCCCGCCGAACGTACGGCCGCCGGCTTTCGCCGGAATGACCTTCGCGATCAACGACGCATGCCGCCGTCCGCGATGCGTTCGATCGCGTCGGTAATCGCGACGAGCACCTTTGCATACTCGCTCGATCCGACGCCGTTGCCTCCTCAAGAGCTACGTCTCACGCGGCAACAAGAAACGACCGCCGGCAAAGACTGTTTCGAGCGTTGTTCCGAAAGCGGCGCCGACGACGAACGCACCGCGATCGCGCACCGGGAGCAAAGCCGTCGACATGCCGACGGAATTATGAGCCGCGGTTGAGCGTTCACTTCTTCCACGGCGATAGGGCGGCGTCGGCAAATCGTTCGTCGCGCAGTCGTTCGTCGATTGGCTCCGAACGGGAGACATCACGCCGCTGGTCGTCGATAGCGACATGCGTAATCCCGACCTCGCGCGCATGTTTCCCGACATCGCGGTCCCCGTCGATCTGCGCCAGCACGAAGGCTGGCTCGAGCTGCTCTCGCTGGTGCACGAAAGCGATCGCGAGCAGGTCGTCGTCTCGCTGCCGGCCGGCATCGGCGCGGAGATAACAGCCGAACTGCCGGCGTTCTTTAGTGGCTTACGGGAGTTGGGACGCGAGGCAACGCTGTTGTGGGTCCTCGCGCGCACGCCGGATTCGATCAATCTGCTGCGCTCCGCGACGGCAGCCTTTGAGGGCAACGCCCGAGCGATGGTCGCGCTCAAGAACCTCTTCTTCGGCGACCCGGCCAAGTTCGGTCGATGGAACAAATCGAGAACCCGCACCGCCTTCGAAGACGCCGGCGGAATCGTCGTTGAATTTCCCGAGCTGCTCGATCGGCTCGGTCGATCAGACGGCTATCGCTAACCCGCCGGTCTCGTTTTCGGCCAAGCTCGACGGGTTGCGGTTCGGCGATCGCGCCGAGCTGCGACGCTGGCTCGAAAAGGTTGCCGCCCTTTGGGGCGGCCTCGCTGAGAAAATAGGGGTTCCGTGACCTTCGAGGAGGCGTTCCGCGAAATCAACGGCCGCGCTCCGACCGTCGACGAGACCAAACGCGCGCTCGCGATTCGGCGGGTCGTCAAAGACGCTGATCTCGATCCGATCGAGCTCTTCTTTCTCGCCGACGCCAACGCCGCGGCTGAACGTGAGCGGATTCCCGCAGCGATTATCGCTGGCGTCGATGCGGGCGTCGCCAAGATTCAGAAAGCGATTCCCGATGCCGGCGACCTCTCCAGTCGGATCGCCGTCGTCGGCGCGCTGCAAAAGACGCTCGCCGCGCTGATCGCTTACGCGACGCCGATCGCTGCGCTCGCCGCGCTCGTGACGCTCGCGATCGCAGTCGGTGCGTGGCGGTGGGGCTACGGCAACGGCTGGGATGCCGCGAGCAATCGCCGGCTCATTGGTTACGACGCATACGCCTGCCGCGCGCTTGCCAACGTTCGACACACTGCGACGGTCCAGCATCGCCCAAACGCGGTGACATTCGTCTCGCAGGAGATGACCGGGCGGGGGTGTCGATAATTCTAGCGACGCCGCATCACGCATTCTGAGCGGTCAGATCTCGAAGTGCGCTTCCTAAAGCGACCCAATCTGGGTTGGTCTTCCCCCGAGAAGTGGTGTGATCAGTAACAAGAAAAGCGGTCGTGCTCGTCTGCCGATACTCGAAAGAATCGCGTGATTCGAATTCTCCACCGGCGATGATTTTCCAATATTTTCGATAGTTGTTCCTTGCGTTGTTCCTTGCACCGTACATCCAAACGAATTTCGGCTTAGCTTCAGCCACCATTTCACGCAAATGAAACGCACACTTTTCGAAATACTCGGCGACGTATTCATCCCGAGACGTCAGCGTCGGCACATTGAGCGCCCTGTAGTGCCAGTGATTTCTATCAGCCGCAGGAAGGCCACCGAGTTCAAGCACGGCACTCTCCCCGCCGTCACAGCCGAAACGCCTTGCCTGTTCATCTCTGAGCCACTGCAGCCGCACGACGTCATCCTCACTGCAAAGATTTTTGTAGCTCATAAATCCCAGCATCAAAGGTCGCCACGTTGGCTGTAATCGCGGGCGTCGTCGATGGAAGTCGAGGATTTCCGCACCCTCATGATGCTTCTTATTGCAGACGACTTCTTCGCAACCCAAATCCTTCCACGACCGCAGCTTGCGCCGCAGGTGGTCAATGTCCTCACCCCCTGGCTCCGTTCCTATAAACCAGTAGGGGCGGTCGTAAGCGCCATAGCCGTAGAATTTACGCGCCATTTGCAATAGGAGCTCAATTTCGTCAGGGGTGAGGTCCACTAGGCGCTCCTATTCGATGAAGCTTGTACTTTTGGACTGAACGGGCCATCATTTCCTCGATCTTGGCACCGACGCAAATCTTGGCATTCTTGGTGTTGAAGAAAAGGCCAGGGATGAAGCATCATGTCTAGCCGCACGCGTCACTATGCCGCGCTTCGTCGACGCGGTGGCGTCGTGCGCGGAACGGTTCCCGGCTCGCCGTGGTCTGCGTCGCCGTTTTTCGGCATCGTCGGCTGGGCGTTGTTTTTCGCGACGATCGCGGTCGTCGGTTTCGGCGTGGTCGTGATCGCGGCGCCCGCGACGGCGGCGCAGCTCGAGAGCAGCCCGCGATGGGACCTTTTCTTGCGCGTCGCGATCGCGATCTGGCTTCTCCCGCTCGCCTGGTGGGCATGGGCGATCATCTCAACCGGGACGATCCGCTCGCGAAATCTCGTCGAACTGTGGTGGCTGCGCGGGAGCTACGGCTTCGCGCTCGGCTACGGAATCGCGAGCTGGCTTGCAGCCGATCATGGCCGCCGCCTCTTCTTCCGCGCGCACGGCCTCGCCGGCACACAAATGCAATGGGCCGAGTTCGGCGCCGGCGTCCTGGGGATCCTCGCGCTGCAGCTGACGACCAAACTGCTCGACGGCTGCCAACTCTACGCCCGCCCGACGTGGCCACGTCGCGGTGGCTTTTCGCTCTGGCTCGGAACGTCAACCGGAAAGCTCGCGAAGCAGAGTCACGGCACGGGAATCGCGCCGCATCGCGCGGTCTCGCTCGGCTTCGCGGATGCTGCGCAAAACATCGTCGTGTTCGGCGGGATCGGCCAAGGCAAGACGACCCACGCGATCAACCCGCTTCTCCTTCAGCTGCTCGACCAGGACTGCGGCGGACTGATTTTCGACGTCAAAGGCGACTACGGCGAGACGGTCGGCGCGCTCGTGCGCGAGACGAGCCGCGACGTCGACCCCAAACGCGACCTCGTGACGATCGGCCCCGATGCAGCGTCGATGAACCTGCTCGCCGGCCTCACCCCCGAGGTCGCCGCGTCGTTCTTGAAATCGGCCTTCTTGCTCGGCGGCACGCCGCACGACACGATCTGGGTCGATTCGGCGGTCGAACGCTGCCGCAACGCGCTGGGCGTGCTCTCGTTCCTCACCGATCGCTACGCGCTGAGTGCCCTGCACCGGTATCTCTTCGAGCCCGAAACGCGCGCGGCATGGGACGCCGAAGCCAAGACGCAGCTCGACGGGCTGCGCGCCGCCGGCGACGAGCGCGAGACGCGCCGGCTGGCGTCGTACCTGGCCTATGACGCGCAGATTTTCGCGCAGCTCGATCCCAAGCTCAAATCGAGCGTCGCCTTCCAGGTCGCCCAGGTGCTCTCGCCGTTTACGCAGCCCGAGCTCATCGACGCCTTTTGCACCGCCGGCGCCGGGCCGGCGATGGAAGCGGTGCTCGACGGCCGGGTCTATCTCGTGCGCTTGCCGACCGCGCAGTTCGGGATGGGCGCGAAGGTCGCGCTGACGCTGGTCAAACTGCGGCTGTTCAATGTGCTGCAACGCCGGCGCTCGGAGGCAGCATGGAACCAAGACCGGCCGGTCTTCTTCCTGTGCGACGAATACCAGGAAATCATCAGCGCCGCCCGCGACGCGCTCTCGGACCTGACGTTTTGGGACAAGTCGCGTTCGTCGGGGTGCCTTGGGATCGTCTCGGCGCAGGCGGTCAGCTCGTTCTACGCGGCCCTTGGCGGCAACGAGCACCTCGCGAACACGGTGCTGCAGAATTTCCGGCAGCGGATCGTCTTTCGGACCGAGGACCCGGCGACGATCGAGGGCGTCGTCAAACTGTCGGGGAGCGTCGAAGTGGCCCGCGTCAGCGAGAGTCGCGGCCGATCACGCAGCTCGCGCGGGTTCGAGACGACGTCGACGCAAAGCGGCGGCAGCTCGCTCTCGTGGCACCGGCAGCAGGTCGTCGACCCGCAGCTCTTCCGCGGCCTCAAGGCCGACGAGGCGCTCGCGCTACTCTCGATTGGGCGCGAATCGTACGATGACGTGCTCGAGATGCCGCCGCTCTACATCGACGAGCGCAGCAGGTTGTAGCGACACCGCTCTTTCGTCGATTCTCGGCCTCTAGTGGCTCAAGGCCCGGTCGACGGAGACCACCTCCGCGCTACGGCTGTTTACGTCGCTCGCCGTGTGGTACTTCACGACCACGCGGGTCCGACCAAGATGAACATCGTCTGGCAACCCGTCAATGATACGTCGGTTGCCGAAGAAGCGCGGTGTCCGGTCCGCGTTTGCGAACGAGAACGTAACGTCGTCTCCGGTGTCGACCTTGACGGTGAATGATCCGAGGGAGCTCCCCATGCTGTACGCCGTGAGCACTCCTTCGAGCTGACGCACGTTGGAATAGGTCGTGCAGTTCCGTGGCGCCGTTGGACCTCGTTGCGTTTGCGCGGAGACAAGCTCATCGAGGCCTGCTTGGCGGACGGCGACGACGTGGACGTTCTTGCCCTCGTACGACGGGTCGTAGAGCTTAAAGAGACGGCCGTTCCAAACGGCCACGCGACTGGACACGTCAAGGTTGTGTATCCGGCAGTGGGGATCGCGAACGCCCATAAAACCACTCGACATGCCCATCACGGTGCCGTCAAATTCGTGCGTTCCTTGCTGCGCAAGCACGCCCGGCGACGTCCATGCGGACGCGGCAATAACTATGATCCCAGCAGTTGCACGCGAGATTCGGACTCTTAGCATTTGGTCTCCACCCTACCCCTACACCCTCCCGGGCGCGTTTGAGCCTCACCGATGGCTTCTCACCCGTTCCGCGCGACAGACGCGCGGTTGAGGCCGGACTCCGACGCGATCACCCCGGAGGGACCCCGATCGCGCCTCCGCTCGGCTTGACATAGACCCATCGATCCTACCGTCTTTACTCTTCATCGGGTTCCGCAAGCTCTTCTTCATCGTCAGTGTCATCAATATTGACATCGAATGTTTCTTCAAAAACGGCTTTCGAAGGTCGCCGATACTTTCGGACGACTTTAATTTCAATACACGGGAAGAGGTCGTCGAGGTCAATGACTATCAGTCCCAGATCGAGGGCCTCGTCTTGCACGCGTTGGATGGTTGAACCGTGTAGCTTCTTCACCCCGAGTGCAAGCCGCATCTGGTCGCGAGTAATCGCGAAGCGACCACGTTTTTTCCCTCGAAAGGCGTGTTCGTAGACTTCCCGCCATAGTTTTTCGACGACGGCTTGAATTTTTTCATCGGTAACTTGTGCCATTTAAACCCGCTTTCTGAGCCAGGGATCATTGAGACATAGCTCTGGGTCAGAGTAGCACCGTATTGAGCTTGGGTCAACGAAATGTGATCCCTAGAGCAAAGTATTGCAAACGCCTAGGAAGCTGCTGCGCCGGAGGGGCGTGGAGCCGGGACCGTCTTCTCGTCGCGCGGAGGCATGGGCCGTTGGTTGCCGCGCCGTCTGGGGGTCTCGCCGTTCACCGTCGGGCGTAGCCCTAGCGCCCGGTGCAAGGGCGGTAGTCGCGCGGGAGCGCGATCGGAGCGAAGCGGAGACCCTTGCGCCGGGTGCTACCGTTACGGGGCGGTGAACGGCGAGGGTCTTTGCGGCGGCTGAGGCCGGAGCGTGCTTACAACTGGCCGAGGCGCAGCCTCGGGCTACCTTCTTCTCCCGGCGTTATCTAGTTAAATAAACGTGTTACGGTACGCGACGGGTGAAGCTGCCGGTCAGAACATGGTGACGCTGCGACCGAAGCGCTCGTCGCCCACGCGGTCGCGTTCACGCCGGTGCAGCCGACCGACTACTTTCTCGAAGCGAACTTTTCGAGGGACAAGAAAGCCTCAGCGCAATCACTGCTCGGCGCGCGCGGGAAGCGGGTCTCGGCCGAAGTCATTCTGCCCGCGACCGTCGCTTGCGAATTGCTGCACGCTACGCCGAAGCGAATGCTCGACTACTGGCGTTCGGCAGCATCGGCGCCGCGCCGTCGGGGGCGCTCGGCGTGCAGGGCCACTATGCCAACGGTTTGGCGGCGCTTTATCTCGCGACCGGGCAAGACGTCGCCTGCGTCGCGAATCAGCGCTTGGAATCACGCGCTTTGAACCCGCAGAACATGGCGATCTGTATGCCTGCGTCACGCTGCGAGCGTGATCGTCGGCACCGTCGGCGGCGGCACGATGCTGCCCGCGCAGCGTGCCGCCCTCGAGCGACTCTTCGGTGAACGGCCGCCGTCGACGCGCGCGCTTGCAGAAGTGGCCGCCGCGCTGTGCCTCGCGGGCGAACTGTCGCTGTGCGCGGCAATCTGCGCGAACGACTTCGCGGCCGCTCACGCCCGCTATGCACGCCGTCCGGTCGTATGCTCGTGAGCGCGGCCGTGCAACGCTTCTGAACCTACCAACGCGAACGGTTTCCGTTCTTCGGGAACGGCCTCGTGATCGCGTCGTTCAGCGTTTCGGCGATCGCGTTCTCGGCGCTCGCGCGTGGCCGGTCGCACCTCCCCGGCGGCGCGATCTTGATCGCCGGCTTCGTCTCCTCGTTTCTGATGTTCTTGATGCTGCGCCTCGCTAAACTCGGCGTAACGACACGTACGCGTGCCGTCGCGGCCGCGCTGCGCGGCGGTCTCGTTTTGGAACCGAACGGTACGCGCAGCGCTGCACTTTAGATTGAGAGTCCTCCGCAGCAGCCGCCGCGCCGGTGGCCGCGGCTGCGAAGAGAAATCGAGACCTGCGAGGTCGAGAGCGGTGCTTCGTATACGGGCGCGCCGGCGGAATAGGTTGCGAGAACGCGCGTGTCCATGATCGCTTCAGCGGGAACACGCATCCAGTCGCGATCGAGCATCGTGAAATCGGCGCACTTGCCGACGCTGATCGAACCCGCAAGCGATTCCATGAAGTTCGCGTGCGCTGCCCACGTCGTCATCGAACGTAACGCTTCATCGCGCGTCATGCGTTGCGCGGGGTACCAGCCGCCGGGCGGCTGATTTGCTTCGTTCTGGCGGGCAATCGCGGCATGAAACGTGCGCCGCGTATCGACCGCCTCCACCGGCGCGTCGGTACCGTTGGGAAGGATGACGCCGGTAGCAAGCAACGCCCGCCAGGCGTACGCGCCCAGGATGCGCTGCGGCCCGAGCCGGACTTGCGCCCACCCCATGTCGCTGATCTGATGTGTCGACTGCATCGACGGGATCACGTGCAATTGCGCAAAGCGCGGAATGTCGCCCCGGCTCAGCACCTGTGCATGCTCGATGCGAAAGCGGTGATCGGGCCGCGGGACGTTTGCGAGCGCGGCCTCGTATGCGTCGAGCGCCATCCGATTGCCGCGGTCCCCGATCGCATGCGTGCACACTTGAAAGCCGGCCCGCAAGGCCCGCTCAGAAACGTTTTGCAGCACCGTTTGCGGCGTAAGCAAAAGGCCCGTGTTTCCCGGATCGTCGCTGTACGGCGCGAGCAGCGCCGCGCCGCGCGAGCCGAGCGCGCCGTCGGCGTACAGTTTGATCGAGCGAATCGCGAGGCGTCCGTCGCGGGCAAAGGTGCGCGGCCCGCGCTGGAGATAGAGCGCCGTTAAATCGGCGTCGC
>JAABUU010006798.1_pt1 | contig 12089 bp, 12 predicted proteins | sample 5559301 | NCBI WGS metagenome assembly JAABUU01 (sample SAMN10711884, study PRJNA513360) | rock metagenome | isolation source: Antarctica rocks | place: Antarctica: Victoria Land, Richard Nunatak white
CACGAGGAGAGCGGGCCACCCGGTGGGCAACGCGGAGACATCTACCCCGCCGAGTCGGCCAGTTTCCGGCAGACGTTACACAATTGGTAGCGGTAAGTACTTAACACCCTCTAGGCGGTCACACCCTTCCGCAACTTCGCGTAGAACTGCTTGCGAGTCTTCGCCACCTTCGGGGCCACGACCGCCTGGCAGTAGGGCTGTCCGGGGTGCTTCTTGAAGTAATCCTGGTGGTAAGCCTCAGCCGGGTAGAAAATCTCCAGCGGCTCCACCCGGGTCACGATCGGCGCGTTCCACAGCTTCTGCTCGGTGAGGCTGGCGATCTTCTGCTCGGTCGCCGCTTTCTGCTCCTCGTTATGGCAGAGGACGATCGAGCGATACTGCGTGCCGATGTCGTGTCCCTGCCGGTTTGACGTCGTCGGATCGTGGATCACGAAGAAGACATCGAGGAGATCCGAGAAGGTGATCACCGCCGGGTCGTAGGCGATCTGCACCACCTCGGCGTGGCCGGTTCGCTCGTCGCAGACCTGCTCGTACGAGGGGTTGGCAACGTGGCCGCCGGCGTAGCCGGAGACAACCCGCTCGATCCCTTCGAGTTCCGTGTATGCCGCTTCCAGACACCAGAAGCAACCGCCCCCGAATGTTGCCAGTTCGCGCGTCCCCGTATTCGTCGCCATGCTTCGTCTCTCCTCGCGTTACGGGCGATTTGTTTGCCAACGGCGGTCGGGCGTATCGCGGCCCAGGGACCGCACGTTGACATAGCAGTATAGCGAGAAACGTGCCGTCAATATTCCCGCCTGAACGCAAAGGGCGGCGCGCGCCGTCCATCCTTGCGGGCGCCGGCGCGTGTCGTCCGATCAGCGGACCGGATCGCCGAGGGGCAGGGTGATGGTGAAGGTGCTGCCGCGTTGCCGTGCGCTCGTGATGGTCACGGTGCCGCCATGTCCCTCCACTATTTGCCGGACGATGTAGAGTCCGAGGCCCGTGCCGCTGATGCGCCCGTGCGCGGCACCGCCGCGCGAGAACGGTTGGAAGAGGGTTCGTTGCTCCTCGGGCGGGATGCCGATCCCCTGATCGCTGACTGTCACCCTGGCCTGCTCGCCGCTCTTCCCGACATGTAGGCGAACCTCCCCGCCTTCGGGCGAATATTTGAGGGCATTGGAGAGCAGATTCGTCAGCACCTGATCGAGGCGACCCCAATCCCAGCGCCCGACGACGACCTCGTCGGCGTCGAGGATCAGGGTGTGGTCGGCGGTGCGCTCCGGGGCGGTCTTGAAGGCGCTGAATACCTCGCGCGCCAGGGCGGCGAGATCGCAACGCGCCAGTTGCAGATCGAGGCGCCCTTGCTGGATCCGCGAAGCATCGAGCAAGTCGCCGATCAGGGTCGTCAGCCGGGTCGCCTGCGTGACGATCTGCGCGGTCTGCCGCGTGACACGCGCGGCATCGAGGTTGCCCCTGGCCGCCTGCCGCTCGATCAATTGAGCGTAGCCCCGGATACTCGTCACCGGCGTGCGGAGTTCGTGCGAGGCGATCGCGACGAATTGATCGCGCAGCTGCACCGCCTCCTGCGCCTGCTGATAGAGGCGCGCGTTATCGAACGCCACGGCGCAGCGCTGCGCGAAGTCTTCCACGCGCGCGCATTCTTCTTGGGTGTACGGTGGTGACGCGCCACGGACGAGCGAGAGTACGCCGAAGGTATGCCCGTGCGCCTGGAGGGGTACGAGCAGGGCGGACGTCGTCCCGATCGCTTCCATCAAACGCAGGTGCTCCGCATCGTGGATGGGGGCGACGAGATCGACCGGGGCGATGGTGGTGTGGAGGCTACTCCGCCCGGAGCGGACCGCCGCTAGGCGCGGGCTCGACTCGGCGGCCGTGGGTGGGTAGCGCGTGGTCATCTCGTCGAGGAGTGGCTCGCGCCGCAGATCGGCATGGGCGAACGCGGCGCGCGTGAACTGCCCGTCCTCGCTCACCGTATCGATGACGCACCAATCGGCGATCCGTGGCACGAGCAGGGCGGTTATTTCGCGCAGGGTGGTGGCGGAGTCGAGCGAGAGACTCAGTCGCGCGCTCGCTTCCGCCAGGAAGCGCTGCCACTCCTCCAGGCGCTTACGCTCGCCGATATCGACGATCGTGACGACCACGGCGCGGACGATCCCCTGTTCGATCAACGGCGAGGCGGAGTAGAGGGCGGGGAGCGCCTGGCCGTCCTTATGCCAGAAGACTTCCTCGACCTGTCGCGCGGACTCGCCGGTGTGGAGCGCGCGGTAGATCGGGCATTCCTCCACCGGATAGGGACGGCCATCCTCGTATCTGCTGTGGATGAGGGCATGCATATCCTGCCCGAGGCATTCACCGGCGCTGTAGCCGAAGAAAGCGATCGCGGCCTCGTTGACGTAGGTGCAGTTGCCCAGGTGATCCATGCCATAGACACTCTCGCCGCTGGAATCGAGCAAGGTTTGCCACTCGCGCCGGGCGACTTCCGTCTCGTGTGCGGCGGCGCGGAGTTCGATCTCCGCCAGTGCCGCACCGGCGAAGTCGCTCAGGAGTTCGATTTCATCGGGCGTCCACGCATGGGGCCGGGTATCGATCGCGCAGAAGGAGCCAAGGACGTGGCCGCTCTTCGTTCTGAGCGGGATCCCGGCGTAGGCGATGACCCCCATATCGGGGATGGCGAGGTTGTCGTGTACCAATGGGTGTTCGCGCACATCGGTGACGATCAGCGGTGCAGCGGTGCTGACGACATATTGGCAAAAGGAGTGGGAGAGTGGGGTTTCGCGCTGCGTCGCCAGCGGCTCGGGCAGTCCGGTCGCCCCGAGGAAGACCTGGCGCTCGTCCGAGACGAAGGAGACGAGGGTGACCGGGACACGCAAGGCGCGCGCGGCGAGGCGGGTAAGGCGATCGAACGAGGCATCGGGTTGTGGTTCGAGGAGACCGAGCGAGCGGAGTGTCGCCAACCGCTGCGGATTGAATAGCGCGCTCATCGATCCCCCAAAACCAAGCCAGTCGCCGCCACCGTGGGGGAGTATAACGGATGCCAGCGCGCTCCGACCGCCGGTGCGGCGCCAGGGCTGTGCCAAAGTCAAGGTCCATTGGTAGACTGCCGTTCTCGGACGCATCACCAGCACGAGAAAGGACCGTCGCCCAACGGACCAGCAGCAGGATAGCAGCTTGATGGAGCTCTTTGCGGCGATGCCCGATCCGCGTCAGGCGCGTGGGAAACGCTATGCCTGGCGCCTGATTCTGCCGTTGAGTGCGGCCGCCCTCGTCCGTGGCGAACACGGGGTGCGCGCGCTGAGCCAGGGGATCACCGAGCGCCAGACGGAATTGCTGGCCCTGCTCGGCGGCGCATGCCAGCAGTTACCGGGCGCGACGACGGTGCGCCGGGCGTTGCGTGTCGTGGAGGCGGCCGACCTGGAAGCGCGGGCGCGGACGCTGGGGGGGCCGCTGGTCCTGGCACCGCCCGCGGCTGGCGTGCCACCGGTGCTCGTCGGGGTCGCCCTGGATGGCAAGCAGAGCAACGGGGCGCAGGCCCACGGGGCGCAGGCCCAGCGGCTGAGCCTGACGCGCCATGCGGATGCGTGCGTGCGGCGGCCGCAGCCCGTCGCGGTCAAGACCAAGGCGATCCCTATCGCGCCGCAGCTGTTGGCGGGCCTCGACTTGACCAATGGCGTGGTGACGATGGACGCCTGGTTAACCCGGCACGCCATCGCCGCCCAGATTCGGCGGCGGCATGGGCCTTAGCTGCTGGTCGTCAACGCCAATCAGCCGACCCGCGCCGCCGCTATCGCGCTCGCGTTCGCCCCCGCCTGCCCGGTCGTCCCCGGCGACCATTTCGCCACCGCCACGACCGTGGGCAAGCCGCATGGGCGGCTGGAAACCCGCACCCTCGACCGCACGGCGGCGCTCAATACCTACCGCACTTGGCCGACGGTTGGACAGGTCCTCCGCCGCACCTGCCACCGCGTCATCCTGAAGACCGGGGTCGTCCGGCACGAGGTCAGCTACGCCAGCACCAGCCTGTCGGCCGCGACCACTCCCCCGGCGCAACTCGAAGCCCGCTGGCGTGGGCACTGGACCAGCGAAAATCGGGTGCATTAGGTGCGCGATGTCACCTTCGGCGAAGCTGCAGGCCAAGCCTGGGTCGGCAACGCCCCCGAAGCCCTCGCGATCCTCCGCAATTCGCTCCTGACCGTCTTACGCCGCCACGGCTGGGACAACATCGCCGATGCCTTGCGGTACTACGGCGCCTAGGCCCCGCGTGCCCTCACCTTGCTCGGCGCACTCCCCACCTGACTTTGGCACAGCCCTGGGGGTGCCGCCCGTGTGCGCCAGGAGCGCGGCCAGGTTCTGCGCCTCGTACTTCTTGATGCTATCGGCCTGGTACTCGCTCCAGGCGTCCACCGCCTGCGTCTGTCGCAGCACCCCCGCGTTCGCCGCGAACAGCGCCTCGTTGGCGTAGTTGCCCGCCTCGAGCGCGGCGATCGCGGCGAGGACGGCGAAGAGGGCGGTGCTGACGGCCAGCGCGTCGAGCCAGCGGGGCCGCCGCCGTTCCGCGCGCGCCTCCTCGGCCGCCTCGCGGCGGCGCTCCGCGATGTCGTCCTGCAGCCGGTCGGTCCCCACGTCCACGTCGTCCATCCGCTCATCCTCTCGTGTGCAAAATGCGTGGTGACCCCGTCGGTTACGGCATCCCGGGGCGCCTCGTTGGCGCATGGCCCCGCGCGCCCCGACCGCCGGGCGCCTCAGTCGCGCCGCGCGTCGCCGGGGTCGGGCGTCACGGTCGCGCCGGGGATGGCCCCCAGTTGGAGACCCCCGCCGTGCGCGCCCGCGGGCGGCATCCCGTCCGCCCCCGCCGTCCCGACACGGCCGCTATCCTGGAAGGTGTAGAACTCGTCGAGGAGGGTCTGGAGCACCACCGCGACCGGGATGGCCAGCAGCGCCCCGACGATCCCCAGCGCCTCCGCGCCGACGAAGAGGGCGAGGACCACGACGAGCGGCTGGAGCCCGACGATCTCGCCGACCAGCTTGGGGTAGACGACGTGCGCCTCGACGTTGGTGACGACGAGGTACCACACGAGCACCGCCCCGAGGAGCCAGAGCTTGCCGGTCGTCGCCGCCATCAGCAGCGCCAGCGCGATGGTGACGATCCCCCCGACGTAGGGGATGATCTCCAGCACCGCCCCGACCGTGCCGATCGTCGCGGCATACGGGACCTGCAGTACGGCGAGCCCCACCCCGAAGGTGGCCCCGAAGAAGAGGCCCACCAGCAGCTGGGCCCGCACCCAGGCCCCCAGGCTCGTGCCCAGCCGACCCATGAGGCGCTCCGTCCGCGGGCGTGCGGCGGGGGGGAAGAAGCGCGCCACCAGGCGCTGGGCGAACCGCTCGTCGACCGCGAGGAAGAACGCGAAGACGAGGATCAGCAGCCCGGTCACGAGCAAGGCCCCGACGTCACGCACGCCCCGCCCGACGTCGCCCGCGGCGGTCTGCGCGTAGGCCGTGAGCGGTGCCACCAGGTCGTTGACGCGCGGCGGGGCCCCGCCACGGCCGGGCAGGCGCGCGAGCAGGGCGTTGGCCTGGTCCTCATAGCGCGGGAAATTGTCGCGCAGCAGCACGAACTCGCCGCTGAGGAGCGGCACGATCAGGCCGATGAGCCCGGCCAGGATCGCCAGGAGGGCCAGGTAGGTGAGCAGGATCGCGACCGCGCGCGGGACGTGGTAGCGGGCGAGGCGGTTGGCCACGGTGGACGCCGCCGCCGCGACGAGGACCGCCAGGAAGAGCACCACCAGGATGCGCGTGGCGTGGCCGAGGAGCCAGACGGCGCCGAGGAGGCCCAGCACCAGCAGGATCGCCCGATTCGTCAGCCGCAGTTGCAGTTCGCCGCCCATCGATACCCCTTGCGATAGCCTATTGGTCCCCGACGTGGCGGCAAGTACGCCGTTGGCGCAGGCGTCTATTGGTTGTTTGATTGCCGTATGATCGTCTTCGTGACCAGCGTGAGCGGTATCACGGGTTATGAAGCCGCCGGTCAGCCCCCGCCCGTGGCATGCCCGTCGGTTCGTAGCAGGCGATGATCAACGGCCGGATGCGCCCCGGTCGCCTCGATGTGGTGATCTGTCCGCTCGCCGGGTTTTGCTCCGTAGGGGCCACGCCTGGACAAGAGAGGGCTCCGAGCGACACCACATCGTCCACCGGCGTGTGCCGCGTACGAAAGACCGGGCCTCCCAAGCGCGCTTCGCAGCCTCACCGGGAGTGCATCGGTCGCCATCTGCCCCACCGGTGCGAGCAGCTCGTTCGGGTCCAGGTATCCGGACTCCTGCGAATTCGCTGCAGGTGTCAGAGCCCCACCGATCAGCCCGGCGGTCGACACCACCATCCCGCTCGATGCCGCTACGCGCTGTACCGGGCGGCCCGATTGCTTACGCACGATCCCTGCCAGCCGGGGCAGGTGTGGCCGCAACGTGGTGCGCAGGCGAGTGGTGGGCGGATGAGATGAGGCCGCGAGCCGCCGCATGGCGCGCAGCTGTTCACGTAAGCGTCTCTTGCGCCCATTCTGTGCAGCAGAATCTGGAATAGAGCTGCGCGGCTCATGAATCAGCGAAAGGCGTCCGAGGGGGGCGGACGCAGCGGTTTCCGGTCGTTCCTCCCCACTGTTTGCACCGATCTGGCAAACTGCACGGCATGAGCCGAAGAGCCCATTGCGGGCCAAGCCCAGGTCGGCGGCCCGGCGCACGGTGCGGCCTGGGGGCCGACGCGCGGCACGCCGCGTGCATCGGCGGCGGGCAGCGGGTCGCGGTGCGGCGAGGGGAAGCCAATAAAGGAGTCGGCATGGGCGGGGTAGGGGAGGCGCTCGGATCGGGCGTGCGCGCCTTGCTGGCGACGCACCCGCTCTGGGCGATCGCGGCGATCATCTTCGTGGAGGAGCTGGGCATCCCCAGCCCGGTGCCGAGCGACCTGCTGATGCTCCTCGCCGGGGTCGGGGTCCGCGCGGGGACCTACCCGCTCTGGCTTGTGCTCCCGATTCAGGAGGGGGCGACCCTCTTCGGGACCACCGGGCTCTACTGGTTCACCCGGCGCGTGGGGCGGGCGGGGGTTGAGCGTTACGGCTGGCTGATCCACCTCGGGCCCGCGACCCTGGCGCGTGCGGAGGGCGCCCTCCGGCGCTCCGGCTGGCGCGGCATCCTGCTCGGGCGGCTGATCCCCGGCCTGCGGATCGCCACCCCGATCGCGGCGGGCGTCTTCGGCATCCCGTTCGGGGAATTCCTCCCGGCCGTGGCGGTCGGCGGCCTCCTCTACATCGGGATCTTCGATCTCGTCGGGTATGCCGTCGGCCCGGCCGCGCTGGCGCTCTTCGAGCGGGTGGCGCTGCCCCTGGGCGCGCTCGTGTCGCTGGTGACCGTGGCGCTCGTCGTCTTCCTGATCCGCAACGCCAAGCGGGAGGTGCCCGGGCTCGCGCGGGGCGGGGGCGGGGCGGCGGTGGCCGCGCGGCTGGACGGCCTGCTCGCCGGGGTCATCGCGCTCCTGGCGACCAACGGGATCGTCGGGGTGGCGAGCTTCGCGGCGCGCCTCCTGGGGCACGCCATCCCGCGCGGTGCCGAGGAGCTCGGGACGGGCCTGCGGCTGCTGCTGGGCGGGCCGGTCTTCCTGCTGGCGGCCAGCATCCTCGGCGCGGTCGACGAGCACCTCGGCACCGCGCGCCTGCCCTGGGCGCGGCGTAGCGCGGTGCTGGCCCTCGCCCCGCTCGCGCTCACCCTGCTGATCGCCCTGCCCCTCGCCGGGCGCGGCCTGCTCCCGCTCGCGACGCGCCACGGGGAGGCGCTGGTCGCGGTCGAGGTGGTGCGCTGGCTCGCGTTCGGGGTGGCCCTCGGCGAGCTCCTCCCGCTCGACGCGCGTCTGCAACATGCTGTAAGGGACTAACGCGCGGTTACGCCCACGCGTGGTGCACTCAGGGACGCCCCGCCGCGCCGCGCTGTGCGAGGATCTTCCGCGCTTGTTCCAGCACCATCGCCCATCGCGTCTCGTCACGCGGCCGCGTCGTTGCGCGGGCAGCATCGGAGGGCGACGCCCCGATCGCGTCGATCGGGGCGTCCCCTTGCACTTGCCTTGGTCGGGGTATACAGTGTGCGGGCATTGGGGCGGGTCGGTGCCCGCCGACGGACCGAGCCTCGTGGGGAGCACCGGGCACCCGTGCGCGGGTTGGGCGCGGCGTGCGATGGACCAGGATGCCGCTGTGCGCAGCGCGGAAGTAGGGGCAGGCATGGGGCGCGTGGTGATCGTCGTCGGGGTGCTCGTGCTGGTGCTGCTGGTCGTCGCCGTCGCCGTGGTCCTGCCGCGCGCCACCCGGCAGTCCGGCGGCGCGCAGTCCGCGGCGACGCAGACCGCCGAGGCGCAGCCCGAGGAGGCGCAGCCCGAGGAGGCGCAGACCTTCCCCACCGTCCCCACGCCGCCGGCCGGGCCGACGGCGCAAGCCGCGCAGGCTGCGGTCCCCGCCGGTGCCCATCCCACCCCGCAGGAGGAGACCTACAAGGGCTGCCCCCCGGGCGGGGATGGGACCGACCCCGAGCTGAACACGCTGAAGAACCGGGTCGACCCGGTCGCCGCGCCCGCGCCGATGCCGTTCGCCACCCTGCTCAACCTGCCGTGGCCGGCCGCGGTGAACCAGCGCCACATGGCCCAGTGGGCGCCGGGTGACCGGACGCAGGTGGCGAAAAGCAACGGACTCGGGGTGACCGTCGAGGCCTCCTTCATCCGCGTGCAGGCCGAGGGGCCGGAGTCCCCGAACTGCCACTCGACGACCGACGTCGACTTCCACGAGTGGGTGGTCGCCAACCCGGCCGACGACCGCACGAAGGCGGTGGTGGTCGAGGTGGGGCCGCGCCAGCGCGACAAGCACACCGGCTGGACCCTCGCCCGCTTCCAGCAGCTGGCGAAGGACAAGGCCCGCGTGCGCGTGACCGGGTGGCTCATGCTCGACCCCGAGCACCCGGACCAGGTGGGCAAGACGCGGGGCACGATCTGGGAGATCCACCCGGCGACGAAGATCGAGGCCTTCCAGAACGGCCAGTGGGTCGACATCGACACAGCGCGCTAGCGGCAAGGAGGGTGGGGCATGACGCAGGAGGGACGCGACCGTCTGGGGGGTGCGATCGGCCGCGTTGAGCGGGCGCTGGGACACCACGGAACGGACCCGCCACCCGCGCCCCCCGCGACGGCCGACGCGGCCCCGGCCACGATGCACAAGGGCGCGGTCGTCGCGGTGACGCTGCTGATCGAGGGGGAGGACGCGCCCGCCGACGATTTCGCGGCGCGCGCGACCGCGGCGGCGCGCGCGGTCGTCGCCGCCGGGATCGCGGCGCACGCCACGCCGCTGGCCGTCACCGTCACGGGCGTGGCGGTCGACGACGATCGCCCGGATCGGGACGCGTGAGCGGGGAGGAGGCCCGGGCTGAGGCGGCCCCGCCCGCCCGGCGCGGCCCGCTGGCGGGCCTGACGCGCAACGTCTTCGTGCTGGGGGCGGCGAGCTTCTGCACCGATATCGCGAGCGAGATGCTCGCCCCGGTGCGGATCCTCTTCCTGGTGCTGGTGCTCGGGACGCCCCTGCCGCTCGCGGGGCTGGTCGAGGGGGTGGCGGAGAGCACCTGTCCTGGCCGCTTGGCTCATCCAGGGGTTTCATGCGGCGCGCTGGTAGGCATGGTGCGGGCCACCGAGTATCGGGACGGACTGCACACTCCTGCCTTGCCCCGACCGGGGCGTCTCTCCGGCGGGTGCATCGGGGACTTGCTAGCGCCGGCCCTGATGGGGCCGGTCGCGATTGTAGTACGCCGCGTACTCGCGCAGCACCCGCCGCAGGTGCGCCTCGCCCAGGAGCAGCAGATGATCCGTACGCTCACGTCGCACGCTCCCGAGGAAGCGCTCGCAGGTGGCATTCTGCCGAGGCGCGCGGTAGGCCGTCCGCCGCTCCGTGATGCCCGTGGCGGCTTCGACGCGTGCGAAGGCCGGCCCGTACTTGCTGTCGTTGTCGCGGATCAGGGAGCGGGGATGCTGGCCGAAGGGCGTCGCCTCGCGCAGCTGCTGGGCGACCCACGCGTCGGTCGGCTGGCGCGTGACGCCCCCATGCACGACCCGGCGCGAATCGAGTGCGACCACGAAGAAGGCAAAGAGCGGCCGGAAGAGCAGGTCGGTCACCGGCAGGAAGTCGCAGGCCCAGGTCTCGCGCGCATGGTTGCGCAGGAAGGCCGCCCAGGTCTGGCCGGTGCGCTGCGGCGGGCGGGCCTCGCGCATGTGGCGCTGGACCGTGGTCTTGGCGACCCGGATGCCCAGCTTCAGCACCTCGCCGCGGATGCGCTCGTCGCCCCACAGCCGATTCGCCGCGGCCAGCTCGCGGATCAGCGCGATCGTCTCGGCCGCCACCTTCGGCTGCGGTGCCGATCGGGGCCGCGACTTCCGTCGCCAGCAGAGGCGCAAGCCCTGCCGATGCCAGCGGAGCACGGTCTCCGGCCGGACGCTCAGCAGCGCCTGGCGCCAGGCCCGGAGGCGGCTGGAGCGCAGCACCAGGACCGCTCGGTCGGTCGGCGTGCAGCGCGGGCGCTTGACGCTGCGTCGGAGGATGACGAGCTGCTGGCGCAGGAAGGCGTTCTCGGCGACGAGGGCGGGCCTGCTGCACACGACATCGGCGAGCGCGCCCACCGCGACGCCCTAGGCGGCGGGCCTCGTCGCGATGGCCAGGCGCTGCCGGAGCGCGCGAGCAAGGGTGCGGCCGAGTTGGGCACACGCACGGCACAGGCGATTCAGCATCGGGGGACTCCTCGTTGCATAGCGGTGGCGCAGAGATCGCACACGCCGGTGGCGCGCTGTCGGAGTGTAGCGCTGCCGCTCGTCACGTCAATGTGGCGCCGGACACGAACAGATATCCCAAGCGGCCAACACAACTCACGGCGCACGCTCCCCAGGAACCGCTCGCAGGTGGCATGCGCCCGCGGCGCGCGCGGGGGCATGCGCAGGATGCGGATGCCGCTGCCCGCGGCGACCTGCGCGAACGCGGCCCCGAATCTGCCGTCGTTGTCGCGGAGCAGGTACCGCGGGCGCTGGTCGAACGGCGTGGCCTCGCGCCGCTGCTGGGCGACCCAGGCACCCGTCGGGTGGCGCGTCGCGCCCACGTGGACGACCCGCCGCGTGGCCAGCTCAACCACCCAGAACGCGTACAGCGGGCGGAAGAGCAGGTCGCTGACCGGCAGGAAATCGCAGGCCCAGATCGCGTGGGCGTGGTCGCGGAGGGAGGTCGCCCACGTCTGCCCGCGCGGGCGCGGGGCGCGATGGCCGCGCCGGGAGGTCTGGATGGTGCGCTGCGCCACGCGGACGCCGCGCTTGCCCGGTTCGCCGCGGATCCGCTCCGCCCCCCAGCGTGGGTTGTCGGCCGCCAGCTGCCGGACCAGGGCGACGGACGCGGGTGGGAGCGGCGGCCGGCCCGGCCCGGGGCGGGATTTCCGCCGCCAGCGCGCCCGGAACCCGGCGCGGTGCCACCGCAGGAGCGTCTCCGGCCGGACGAGGAGCAGGGCCTGCCGCCAGACGTCGACCCGGCCGACGAGCAGCACCAGGAGCGCGCAATCCGCCGACGTCACGGCCGGACGCGTGACGCTCCGGCGCAGCACGAGCAGTTGCTGGCGCAGGAGGGTGTTCTCGGCGAGCAATTGCGCCCGGCTCCGCACCAGGTCCGTCCCGGTCCCCAACGCGTGCGTCAGCGCCACTGGCCTGGCCACAGGCCCGCGGCGAGCGCTTGCCGCCACTAGGCGACGATCACCCCTACCCGGCGACAGACGCGGCGCAAGAGTGTCACCGGCTCGCTCCTTAACGACTGCGCTCACCACCCAGCGCGCTGCGCCATCGCTCCAGCGCGCCAGTCTACCCCATCACAGCTCGTGGGCACCGGGGATACCGCCGACGGACGAATCCGGATAGATAAGGAGCCAGGACAGGGGCAACTGGAACCGTTCGCCGGTACCGGGCGCGCGACGCTACCGGGGCGGCTGGAGTGGGAGCACGAGCAGCAGTGGGCGACAGAGGGTGTGCCGGTGGGCAGCCGCCATCGCGAGGAACTTGCC